>Ga0105047_10012394_pt1 | contig 13722 bp, 12 predicted proteins | sample MAT04_FD_78384 | JGI IMG/M metagenome (GOLD analysis project Ga0105047, IMG submission 78384) | Freshwater microbial communities from Lake Fryxell liftoff mats and glacier meltwater in Antarctica - MAT-04 (megahit assembly) | ecosystem: Environmental > Aquatic > Freshwater > Ice > Liftoff...
GACAGATCGTCGTAGATGATCAGCGCGTGCTGGCCATTGTCGCGGAAGTACTCGGCCATGGTGCAGCCGGAGTAGGGCGCGATCATCTGCAGCGGCGCCTGCTCGGACGCGCCGGCGGTGACGATGATCGTGTATTCCATCGCGCCGTGCGCGGTGAGCTTGTCGACGACCTGCGCGACGGTCGACTGCTTCTGGCCGATCGCGACGTACACGCAGAAGACGTCTTGGCCCTTCTGGTTGATGATCGCGTCGATGGCGACGGCGGTCTTGCCGGTCTGGCGGTCGCCGATGATCAGCTCGCGCTGACCGCGGCCGATCGGGATCATCGCGTCGATCGCCTTGAGGCCGGTCTGCATCGGCTCTTTGACTGGCTGACGCTTGACGATGCCGGGCGCCTTGATCTCGACCTTGCTGCGCAGCTTCGTCTCGATCGGGCCCTTGCCGTCGATCGGGTTGCCGAGCGCGTCGACGACGCGGCCGACGAGCGCCGGGCCGACCGGGACGTCGATGATGCGCGAGGTGCGCTTGACCTGGTCACCCTCGCGGATCCCGGTGTCGACGCCGAAGATGGCGATACCGACGTTGTCCTCTTCGAGGTTGAGCGCCATGCCCATGATGCCGCCGGGGAACTCGACCATCTCGCCGGCCATGCAGCCGGAGAGCCCGTAGACGCGCGCGATGCCGTCGCCGACGGAGAGGACGGTGCCCGTCTCCATCACCTCGACGCTCTTGTCGTAGGAGGCGATCTGCTTCTTGATGATGTCCGAGATCTCTTCGGCGCGGAGCTGCATCGGGTGCCTCTTGATCGCGTGGCCTTCGGATGGCCCTGTGCGATGGTCGATCGGGTCGTCTGGGGGAGAACTGCGGGAGTCGTTGGGTGGCCGTACGTTCGGCCGAGGTCGGTTGGCTGGAGTCAGTCCGCGCCTCAGAATCATTGGGCCGCGGGCGGCCCCTCGCTTGGCAGGAGAGTCAGCGCGCTAGCTCGCGTCGATCATCGAGGCGCGCAGCTCCGCGAGGCGGTTCTTCACGCTGCCGTCGAACACTTTGTCGCCAACCTTGGTGACCACGCCGGCGATGAGCGTCGCGTCGACGCTGCGCTCGATGCGCACCTTGCGGCCGGTGGCCGTCCCGAGCGCGCGCTCGAGCTCGAGGAAATACGCATCGGGCAGCGGCGTCGCCGAGATGACCTCGGCCAGCACGACGCCGCCGCGCTCTTCGCGCAGCGTGTTGTACGCGCGCGCGATGTCGCGCACGAAGCGGAAGCGGTTGCGATCGGCGAGCAGCTTCGCGGCGTTCTTCATGGTGGCGGAGAGCCCCATGCGCGCGGCGAGCGCGTCGATCACCTTGGTGCGCGTCGCGGCGTCGATGTTCGGGCTGAGAAAGACGTCGCGCAGATCCGCGCTCGTCTCCCACGAATTCGCCAGCTGCTCGAGCTCCTTGCCGATGGCGTCTTCTTGGCGCTGCTCCATCGCGAGCTCGAGCAGGGCCTTGGCGTAGCGGCGTCCGACGGCGCTCATGCTGCACCTCCTTGCCCAGGACTGCCCTGGCCGGCGCTGCCCTGGCCGGCGCTGCCCTGGCCGGCGCTGCCCTGGCCGGGACTACCCTGGCCTGAGCTACGGCTGGTCGGGCCGAGCTTGGTCAGATAGGCCTTCGCAAGGCGCTGCTGATCGTCGTCGGTGGTGCGCTCGCGCAGAACTTTCTCGGCGGCGGACATCGCGGCCTCGACAGTCTCTTTGGTGAGGTCGACGCGCAGCTGCTTCAGCTGCTGCTCGATGAGGAAATCCGTCTCACGGCGCATGCGCGCGGCCTTGCGCTCTGCCTCGGCGATGATGCGCTCGCGCTCGGACTGGCCTGACGCGATGATCTCCGACTTGATCTGCGCGAGCTCGGTGTCGAGGTTCGCCAGGCGCGCCTGGTACTCCTCGTACTTCGCTTCTGCCGCCGCCTTCATCTTCTGCGCTTCGGCCAGGCCGTCGACGACGGCGGCGCGGCGCGACACGAGGAACGCCTGCGTGGGCTTGCGCGCGAGAAAGATGAGCAGGCCGACGAGCACGGCGAAGTTCACGACGCCGGCGACGATCTCCAGCCAGTTCACGTGGTGATCGCCGTGGGCGGCCCCAGCGTGCTCACCTTCGACTTCGCCATGCGCTGCTTCTCCGGGCGTCTCGTGTTCGGCGGGCGTCTCGTGCGCGTCTTGCGCTGCGGCGAGCGGCGCAGAGAGCGCGAGCGGCGCGAGCAGGCAGGCGGCGAGCAAAGTGATACGGAGGGCAGCGCGCATCACTGCACCTCTCGGCCGAGCAGCTTGCTGGCGATCTGGCGGGCGAGGACCGGTGTCTGCGTGCCCATGCTGCGCCGCATCGCGTCGCGCTCTCCGTCGAGCTTCAGCTTGGCGTCGTCGAGCACTTTGGTGGTCTCGATCTTCACGTTCTCGAGCAGCGTCTTCTCGATGGAGAGGCCGTCGGCGCGCAGCTTGTCGCGCTCTTCGCCGGCCGTCGTGCGCACCTTGCGGATCGCCTCTTCGAAGCCGCCGGACTGCTCTTTGGCCTCGCGCTCCATGCGGCGCGCATCGTCGCGCGCGCCGTCGATCGCGGCCTCGCGCGCGGCGAACAGGCTGGTCATCGGCTGAAAGACCAGGGCCCTCAGCACGAAGAAGAGGACAAGGAAGATCCCGAGCTGGACGAAGAGCGTCCCGTCCAGGTCGATGATCGAGCCTTCGGACAGGACGACGCTGAGGAGGGAGGGCATCTTATCCTCGGTGCGAGCGCGAGTGGCGAGGCGGTGCGCGGAGCTCGCGCGGGGGTGGCCGGAAGCGCGCGCTATCTAGCAGCCGACCCCAGCACAGTCAACGCCGAGTGGAGCGTGCGGCAGAGTGGGGTCTTAGCTCGCCGCGTGCGCGCTCAGGATGCCGCCGGCAGCGGCGATGCGCACCGTCGCGTCGGCGTCGCCGAGCGCACGCCGCGCGGCGTCGGGGCGGAGCGCATCGCGTGCCAGCGCTCGGGCGGCGACGCGGCGAATCGCCGGGTCCGCGTCGGTCAGCTGCGTGCTCAGCGCGCGAATCGCGGCCGCGTCGCCGAGCGCCGCGAGCGTTGCTGCGGCCTGCACGCCGGGCATCGCGCCGTCGCGGAGGATAGCGGTCAGCGTCGTGCGCGCTTCGGTTGCGGCGGCCGCGTCTGCGCCGCTTGAACGGGCGAGCGTGGTCGCGAGCAGCAGCCGCACGCTGACGTCGGAGTCGCTGACCATCACGCGTCTGAGCGTGGCGCTGAGCGTCGGATCCTGCGGCAGCGAGACCAGCGAGATCGCTGCTGACACGCGCAGGGAGGCCTCGCTGCTCTCGAGCGCGCGCAGCAGATACGCGCGCGCATCGACTGTGGCCCGTGTGTCGCCGCCGGTCTCGCGTGCGAGAAAGCGCGCCGCTTCGATGCCCGCGCTGTTCGGTGCGAGCGCGAGCAGCGGCGTCAGCGCGAGGCGCGCGGCGGTGCGATCGGCCGTGACGAGCGCGCCAATCGCCGCGCTGCGAACGCTGGGATCGGGATCGGCGAGGCGCTCACGCAGCGCCTCGGCGGCGCTCGCGCCGAAGGCACCGAGCGCTCGCGCTGCAGCTGCCCGCACGCGCGTGTCGGCATCGGCCCGCGCGGTCTGCGCGAGCGCCAAGCGGACGTCGGCATCGGGCGCGGCCGCGCGCAGCGCGTCGGCTGCGGCCGCGCGCACCAGTGCCTGCGGGCTGGTCAGCGCCTGCAGCAGATCCGCGCGGCGCGTCTGCGCGTCGAGCACGCGCACGGCGGCGGCGTTCACGTCGGCGTCGGCGTGGCCGAACATCGCGCGGAGTGCGTCGCGCGCGCCGTCGTCACCGCGCTGCGCGAGCGCTGCGAGGGCGCGGGCGCGGACGACGTCGTGACCGCGCACCTCGGCGAGGCGCTCGAGCGTCGCCGTCGAGGCGGTGCCGGCGAGCGTCAGCTGGCTGAGCGCCGCATCGCGCAGCCGCACGTCGTCGCCGAGCGCGGCTTCTTCGAGGATCAGCGCGGCGACGCGCGCGAGCAGCGCGCCATCGGGCTCTTCTTCGCCGCGGAAGCGCTCGTACGCCGCGAGCGCGTCTGCGCTGCGACGCGCGTCGATCGCGTCGAGCACGCGGCGGCGGGGCGTGCCGGCGCAGCCCACGCCGAGACTGGCGATGACCGCGCACGCCGCGATGAACGAGACCAGCCGGGCGCGATGAGCACCGGCGCGAGCGAAGCGTTGCGGCACGCGCGAACGATAGCCGATCAGGCGACGGCGGAGCTCGTCCTCGTGCGCCACGCCGCCGCCCACCGCGCGCGCGATCGCCTCGTCGAGCGACGCGACACCGGGATCGCGTGAACCGTCTCGCAGGCACCGTTGACATCCTGGGGGATCGCGCCGCGCCCGTTCTCGATGCCGACGCGCGGGACGGGGCGGGCGAATCGAAGCGCATGTCATGACGCTCGACGGCCATGCGCGTGGCTCGTACCCTCGGGATCGTGTTCATCCGCTTGCGCCTCAAGAACTGGCGTTCCATCGACGACGCCAGGATCGATCTCGCGCCCTTCACTGTAATCGTTGGGCGCAACTCGAGCGGCAAGTCCAACATCGTGGACGCGCTCGTGTTCAGTAGCGAGCTGGGCCGCGACGCATCCACCGCCGTCAGCCGGCGCGGAGGCATTGGCAGCATTCGACGCTGGAGCCCTTCGAAGCCCTATGCAGTTTCGGTAGAGTGGCGCGCCGCCGCGACGGAGGCCGGTCTCGATACCGACTACACGCGTCATGCGATGGTACTCAAGAGTGGCAAGGAGGGCGCGTGGCATTTCGACCAGGAAGAGCTCGAGGCGCGAGCCGACGGGAAACTGCTGTTCAGCGCGAAGCGCGACAAACGCGGTGAAGCGGACTTCGAGCGTCACCCAACGGGGAGAGGGTGGAGCAAGCTGGCGGAGGCGCTGCCCGGCTCGACCAGCGTCCTGCTGCTCGCGCGGCAGATCGGCTGGCTCAGGAGTCTGCCGACGCGCACACCGTCACTGACTACCGTGCGGTCTATGCGCCCCGCACCCGAGGAGATGCGCAAGCCGCAGCCGCCTTCTGAGGGCCCGAGATTGACGGAAAACGGCAGCAACGTCGCGACGGCGCTGCGCGAGATGAACGCCTCGGAGCGACAAGACGTCGTCGGGGCGATGCAGCGCATCGTCCCGGGGCTCGTCGACGTACAGGCGAGACAAGTCGACCGCTACCTCACGCTCGCGTTCACCCAGCAGCATCGTGGCGCTCCACAACGGCACTCCGAGTTCGCGGCGACGGAGATGTCGGATGGTGCGCTGCGGGCGCTCGCGATTGTCATCGCCGCAAGCCAGATGGCGCGCGACGAGCTGCTCATCGTCGAAGAGCCCGAGGTGAACCTGCATCCCGGCGCAGCGGACTTGCTCTACGACGTGCTCCACCGCGCTTCGAAGCGCGGCGCAGTCCTTGTCACGACGCACAGCCCCGAGCTGCTCGACCGTGCCGCCAACGACCGCATTCTCGTATGTGACTACGTCGACGGCGTGACCAAGATTGGACCGCTCGCGAGCGAGCAGCGCGCCTTGGTGCGCGAAGGCTTGTTCACGACGGCTGAGCTGATGCGCTCGGAAGAGCTACGCAGAGATGGGGCATCCGCCCGCGTGGTTGGCGACACGCCGTGATGGAGATGCTCGTGTGCGTCGTCGAGGGCCATGGTGACGTGAAGGCCGTACCAAAGCTCACCGATCGCGTCCTCCGCGAGCTCCTCGGAACTCGCGATCGTTGGCACGTCCAAGAGGACCCCGTCCGACAGCCGCGCTCGTCGCTCGTCAAGCGAGAAGGTTTGGAGCGGGCCCTCAAGATGGCTGCGGCGCGCGGCCCCGCCGGCATTTTAGTTCTTTGCGATGCGGACGACGATTGCGCCGCTGAGTGGGGCGCCCAGTTGCCGAAGGTAGCGCGGCACCTCGGACGATCCGTCGAGGTGCGCGGCGTGATGGCGAGTCGCGAGTACGAGAGCTGGCTCCTTTCGGCCCGCCCACGCGACGTCCGAAAGCACCTCGGCGCGCTCACTCCGGACATCGCTCCGCGCAACGCGAAGAAGGCGCTCGAGAAGCTCGTCCGCGACTACACTCCAGCGACTGGCCAGCTGCACCAGACACGCGAAATGGATTTGCACCGCGCATGGGCTGTGTCTGACAGCTTCGACAAGCTGGTGCGCTCCGTCGCGCAGCTGGTGGGCGCGAAGGTCCCCGCGCGGCCGACACCCTCGTAGTGCGTGTGCCGAAGGCGCGATGTGTCGCCCGCCCTCACCACGGCACCGGCTCGCTTCCACGCGGCGCCTCGCCCGCACCGGGCGTGGCGCGCATCGGCGGCATCGGCTGGCCAAGCGAGGCACGCCGCGAGCCGCGCCTCGCCCACGGCAAAACCGCGACCATCGCCCGCACATGGCGGGCGCGCGGGCGGCTCTTGCCCGCCTCCCAGCGCGCCAGTGAGCGCGGATCGACGCCGAGGGCGCGCGCCAGGACGCGCCTCTTTGATGACACTTGCCGCGTGTATGGACGCTTGTGTCCGCCGTGCGCTGGGCTTGCCATGGGTATTGACCGCTAGATGGCTGTTCCTGCCGCGAATCGCGCTGCTACAGTCGCCCCACCGTGCGCCCACCCCGCCCAGCACCCATCCGCCTGGCACGCCTCGCGCTCCCAATCCGCGTGTTGTCGACGCTGTGTCTGCTCACCGCCGCGTCGAGCACGCTCGCGCACTCCGCGCGCGCGCAGAGCGTCGCGCTGTCACGCTTTCAGGCGGGCGAGCTCGCGACGGACGGCTTTGCGCTGTCGCGGCCCGACGACTTCGGTCATCGGCGATTTGGCGCGCAGATCACGCTCGACTACGGGCTGAACCCGCTGGTCTACGAGACGCACCCGGGCGATGCAGAGTCCGAGTCGACGGCGATCGTCGAGCATCAGGCGGTGGCGCAGCTCGGACTGAGCTTCGGGATCGCGAATCGGCTCGTCGTGTTCGCGGGGCTGCCGGTGAACGTGCTGCAGACGGGCTCGAGCGTCGCCGGCATCGCGCAGGCGGATGGCGGCGGCGTCGGTGACGCGCTGCTCGGGCTGCGGCTGCGCTTGTTCGGCGAGCGCGACGACGTGTTCGCGATCGCGCTGCAAGCGACGGGTACGGCGCCGCTCGCGGCGGCGCTCAACGACAGCCAGAGCTACTCGGGCGACTCCGACATGACGGTGACACCGGAGCTGCTGCTCGAGCTCCGCGGCGGCCCGGTGCGCGTGACCGGCAACGTCGGTGCGCGTTTCCGCGAGACGGCGACGGTGCCGACACTGCGCGTCCGCAACGAGCTGGTCTATGCGCTCGGCCTGACCATCGCCGCGGTGCGACGGCCCACGCACTCGGTGCTCGACCTGCATGCGGAGGTGTACGGCGTCACCGCGCTCGCCGATTTTGGCGCGCAGACGCTCAGCCCGCTCGAGGGCATCGTCGGCCTGAAGCTCAGTCCGAGCTGCACGTTCCATCTCGGCCTCGCGGGTGGCGCTGGCCTGCTGCGCGGCTACGGCTCGCCCGATGTGCGCGGCGTGCTCACCCTCGGATACGCCGATGCGTGCGCCGAGCCAGGGCCGCCACCGCCACCTCCGCCACCGCCCGCGCCGGTCGATCCCGATCGCGACGATGACGGCATCGCCAACGTCGTCGACGAGTGTCCCGATGCGGCCGAAGACGTCGATCAGCACGAGGACGCCGACGGCTGCCCCGAGCTCGACAACGATCGCGATCGCGTACCCGATGCGCGCGATGGCGCGCCGAACGAGCCCGAAGACATCGACGACTTCGAGGACTGGGACGGCGTACCCGAGCCCGACAACGATCGCGACGGCGTGCTCGATGGCACCGACCACTGCCCGATCGTCGCCGAAGATCGTGATGGGATCGCCGATGACGACGGCTGCCCCGAGGACGACGCGGACGGCGACACGGTGCTCGACGCCGCGGATCACTGCCCGCTGACGCCGGGCGTGCGCACGCAAGGCCACCCCGAGTGCGAGGGCTGTCCGGCGCTCGCCTGCATGACGAGCGAGGGCACGATCACGATCCTCGAGCGCGTCGAGTTCGCGACCGGTAGCGATCGGATCCTCGCGCCGAGCGAGCCGGTGCTGCTCGCGGTGCAGCAGATCCTCGCGACGAATCCGCAGATCCGCCGGCTCCGCGTCGAGGGCCACACCGACGATCGCGGCAACGACGCACGCAACCTCACGCTCTCGCAGAGCCGCGCGGAGAGCGTCGTCCGCTGGCTCACGGCCCACGAGATCGCCGCCGATCGTCTCGAGGCCCAGGGCCTCGGCGAGACGCGCCCGTTGGTGCCGAATCGCAGCTCGCGCAACCGCCAGGTGAATCGGCGCGTCGAGTTCCACATCACCGATCCGGCGCCGCCCGGCGCGCCGGCTGCGAGCGCGCCGGCAGCCGTATCAGCGCCTGCAGCCGCACCCGCCGCGGCGGCGCCCGCAGCCACGCCCACCGCGCGGTAAAATACCGCCGCTCGACGACGCCGCGTTCGGCGCAGCAATCCGCTGCGCGCGCCCTACTTCTTCTTCGGCGGCGGTGGCGGCGGTGGCATCGCCTGCTCGAGCAGCCACGCCTCTGACGAGATGAACTCGATGCCGTCGATCTTCTCTTTGGCCAGCAGATCGGGGTGATCGGTCACCACGCGCTTGGCGCTCGCCGCCTTCGCCGTCGCGACCAGCCCGGCGGCCCAGTCGTCGGCTAAGGGCTTGCCGCTCGCCTCGACGACGGTGACCAGCTGCTTGATCAGCGCGACCTGCTGGTCGACGGCCTCCTTCTTGAAGACGCCGCTCGCGGTCAGCGCGTTGAGCATCGCGGCGACGCGGTCGAGCACCCAGGGGGTGGTCTTGCTCTGGCCCTTCTTCTGGCCGAGCACGCGCTGCACGACCTTGTCTGGCGGCGAGCCGATCGCCACCGACGCGTTCACGTACACATCCGGTCCGAGCACGATGTCCACGCCGTACCTCCGCTGCTCTGTGTACAGGCCCCCGCGCGCCGCGTCGAGAGTCGAGTTGATGGCCGCTTTGCAGGTTGTTCTGCACGAGCGCGCGGACGCCAGTCGGATCGCCCCCGCCCGTGACGACGGACGGCTCGCCGAAGTGAACGCCGAGACCGGTCGGCACTGGCGCGAGCGTGCGGGGCTGCGCGACACCGCGAGATGCGCCGCACCACTCTGGGCGCCGGTCGGCAGCGCGGGCGGCGTCGGCGTGTGGATCATGGGCGCGCAGGCTTCTGCAGCGGCGCCGGCATCAGCGACGTGCCTGGAGCACCGCCGCTGCGCTCCGGCGCGGCGCGCGAACGCGAGTAGAACAGGAGTCCGACGCTGGTTGCCGCCATTGCGACGAGCACTAGGAAAAGCGCACCGACGACAATCATCGCGGCAAGCGTGCGCAGATCGGAGCGCACCGGCGGGAGCTCGTGGTTGCGCGTCGGCGGAATCAGCTCGGGCGCGACGCTGCGCGCGTCTCGCCCGGGTCGCGTCTCGACGTAGGTCGACGCCGCGATCGGCGAGGTCGCGCTTGGTCGCGGTGGAGGGCTCAGCGTTCCGTGGCCCCGGCGCGTGTCGATGGTCGGCGTCGAACCGATGGCAGCGAACGTGGGGCTCTGCGCGAGCGCCGGCAGCGCGCGCGTGAGCGCCGGCGACTCGGGGAACGCGTCGAGCAGCGCGCGAGCGAAGGCGCCAGCGTCTTGAAATCGCTGTGCCGCGTCGAGCGAGAGCGCGACGGTGACGGCGTCGATCAGCGCTTTTGGCAGCGGCTCGAGCGGCGACTGAACGCGCGGCGGTGTTGCGCCCTGCGCGATCAGCGCCACCCACTCGCCGATCGCGAGCGTGCCATATGGGAGCGCGCCGCTGAGCATCGCGTAGAGCGTCACGGCGACGGCGTAGAGATCGGCGCGCGCGTCGGCGCGCTTTGCGTCGGTGAGCTGCTCGGGCGCCATGAAGTGCGGCGTACCGAGATGTGCGCCGGTGCGCGTCAGGCGCTGGCTCGCGTCCGCGACGAGCAGCCGTCCGACGCCGAAGTCGAGGAGCTTCACCAGCGAGCGGGGCCCCTCCGCGCTGTCTGTGAGAAACACGTTGGCCGGCTTGATGTCGCGATGGATGACGCCAGCGGTGTGCGCCACCGCGAGCCCATCGAGCATCTGGATCGCGATGTCGACCGCGCGCGCTGCCGGCATCGGACCGCTGCGCAGCGCGCTCGCGAGCGTCTCGCCGCTGAGCAGCTCGAGGGCGACGTACGCCGTGCGTCCGGTGAACGACGCGTCGAGCACGCGGACGATGTGCGGGTTGCCGGCGCGCACCGTGACCTCGGCCTCGCGTACGAAGCGATCGAGCAGCTCGCGATCGGCGACGAGCTCGGGGTGCAGCAGCTTCAGCGCGACGCGGGCGTCGGTGCGCGTGTCCTGCGCGAGGTGGACGATGCTGAAGCCGCCGCTGCCGAGCAGCTTGCCGACGCGATACGGGCCGATCATCGCGCCGAACGCGCCCTCGTCGATCGGCCGCTTCGTCAGCGGGCAGACGCGCTCGATCGCGAAGTGGCGCCCACCGCAGCCGCGACACGCCGCGCGATCGGCGGCATTGGCATCAGAGCTCCGAGCGTCCGTCACTCGCGCAGCGTACACGAGCGCGGGAAGCTTCCACGCGCCGAACGCAGCTCCGCGCTCACGCGTAGCGAACGCCGTCGGCGCCGAGTCGGCGGCGCATCACGGCGATAGCGTCCGCATTGGCGTCGACGAGCAAAAAGCGGCGCCCGACGCGCAGGCAGGCTGCGCCCGTAGTGCCGCTGCCCGCGAAGAAGTCGCACACCAGGCCACCCGCGGGCGCCGACGCGCGCACGATGCGCTCGATGATCGCGATCGGCTTCTGCGTCGGGTAGCCGGTCTTCTCTTTGCCGGTCGGGCTCACGATGGTCTGCCACCAGACGTCGGTCGGCAGCTTGCCGCGCGCCGCTTTCTCCGGCGTCACCAGCTTCGGCGCCATGTACGGCAGGCGATCGATCTCGTCGCGATTGAACACGTGTCGTCCCCTCGTCCGCGCGTAGACGAGGATCACGTCGTGCTTGGCTGGCCAGCGATCGCGTGGCCGTCCGCCGTAGTCGTAAGCCCAGATGATCTCGTTGAGGAAACACGCGCGGCCAAAGATCTGATCGAGCAGCACCTTGATGTAGTGAACCTCGCGCGAGTCGAGATGAACGTAGAGCGTGCCGTGCGTCGCGAGGATCCGCTGCGCCTCGCGCAGCCGCGGCTCGAGGAACGCCGGAAAGTCGTCGAACGTGTCGGCGAAGCTGACGTCGGATGTCGCCGCGTCGCGCTCACTTCGATAGCGCGCGCCGCCGAAGCCGCTGTGTGCACCGGCCTCGTCGCGCACCGAGCGGACGCGCTGCCGCTTCTGCGCGCGACCGGTGTTGAACGGCGGATCGATGTAGACGAGATCGACGCTCGCGTCCGGCACGCGCGCGAGCGCGACGAGATTGTCGGCGTGTACGACCAAGCCACGCTCGTGCTCGAGTGGGAGCCCGCGTTCGGGCGCGGTCTTGAGGCTGGGCACGCGCGGAGCATAGCCGCAGCCCGCACGGCGCCGTCATCGGCAATCGAGTCTGCTACACAACGCTGCCGCGTATGCCCCGCCCGAAGTCACCGGTTCCCGCGTCTTCGCTCGAACCACGCGTGCAGCGCGGCGCGGTCGCACTCCGCACGCGCGTGCAGCGCGGCCCGGTCACGCTCCGCTCGCGAGGCGTGTTGATCGCGACGGCGATCGCAATGGTGGGCGCTGCGCTTTCGCCTGGATGCGGCGAGAAGAACCGCGTGAGCCCGCAGGTGCGCACGGAGCCGCCCGCTGCGTCGCTCGGCGATGGTCGTGCGGCAGAAGACGCGAGCGCCGAGCGCGCGCGCCTCGCCGAGCTCGATCGCGAATATCCGCTGCACGGATTGGTCACCGGACTGCAGCTCGTGGTGCGCAAAGAGGCGCGCCCCGACGCGACGATGGTCGGCTGGCTGCGCATCGGATCGCGTGTGCGGCTGAAGCGCGAGAAGGTGCGCACAGCGACGTGCGCGACCGGCTGGTTCGAGCTCTATCCGCAGGGCTTCGCGTGCGCGGGGGAGGGCGTGCAGGTCGGCGATCAGCCGCCGAGTTCGCCCCTTGCCGTCGCTCAGGCGGGGCGCAACGAGGCGCTGCCGTACGCGTATTACTTCGTGAAGGACGAGCTGGTGCCGTCGTTTCACCAGCCGCCGTCGCGAGATCAGCAGCGGGAGGCGGTCCTCTACGCCGAGCGCTATGTCGCGCTGCTGGCCGACGACGCGCGCAAGGCGCAGCGCTTTCTCGCCGGTGAGCTCCCCGCGGAGCCCCCGAAGCCGCTGGCGGTGCGCGCGTTCCTGCATCGCGGCTTCTTCATCGCGGGCGCGGGCGTCGACGTGCGCTCGCAGCGCCGCTTCGTGCGCACGGTGCGCGGCCAGTACATCAAAGAGTCGCAGCTCGAGCCGAGACGCCCGTCGCAATTTCACGGCGTCACGCTCGACGCGCAGCACGCGCTGCCGATCGCCTGGGCGGTGCGCGGCGGCGCGCCGATGTCGCCGCGAACTTTGCCGGACGGCTCGACGCGCTTCGCCGACGACACCGAGACGCCGCCGCTGCAGCGCCTCGCGATCGTGCCGTGGAAGCAGCGCGTCCGCGTCGGCGATCGGCAGCTGCACGAGCTGCAAGATGGGCACTTCGTGCGTGACTGGTTCCTCGCGGTCGCCGAGGCCGTCGAGCAGCCGCGTGGCGTCGGCGCGGACGAGCCGTGGGTGCACGTCGATCTCGGCGAGCAGACGCTGGTCGTCTATCACGGCGCGACGCCTGTCTATGCGACGCTGGTCTCGACGGGGCTCGAGGGCCACGACACGCCGACCGGCCTGTTTACGATTCGCGAGAAGCACGTTTCCGACACGATGAGCAGCATCGGCGCAGACGCCGGCGACGATCGCTACGCCATCGAGGACGTGCCGTGGACGCAATATTTCGAGGGCTCGATCGCGCTGCACGCCGCGTTCTGGCACGAGCGCTTTGGGCTCAAACGATCGCACGGCTGCGTCAACCTCGCGCCGCTCGACGCGCATCACGTCTTCAACGAGACGTGGCCCGTCGTGCCCGACGGATGGCACGGCGTGACCACCGATCACACCGGTCTGCGCGGCAGCCACGTGCTGATCACGCCGTGAAGTCGCAGGCACAGTTCGCGCCCTCTGCACCGCGGTTCGCGCCCTCTGCAGCGCACCTCGCGCTCTTCACAGCGCAGGTCATGCGATGAGCGCGCCCGTCGTCCGCATCTGCTTCGTGTGTCTCGGCAATATCTGTCGCAGCCCGACGGCCGAGGCGGTGATGCGGCATCTCCTCGCAAAGGAGGGCCTCACCGATCGCGTCCATGTCGAGAGCGCCGGCACGGGCAGCTGGCACATCGGCGAGCCCGCCGATCGGCGCAGCGTCGCGCACGGCACACGGCGTGGCTTCGTGTTCGATCGCGCCGCGCAGCAGATCAGCGCGCGCTACTTCACGCGCTTCGATCTGTTCCTCGTCGCCGATGCGAGCAACCTCGCGGCCGTGCGTCGGCTCGCGCCGAGCGACGCCGATCGCCAAAAAGTCCAGCTGCTGCGCAGCTTCGAGCCCGATGCAGCGCCGGGCGC
>Ga0105047_10012395_pt1 | contig 13721 bp, 9 predicted proteins | sample MAT04_FD_78384 | JGI IMG/M metagenome (GOLD analysis project Ga0105047, IMG submission 78384) | Freshwater microbial communities from Lake Fryxell liftoff mats and glacier meltwater in Antarctica - MAT-04 (megahit assembly) | ecosystem: Environmental > Aquatic > Freshwater > Ice > Liftoff...
GCAGAACCCGAACAATCCCTGCACCTACGGCGATGGCGCGGAGAACGAACTCCAGATGGGGAACAACTGGCTCTGCTCGGGGACGATCACCGGGTTCCAGCCCTTCGTCACGACCTATGTCGTTGCGGTGCATCTGACGGTTCCGCCCTACACCGTCTTCAACCTGTCCTACAACCACTTCGTGTCGCCTGACGACTGCACCGCGAGCTACCTGTTCTCGGGGCCGATCGACGGTGGGACCTACCAAGTGAGCGCCGCCGCATGAAGCATTGCCTACCACCCTGCATCCACCGCGGCGACGCCGCAGTTCGGCAAGTGCCGTGCGGCTGCGGGCGCCGTGGAGAAGTGGAGCCGGTCTACCAATGCGCAATCTACGGCGAATGCGTCGAAAGAAAGTCCGCCGCGGGCGACCGGCTTCGAGTTTGCCTCACGTGCCGAGACCGCTCGACGCGCAGACTGATTGTCGTTTGCGGACAGCATGAACCTGAATGCCAGGTCGTGGCGAGGTTGCTGGTCGCGGCTGGCGCTGTCGAACTCGACCGTGAGACGAGTCGCGAGACCTCGCCCGTTGTCGTATGGGTACAGCCCTTTCCGTGCGACTCGGACGAATGGGCACGCCGCGCCGAGGCCGAAGTTCGTGATCTGATGATCGTCCGCCTCACCGGCAGGCAGGCGGAGCAGTCGCCGACCGCGGACGAGCGCCGCGTGGCTGCGATGCTCCTCGCATACCAGCTGCAGTTTGAAGACTTGGTGGCCCGACCCAAGCAGATCGCAAACGAAGTCGTGGCGAGTCTGGGACTGCCGCCGCTGCAGCAGTCACCCGAACGCATCGAGAATCACCTCATTACGTGGGGAGCCCCTTCCATGCCACACCACCACGACCTGTCGCCGTCCCGCTCCGTCGATTTCTGCCGCCAGTTGCTCGAGCAACCACCCGGTCCTTGGCCCCACGGCTGGGCGGGTTTTCCCAACGTGCAGGCGGCGTTCCGCGAGTTGTTCGGTGACGCCGCGCAGCGCGCCTGCGGCGAGCTGCCACCGGTCGATACTTGGGCGGCCGACCGTGGCATCGTCATCTGCTCTGGCGGCTGGCGATTCTTCGCATCGCTCTACGTCACGGTCCGGATGATCCGGCACGTAGGCTGTTCGCTGCCGATCCAGGTCTGGTACCTCGGCGACCGGGGCGAGTTCGATGTGCGGATGCAGCAGGCACTGGAGCCGTTTGATGTCGGCTGGGTTGACGGCAACGCCTTCGCCCGCGAACGTGGCATCCCGCGACGCGTCCTCGGCGGCTGGGAGCTGAAGCCCTTCGCCGCAGCCTTCTGCCCGTATCGCGAGGTCCTTTCGCTCGACGCCGACAGTTACCCCGCGTACAACCCCGAGGAATTTCTCGATCACCCCGAGTACCGCCGCGTGGGAGCCGCCTTCTGGCCCGACCAAGGGAAGTTGGAGCCTGGCCAATGGGAACGGTTCGGGTTGCCCCACCACGACGAACCGGCATGGGAGAGCGGCCAGTTCGTGGTCGACAAGGCCCGACATTGGCCGTGCCTTTGGCTGACAAACTGGCTTAACGACCACAGCGACTACGCCTACCACCATGTCTACGGGGACAAGGACACCTTCCACTTCGCGTGGCGGAAGCTCGGCGCCGAGGTGTGCGTTCCGACCCGTGACCCAGGCTGGGACCGCGTGGCCTTCCTGCAACGCGATTTCGCCGGCCGAACGCTGTTCGTTCACCGTACGCGGGACAAGTTTCGCTGGAAAGGGGAGATCGACGGCCGCGGGGTCCCGGACCACTACATGACCACGCAGTGGCACAGCGAGACGCAGCACATCCCCACGCTGCCGCACGAGGATGTCGCCCACGAGTTCTGTCGGGAATCGAGCGAGCTACTACGGCCCGAGCTGCATCTTGCGCTGCGGCCAGACACCTGGGACACTGAAATCGTGCGTTCGGTCTGGCTTCGGAACGAGTACCGCTTGCCGTCGAGATTTTCGAAAGACGATGTGATCGTGGACATCGGTGCCCACGTCGGAGGTTTCGCACTGGCTTGTCTGGCTCGCGGCGCCGGTCGCGTGATCTGCGTCGAGCCCCATCCGGAGTCGGCCCAGTTGCTGCGTCAGAATATTGCTCGTTATGGCGCACGAGCCACGGTAATCGAGGCGGCAGCATGGCATGAGCATGCCACATTGCAACTCACGCCCGCGACGGACGACCCACGGAACACGGGAGGCGCGAGCGTGATGCGGGACATCAAGGGCATCGCCGTGAGTTGCATCCCTCTTTCTGAGATCCTCGCCAGCGTCTGTGGCCAAGTGCGACTTTTGAAGCTCGACTGTGAGGGGAGCGAGTACGCCATCCTCGACGGGGCTGATCTTTCCGCGGTTGAGCATGTGTGCGGTGAGGCCCATGAATCGCCCCGCGGAGTGGACATTGGGACATTGCTGTTTCCACAACAGATTGAGACGACGAGCAACGGCCCAAGAACTCAGTTGTTCTGGACCGTAGTTTAGTTGTGACCTCCTTTGCAATGACACCGATCGTGTTGTGCGAGTTGCGACGACCGCGTGGCCCGATCACGCCCAAGATTCTCCGGCTTGGCTTCAATGGGGCGGTGATCCGAGGATCACCGCGTCGGAACTGGCGTACCGAGCGAGAGGCCCGCATCTCCTATGCCGGCGGCACCTGTACAAGCGTGACGTTGGACGCGGCCTGTCACGCCCGTCTGCTAGAACGACGCGGAGGCTTTTCCTCCCCTACGTCCGGCCGCGTCAGATGTCAAACTTCCCTAACCTCGCGGAAAATCGTTGCCCCGGCGATCCCCCCCCGTATGATCGATGGCTCGCACGTCATTGGGGCTGGTGTATCACCGGGGTCCGATCTACCTGGTGGCCACGTCCCGAGAGCACGGCGAGCTGCGGCACTTCAAGATCGATCGGTCAACGACGTGTCGATGGAGCAGTTCAAGTCCGAGCGGCCGGCCGAGTTCGATCTGGGGACGCGCCTGCGGTTCTTTTGGAGTCTTCCAGGGCAACGAAGACGTGCGAGTTCGCATCCGTTTTCAGCCGCCAGTGGTTCGTTACATGCAGGAGAAGAAGTGGCATGCGAGCGAGCAGCACTCGCTGCAGCCAGACGGAACCCAGATTGCGGAGTACCAGCTTTCAGGCGTTGAGGAGATCAATCGCTGGCTCTTGAGCTTCGGTCGGCACGCTGAGGTGCTGGAGCCGCCAGGCCTGCGGGCCCAGATGCAGGAAGAGGTGCGGGCGTTGGGGGAGGTGTATGCCCGGGCGGGGCAAGTGGGCGACAGGCGGCCCTATGACCGCCCAGCGAGGAGTGAGAAGAATGGCAGCCCCGGCGGCAAAGCGCTAGCCAAGAAGACGCGGAAGCGAAGCGGTGACGCAACGGGTGAAGGTGCTGTGAGGGTGCGTGCGATCCTTTTGACGTCCCGGCGCCGAACAGGGACACTCGGGGCGAAACGAGAATTGAGGAGCTGAATGACTGCATCGAGAGAACCGCGAGTCGTGGAGTCGGATGATCCGGGACTAGCACTAGCCGATCGGCTGCGCGAAGCGTTGGACCTCGGGGACGGCGAGTCTGCATTTCCATGGCAGCAAGAACTCTTGAAGCGATTTGCGGCAGGGAAGCTTGAGCGTTCAATCGACATCCCAACCGGCCTTGGCAAGACGGCGGTAATGGCGATTTGGCTGATCGCCCGTGCATCGGGCGCGAAGTTGCCCCGGCGCCTGGTTTATGTCGTAGACCGGCGAGCCGTCGTTGACCAAGCGAGTGAGGTCGCCCGAGGGCTTCGCGCATTTGTTGACCGCCACCCAGACATCAAGCGGGATCTGCAACTCGGCGATCGTCCGCTACCGATCTCAACTCTACGGGGACAGTTTGTCGACAATCGCGAGTGGCTCGTAGATCCCGCCTCGCCCGCCATTATCGTCGGCACAGTAGATATGGTTGGTTCCCGCCTATTGTTTGAAGGCTACGGCGTATCGAGGAAAATGCGTCCCTATCATGCTGGTTTGCTGGGAGCGGATACGCTTCTCGTGCTTGACGAGGCTCACCTGGTTCCACCGTTTGAGAAGCTTCTCGAGGGCATCGCGAAAGGTGCCGTTCCATTCGGCCCGAGGGATGAAGCGAGCCGAGAGGTCGTGCCAGCGTTCCATGTGTTGTCTCTTTCAGCAACTGGCAGGGCATCCAGTGGGCCGCCCTATGGCCTGACTGAGGAAGATTTCATTCACCCGGTCGTCAGTCGCAGGCTCTCCGCCCCAAAGCGAGTTTCGCTGTTGCGACTTGAAGCCGCGAACGAGACCCCGCTGCCAGACGTTTTGGCCCAGCAAGCCTGGAATCTCACTGACCGTGGAACGCGTCCGTGTCGAATTATCGTGTTTTGCGATAGTCGCAAGGATGCTGGGGCAACCAGAACGGCGATTGAAAGCCTAGCCAGAGAGGACGCTGAAACAGGACTCCCACCGGTGGAGGTCGAGCTATTTGTGGGTGGCCGACGTGTGTTCGAACGCGAAAGGGCCGCGAGGCGATTGAGGGACCTGGGTTTCCTCGCCGGATCCAAGGTGGAAACGACAAGACCGGTGTTCGTGATCGCCACGTCGGCAGGTGAAGTCGGTGTCGATTTGGACGCTGACCACATGGTTTGTGATCTCGTTCATTGGGAGCGAATGGTCCAACGGCTTGGGAGAGTCAACCGACGAGGAGACGGCGACGCTGTAATTGTTGTTGTCACGCCTGAGCCGCAGCCGACAAAGGCGGTCAAGGAGGCGTTGAAGAAGCCACCTGAAGATCGCGACGAAAAGGAGGACCGAACTGTTGCAAAGTTTGAATCGGATCTCAAGCAGGCGCGCGTCCTCATTAGGCCGATCGAGAAGCTATTCAATGTCGAAGACGGCTCGAAAGAAGGGGATGGTAGCCCTGGAGCCATTCGCAAGCTCAAATTGAAGGCATCGGAGGACAGCGAACTGCGCGCTGTTTTGGACGCTGCTACCAGCCCGGCTCCACTTCGGCCCGCATTGTCGCGAGCCGTAATTGACGCCTGGTCGATGACCTCGCTCAAAGAGCACACGGGGCGTCCGGCAATTGCCCCCTGGTTGCGAGGGTGGATAGACGACGATCCGCCGCAGACATCTGTGGTTTGGCGAACTCATCTGCCAACTCGCAGGCGGGGAATGGTTTCCAAGAAAGAGGTGGAAGCATTCTTCGAAGCGGCCCCTCCGCATGCCAGTGAGGCATTGGAAACCGATACATGGAGCGTCGTTGAATGGATCACGAAGCGAGCCAAGGCCTTGAGAAAGAAAACAACCGACGGGGATTCCGACGACATTGCGAGTGATCTTCGCGACGAAGATATTCTTGCCATTGCACTTTCCGCGGCTGGCGATCTGCGCGATCGGCTCTCCCTGAATTCCTTGGACGTTTCAGGCGACGACAAGAAAGCGCTCATTCAGACGCTCTCGGGTGCGACGCTCGTTGCGGACTCGCGACTGGCCGGCTTGAACGACGGGCTACTCGATTCTTCCCAAATCCATGCGCCAAGGACCGTCGATGATGGCAAAGAGTGGCTGCCATCGGTGAATGGCGAGCCAGTAGTTCGGTTTCGCGTAAGGCATGTGACGGCCGACGAAGAATCATCTCTCCCGAGTGGCCGGCGGGAATGGCGTCCACGATTTTCGTTCGTTACGTCAGCCTCAGAAGACGGAGAAGCCACCACCATTTTGGTCGTCGAGAAATGGAAGGGGGACAGCTCCACAGAAGATGACCGAGCCGTCGGACAACCCCAGCTCCTGGGCAGCCACCAGGAACTCGCTGAAAAGCTAGCCCGTGAGATGGCGCGTCGCCTCGAAATGAGTCCAGAACATGAATTGGCGCTTGCCGTGGCGGCTCGTCTTCACGACGAGGGGAAGCGGTCGAAACGGTGGCAGAAGGCGTTTAATGCACTAACCGACGGCACGTACGCGAAGACGCCCGGTCCAGTCAATGTTCACCTGCTGGACGGCTACCGGCATGAATTCGGATCACTTCCCGTCGCTGCAGTTGATCCCGAGGTTGTCGCCCTGCCTCCCGATGTTCAGGATCTAGTGCTGCATCTTATTGCCGCACATCATGGATTCGCGCGTCCAGTGATCAGTGTCACGGGCTGTGAGGACGCTCCGCCGAGCGTACTAGATGAACGAGCACGGGATGTTGCACTTCGATTTGCCCGAATGCAAAGGCAATGGGGACCGTGGGGGCTCGCGTGGTGGGAGTCGTTGTTGCGTGCGGTCGATCATCATGCTTCGCGAGAGAACGAATCCCGAACTGCCACGTCAACGGAGATTCAATCTAATGTCTGAAGCCGCGATTCCGGTCGATCTGTTCAATCCGGGTCAGGTCTTTGCCTGCGTTGGATTCCTTGAAGCAGCCGATTTCTTGCTTGGTGAAGCCGAAGCGAAATTCGACTGGAACGAAGAATCGGCCATTCGATTCGTTCTGAAAGCGTCTGGAAACAAGAACCCGTTCCAACACGTTCTTGAGTATGTGGCAGGGGCCGAAGTGAGCCAATGCGCGCCGCTCGGTTGGCAGCCAGAAATGAAGACGAAGGACGCCGACGGCGAAGTGGAGGATGGCGGCGAATCGAATCTTGCGTCGCCGAGTCATCTTGAATCGTACCCAAGCGCCGAGGGCGATCGAATGTCGCTCGTCGTCCGCCTTACTTCAAGAGATGGCCTATGTGTTGATCTTGGGCATTGGACCGACGGTTCGACGCGGAACGAATTCAAACTGTACGCCGGGAATCGATCAGCTTACACAATCGCCAGTGCCATGCTCGGTGGGACTCGGGAAAAGCCGAAAAGGAGCCAGGTAACCGGTGACATAAAGACTCGTGGCATTGCAACTCTTCTCGAGGAAGAACGTGAAAACCTTACGGCGGCACCATTGGATGTGCTCACGTTGATGGGCGGCAGCTTCAACATGGATCCTCGCGGCGCTTGGACCGCGCTTGACGCCGGGTACTCGCCCAACAAGCACAAGTACCACGGTGTTGCAGCGTCGCCAGTCGTGGAGTTCATGGCGGCTTGGGGACTCGAACACGCGCGTCCCGATGAGTATGAAACGCGACGGGTGCGCTACAGTGCGTGGGCAGAGTGGCTGCCCCCAATGCTAGCGAGACCAGCTCTGGCTGGATCCCTCCTAATGATTCCGAGTCGACATTTCCACTTCACACTAAACATGTCTGGTAAGAACAAAGTCATTACCTTCGCTCAAGAGGATCCCGAATGAGTACAACACAAGCGGCTGAGTCCACGGTGTCAATAGAGCTGACAAACTCCCTGCTGGAAAGCTGGGCCACCAGTTCTCAAGGGCCTGTAGCCGTTCATTTCAAGCAGCGGCTCCTGCCTGTGGAGTCGATTGATAATGAACCAGGAATTGTCTATCCGCCGACCTACGCCGACATTGGCTACAATATCGACACCTTGTCGGATGGAACGCGAGTCGCACTCATCGACAGTGTAGGCTCCCAGGCGAATCGCATGGAGCCAATCTTCAAAGAAAAGTTTGAGCACAGCACATTCGGAGGCGAGGACAAGAAGGACTGGCTTGTGCCGCAAATCGAAATCGTGCTGCGATCAGAGGACTGTGGCAAATGCGAGGTTTGCACGAAAGAGAACCGCAAGAAAAATGACATCTGCGTCGAGCCTCGCAAAGTGACGCGTTCGCTTTTTGATCTGGCGCATCGCAGTGCCGACGCGGTAGTACATTCATCGCCGACGCTCAGCGTCGAGGTCGACAAAGCGTTCGAAGAATTGAGGCGGACAGGCGACGCGGGTTCCCTCTGCACTCTTGCACCAACATCCCTCGTGTTCGGAGTCTGGGATTCGCGGGGCGGGTCGAACGAGAAGCGACCAAGACTTGTCCGGTCTGTGATCAGAGCCTGGGACATTGACGTCCTGCACGCGGCAGCGCAGTTCAATTCGATCTGGAAAGGATTGAGTGAGGAACAACAAGCTGCATTGAAAAAAGAGGCTAAGACTAAGAAGACGAAGCTATCCGAGAAGGGGCTGGCAGATGCGCCCGCCACTTTCCGAAAGACAAAGGCGACTGAGTATCGCGACGGTTCCCCAAATCCAGAGGCTCGGGTTCTAGGTGGGATCCTCGTCCGCGGTCGCATCGAGCGTGAAGTCACAGTAAATCTCGTCGCGCTGCGCGGTATTCGCGGCGAGAACCAATCAGAGTCTCAGGCCATTCGTAAGTATCTGCTCGGTCTCGCACTCTTGGCCGCGACCACAGAAATCGACTTATTCCTGCGAGAAGGCTGCAACTTGCGGTTTGATGCCGAGGACGTCTGGTATTCGATTCCACGTCGGGGCAAACCAACAAAGTTAACCACCTCTCCGGAGGAGGCTCGGAAACTCTTTCTCGATCTTGCTGCAACGGGCCGCGGACACTTTAGATCGAAGTGGCCGGCTGGTCTCGCTTTGGAACACCCGTTCGATCTAGGTGAGGCTAAGAAGCTTCTTGCAAAGAAGGACGACGAGACGCCAGACGAGGACAAGTAATGTCGCGAATGTTGCTTATCTCCGTACGCTTACACGATGGTCGGTATCACGGAGCGGGTGATGAACCACCTGCGCCTGCGCGGATGTTCCAGGCGTTGGTCGCAGGAGCGGGCCTGTCAGGGCCGCCGACGACGGATGAAATCGAGGCCCTCCAATGGCTCGAATGTCTCGATCCTCCGGTTATTGGCGCTCCGAGGATGTGGCCGGGTCAATCCGTGACAAATTACGTTCCCAACAATGACCTGGACGCTGTGGACGGTGATCATCGTCGCGTTGGAGCAGTTCGGACTCCTAAAGTCATCAAGCCCCGTCTATTCGATCCGAAAATTCCGCTGCTATTCGGATGGTCATTTGATCCGACCGACGACGCTAAGCCTCTGGCTGAGGCAATCCATGGTCTAGCGGATCGAGTATATCAGTTTGGATGCGGCGCCGATTTCGCCTGGGCTTGGGCCGAGGAACTTGAAGAGAATAAGTTTGAGTCGCGCCTAACGGAATACACTGGCGTAATCTACCGGCCAACCGCGAATCGCGGGAAGAGTGTGGCATGCCCCCAACGTGGTTCGATGCGAAGCCTTCAAGACCGACATGCAAAGGGCGGCAAACGGTTTCGATCGGTCGGTGACGGTAAGGCTCTCAAGTATCAGCTTACGCAGGCACCAAAACCGCGGTTCGCCCAGATCGCATACGACAGCCCTGCTGCTCTTCGCGTGTTCGATTTACGTTCCTCAGTGAACGACGCGGACTTTGCGCCGTGCCCTCTTGACCGAGCATCGCCGCTCATATCATCACTTCGGGATGCCGCAGCGGACCGCCTCAGGACCGCAATGCCCCATCGCAATGCAGAAATCGAACGAAGTCTCATTGGCCGCAAGCCAGACGGTTCAAACGGAATTGTTTCGTCCGCAAGGGTGCGGATCATACCGTTGCCTTCAATTGGGCACAGGCACGCTGATCAGGCAATTCGTCGCGTGCTCGTGGAGGTTCCCGGAACATGCCCCCTGCGTTCTCACGACGTTTTCTGGGGCTTTTCCGGGCTAGAGCTGCGCGCCGTCGTTGATGGAGCGGAATCAAGGGTGACGGTAACGCAATCTGCTGATGAGAGCATGCTCGCACACTATGGGGTTGACGGCCAAGGATCGCGAACTTGGCGCACAGTCACTCCCATCGTGCTACCGGAACAAGCAAGACGGAGACGGATTGACCCTGTGCGAGCCCGCTCCGAAGCCAAGGATGGCTTGGAGCGAAGCGGAGAACAAGCTCGCGCCGCTAGAGCGATCATGGAAGCGATTCGCCATGCTGGCGTTTGTGGAGACACCGAGTCGATACAAGTTCAACGGGAGCCGCTGGAAGCGAATGGTTGTCGGGTTGAGGCATTTGCGCCGGGAACGCGCTTTCAAAAGGAGCGCCTTTGGCATGTCGAACTTAAGTTGTCAGACTCGATCAAGGGGCCCTTGGTAATTGGCGATGGACGGTTTCTGGGCCTGGGGGTGATGGCCCCAATTCAACGGCCTCAAGGAATCTTTGCATTCCGCGTCGGGCTTGGTCAGTTTACCGCCGACGACTCGACAGAAGTTGCCAGGGCACTGCGTCGCGCTGTCATGGCGAGGGTCCAGACGGTCATTGGGCATCGCGAGAGATTGGATTCCTTTTTCTCCGGCCACGAAGCAAACGGTGCGGTCTCCGAAGGCTCGCACCTAATCTACTCAATCGATCCAATCGGTCACCGACTGTTAATCGTCGCTCCACACCTAGGAAATCGACAATCGCCAACCCGCGCAAATGAGGAATGCTTGGCGACGCTCGAAACAGCCATGGCGGGCTTTCGTGAGCTACGTGCGGGCGTAAATGGCCTCCTGATGCTGCAGCCGATAGAGTTCGATTTCGACCGAGATCCATTCACTGCACCGTCACGAGTCTGGGACAGCGCTACTTCCTATCAGGTTACGCGCCACGCGAAACTCGATAACGCGGAAGCGGCGCTGTCGGCGGATTTGGAGTTGGAGTGCCGGCGGCGAGGTCTACCAGCACCACACGTAGCGGTACAAGCCGTACATGGACGGCGCGGTCTTGGACTCTTGGGCAGAGCGCGACTGACTTTTGGCGTGGCAGTCGCAGGCCCAATCATCCTCGGAAGAAGCCGGCATCTCGGGGGCGGACTGTTTTGCAACGCTGCCACAAACCGGCGATAGAATTAAGTTCACTGAGTCGTCCACGCTCTTTGACAACCCACTCCCCGCCGCGCTTCGCACTCGCGGCGGCAGACACGCCGCCGCCTTCGGACGGGCTTCCCGCGGGCGGCGGCCGCGTAGGCACCGGACCTCACCGGACCTACTGTACACCTGCTCAAGCCCCGACACTCTTTCCAAGATTTCTATTGCCTCGGACATGTCAAGGGTCGAGGATCTGGAGCGAGGGTCGAGGGGAGGATCCCGGGGCATGGCGCCCTGTTGGCAACGGACTGACAGTATTCAAGAGTCCAATTGCCGGCGAGGGCCGCCCCATGCGAAGCACCTTTCTTGTCTGCTACGACATCTCCGACGACAAACGGCTGCGCAAGGTCTTCAAGGCCATGCGCGATTTCGGAGATCATCTGCAATACAGCATCTTCGAGTGCCAGTTCACCCCCATCGATCTGGCCAAATGCCAGCACGTGTTGGGCGAGATTATCAACCGCGCCCAAGATCAGGTGCTGTTCGTCGATCTCGGGCCAACCGAAGGCCGCGGCGACCGGGTCATCACCGCCCTTGGGCAGCCGTACTCGCCGATTCAGTCGCCGTGCATCGTTATTTGAAGGGCTAGAGGCGAGCGTTCGGGGATTAGAAGAGAGACGGCACCGTAAGATCGAGGCGCGTATGGCCGGTAATGAACGGACGAAAGAAGATAGCCACGGCGACGAGCCTGAGGGAGAAGCAGCCACCGGCGAGGGCGCCGCCGGAAGCGGAGGGCGTCCGGCGCTTCCATCGCTCTATCGCCGGAACGCGAGCCAGACTTCTTCCAGCTCGTCCCTTGCCCCTCAATCCAAGACCCTTCCTTCTTCTCCCGAGCTTCCCGACTACTTTCCCGCCCGGATGCTGAACCAGTTCGTCTATTGCCCGCGGCTATTCTACTACGAGTGGGTGGAAGGTGTGTTTGTCGACAACCGCGAGACGGTCGAAGGCTCGATCCGCCACGCGAAGCTCGACGCCAAGGACGACGCGCTCCCCTCGCCCGAGAGCGCTGCTGCCGGCGAGACAATTCATTCGCGCAGTGTGACCCTCTCAAGCGAGAGCTACCACCTGATTGCCAAGTTGGACCTTCTGGAGGGGGCCGATGGCGTGGTGACGCCGGTCGACTACAAGCGGGGCAGCCCGCGCGAGACCGGCGCCGACGGCCAGCTGGAAGCCTGGGAGCCCGACCGCGTGCAGCTTGCCGTGCAGGCCCTGGTGCTGCGCGAGAACGGCTATTGCTGCGAGGAAGGGGTGATCTATTACAACATGACGAAGCAGCGGGTCCGCGTGCCGATCGACGGGCCGCTGGTGGAGCGGACGCTCTCGGCGCTGGCCGAGGCCCGTGCGGCGGCCGAGGGGCCGATTCCGCCGCCACTGGTCGACAGTCCCAAGTGCCCGCGCTGCTCGCTGGTGACGGTCTGCCTGCCGGACGAGACGCAGGCCTGCCGCGACCTGGCCGAGGGGCCGACGCACGTGCAGCGGACGCTGTTCGATCTGGGAGAGACGCCGAAGGCCGCGGGGCGGGTGATGGCCACGCGCCGGACGGAGGACGGCCAGGTCCGGCGGCTGGTCCCCGCCCGCGACGAGCTGCGGCCCGTGTATCTCAACACACCGGGGCTGCGGGTGGGAAAGAGCGGCAACGTGCTGAAGATCCACGAGAAAGAGAAGCTGCTGCAGGAGGTGCGGATTGGTGAGATGTGCCAGTTGAACCTGTTTGGGAACATCCAACTGAGCACGCAGGCCGTGCAGACCCTTTGCGAGAACGAGATTCCGATTGCCTACTTCTCGCAAGGAGGCTGGTTCTATGGAGTGACTCACGGGCTGGGCGTTAAGAACATCTACCTGCGGCGTGAGCAATTCCGCTGGGCCGAGAGCCCGGCCTTCTGCCTGCGGCTGGCTCGGGCGTTGGTGGCCGGCAAAATCCGCAACCAACGCACGCTGCTGCAGCGCAACCACGTAGAGCCGGGAAAGTCGGCGTTGGCCCAGATGAAGTGCATGGCCGAGGACGCGGAGCACGCGAAATCTCAGGAGGAGCTCCTGGGGATCGAGGGGAATGGGGCCCGCGTGTACTTCGAGAATTTCGCCGGGATGTTGCGGGCCGACGACGATTCGGGCGGGCCCTCGGCATTTCGGTTCGATTTTGTGAATCGCAACCGCCGGCCGCCGCGGGACGCGGTGAACGCGCTCCTGTCGCTGGCCTACAGCGTGTTGGCGAAGGACCTGACGGTGGTTTGCCACGCCGTGGGGTTCGATCCGTACTTGGGCTTCTATCATCAACCGCGTTACGGGCGTGCGGCGTTGCCGCTGGACTTGATGGAGCCGTTCCGGCCGCTGATCGCGGACTCGGCGGTGTTGTCGGCGATCAACACGCGGATGGTGACCTCAAGCGACTTCGTGCAGGCGGGGCCCTCGGTGGCGCTCAGGCCTGCCGGGAGAAAGGCCTTGTTCCGTGCGTATGAACAGCGGATGGACACGTTGATCACCCATCCGCTGTTCGGCTATCGCGTGAACTACCGGCGGCTGCTAGAGATTCAGGCGAGGCTGCTCGCCCGAGTGTTGACGGGCGAGTTGCACGAATACCCCGTGTTCACGACGCGATAGTTTGTCGCAGGCGTCGCGAGCGGCAGAGTGTGGTGGAAACGCTGGTCGCTGCTCGCAGAGAGCTAAGGCGTTTCCTGGTTCCATGTTGGAGGTTGACGAATGAATCGAAATGGACAGAATCGAGTGTGTGTCTGCTGCCTGCTCGCACCTCGTGCTTTCGCCTCTTGTGGCGAAAGGAGATCGAGCGGCGCCCCTTCCGTGATCCTCGGATCACGGCCCCATTGAAGCGCCGATCACTTCAAGCCTGGCGCTGCGGCTCAGTACGCCTTCCGTGATCCTCGGATCACGGCCCCATTGAAGCGAGATTGCCCAGTTTCTGCCGAAGTAATCATCGTCCCTTCCGTGATCCTCGGATCA
>Ga0105047_10012396_pt1 | contig 13720 bp, 12 predicted proteins | sample MAT04_FD_78384 | JGI IMG/M metagenome (GOLD analysis project Ga0105047, IMG submission 78384) | Freshwater microbial communities from Lake Fryxell liftoff mats and glacier meltwater in Antarctica - MAT-04 (megahit assembly) | ecosystem: Environmental > Aquatic > Freshwater > Ice > Liftoff...
CGACGACCAGGTCATCGCCGCGATCGGCACAAAGAGCACCGCCGCGATCACGCGGATGCTCGCGGACGCCGGCGCGCGCATCAAGGAGTTCGGCGACGGCGGGGTCGCGCTCGAGCTCGGGGCCCACTGGCCGGCGAAGCGCGTGCGCACGCCCTCGATCCAGCAGGCCGAGACGAAGGTGCTCGCGAAGCTCGGGCTGCCCGCCGACGGGCTCGGTGCCGGGCGCGCGAAGCTCTCGGAGTCGCAGCTCGGGGCGGTGTCGCGGGCGCTGATGGCCGAGATCGCCGCGCGTTCCCCCGATCAGGCGGGCATGCTCGATCGCGAGCTCCTCGGCCGGCGCTTCGTCGCACCGCGCTACTTCGATGCGCTGTACGATGCCGGCGTGAAGAACCCCGAGCACCGCTACTCGGTCGAGACGTTCGAGTCGTGGCGCGCCGCGGACTCGATGGTGCGCGGCATGGCCACCGCCTCGCGCGGCCGACCGCTGCACGCCGGCGAATTCACCAAGGTGATGCAGGCCGCCCACCAGATGGCCGGCTCGGGGATGGTCGGGAAGCTCGAGCAGAGCCACCTCAAGAGCGAGGATCTCGGGCGCCTGCGGTCCCAGCCGAAGGATCACGTGCAGCTCGGCAATGGCTTCGTCGAGCTCGACAAGGAGACGGCCGCGAAGCTCGATCGCAACCCGTACCTCACGCCGATGGACGTCAAGCTCGCCGACCGCGGCTCGCGCCCGATCATCTTCGCGCCCGGCATCGACGTGCCGCGCATGGTGGCCGAGCTCGACGCTTTCGTGCTTCAAAACGAGGGCAAGATGTCGCCCGCCGCGCTCGCCGCCGAGGTGCACTTCCGCCTGGTCTCGATCCACCCGTTCATGGACGGCAACGGCCGCACCGCCAAGCTGATGGCCGACTTCGTGCTCGCCCGCGCCGGTGTCGAGGCGCCGCTGTGGCGCAAAAGCGACGTCATGAAGAACGTCGACGTGTGGCCGGCCGCGGTGCGCGAGGGCGTGGAGTTCCAGCTGGACGTCGTGAAGCGCCACTTCGACGCCGTCGTCGATGTCGACCGCCCTGAGATCCGTCGATGAGCGCGCTGATCATCACCATCGACGCGCAGGGGCCCGACGCCGTGAAGCGGGTGCTCGGCGGCGCGCTCGCCGGAACGATCGTCCCGGCGCACGTGGTGGCCGACGCCGCCGCCGAGAGCCGCGAGCTCCTCGAGACCGAAGCGGTCGTGCCGGAGGTCTTCGCCACTCGATATGCCGGCGAATCGATCGCCTCGAAGGCCAGCGGCCTGACCTGGTGCGCGATCGCCTGCCCGCTCCCCAAGCCCGGCGGCGGCGTGCTGCATGACGTGTGGCTGCGCTTCGCGGTGGGTCTCGGGACCGCGCGCGAGAAGCTGGTGCCGCTGGTGACGCTGCGGGTGAAGGAGGAGCAGCTCGTGCTGCGCTTCGGCATGCACGGCGCGCCGTTCATCGCGCCGCCCTCGCGCGACCATGGCGGGCCGATCGATCAAGCCTGGCAGCGCGCATCGAAGCAGGCGCGCGACAGCATGGGACGCGCGCTCGCGCGGCTCGAGACCACCGCATCACTCTCCGGTGAGGGTCTCGACGCCGCGGCGCTCACGGCGCTGAGCGAGGCCTGGAAGGTGCCCTTCAGCGCGGATGACGCGGCGCCCTCCACGCTCGCCGTGCCTTCGATTGCCGCGGGAAAGTGCCGCGCCTGCCGCCACGCCAACCAGGGGACCGAGGATCTCGTGCGCGAGGGGATCCTGGCCTGCGCCATCGCCGGACCGCGGCCGCTGCACCTCGATCCGGTCTGCGACGTGGTGTGGACGATCGATCAGAAGAAGTGGTTCGCGTTCGAGCCGTTCGACGGCGGCAACTCCACCTGGGGCTACGACGGCGAGGTGCGGGTCAAGGTGCCTTCGCCAGCGAAGAAATAGCGACCGGCACGTGCTTGTGGAACGGCGTCCCGGCGATCGGGTCGCGATGCTTTCCGTCGGTGAGCCGGTTCAGGTACGGACCGTTCTGACCCTTGTCGCCGTAGCTCATCCCGTATCCATGCGGGAGCGTGACGACACCGCGGCGGAGCGTGTCGGAGCGCGCGACGATCACCTCGACCTCGCCCCGCGAAGAGCGACACAGCGCGCGATCGCCGTCGCTCAGGCCGAGCCGGTCGGCGTCGTCGAGATGCATCGAGAGCGAGCCTTCGGGATCCTTCTTTCGCCACTCCGGACTCCGGTAGATCGTGTTCGCGTTGTACGCGCGACGCTCGCCGGCGATCAGCACGAACGGGAACTCATCACCAGGCGACCGGCGTCGACCTCGACCTCGACTCCGCAGTTTCTCGAGCACAGGATGCAAGCGGTGGAGTGGGTCGTGGTCATCAGGCGCCCCGGCTTCCGCGCAGCTTCTCGAGCGCGATCATCTGCTCGATCGCGCGCAGGGTGAGCTCCGCCTTCCCCAGCTCGCGGAGCGTCGCCCACTCGCGGCGCAGCTCGCGCGAGAGCGTGTCGGGCAACGCGCGCAACCAGCCCTCGATCCGCAGATCGACGAACTCGCGCTTCTCCTCGATCGTCAGCTCCTGCGCGAGGAGCAAGCGGGTGGCCTCCTCGGTGTCGACCATCGCCTGTAGCTCGGTCCACCGCTCGCCCGGGCGCGCGGCGCAGAGCGGAAGAAACGCGACCGATCCGGTGTCGCGGATCAGCTCGGATTCGCGGGTCGCGATGCTCTCGTGGAGCTTGGTCTCGTCCCAGCTCTCGGCGTCTTCGGCCAGATAGCGGAGGTAGAGCATGCTGAACAGGCAGGTCGGCAGCGTGAGCTCGTCGCGCGTGCGAACGTCGACCCACAGCGCAGCGGCCGCGCGCAGGCACTGCGACGCGACGGTCTCGGCGAACTTCTTGCCGAACACCAGCGCCACCGACTCCCGCACGAAGTACGGCAGCTCGCTCGCGATGATCTCGCGATAGCCCGGCGCGTGGCGATCGAGCACCACCGCGGCGCGGCGATCGAGGGTCGCTAGATCGCTCGTCACGGCGGGCAGACCGAGCGTCGTGCAGCCGAGGTTGTACGTGATCGCGCGCGGGAGCGTGACGCCTTCGGGCCACGCGTCGCGCAGCACACGCGCGTCCGGCAGCGTCGTCCCGCCGCCCCACTCCGCCGGATACTCGGGGATCGATCGGCCATAGTTCGCCGATCCGGTGGCACGAATGCGCACCCGGGTCTGCGGCGCGAGGCCGCCGAACGGTGCGATCAAGGGCGCGATGCGGAGCAACGTCTCGGTGTGCGCGCGGGTCCCGGTCTCCAGCAGCTCGAGCAGCGCGGCGCGGGCCGTCGCGTTCACCGCGGGACCGGGCGTCTTCGCCGCGACCTGGGCGCGATACTTCGTCGCGAGGCGCGCGGCCTCCGACGGCGCATCGGCGCGGATGCCTTGCATCGACACGCCGTCGGCGCGCGCGAACTGCGTGATGACGCCGTCGTGATCCGGATCGAACCCGCCACGGAAGCCAGCCCGGCCAGCGCCGATGAGGTACGTGACGTGCGGCCGGGGCTCGCCCACCCGCTCGGCGTGCACTGCGAGCCTCCGCTCGGACTCATCGCGCGACGCGATCGCCATCGTGTACGCCGCGTCGGTGGCGATCTTTCCGCTCTGCTCGGCGGTATCGGACATCGCGACGAACACGCGCAGCGTCGCCGACGCGCCCTCGAACCCATCGCGCAAGCTGTCCGGCGCGAGCAGATCGTGCGTCCCACGGCTGCGCGTCAGGGTCGCGTAGTACGCCTCGAGGAGCTCGGGGAGATTGGCGAGCGCGCCGACGTTCTCCACCAGCGGCACCAGGCGCACGCGCGCGACCTTGGCGATCAGATCCGCGCGGAGGTGCTCCGGGATGCGCGCCGAAAGGAACGCGTCGATGCGATCGGCGGCGCCGTGGAAGAGCCCGTCGATCGCCTGCAAATACAGCGTACCGATCTTCACCAGCGCACCGACGTCGGCCCGCGCGTTCACCTGCGGGATGGACACCTCGGGGATCGCGTTCTGTCGTGGCGTGATGCCGAGCTTCTCGCACGCCAGGAGGAACAAGAAGTTGGTCCGCGCGACGACCGCGAGGATCTTCGAGATCTTCTCCTCGTCCTGCTCGATCCAGGGGTTCGGGACGCGGAAGAGGATCGTGCGCTCCTCGCCGAGCACGATCCCGTGGCGCAAGAGCGCGAGCACCACCTTCTCCGGGACCTCCAGCCACTCGGGGCTGATGTTGCGCCCCTCGTAGTCGAGGAGGACCTCGTTACACGCGCCGAGCAGATCGCGGATCGTCTCGTCGTACTCCTGTCGCGCCTCGATGACCGGGTTCCATTCGAGGTGCGTGAGCGCGGCGCGCGCGCGGTTCGGCGTGCCTTCCGGCGCAGCCTTGAGCGCTCGCGCCAGCTGCTCCGCGCGGTGGGCGGTGGAGTCGGGGTGCTTGGTGCCGGTGAGCCGCAGCGGCTCGATCTTCGCGCTCGCCTGGAAACGCCGGCGCGCCTCGGCGAAGCGGGCGACATCCAGCCCATCGAGGGCCTCGTAGGAGGACGCCGTGCAGGTGCTCATCCACACCACGTCGTCGGTCGTGGCCGCGGACCCGGGTCGTACCGTCGCGAGTGGCGCGCTCGATCCCTCGCGCCCCTGGCGCTCGATCCGGGTGCGCACGCGCTCGATGAACACCGCCAGCTCGCGCACGTCCTTGCTGCCGTACGAGAGGCGCTGCCAGGTGCCGTAACGCGCCGGGTGCGCGCCGGCGAACGCGGTGAACGGGACGCCGCCGACGCCACCGGTGAGCAAGAAGTCGAACGCGTCCTCCGCGGTACGAACGGTCGCGCGCTCGCGTACGCCGTTCTTCAGCCGCTCGAACACCTCGCCCTCGAGGCCGGGGAACGCGAGCGGCGCGTAGAAGGTGCCACCGAAGTCGGTCCGCACCACACCGAGCGGCGCGAGCGTATCGGCCGCTTTGAGCATGAAATCACGACGATCGCGCATGTACGGCGACGGCCGGCGGATCGCGGCGAGCGGGCTCTGCAGCGCCGCGAGCGCCCAGTCCTGCGCGAGCGTGGAGGGCGTCGCGACCAGCCAGGCGGAGAGGTTGGCGATGATCTCGCGAGCACGGACGCCGTTGTTTCGGATCTGATCGGAGATCACGATCCAGCAGGCGCGCGCGCCGGTGGAGGCGCCGAACATGTCCATCTTCGACAGGCCCGAGAGCGTGATCACCCAATCGCGCCACTCCGGCGTCGCGTACGCCGGGTTCACGAACGCGTCGACGTAGTCGAGGCGCTGGTACACCGAGTCGTAGAGCACCACCGCGCGATGCTTCACGCACACGCGCACCAGCTCCTCGACCAGCGCGCGCGGATACACGCGGCCGGTCGGGTTGTGCGGGTTGTTGATGATGACCGACGAGATCCCGCCCTTCGCGAGCAGCTCCTCGAGCGCCTCCGGATCGGGCAAGAACTCGGGCGCGGTGGTGGGGAGCTCGATCAGACGCTTGCCGGCGCGCTCGACGAACCAGTCGTACTCCCAGCTCGGCCGCGGCACGACGACGCCCGAGCCGTCCGCGCCGACGACCTCGAGCACCATCGCGAGCCCGGATCGCGTCCCGGGCGTGAAGAGCACCTCGTCGGGGAGGAAGCGCACGTCGGAGCCCGGATAGTCGGTCAGCCCATCGCGATTCACGAGCTCCGCGATCTCGCTGCGCACGTCCATGCGGCCCACCGCGGCGCCGTAGCTGTGCACGGTGTTCCGCGTGATGCGCTGGGCGGCGCGCACGACCTCGGGATGCGGCGCGAAGTCGGAGTTCTTGTAGTCGCCCTGCGTGAGATCGAGCGCGCCTTCCTGCTGCACGCGGCGCGCAAAGGCGCGGACGAGAGGTTCGGGCGTGGCGAGCGCGCGCTTCGAGAGGGTCGCGGTGGCGATGGGGTTCTGCATTCGGGGCGAAGGATGCCTATCACTCCTCGGGAGCGTCGTCCTTCTTCATCGCCTGCCACCACTTGAGCGCCGGGCCTGTGGAGGCGACTGGCTCGACCTTGGTGTTCGGCCCCGCGATCATCGACCTGGCTTGCGTCTCTCGCTTCACGGACAACAGCGTATCCGGCACGCGCATCCCGGCCGCCTCGAACGCGGTGCGCGCGCCGCGAAGCACGTCGATGATTGCGTCCGCCGCGGCGGCAGAGCGCTTCTTGGTCTCGAGAAAAGCCGCAAAAACGAGCAGCGATCGCACGTTCTCCGGGAGCGCGCTGGTCCCGAACGACGCCTTCAGCGCCTCGAAGAGCTGCGACTGCGCTTTCTGCGGGAATGTGTAGCAGCCGTCCGGACCGGCTTCGATGAGCCGGGTCGCCAGCGCGACGAGCTCAGACGAGCTGAGCATCCTGCCACGCGCTCATCAGATCCGCGGCGTTCTTCACGGCGACGGGCTTGCCGGCCTCGAACTTGTTGAGCGCCACGCCGTCGAGATACGGCACCGATCCGCCGAGGGCCATCGCGCCGAACACGGTCCAGCCGGAGGTCTTCTCGTACTTGATGACGTGCAGGTCGAGCGACTCGCCGGCCTCGAGCTTCTTCATGACGTCGGCGAGCGGCACGTTCGTCTTGTCGGCGCTGAACTGGACCACGATGCCCTTCTTCACGGACTTGTCGTGGAGCTGATCGTTGCGCTCCTTGATCGCGGTGAGCGTCGCTCGGGCCGCCGACGTCTCGCTCGAGGGACCGCTCGCAGGCGCCAGCGCGCTGGCCATCCACGCGGTGCTCGGATCGCTTTGCAGCTTGTTCTGCACGAACTCGCGGAGCGGGCCGCGCAGCTCTCCGCTCAAGCTCTCGCTGAACGCCGCGAACTCGGCCTGGAGCTGGGAGACCGCCGCGGGCGGCGACTTCTGCACCTGGTCGACGAAGTTTGTCCGACGGTCCCGACGATCTTCGTGTTCATCCAGCGCCTCGATCAGGGTCGTCGCTCGGTCGCGACCGGGTCGTCAACATCAGTTGGGTACGATCGTCCCGAACGTCGGCGCTGGCGAGAACGTCGCCGCCCTCGCCGCTGACGATGTCGGGATAAAGCGCGCATACGACCTCGGTCACCGGGCCGCCCCCCTGCCCGGGCGCTCCGCCCTGCGCATCTGCTCCGGCGATGCCGTTGCCCGACGATCGACCACCGCTGCCGCCCCCGCCGCCGCCCGCGAGCACCATCCCGCTCAGCGAGACCTGCGGCCTCGAGCCTCGCTTTGCGCGCTTTCCGGCGACCTCGAGGATCGGGAGATCGCGGCGCCAGCGCTCGTCGCCCGGCACCTGGGCGGCGAGCTCGCGGCTCGCTTCGAGGACGCCCCCCAGCGTGAGGTGGGTCGTCGCGGGGCTCGGATCGAGGCGCGCGAGCTCGATGCTCGACGCGAGCAAGGCGAGGCCCCGCTCGATCAGCGCGCGCGGCGCCTCACCGCGGATCGCCAGGCTCACCACGTGGGCCACCACGGCGGCGTGCACGTGGATGTCCTCGATCGTGCGAAAAGGCTTCAAATAGTGGTCGTAGCCGTCGCCCGGAAGGACCTCCGCCTCGGCGCTGTCCAGCGTGAGCCGGGCGTGCGGGATCTCGGGCACGAACGGGAGCGCGGGGAGCGCGGTCATCGTCACGCCCTTCGCTCGACCGTGGACGCGCGCGGCGCACAGCAGCGGCCGGCCATCCTTCTCCCCGATCTTCGCGATCACCAGGATGTCGTCAGCGAGCGGACCGAGCGTGCACCACTCCTTCGTGCCGGTGACGCGCCCGTTCTCGAGCTTGGTCGCGATCGCGCGCGGATGCGCACCGCCGGTCTCGGTCGCGGCCATCACCGCCAGCGGGCCTCCCGGCAGTAGCGCCTCCATGGCCGAGCGATAGCCGGACGCGAACACGTAGCCGAGGCGATCCATCGCGGCAGCGCCGAGGATCGCGCGACCGATCGACGACGTCTCGCCCGCGGTCACCGCTTCGTGACGTGCCCGCCACACCGTCAGATCGCCGACGGGATCGACCTGTCGCGCGATGTCGAAGAGGCGATCGAAGAGCACGCCGGATGCTACCATCGCCGACGGATGCGGGTCATTTTCGCTGCGATCGTCCTGGCCGCGGTCGCGTGTGGCGAGGAGCAGATGCCCATTCCGCGGCCCGACGCGGCGGTCGTCGAGAAGGCCGACGCGGCGTCGCCCGATGCGATCGCCTTGCAGGCCGATGCAGAGAGCGCTGCCCCCGATGCGCTCGTTTTCGAGCCCGACGCCGCTGCCGCGCCCGACGCCGCTCTCGTCGCCGACGACGCCGCGTCCGGCCCGCGCCTCTACCCGGAAGGCGTGCGCCACTCGCCGATCGACGAGCCGCTCGCCGCCGAGCTGCGCGCGGTCGCCGCCCGCGGGGCCGATCGCGCCGACGACGTCTTCGCCAAGATCGGCGACTCGATCACCGTCAGCACCTCGTTCATGAATTGCTTCGCCGGCGTGCGGGTCGATCTCGCCGGCCGCGACGCGCTCGCTCCGACCATCGCGTACTTCCTCGCCGGCGACGCCGCCGGCACCAACCCGTACGTGCGCGAGAGCGCCGCGGCGGGGGTGGGCTGGAGCGCCAACTACATCCTGATGAACAATTCGGCGCTGCTCCGGCAGGAGCTCGACGCGATCCACCCGCGATTTGCCGCGCTGATGTACGGCACGAACGACGTTGGTTTTCGCGACTACGACGCGTTCGCGCGCAACATGGTCACCATCGTGGACACGTTGATCGCCGAGGGCACGATCCCGGTGCTCTCGTCGATCCCGCCGCGCGACGACGACGCGATGATCGACGCCCGCGTCCCCGCGTTCGGCGGCGTGGTTCGCGCGCTGGCGATCTCGCGCAGCCTCCCGTTCGTCGACTACCACCGCGAGCTTTTGCCGATCCCGCGCCATGGATTGGCGGGCGACGGCGTGCATCCGCAGGCCGCGCCCAGCGGATCGTGCGTGTTCACGCCGGCCGGCCTCGAATACGCGGCGAACGTGCGCAACCTGCTGGTCATCGAGGCGCTCGATCGCATGCGCCGAGCGGTGATCGAGGGCGAAGCGGCGCCCGATGCGATCGCGCCGCGCCTGCGCGGCCAGGGCACCCGCGCCGATCCGTACGTCGTTCCTTCGCTGCCGTTCAGCGCCTCCGCCGACACGCGAACGCAGGGCACCGACGAGATCGATCGCTGGACCGCGTGCAGCATGACCGACGAGTCGGGGCCGGAGATCCGCTACCGCATCACGCTCGCCGCCAACGCACGCGTCACCGCCACCGTCGCATCGGGCACGGGCGCGGACCTCGACGTGCACCTGGTGCGCGCCTCAGCGGGCGCAGAGGGATGCGTGGCGCGCGACAATCGTGAGGCTTCCGCCGAGCTCACCGCTGGCGATTGGGACGTCGTCGTCGACACCTACGCCGGACAAGCGGGGGAGCTGTTCTTGTACGTACGGTAGCTCAGAGCGAGTAGTCGATCACCGTGCGAATCGACGCGCCGACGTGCATCAGCTCGAACGCCTCGTTGATGCGATCGAGCGGCAGCTGGTGGGTGATCAGGCGATCGATCTCGATTTTCTTCTCCATGTACCAGTCGACGATGCGCGGCACGTCGGTGCGGCCGCGGGCGCCGCCGAAGGCCGAGCCCTTCCAGACGCGGCCGGTGACGAGCTGGAATGGGCGGGTCGAGATCTCCTGGCCCGCGCCCGCGACGCCGATGACGACGCTGACGCCCCAGCCGCGGTGGCAGCACTCGAGCGCCTGGCGCATGAGCGTGGTGCTGCCCACGCACTCGAAGCTGTAGTCCGCGCCGCCGCCGGTGAGCTCGACGAGGTGGGCGACCAGGTCGCCCTTGATCTCGCGGGGGTTCACGAAGTGGGTCATTCCAAGCTCGCGCGCGAGCGCCTCGCGGGCCGGGTTGATGTCGACGCCGATGATCTTGTCCGCGCCGACCATGCGCGCGCCCTGCACGACGTTGAGGCCGATGCCGCCGAGGCCGAAGACCACGACGTTGGCGCCCGCCTCCACCTTGGCGGTGTAGATCACCGCGCCGATGCCGGTGGTGACGCCGCAGCCGATGTAGCAGATCTTGTCGAACGGCGCGTCGCTCCGCACCTTGGCCACCGCGATCTCGGGCATCACGGTGTGCTGCGCGAACGTCGAGCAGCCCATGTAGTGGTGGATCTTGGTCCCGCCGATCGAGAAGCGGCTCTCGCCGTCCGGCATCACGCCCTCGCCCTGCGTGGCGCGGATCGCGGTGCAGAGGTTGGTCTTCCTCGAAAGGCACGACTTACAGTTGCGGCACTCCGGCGTGTAGAGCGCGATGACGTGATCGCCCTTCTTCAGGCTGGTGACGCCGGGGCCGACGTCGACCACCACGCCCGCGCCCTCGTGCCCGAAGATGACCGGGAACACGCCTTCTGGGTCGCCGCCCGAGCGCGTGAACTCGTCGGTGTGGCAGACCCCGGTGGCCTTCATCTCGATGAGCACCTCGCCGGCGCGGGGGCCGTCGAGGTCTACGGTCTCGATGACCAGTGGCTTGTTTGCCTCATAGGCGACGGCGGCACGTGTGCGCATGCGCGGTCCTAGCTCGTTCTAGTTCCCGTGTGAACTGCGACACTTGCGCGTAGCCAGCGGTGAAAATTGCGGTCTCTTCCTCGATGAAGAAGCCGGAAACGAAGCCTGAAACGAAGCCCCGCGAGATCGTGCTCGAGGATCTCGAGCCGACGGTCAGCGTGACCGAGCTGGTGAAGGGCGGAGGCGCCGCGATCCAGATCGAGGAGCCGGGCGGCCCGATCAAGAAGCTGCGCGGCGGCTGGGACGGAAACTGATCCGCATCAAACGTCACCTGCGCGTCCTCGAACTCGAGGGTCGCGCGCGATTCATCCAGTCGCCGAACATCATGGCAATGAAGAGAGCGAGCTCGAACGCCAGCTCGCGTTCTTCGACGTGCTCTCGCCCGTCACTGATCACGCGGAGAACGTCGCGCGACAGGCGCGCCTCGAGCGCGCGCACGTGCTCGGGCTCGGCGGCATCGGCCACCAGGTCGCGCTCTCGCTCGCAGCAGCGGGCGTCGGACGGCTCACGCTGATCGACGGCGACGCCGTGGAGCGATCGAACCTCCACCGCCAGATCTTGTTCACCTCCAGCGACGTCGGCCGCGACAAGGTCAGCGCCGCGAAGACGGCCTGCTGCGCGTCGCCCCGCGCGCGAACATCACCACGCACCCGCGCAGCATCGAGAGCGCCGCGGACTGGAACAGCCACGGCGCCGACTTCGTGATGATCAGCGCCGACAAGCCGGTCGAGCTGGTGCAGTGGATCAGCGACGCGCGCGACCACCTCATGAAGTGCGGCTACATGGGCACGCAGGGCCTGATCGGGCCCATCCTCGGCCCGCGCACCAAGGGCTACGAACAGATCTTCGAGTCGTGGGGCCCGGCGATCCGCGCGCAGCACCCCGCGGTTCGGGCGCACAACGCGCGCGCGATCGCGCCGACGATCGCCGCAGGCAACGCCATCCTCGGCAACATCGCCGCGCTCGAGATCATCAAGCTCCTGACCGGCGCCGGGAAGGTCACGCTGCTCGAGATGCGCCTGCTCTTCGACCTGCGCGACTACTCAACAAGCCGAGGATGAGCAGCCACGAGGACCCGCCCATCGTGCTGCATCCGCTCGAAGGCTCGGGAGTCGGTGGCGGTGGCGGTGGCGGTGGCGGTGGCGGTGGCGGTGGCGGTGGCGGTGGCGTGACGCCGCAGTCGCCGTCGCTGCACTTCAGCTCGTACGCGCCGATGTCGCAGCGAGGCCCCTCGGGCCGCGGTGATCCGCGCTGATCGGTCGTGAGCACAGCGCTGCCGTCACCGCAGCCGGCCGGATCACCCGCGTTGATCGCCGGGCTGCCCGCCAGGAGCGCGATCGTCTTCGTCTCGCCGCCGTTTTCGGCGAGCGCGCCCAGCTTCGCGTCGCTCTCGCCGATGCGATCGCCCGTCGCGGCCTCGATCACACAGCCCTGCGTGAGCACGTAGCCGAGGCTGGTGATCGTCCCCTCGCACGGTGACGCGATCACGCTGTTTCTAAGCGCGAGAACGCCTCCAGTGCGCAGCACGCCGTTGTTCGCGATCGTGACGCTCGAGAGCTCCGCGCGCCCCACGCTCACCGAGATGCCGGCGCCGCGCGCCGCGGTGTTCGAGGCGATGGTGGTGTTGATGATCGCGACGCTCGGCGCGCCGCCGAAGAAGCCCGGGATGGTCGACACGCGCACGCCGCCGCCGTCACCGCTGGTGGTGTTCCCGGCGATCACGCTGTCGATGACGACGATGGTGTTGCTGCGGCCCTCGAGCTGCAGACACGAGAGCCCACCTGCGCCGAGCGATCCGGTGTGCGTGTTGTCGAGCACCGAAACGCGCCTCAGAAACAGGTTGCCGGCCGCGCCGAGCCCGCCGCCGACGTTCCCGGTCGCGGTGTTCTTCTGCACCACGACTTCGGTCAGTCGGCCCGTGCAGCTCGTGAGGCAGCGCAGGCCGCCGTCGTTCTGGCTGCGGTTGCGCTCGATGATGGTCCGGCTGATCTCGAGATCCCCGAGCGCGTCGATGCCGCCGCCGCCGATGTTCGACACGTTGTCGGAGACGCGTGCGTCCTGCAAAAGAAGCCTCGCGCCTTCCAGCACGTAGACGCCGCCGCCGTCCCCGTTCTTCGCGTCGCCGCGCTGGATGGTGAGGTTGCGCATCTCGACGTGGACGCCGGCGCCGATCACGTGAAAGACGCGGTCGCGCAGCTCGCCGTCGACGATCGTGGTGTCGCGGCCGGCGCCCTGGAGGTTCAGGGGCTCGCGGACGTCGAGGTCGCCGCCCACGGCCAGATCTTCGCCCGGGCCGCCGGCCGTGAGGCGGTACGTGCCGGCGGGGACGACGATGACGTCGAGGCCCTGCTCGCCCGGCCCGCAGCCGCCGATTCCGGCATAGGACGGGGCGTTCTGTGCGGTGCGGATCGCGTCGCGCAGAGTACAGCCGGCGCCGTCATCGCTGCTCGACCCGACGGTGATGGTGGCCGCGACCGGCAGCAACAAGATCGCGAGCATCATCGCCTCAACCTCTCGGTGTCGGGCGCGTCCGCCAGCGCCTCCGAGTGCGCCGTGAGCCCCGGCATCAGGAGCTTCGGCCAGCCCACGGATGTGTGCGTGACCATGTCCATCGCGACGACCTTGATCGACGCGGTGGCGAGCAGCTCCTTTTCGCGCATGACGCGGTACTCGAACGTCGCGCTCTTCTCGCCGAGCCGCGACACGAACACCTCGATGTCGACGAGATCGCCGAAGCGCGATGGCAGCCGCCACTCGCAAGCGGTCGAGACGGCGGGAAATCCGGTCCCGGTGTCGCGGAGGATCGCGGCGTACGAGCGGCCGCCGATCGACTCGAACATCGCCTCGAACGCGTCGTGGAACCACTCGAAGAAGCGAGGATAGTAGGCGATGCCGGCGGGATCGCAGTGACCGAAGCGCACCCGCGAGCGGTGGACGAAGCGCATCGCGGACTATGTATCACGGCGCGACGTGGATCGTCGTGCACGCACCGCTCTCACCAACACCGAGCGCGAGCGCTAGTAGCTCTGCACAGTGAAGTTGAAGGGTTGAGGCCGCCGATCCATCTCGCCTGGCTGCGTTGCGCCGCCTCGACAGACGCAGAGTATGCCGTCGGACGGCGCGCCTTGCCAGACGAGCG
>Ga0105047_10012398_pt1 | contig 13717 bp, 11 predicted proteins | sample MAT04_FD_78384 | JGI IMG/M metagenome (GOLD analysis project Ga0105047, IMG submission 78384) | Freshwater microbial communities from Lake Fryxell liftoff mats and glacier meltwater in Antarctica - MAT-04 (megahit assembly) | ecosystem: Environmental > Aquatic > Freshwater > Ice > Liftoff...
GAAGCCGGACTGATGATCGCGGGCGGGGTGGAGAGCATGTCCCGCGCGCCGTTCGTGATGCCGAAGGCGGAGGCGGCGTTTTCTCGCAATGCCGAGATTTACGACACGACGATCGGTTGGCGGTTCATCAATCCGCTGATGCGGGCGCAGTATGGCACCGAGTCGATGCCGGAGACGGCGGAGAATGTGGCGGAGACCTATCAGATCAGCCGCGCCGATCAGGATGCGTTTGCGGCCCGCAGTCAGGTGAACGCGCTTGCCGCGCAGACGGGCGGCAGGCTGGCGCGGGAGATCGCGCCGGTGGTCCTTCCCCAGCGCAAGGGCGATCCGCTGCGGGTTGCTGATGATGAGCATCCTCGCGCCACCAGCATTGACGCCCTGGCAAGGCTGCCGACCCCGTTCCGGACGGGCGGCACCGTCACGGCGGGGAATGCTTCGGGGGTGAATGACGGGGCAGCGGCGTTGATCTTGGCGAGCGAGGCAGAGGCTTTGCTGCATGGGCTGGTGCCGATGGCGCGGGTTCTGGGCGGCGCCGTGGCGGGGGTCAGCCCGGGCCTGATGGGCATCGGCCCGGTGCCGGCCAGTCAGAAGCTGATGGCGCGGTTGGGGCTGGGGCTCGCGGATTTCGACGTGATTGAACTGAACGAGGCGTTTGCGGCGCAGAGTCTGGCGTGTTTGCGGCTTCTGGGGCTGGCGGACGACGACCCGAGGGTGAACCCCAATGGCGGGGCGATTGCGCTGGGGCATCCTTTGGGGATGTCGGGGGCAAGGTTGACCGGGACGGCGGCGTTGGAACTGGCGTTGACCGGCGGGCGGCGGGCGCTGGCCGCCATGTGCATCGGGGTAGGGCAGGGGATCGCGCTGGCGTTGGAGCGGGTGTGATATCTGGCGGATTTCACGCGTGCAATCGTCGGTAATACGTTGATTATGCTTAGGTTCGTGTGTGGTATTAGGAAAGTGGAAAGGTTTGATTGCGCAGGTTGAAGGGGGCGAAGAGTCGGGGTAAACCCCGACCTACGGGCGTTGATTGAGGGGTTGACCCTTCGTCAGGTCGTAGAAGGTGTCCGACGCAACCGGGGCCCAACCGCCCTTGGTGCCGTCCGGCCAGATCACGCGCACTTCGGCCTTTTCCGCCGCGCCCAGCCCGAAGTGACACCAGCCGAGTTGCCCCGAGGCATGGCCGCCGCCCGAGGTGATTTCGTGGTGCTGGACTTGGTCGACGATCTTCACTTCGATCCAAGCGCCGATGGCATCGCGGTTCGCGCCGTCCTGATGCAGGGCCAGTTGCAGCCAATGGCCCAAGGCCCGGCCGTCAATCCCGGTGCCCGCGTTCCGCCAAAGCTCTGCCGCTTGGTGCCGGTTGACCACCACCAGATCAAGCTGCCCGTCGTCGTTCAGATCCACCACCGCCGCCCCGCGCCCCGCTTTCACGCTTGCCACAAGCGCCAGCGCCAGCTTGTATCAGATTGCCAGCACCCGGTGCGCCACGTCCTCGCGCGCCTCGGCCTGCGCCGATCCGGTCGCGGCGATCAGCGCCAAAGCCACTCTTGCCGTCAGAAACTCTCGCCGTCACATCGCCAGCCCCATCCTCTTCGGAAAAATATCCCACGGGGGTCCGGGGGTGTGAAACCCCCGGACGTCGGCCTTAGACGAAGCGGTTCCACAGGTTTTCCAAACGCTCCTGCTTGCCGGACTGCGGCGCCGGCTCCAGCCCTTCCGAAGTGACGCGCGCCGCGGCTTCCGCCAGGGTGCCTTTCAGCATGGCTTGGGCTTTGGGCGAGGTCCAACCGGCATAGCGTGCGTCCCGGGCCTGTTCCAGCCCGCCGTCGGCCAGCAGCGCTGCCGCCGCTTTCAGGCCGCGTGCGCAGGTGTCCATGCCGCCGACATGGGACAGGATCAGGTCGGCGGGGTCCAGCGACTGGCGGCGGATCTTGGCGTCGAAATTGGTGCCGCCTTGGGTGAAGCCTCCGTCTTTCAGCACTTCATAATAGGCCAGGGCCACATCGACATGGGAGTTCGGGAATTGATCGGTATCCCAGCCGGACTGGGGATCGTTGCGATTCATGTCGATGGAGCCGAGGATACCAAGCGCCGCTGCCAGCGCCAGTTCGTGTTCAAACGAATGCCCGGCCAAGATCGCGTGGCCCTGTTCGATGTTCACCTTGACCTCTTTTTCCAGACCGAACTGGACGAGGAAGCCGTAAACCGTGGCCACATCATAATCATACTGGTGCTTGGTGGGTTCCTGCGGCTTCGGCTCGATCAGAATCTGGCCCTTGAAGCCGATCTTGTGCTTGTATTCTACCACCTGTTGCAGGAAGCGGCCCGCATGCGCGCGCTCGGCCTTCAGGTCGGTGTTCAGAAGCGTCTCGTAGCCCTCGCGCCCGCCCCACAGGACGTAGTTGGCGCCGCCCAGCTTGTGGGTGGCATCCATGTTCGCCTTCACGCTGGCTGCGGCATAGGCATAGACGTCGGGATCGGGATTGGTGGCAGCGCCCGACATCCAGCGGCGGTGGCTGAACATGTTGGCGGTGCCCCACAGGAGCTTGGTTTTGCGGGTGCTTTGCTTTTCGGCAAAGTAATCGACCATCGCGTCGAGATTCTTTTTGGATTCCGCAAAGGTCGCGCCTTCGGGGCGCATATCGGCGTCGTGGAAGCAGTAGAACGGCGCGCCGAGGATATCGAACATCTCGAACGCCACATCGGCCTTCAGCTTCGCCAGCGCCATTGTTTCGCCGAACCACGGCCGCTGGAAGGTCTGCCCGCCGAACGGATCGCCGCCCTGATAGGCAAAGGAATGCCAATAGGCGACGGCAAAGCGCAGATGATCCTCCATCCGCTTGCCCAGCAGCACCTCGTCAGGATTGTAGTGATGGAAGGCGAACTCGTTCGCGCTGTCCGGGCCTTCGTACTTGATCGGCGCAATGCCCTTGAAATAGTCGGTCATCTTGGTCCTCGGGGTGTTTCAGCAGGGTGAGAAGGAAGCGTTTTCAGGCAGCCTTGGCGGGCTTCTTGCCCAGAACGATCATGCCGTGGCGGCCGGCTGGTCGATGATCATGATCGTGGCGTCGAACAGGACCGCGTGCGATGGTGACAGACTGGCGATGGCGACCGGCTGGCGATGGCGACCGGCTGGCGATGGCGGAAAGAAAGCCAGTTCGTCGGCCCTTTGAGGCGCTTGAAGTTCGGGTTGAGCCGCCCCATCACCCGCCGCGCCTTTGCGCATGAAATCCTCCCATGGATGTGGCCATGCCGGGCCATCCCGATGTCAGATTCGTCGGGACTTCGGGACTCTGCCCGGCTTAAATTCAGTTGTCAAAATATAAATGGCGCGCCATCCTGACCCAGTGGGCAGCTTTCGCTGCGGCACGGCAATTTTGCGCCGCATCGCAGCGGAAACCCTCGACCACGACAGGGCGAACGATCTGCGCCCCGCCAAAGTCGGCGTCGTTTGTTTCGGAGCTTGAAGTAATGCGCGCAGGTGAACACGAGGCATCAACACCGATGGGCGAAGGCGGCGGGCAGCAAGGCTGCGGCCCGCTGATCGCGCCATCGTCGGAAAAGATGCGCCCCTTGCGCCAGCAGGTGTTTGAACGTGTGCGCGCCTCGGGTCACATCCCGCGCGTGCAACTGGCCAAGGATCTGGGTGTCAGCCCGGCCTCTGTCACCACCACCACGTCCGAACTGATCGAGATGGGCCTGATCGAAGAAGTGCCAGCCTCCCGTGTCAGCGAAAATGGCCGGGGGCGGCCTGCGGTGTCGCTGCGGGTGCGGGGGGATGCCCATTGTGTCGTCGGCATGAAGCTGTCGGACCGCGAGCATACCGCCGTGCTGGTGGATTTTTCCGGCGCGATGCTGGCGGGCGATGCCGTGGCGCGTGATCCCGGCCCCGCCACGGTGGACGCGTTGCTGGATGCGGTGGAATTGCTGCTGGACAAGGTCTGCGCCAAAGCCGGGGTCACGCGGCGCGATCTGTCTGCTGTCGGCATCGGCGTGCCGGGCTTTGTCGATCATGCCGAGGGGATGGTGCACTGGTCCTCGACCCTGTCGGCGCGGTCGGTGCCGCTGGCGGCGGCGGTGGAAAGCCGGATCGGCCTGCCCACGTTCATCGACAACGACGCCAATCTGGTGGCGCTGGCCGAGTTGTGGTTCGGGGCGGGGCGGTCACTGGCCGATTTCGCGGTGGTGACCATCGAGCATGGTGTGGGCATGGGCTTTGTGATGAACCACCGGCTTTATCGCGGCGCACAGCGGTTGGGGTTGGAACTGGGCCATACCAAAGTGCAACTGGACGGCGCCTTGTGTCGCTGCGGCCAGCGCGGCTGCCTGGAGGCTTATGTCGCCGACTATGCCCTTGCGCGCGAGGCGGTGACGGCCTTGAACCTGAACCATCGGCAGATCCCGTCGGTCCCGGTGCTGCTGGAAAGTCTGTTCCAGCAGGCACGGGCGGGCAATGGTGTCGCGCGGTCGATCTTCCGCCGCGCCGGGCGCTATCTGGCGCTGGGGCTGGCCAATGTGGTGAACATCTTTGACCCCGCCCTGATCATCCTGTCGGGCGAGCGGATGAAATACGACTACCTTTATGCCGCCGACACTCTGGCCGAGATGCAGGACCTGGTGATCAACACCGGCCGCCCGAGCCCGCCCATCGAGATCCACGCCTGGGGCGATCTTTTATGGGCGCATGGCGCGGCGGCGCTGGCGCTGCAGGTGGTGACCGAGCGCATCCTCGGCACCGGACTGCGTGACCTCGCGGCGGAGTAGGGTTGCGCTTGACCCTGCGATGGTCATTCTGGGGCCAAAGCGGGGGGAATAATGGGTCACGGCGGCAAGCTTCTGGTGGATAGTCTGGTGGCATTGGGCGCCACCAAGGCCTTCGGTGTGCCGGGCGAAAGCTACCTGCCGGTGCTGGACGCGATGCATGACACGGGCGGGCGGTTCGACTTCATCCTGTGCCGTCAGGAAGGCGGCGCTGCGTTCATGGCGGCGGCCTGGGGCAAACTTACGGGGTCGCCCGGCATCTGCATGGTGACGCGGGGACCGGGGGCGACCAATGCCTCTATCGGCGTGCATACCGCGATGCAGGATTCGGCGCCGATGATCCTGCTGGTCGGGCAGGTCGCCACCGACATGCGCGGGCGCGAGGCGTTTCAAGAACTGGATTACCGCGCAGTGTTCGGCACGATGGCCAAATGGGTGGTCGAGATCGACAGGGTGGAGCGCATTCCCGAACTGATCGCGCGGGCCTGGACGACGGCCCTGTCCGGTCGGCCCGGCCCGGTGGTGGTGGCCTTGCCGGAGGATGTGCTGTCGGAAATGACGGACACCCCGGCGCTGCGCGGTCCGGCGCGGATACATGAGCCTGCGCCAGAGCCAGCGGCGGTTGAGGAGGCGCTGGCGATGCTGTCGGCGGCGAAACGGCCCGTCGCGCTGATCGGAGGGTGCAACTGGACCGGGGCGGGTCAGGCGGCGTTTCGGCGGTTTGCCGAAGGCTCGGGCATTCCGGTCGTTGCGGCGTTCCGGTTTCAGGACCGGTTCGACAATCGCTCCCCGGTTTATGCGGGCGAGGCGGGCGTCGGGATGCTGGCGCATGTGAAGCGGCTGATGCGTGAGGCGGATGTGATCCTTGCCGTCAACGTGCGCTTTGGCGAGATGACGACGGACGGTTACGAGCTGCTGGCGGTGCCGGAGCCAACGCAGCGGCTGATCCATGTGCATGGCTCGGCTGGCGAGTTGGGCAAGATCTACCAGCCCGAATTGGGGATCACGGCGGGGGCCAATTCCTTTGCCGCAGCGCTTCGTCCGGTGCAGGGGGATTGGGCGGACTGGGCCCACGGGGCGCGGTCCGACTATGAGGCGAGCTTTGATCTGCCGGTGCAGCCGCCGCCGGTGGATATGGCGGCGATCATGGGGCAGTTGCGCGAAGGGCTGGCAGAGAACGCGATCCTGACCAATGGCGCGGGGAATTTTGCCGTCTGGCCCAACAAGTATTTCAAGTTCGGGCCGGGGCAGCGGCTGCTTGCGCCTCAATCGGGGGCGATGGGCTATGGCTTGCCTGCCGCCATTGCCGCCGGGGTGGCCTGTCCGGGGCGGCAGGTGATCTGTTTTGCTGGCGACGGCGATTTCCAGATGACCTGTCAGGAACTTGCCACGGCGGTTCAGGCGGGGGTCAAGCCCGTGGTGCTGATCCTGAACAACGGCATCTATGGCACGATCCGCGCGCATCAGGAGCGGCGCTATCCGGCCCGCGTGTCGGGCACGACGATGGTCAATCCGGATTTCGCGGCGCTGGCGCGGTCCTATGGGCTGATGGGCGAGCGGGTCGGGACGACGGCGGAGTTCGCCCCGGCGTTTGCCCGCGCTTTGGCCGCGCCGCTGGGGGCCGTTCTTGACATCGCCTTGTCGCCCGAGGCGCTGTCGCCGCGTGTGACCCTGTCGGCGATGCGGGCCGAAGGACTGAAGGCGCAGGGAGGGCAGGATGGCGGCGGCTGAGGACTGGCTGGACGGCGACCGCGCGTATCAGAACGGCGCTTTCATTCCAGACGCTGGGGACTATCCCGCGCGTTGGGCCGAAGCCGCGGCGCGGTTCCGCTTGGTGCAGGGGCGCTCGGCGGTGCTGGATCAGATTTACGGCGGGCACGCGCGGCAACGGTTCGATCTGTTCCTGCCGGAAGGCGTTCCGCGCGGGTTGATGGTGTATATCCATGGCGGCTATTGGCGGGCCTTCGGGCGGCGCGACTGGTCGCATCTGGCTGGCGGGGCGCTGACGCGGGGCTGGGCCTGCGCTTTGCCGTCCTACCGTCTGGCGCCGGAAGTTCCGATTGCAGAAATTACCCGCGACTGTGCCGCCGCCATCACGGCTGCACGCGCCTTTGTCGCCGGGCCGGTGGTGGTGACGGGCCATTCTGCCGGGGGGCATCTGAGCGCGCGGATGGGGTGCGCCGACGGGCCGGAGGGCGTTTTGCGGGTGGTGCCGATCTCTCCCCTCGCCGAGCTTGCGCCTTTGCTTGCGACCTTGATGCAGGGGGAATTGCAGATCACGTCGCAGGAGATGGCCTTTGAAAGCCCGGCGCGGCTGGCGTTGCAGCCCGGTGTTCAGGCCCATGTCTGGGTCGGAGGCGGCGAGCGGCCGTCGTTCCTGTGGCAGGGGCGCGTTCTGGCGGAGGCTTGGGGCTGCCCCTGGACAGTGGACCCCGGCAAGCACCATTTTGACGTGATTGATGGACTGATGGACCCGGAGTCGGCGCTGCTTGAAGCCTGTCTGGGCGGGCTTGGGGTGTGAAACCGGGTGCGTAATCCGCGCGATAACACGCGTGTTATCGCGCTAATATATAGTAATATCAAATGGTTATCGTGTTGAATTAACCCGGTGTTAGGTTTTGGCGCGCGGCATTTCGCACCCCTTTCGGGAGTATGCCCCACGGGCCTATTGGAGCGGCGCGCCCCGTCAACCCTCGCTGCGCACCATGCGGGCGACGTCGATCGGAGCCTCGCTGAGCGCCAGGTTCAGGCTTTTCACCGGGCTCCAGTTGTTCATCGAGGTGGCCATCGGCTGCGGCACCCGCGCCTCGAAACTCCAGTCCGTCATGCCGAACAGATGGTTGTCGAACAGGAACAGACGCGGCAGCACGCCGGCAATCACCACACCGCTGGCGAAGGGGCCGCGGATGGTGTTCAGCATGATGGTGGTGGACAGAAAGCCGCTGAGGCTGGCGGGTTCGAGCCGGATTGCGGCAGTGGCGTTGGCGGCAGTGTTGGCGGGGATCATCAGCATGTTGCCCGCGATCAGGATGCCGCCGAAGCCGCCGGACAGCGCAAGGGCGACTTGCCCGGCGGGTTCAAAAATGTTGCGAAACACGCAAGCGAGGCCCAGATCGGCCAGACGCAGCAGGGGCGCGCCGGTGCCGCTGGGGGCCTGGATGCGGTTGCCTTCCAGCATCAGTCCCAAAGCCGGGCCTTCCACGTCCAGAACACCGCTGTCCGATCCGGTGAAATCGTTGCGCTCGACCCAGAGGCCAAGGGTGCCCTTGGCCCGGATCGCGGCGGCGTCCGACGCGCCGAAGCGGTTTTCCAGCACCCGCAGGCCGGTCGGATGCATCAGCGTCAGGGCATCACGCGCCCCGGGTTCGGCGGCGGAAAAGCCGCGGGCGGATTGTACGGCTGTCGCCTCGATGAAGGCATGGCGCGAGGGGCCGTCAAAAGCCGAGCGCGCGATAATCATCTCGGCGACCTCACCGGCCAGGCTGACGGCGGGGCCGATGTTGCGCAAGAAGGCGCAGCGGTCGATCAGCACCCGGGCCGCGCCGCCGGACACCAGCACGGCGGCGGTGGCAGAACCGGCCATCGCGCTGTCGGTCAGCGCGATGTCGCTGCTGGACGCGATGTCCAGCACGGTCCGGTTGCGTTGGCCGACGCGGAGGCCGCGCAGGGTCACCTTTCGGCTGCGGGTGATGCGGATCAACGGCGCATCGCTTTGGGCGACCTCGATCCTTGCGGCGGAAAAGTCCAAGGTCACGCCGGTCACATCGTCGATGGCAAGCGTGCCGTCCCAGCGGATGACGCCCGACAGCACCAGCCGCCGGGGGGTGGGCCGCCCCGACAGGGCGGAGACTTCGGCTTGCAGGGCGCTGAGTGTCGCCGGGGCAAGGTCGGCTTGCTCGCCCGCGTCGCCAAACACCAGACCCGGGGCCTGAAACTTGCCCGCGCGCAAAGCCTCGTCCGCCGGGCCCGAGGTTTTGAAGAAATCGGCCGCCGTGCCGGGCCATTGCGCGCGAATGGCGGCAAAGTCCGGCGGCAGCGGCGCTGCGGCGCCATGCATGTCCCACGGGGCGGGAGCGTTCAGCAGCGAGATCACGTCAAGCATGGGTCAATATCCAGTTGCGCAGCGCGGAAGGGGGCAGGGCGGCCATCAGACCCGACTCGGGCAGCAGTGTTTCGGTGAGGGGCGCGAGCTGCGGCGGAGGGGCGGCGCGGCGGGCGGCCATGTCGGCAAGGCCGGTCTCGTAAAGCTGTGACAGCTCGGTCAGATGTTCGGCCATGCTGCGCAGGGGCATGGCATGGGCCCAGAACCCGCCCAGCGCCACGTCGCCCGATTGAAGTTTGCGGATCGCCTCGGCAAAGGCGAGGGTCTGGCCGGCGGCAAAGACGAAATCGGGGTTGCCGGACAGTTCCTGCGCGCCGCCCCGGTCCGAGGTCAGGATCGGCACGCCGTGCGACATGATTTCCAGCGCGACTTGCGGCAGGTTGTCTTCCCACAGCACCGGCACCACGCCGATGTCCACATCCTTCAGGATGGCGGGCAGGTCGGCATGGGCATAGCCGTCGATATGTTCGAGCGCGCCGAGGTGGCGGGCGAGGTCCTTCAGACGGGCGGCAAGCTTGGCATCGCCGGTCGATTTCGCTGCCAGCTTGACCCGCAGGTTGCGGGCGGTTGCGGGGGGCAGGGCTTCAAGCGCGTCGAGGAGGAACAGGAAGCCCTTGTCGGCGCGCATGTAGCCCATGAACACCATCGACAGGCTGCCGGGCTTGGCGGTGGCCTCGCGTTTGCGGGCGGTCAGCATGGTCTCGCCGTGTTTGGTGCCGATGTAGGACACTTTGGTGCGCGAGGCGTCGATGCCGTAGCTGCCGATCACCCGCGCGACGCGCTGGGACACAGCCAGATGCAGATCGACGGAGCGGTTCAGAAGCGCCACCGCCAGGCGGCGGCGGCGGGCGAAGCCGTTCTCTTCGGCCTCGTCCAAGGGCAGAGCGTCTTCCTGCAGAAACTCGGTGCGGGTGCGGCGGGCGAGGTCCTGAAACAGGTCGATGAAACTTTCATCTACAAATGCGTTCAGGAACACCGGGGATCTGGCGGTCAGGCCGGCGCGTTTGATCAGGGTGGAAAGCTGCTGCGCGGCCAGAATCTCGGCGCGGGGCGGGCGGTGGATCAGGCAATCGGTGCAGGACTTGCCACGGTTGTAGTCGGTGCAATGGTGGTCCTCGCGCTGCCAGAGGTTCACCTGCGGGCAAACGGCGAAGTAGTTGTGATGCGACAGGACGATCAGCATGTCCGGGAAGTGGGATTTCAGATCGAGGAAGGTGAAAGGGATGCCCTCGATATTGTTGAAATGCACGATGTCATAGGGGCCGTTTTCGTGCAGGAAGGTCAGGAAGGCGTCAAAGGCCGGGCCGGTTTCGAACAATCGGTCGTTCTGGCCAAAGGCGGAGTGGCCGGGCGACAGGATCGGCGAGTTGACCATCTGGAAGCTGCGGCAGGCGGGGTCAAACACATTGTCGGTGCGTTCAAACCGCGGCGTGTCGCTTTCCATGTCGAAGGCGAGGCCGGAGGAGAAGAAATCCACCTGCCAGCCGGCCCGAACCAGCGCCTCGGTCAGGTTGCGCTGATAGATCGACACCCCGCCGCCGCGCTTTTCGTCATCGTCAAAGGCAACCCAGTTGTAAAACAAGATGCGTCGTGCCGCGTCCATCAGAGCCCCATCGCTGCCAGCCGTGCCGAACCCGCGATAGCACGGCTAAGGGGCGCACCGCAAACCCTTGCGGAAGTGCGGCTTGCGCCCCGCTTTGGATTGCCTATCGTGCGGGGAATGTTCGATCCTGATCCCGAGATCATGCCCGCAGCGGCGGCTGCCAAGCCCCCGCGCAAATTGTCGCGGGCGGCGCGGCGCCAGCAGTTGATCGAAGCGACGATCGAGGTGCTGGCGCTGAAAGGCTACGCAAGGATGACGCTTGGCGAGGTGGCGCGGGCGGCGGGGCTAAGCCACGGGCTGGTGAATTTCCATTTCGAATCCAAGGAAAAGCTGCTGACCGAGACGTTGCTGTTTCTGGCCGAGGAATACCGGCTGAACTGGACGCGGGTGCTGGAAGCGGCGCCCGATGACCCCGCAAGCCAGTTGGACGCGCTGCTGCGCGCCGATTTCAACCCGGCGATCTGCACGCCGCCGCGCCTGGCGGCCTGGTGCAGCTTTTGGGGCGAAGCGCAGGCGCGGCCGATCTACCAAGAGGAATGCGGGTCGAACGACGACCGCTATATCGAGGTGCTGGAGGCGATTTGTGCCCGGCTGATCGCGGCGGACGCCAGCCAACTGGACGCGCGGCGGGTGGCGCGGGTTTTGCGGGTGACGATCGAGGGCGTCTGGCTGGACCTGATGACGATGAACGCCCCCTATGACGGGGACGAGGGGCAGGGAACGGTGTTCACCTGCGCGGCGGCGTTTTTCCCAAAGCATTTCACCGGCGCGGGATTGGTGGGTTGACGCGGGTTTGGCGGGGCCGTTGGAGCCTCCGGCGGGGATATTTTTGGCTTCTATGATGACGCTTGGGGTCAGTCTTTCATCAAACCGGCCTTGAACACATCGGCCCAGTCCTTGTGCCAGCGCGAGAGGGCCGGGCGGTTTTCGGTGATATCGCCCGCCGCCCAGGCGATGCGCTGGATGTCGAGGGCACGCGGCGTGTCGTTGTCGGGACACAGGATGTAGAAATCGCCCCGATCCAGCGCCTCCAGCAGGAAATCCACGGTCTGCTCGGGCGTCCACGCACCAGGCGGCTTGGGTGCGCCAGAGGCGGCGGTCAGGCCGGTGTGGACCCAGCCGGGGATCAGGAGATGGGCGGTGATCCTGGCCTCGGGCAAGCTGCGCAGTTCATGGGCGAGCGCCTCGGTGAAGGCTTTCACCCCGGCTTTGGAGACATTGTAGGCCGGATTGCCGGGCGGGGTGGTGATGCCTTGTTTCGATCCGGTGTTGACGATGCGGCCGGGCAGTCCGTGCGCCAGCATGGCCGGAGCGAAGGCCTGCGTGCCGTGGATCACCCCCCACAGGTTCACGCCAAGGGTGCGGGTCCAGGCGTCAAGTCCGGCGAGGGTGGTCGAGGGCAGGCCCATGCCGGCGTTGTTCATCAGATAGGTGACGGGGGGCAGGCTTGCCGCGACTTTCGCTGCGGCGGCGGCCATTTGGGCCACCTCGGACACATCGCAGGGCAAAGCGAGGCTTGCCGGACTGAGTGCGGCGATCTCGGCCGCGGCTGCGTCCAGCGCCGGACCGGGCAGGTCCAGCAGGGCGACGGTCCGGCCTTTGGCGGCCATGGCGCGGGCGGCAGCGCGGCCGATGCCAGAGGCGGCGCCGGTGATGACGGCGGTTTGGGATTGGGTGGGCATGGTTGGTCCTTTCGTCAATGGGTCAGGGCGGCGACGCAGGCTTGCAAGGCGGCGGCGCGCCTTCGGGCCAGGTGCAGGGCGGCCTCTGGTGTGACCGCGCGGAAGCGCAGGGCCCCGCCGGGGCGGGCTTGCGCGAGGCGGTCGGTTTCGGGGCCGACGAGCGTGGCGATCTTTGGATAGCCGCCGGTGGTCTGGTGGTCCGCCATCAGCACGGTGGCGACGCCGTCGCCCGAGACTTGCACTGCGCCGCGCAGCAGGGGTTCGGAAGGGATCGCGAGGGCATTTACCGGCGGGAGTTTAGGGCCGTCAAGCCGCATGCCCATCCGGTCATAGGCCCCGGTCAGGCGGAAGGGAAGGGTCAGGAACGCCTCGACCGTGTCGGGGGCAAAGAAGCGGTCCTGTGGGCCGAGGACGACGTGCAGGTCGCTCGCGGGGCGGGCCCAGATCGGGCAGGGGATGGGGCCGTCTCGGCCCGTGCGGTGTTCGGGTTCCGTCAGGGTCAGATGGCCGCCGGTGGTGAGGATGCCGCCGCCGAGACCGGAACTGGCGTGGGTTGCTTGCGCGCCAAGCCATGTGGGGGCAATGAGCCTTCCCGCGAAGGCAAGGTAGGTCCAGCTTCCCCAAGGGCCGGGGCGGATGGTGAGGCGCTGCGGTGCGCGAAGGGTCAGGACGGTCCAGCTGCCGTGTTTCTGGGTGCCGACCTCGACGATGAAGCCGCCGCCCGCGACGGCGACGGTGAGGGTGCCTTGGGTCAGGTCCAGTTGCAGCCCGCCGATGGCCACTTCGACACACGCCGCGCCAGCTGGATTGCCCAAGGCGGCATTGGCCAGTGTCAGCGCCACCCGGTCCATCGCGCCGGAAGCCGGCACGCCAAAGCGGGACAGGCCGGGGCGGCCGCCGTCCTGAATACTGGTGTGCGGGCCGGCGTGGCGGATGTGGAAGATCGCCTCAGCCATGATCGGTCCCGGCGATCCGGTGGAAGCGGACCGTGTCGCCGACATCGAACAGGAAGGGCTGCTTGGCATCGCCGGTCAGCACTTTGGTGGGCGAGCGGCCGATGATCCACCAGCCGGTCGGCATCGTCAGTGTGGTGATCAGGCATTGGCTGCCCGCGATGATGACGCTGCCGGCGGGGACGTTTCGCACCGGCGCGGGTTTGCGGGTCAGCTTCAGCGTGTCCGGCAGCCCGCCGAGATAGGCATAGCCTGGGGCAAAGCCATACATCACGACGTGGTAGTCGGCGGAAACGTGCGCGGCGATCACCTGATCCGGGGTCAGGCCGGTCAGGCGGGCAACCTCGGGCAGGTCCGGGGCATCGGGTGGATCGTAGCTGACCCCGGCCAGATGCCGGGCCGGAACTGCGCGTTGTGTGGCGGGATGGGCGAGAAGGCCTTGCAGGTGTCTGGTGACGGCGGCGTGGTCGGTTTGCATCGGGTCGAACACCACGGCGAGGTTGACGATGGCCGGGATCGCTTCCGTCAATCCCGGGAAGGGGTGGGCGCCGAGGGCGCGGTCCAGGGATTGGACGGCGGCTTCCACCCCGGCCGAGGCGGCGTCCGCGAAATCCAC
>Ga0105047_10012399_pt1 | contig 13717 bp, 12 predicted proteins | sample MAT04_FD_78384 | JGI IMG/M metagenome (GOLD analysis project Ga0105047, IMG submission 78384) | Freshwater microbial communities from Lake Fryxell liftoff mats and glacier meltwater in Antarctica - MAT-04 (megahit assembly) | ecosystem: Environmental > Aquatic > Freshwater > Ice > Liftoff...
CCGCATCCGGCTGGTCCGGCAGCGCTTGCGAGCCCGCCCGAAGCAATCCGCCGCCGCGGCGGGGGCTTGGGCGCGGGCGTAAGGTCGCTTCATGAGAATCGCCACAGCCATCCGCACGAGTGTCAAGTGGGGCGGGGCGGCGCTGGCGATTGTCTTACTTGTGGCGTGGATCGGGAGTGGGTGGTGGGCGGTGCATTCGCCGATCCTCGGAGACAATAGGTTCCTGCTGGGCAGCGGAGCAGTGGCTTGGGTGAGCTATCCCGCGCTCAGGTCATTGAGTGACTCATGGCGTTGGATCTATGACTCGCCGTTCCCGTTCGTCTGGTGGTTCAGCTACGTTGATAACGGCGGATACTACTGTCTCCACATCCCCCTCTGGGCCCCCTTGCTCTTCACGCTCATCGTCACCGGCTTCGCGTGGCGGGCCGACCTCATCGCTCGTCGCCGGGCCATGCTGGGCAAGTGCACCAAATGCGGCTACGCCCGCGCCGGGCTTGCTCCGGATGCCGTGTGTCCAGAGTGCGGGTCCGCCGCGGCCGTGGCGTGAGGGTTGGCGTCTTTGGCCGCGCTCGCGGGGTGGCGCGGCGGGCCTCCGCAGAGTTTGCCCGCCCCCACTCGGTGGACGGGGAGTTCTTCGCAAAGGTCGTGGAATCTCCCTTACGGCCCGTAGGACTCCGCGGCCGCATGCTCCTCCTCCGCCAACCAGCCACAGGCATTCCTAGCCTCCGTGCCGTAGTTTCCGCCGCCGCCATCGATGCCGACCATCGCACCAACCCAACCCCTGCGCCGCCCCAGCGTCGATGCCCTGCGCGGGCTCACCATGGCTTTCATGGTCCTCGTCAACAACCCCGGCAGTTGGTCGCACGTCTACGCCCCACTCCGCCACGCCTCGTGGAACGGCTGCACCCCCACCGATCTGGTCTTTCCGTTCTTCCTCTTTGTCGTCGGCGTCTCCATGTGGCTCTCGATGGGCGCGTTCACTCGCCCCACCACCGGCCCGCGCGACCGTGAGCCCACACGCGCATTCTGGCTCAAACTCGCCCGCCGCGCAGCCGTCATCCTCGTTCTGGGCCTCTTCCTCAACGCCTTCCCCAAGTTTGATCTTGCGCACCTGCGCCTGCCGGGCGTCCTGCAGCGCATCGCAGTTTGCTTCGCGCTCGCGTCGCTTTTGGTTGTGTTCTTGCGCCCGCGATCCCTGCTGGTCGTTGCCACGCTCGCCCTCGCCGCCTACGGCTACGCCATCTGGTTCTCCGGCCAAGGCGCTGCACCCGACGCCAACCTCGCCCGCACCATTGATCTCGCAATCCTCGGCCCCGACCACCTCTATCGCAACTCGCCCACCGACCCCGAGGGCCTTCTCAGCACCATCCCCGCCACCGTCAGCGTGCTGCTCGGCTTTGGCATCTCACGCCTGCTCTTTCGCAAGGATCGGCCGCTCACGTCCGCACATATATGGCGGGTGCTGGCCCTCGGCGCTGCGCTCGCCACGCTCGGCCTCGCGCTCGACCCGCTCATCCCGCTCAATAAGCCCCTCTGGAGCCCCTCCTACGTCCTCTTCACCGCCGGCCTCGCCACCATCGCTCTCACTGTGTTTTCCTTGCTGATCGACCTCGGTAATGCACGCCGCTGGTTCGCCTGGCTTGAAGTCTTCGGCCGCAACGCCATGACGCTCTTCGTCGGTTCGGGCCTCTTGGGCCGCTTACTCGGCACGATCAAACTCGGCGAGGGCGATGCCGCGCGGCCGCTCAACGCCCTCTTGTACGAGCACGCCTTTGCATCCTGGCTCGGCAACCTCAATGGCTCACTCGCCTACGCCCTCACCATGCTTACGCTCTGGTGGTGCCTGCTCTGGTGGATGAATCGGCGCGGCTGGATCTGGCGCGCGTAGGCGACGGTGGCGGCGAAACGCGGGCGTTGGGTCCCAATCAAACCTGAATTCTAACAAAGCCGGTCACGACCGGGGCCGTTCCTGTGGCTGGCGGAACGGCCATGGGGCGGGAAGCCATGCTGGCAAGTGAGCAGCGATTCACGGCGCCTTCACTCACGCTGCCGAGTAAGTCGGCATATTCAGTGGTATGAACGACACCCAAGCCGACCCCGATTTCACCCGCCTCTTTGAGTTGATCAAAGATATCCGCATCGCCATGCTGACCACGTTCACAGCAGGAGGCGAAACCCATACCCGCCCGATGTTCACGCAGAACCCTGAGTACTCCGAACCCGGCGTTCTGTGGTTCCTCACTGACCTCAAGTCTGCAAAGGTGAGCGAGATCCTCAACTATCCGAAAGTTCTTGCGACCTACTCTGATCGGGCCAGCAACAACTACGTAGTCGTGAGCGGCACGGGCGATGTGGTACGCGATCCTGAGCGGGTCAAGAAAGTCTGGTCCATCCACGCCAAGGCGTGGTTCCCCGACGGACCGGACGACCCCTCGATCGGACTGCTTCGCGTGCGACCGACAAAGGGCGAGTATTGGGACGGACCCAACAAGGCCAGCTACATGCTCAGCCTGCTGAAGGCGGTCGTCACCGGCACGCAGCCCGATGGCGGCGCGCATCGCACCGTGCGCGTGTAAATGCGTAGAAACACCTCCCAGTCTGGATGGCGCATCTGTCGGGCGGGCGGCTCAGCGGTTGTGCTTGTAGTGGTTGATCAGCCCGTTGGTTGACGAGTCATGGCTCTTGACGTCGCCCGCCGCGGCGAGTTCGGGCAGGATGGCCTTGGCCAGCTGCTTGCCGAGCTCGACGCCCCACTGATCAAACGAGTTGATGTTCCAGACGATGCCTTGGGTGAAGATCTTGTGCTCGTACATGGCGATCAGCGACCCCAGTGTCCGCGGCGTGAGCTTTTTAAACATGATCGAGTTTGTCGGGCGGTTGCCTTCGAACACTTTGTGCGGCACGAGGGCCTCGAGCGCAGCACCCTTCATGCCGCTCTTCTCGAGTTCGGCGCGAACGGTCGCTGCGGTCTTTCCCATCGCCAGAGCTTCGGTCTGAGCGAAGAAGTTGGAGAGCAGAATCAGGTGATGCTCGCCGATAGGGTTCTGGCTCTGCATCGGGGCAAGGAAGTCGCACGGGATGAGCTTGGTGCCCTGATGGATGAGCTGGTAGAACGCGTGCTGGCCGTTGGTGCCCGGCTCGCCCCAGATCACTGGCCCGGTCGAGTAATCGACGCGCTGGCCGTCGCGACGGACGAACTTGCCGTTGCTTTCCATGTCGCCCTGCTGGAAGTACGCCGCAAAGCGGTGCATGTACTGGTCATAGGGCAAAATCGCAACCGTCTCGCTGCCGAAGAAGTTGTTGTACCAAATGCCCAGCACGCCCAGCAGAATTGGCAGGTTCTTTTCAGGGGGCGTGTTCAGGAAGTGCTGATCCATGGCGTGCCCACCCTCGAGCATGGCCTTGAAGTTGTCTGGCCCGATGGCGAGCACAATGGGCAGGCCGATGGCCGACCAGAGCGAGTAGCGGCCGCCGACCCAATCCCAGAAGCCGAACATGTTCTTGGTGTCGATGCCGAAGGCGGATACTTCTTTTTCGTTGGTGCTGAGGGCCACGAAGTGCTTGGCGATGTGGGCCTTGTCTTTGGCCGTCTTCAGGAACCAATCACGGGCCGTGGTCGCGTTCGTGATGGTCTCTTGCGTGGTGAACGTCTTGCTCGCCACGATGAAGAGCGAAGTCTCGGGGTTGAGCGTCCGCAGGCACTCGGCCATGTGCGTGCCATCGATGTTGCTGACGAAGTGGCACTTGAGGTCGCGCTTGCAATACGGCTTGAGGGCCTCCGTCGCCATGACGGGGCCGAGATCGCTGCCGCCGATGCCGATGTTCACGACGTCGGTGATGGTCTTGCCGGTGTAGCCCTTCCACGCACCCGCGCGGACTTGGTCGGCGAATGAGAACATGTGCGCCAGCACGGCGTTCACGTCGGGCATCACGTCCTTGCCGTCAACCATGATGGGCGTGTTGGAGCGGTTGCGGAGCGCGACGTGGAGGACGGCGCGATCCTCGGTGATGTTGATTTTCTCGCCCGCGAACGTCTTCTTGGCCCACTCCTGCACGCCCGCCTGCTTGGCAAGGTCCAGCAGCAGCTTCATCGTCTCACTCGTCACGCGGTTCTTCGAGTAATCGAGCAGGATGTCCTCAAAGATGGCGTGCATCGAGTTGAAGCGGCCGGCATCCTGCGCGAAGAGGTCGCGCATATGCGTGCCAGCCATCTTGGCATGGTGAGATTTGAGGGCTTGGTACGCGGGGGAAGTGGTCAGCGGGGTTGACATGGGGATGCTCGATGCTCAAGGGGGCGAGGGAGGAGTCGGATCCGGGGGGAGCGAAAAGGAATGGCGGGGAAAGCGGGCGGCAGGGGACAAGTAGCGTCACTGGCCACGGTGCCCGCAGCTTGGTCACGCAGGGGTAGTGTAACGAAAAACGCCCCTCCGTGCCCAGTTCCGCACCCGATCCGATCCGCCGCGCCGCCCCGGGCTCACGCTGACGCTCTCCCCTATGCCGCCCGTGCGACCAACCCGCCCCTTGGCCGTATGCTCTTGCAGGCCGGACAGTTCCAAACCTCGCCCGGATCTTCGCTGCATTTTCCGCTTAAAGGTCGCCCATGTTCCCATCGCTCCTCAATGTCGTCGGCACTGCCTTGATTCTCTGCGTCTCCATAGCCGAAGAGGCTGGGGGGGCGGCCGGGGCGGGGGGGGTCCAGCCGCTGGCCGATGCGCCGCCTTCGGTCCCCGGATCGAACACGCCTGCCCCGGTAAAGGATTCTCCGTCCTTGCTCGCCGGGCCCGGCGCTGGTGTGACCCGAGCCGACCTCGCCGCGATCTATCTTCGTTTTGAGCATGCGCTCGCCAAAAACCCGCCGCTCCCCGGCCGCGTCAAGAACATCAACGCCGCCTTTGATGAAGCCACCATGGCGTTCTTCGGTGGCGGTTACGGGAGCGCAATCGCCAAGCTCACCGAAGTCATCGGCCGGCTCGAGAACAGCGGGGGGGACGACACCCGCTCCGTCTCTCGCCGCTTTGCCGAGTCGCTCAAGGTTCGAATCGAGCCCTCCATCCTCGTCCCCGGGTCAGAAAGCAATGGCGGGCCGGTGACGATCACCGTCTCGCCCATGCACATGCTGCGGCCGCAGGATGTTGACAAACTCCCCCCCGAGGCCGCCGCCACGCGAATCGTTGCCAAAGCCTCGCTGCGCCTCGACGGCGCGCCCCTCGCCAACGGCCCCTCCGCGACCATCGCGCTCGACCCCGCCAACAAGAACGCCGTCGAGCCCACCACCGCGTCCAACCCTGAGTGGTCCAAACTCCCACCCGGCCGCTATGAAGTCGTCGTTGAGGTGCCGGGCGAGGCTCCCATCATCGCCGGCGCGTGGACCGTCATGGCGACCGCGCCCAGCGTGCTGAGCGCCAACATCGTCCGCCAACTCTCCCCGCTCCGCACCAGCGACGATGCCCAGTCCGACGCCATCAACGCCTGCCTCTCGCGCGCTCGCCTGCTGGTGGATAACCCCTCAAACCTGCGCTCTGCCGAGTTCCTCGTGAGCCCCATCGCCCTTGCCGCGCAAGTGAAGGCCGAGGCCCAGGCCCTCGCGGATCACGGCGACCCCTACCGCCTTCGCTCCGGCGACTGGTGGGTCGGCGTTCCCGGCATCGGCCGGGATGTGCCGTGCCGCTTTTACGCCCCGGCCGCGGCGTGCAAGGGTGATGCGCCCGTCCCGCTCGTTGTCTGCCTGCACGGCGCGGGCGGTGACGAGAGCATGTTCATGGACGGCTACGGCGCGGGCGAGATCAAACGCCTCGCCGATGCTCACGGCTTCATCGTCGTCTCGCCCTCGACCAACGTGGTGCAGAACGGGCCCGGTCACCTCGATGCCGTTCTTGGCGCTGCCAAACGCTGGTACTCCATTGACCCCGACCGCATTTACATCCTCGGCCACTCGATGGGCGCCAACGCCACTGCCACGCTCGCCGCACTCCGGTGCGACACCTTCGCCGCGGCTCTCTGCATGGCCGGTGGTGCCGGACGCGCGATGGAAGGCCGCGTGCCGCCGATGCTCGTGATCGCCGGCGAGTTTGACCCGATCTTTCTGCCCGGCCGCATCAAGAGCGCCGTCACCAAGGCGCAGGAGAACGGCGCCAAGATCGAACTCCGTATCGCCAAGGATTACGGCCACACCATGCTTGTGGGTGCAAAACTTGAGGAGGGCGTGGACTGGTTGCTGAGCCATACGCGAGCCCTCGCGCCCGCGCCGGAAAAGACTGGCCCGGCCATGATGGATGGGGAGTGACGGCGGAGGCCGGCAAGCGCCAAGTTGGCGGGGGGGCGGCGGGGGGCCGCAAACCGTCTCAGGTGATCGCGCGACCACCGTCTATCCGAATTACTTGCCCCGTGCAGTAGGAAGCCTCCAGCGCCAGCCACGCGACCGCCTCCGCGGCTTCGCGCGGCGTGCCGGCCCGCCCCAGCGGCACTCGGCTCAAATACTTCGCCTGCATCGCCGCGTCGGACTCATCCCCATCGGTCGGAAATGCCACCACGCCCGGCGCGACGGCGTTCACCCGCACCTTCGGCGCCAGTTCACGGGCGAGAACCAGCGTCAGTTCCAGCAGCGCGGCTTTGCTCATCGAATACGCCGCGAAGTCCGTCCGCGCCTGGCCGAGTTCACCCATGGCGTGAATGTCGCACATGGCCACGATGGCCCCGCCCATCCGGGTACCCGATGGTGACCGCAGCGGTGAAGCCGCCAACAACTTCGCCAGTGCCCGGCTGATCACCAGCGGTGCAAGGGCGTTGATCGTGAACGCCTCGTGTGCCTGCGCCACCGTCACGCTCTTGAGCGGCGTCGCCTGATAGATCGACGCGTTGTGAACCAGCACGTCCAGCCGCGCCAGTTTTCCCAAGAGCGCACCCGCCCACGCCGCCACGCGCGCGGGCTTGTCGAGTTCCACGTGCTCAAACTGCACCGTCGCGCCCAGCGCGGCCAGGCTCTTCTCCGCCGCGGCCAGTTCAGCCCGCCCTTTGCCCGTCGGCCGTTTTCCGTGCCGATGTGTCAAGACCAGATCACACCCGCGCCGCGCCAGTTCCGCAGCGATGGCGATACCCACACGTCCCGGGCGCGTCGCGCCGGTCACTAGCGCCATCGGGCGATCGGTTTTCACAGCGCGTTCCCCGGTGGCGGATATTCATCGGGCGGCTGCTCATCCTTGGCGCGGTCATCTTTCGACGGCGGGGCTGGCGGCGTTTCCATCCGGCGGCCTGACTCCGCCCACACGTTCTTGACCACACCCTTCTTCTCCGGTCGCACGATTTTGCTCGCCGCGAACAACCGATTCTTCACAATCGCCAGGACTACCCATGCAACCAGCAGGAGCACGATCATGCACCCGCCGAAATACAGCAGCGTTTCGTTGGCCGCGATCATCCGCGCAAACGTCCGGGCTTCGGTTGTTGAAACGGGCACAGCCCCTCCCCCACCTCCCGCGCCAGGAGGCGTCGCCGCCATCAGGCGTTCAGCCACAGCGAGCACCAAGATGGACGTGGCCAGTTTGTTCATGCCGCACGAGCCATTCGCCGCCGCCGCCGCAAGGTTGCACCCCCGCACCAACCCAGCGCCTTGTTTACCGTTTCTTGGTCCCGACGAATGAGAGCAGAAAGAGCAGCACAATAGCCCCCACCGTCGCCGTCACCAGCGAACCAATCAAAGACGTGCTCTGTAGGCCCAGCAACCCAAAGAGGAACCCGCCCAGCAGCGCACCAAGCACGCCCACAATGAGATTACCGACCAACCCAAACCCGCGACCCTTGGTCGCCAGCCCCGCCAGAAACCCGGCGAGAAGGCCGATGAGCAGAAAATAGACGATGTGCATCGCCAAGCGTAAGCGGCCGTCTGATCGGCGGATTCGCACCCAGACTGCCAACCGCGGACGGCCACGTCCAAACGCTCAGTCCTGCATCTGGCTCTCGGGCGCCCGGCCCCGTGCCGCCAGATCACTCAAAATCGTGGGCATCCGCGCCGCAAACGCCCCGCGCGCCAGCACCGCCGTCGCCCCGCTTGCTGCCGCTCGGTTCATCAGTTCCACATGCACGTGCGGCGCGAACGCCACGACCGGCACGTTCGCCACTCCCTGCTTCATGGCTGCCATCAGCTCAAAGCACACCTCGCCCGCCTCAAGGTCCAGCAGCAACCCCGCCACATCGCAATCGCCCAGACGCGCCGTCAACATCTCAACATTCCGCACCGGTCGGCAGGCCACTCCAACGCCCTCACCAGTGCCCTTGACGCGCGTCGCCCACAGCAGGTCAGCGCAGCAGTACAGCACCACCCGAGGCCGCTCGCCAGCCCCCCCCGCCTCCCCAGCGGCTATGCCTGCCGACGAGTTGTTTGGTCTATCTCCCATAGGAATTTGCCCCTTTTGACAACCGCCGCACAAGTAGAACACAGGCAATGAAGTGGGGCCTAACGTAGTCCCCGACCCAGATTCGCAAGCGTCCGGAGCGTAGCCGTGACGTCTGGGTCCCCGGCGCGTGCCAAGCCTGTTTGGAGGCCCGTTACGCCCAACCCGTGTGCGGCTCTTCCTTGGGGGAGTGTGCCGCCCGATCGGCGAAAGTTCGTCTTTGCGATCGCTGAGGACCCTTCGAGAGCATCCATGTCTACAACGATGACCAAGAGCAAATCGAAACCCCAGAACCTGGCGGCCCTCACCGGCACGCTCAAAAGCCCCGTGCTCTCTGACGTCGGGCTCCCCCTCGACCCTGACAACCTCTATACCCAGACCGTCGACGTCATGCTCACGGCCGCGGAACTGATGGGTGTGCCCCGCGCCATCCAGCTCATTCTGGCCCAGCCCAAGAACGAGATCATGGTCCACTTCCCGGTGCGGATGGACAGCGGCGAGTTCAAGCTCTTCAAAGGCTACCGCGTGCAGCACAACAATGCCTGCGGACCATACAAGGGCGGCCTCCGATTCCACCCCCAGGTACACCTTGACGACGTCAAATCCCTCGCCCTCCTTATGACCTTCAAGACCGCCCTCACCCGTCTGCCCTTCGGCGGCGGCAAGGGCGGGGTCAAGTGCGATCCCAAGCAGCTCTCACGCGGTGAGCTCGAGCGCGTCACCCGCCGCTTCTGCGCCGCCATCAGCCACGCCATCGGTCCCGATTACGACATCCCGGCACCCGATGTGAACACCAACGCCCAGATCATGGCGTGGTTCGCCGATACTTACGACTCCCTCACCGACAGCAACCGCAGCACGTGGGACGCCATGCGTGTCGTCACCGGCAAGCCCATCGAAATCGGCGGCTCGCTCGGTCGCGAAAAGGCCACCGGCCAGGGCGTGGTTGATGTGCTCGTTGAGATGCTTCCCGAAGTCGGCATTGCCATCAAGGGCATGAAGTTCAGCGTCATCGGCTACGGCAACGTCGGTTCCTGGACCGCCCGCATTCTCCACGACATGGGTGCCAAGTGCATCGCCGTCATGGATCACACCGGCGCCATCCGCAACGACGGCGGCTTCGACTGCCACGCCCTCGCGACCTATGTCACCAAGAACGGTGGCGTGGGCGGCTTTGAAAAGGGTGCTGGCTCCGGCAGTGGCGGCAAGAAGGGCAGCGGCGCGACCAAGATCTCGACTGACGAGTTCTATCAGACCGCCGTTGACGTGCTCGTTCCCGCCGCCCTTGAGCAGATGATCAAGGAAAAAGAAGCCAAGATGATCAACGCCAAGGTGATCGCTGAGGGTGCCAACGCCCCCACGACGCCCGCTGGCGACCGCATCCTCAACAACCGCGGGATTGAGGTCATCCCCGCCATTCTGGCCAACGCTGGCGGGGTCACCGTCAGCTACTTCGAGTGGGTCCAGAACAAGAGCTGCACCGTCTGGGATGAAGAGAAGGTTGACCGCGAACTCAACCGCCACATGGTGCAGGCCGCCCGCCGCACCGTGCAGGCCCGCCTCAAGTACAACTGCGACATGCGCGTCGCCGCCTACGTCGCCGCCCTTGAGCACATCAATAAGGTCTATATGACCCGCGGCATTTATCCCTGATTCGCCCTTTACGCTGTCATCCCCAGGGCCGCGCCTCAGGCGCGGCCCTTTTTCATGCCCCGCCGCCCTCGACTGCCCGAACGGCTCCACTTCCACCCCAGCCCCCACCGCCGCCGCCCGACCTCACCAATCGGGGCCGCCGGCAACAAATCACCATTCCCGCACGCTTCCTGTTGGCGTCCCCCCGTTGGTGCGGTCTAAACTCGGCGCATACCGCGGGCGGGCAGCCGCCCGACGGTGCGTCCCGTTCCTCGTTTTTCGCAGCCATGGAGGGCAGCGATGAGCACTGCTGGTGCTTTGGCCAATCTGCTCGAATCCACCATTGACAGCGACTTGACTATCGCGGCGCCATCGGCGCAGCCCGGCCGCCGCGCGCCCGAGAGAGGTTCTATGAAATCTGCAACCATGCCGACTCCCCGCGTCACCGCCGAGACTATGGCGACCAAGCAGCGCGATATCTCCGTCTCGGAGTTCTTCGCCAAGAACCGCCACCTGCTCGGCTTTGACAACCCGCGCAAGGCGCTGCTGACGACGGTGAAGGAAGCGGTGGACAACTCGCTCGACGCCTGCGAAGAGGCCAGCATCCTCCCCGATATCACCATCATCATTGAAGACCTGCAGCCCGAGCGCGCCTCCAGCGTCAAACAATCCAAGTACCGCATCACCGTGGTCGACAATGGGCCCGGCATCGTCCGCAAGCAGGTCGAAAACATCTTCGGCCGACTGCTCTACGGTTCCAAGTTCCATCGCCTCAAGATGTCGCGCGGCCAGCAGGGCATCGGCATCTCCGCCGCCGGCATGTACGGCCTCATCACCACCGGCAAGCCCATGGTGATCCACACCAAGCCCAAGTCCAATCTGCCCGCTCATCACATTGAGCTGGCCATGAACACCAAGACTAATCGCGCCGAAGTCACGGAGGATCGCGAGACGCAGGACTTCCCGCCCAAGCGCCTCCGCGACATCACCAAGGGCACCCGCGAAGACACGTTCCTCAGCACTTCTGACTATCAGACCGGTACGAGCGTGAGCATTGAACTTGAAGGCCGCTATCAGCGCGGCCGCGGAAGCGTCGATGAGTTCCTCGAACTCACGGCAATCGCCAACCCGCACGCCAACATCGTGTTCGTGCCCCCCAGCAAAGAAAGCGCGGCCGAAGAACAGGATGTGCCGCTGCTCAAGAAGGGCAAAAAAGACGAAGACGATAAACCCGAGGTCGACCCCAATGCCGCCCAGGCCGATCCGGCGCTCACTATCGCCGCCCCGGAAGGGCCGACCACCACCACCGAAATCGGTGGCGTCATCATCTTCCCCCGCGGCGTGAATGAACTCCCCCCCGAAACACAGGAGATTCAGCCCCACCCCAAGGGCATCGAACTCGGAATCCTGCTCCAGATGCTCAAGGACTATGAGGCCACCGAGAAGGGGACACTCTACAACTTCCTGCAGGAACGCTTCTGCCGAGTGAGCGCGACGACGGCGGGAATGTTCTGTGAGAAGATCGGCTGCACCAGCCGCACCAAGGCGGGCGACATCGATCACGCACGGGCCGAAAAGCTCTACAACGCGTTCCAGGAAGCGCGGCTGGCCCCGCCCCCCACCGACTGCCTCGCCCCCATCGGCGTGCGTCAGTTGCTGTCCGGTTTGCTCAAGGGTGTTCGGGCCGAGTTTTATGCCGCCAGCAGCCGCGAGGCCGCGGTGTATCGGGGGAGGCCGTTCCAGATCGAAGCCGCCATCGCGTTCGGCGGCGACCTTCCGGCCGATGCCTCCGGTCGCGTCATCCGCTTTGCCAACCGCGTGCCGCTGCTCTTTCAGCAGTCGGCGTGCTCGTCGATCAAGGCCGTGACCGAAATCGCCTGGCGAAACTACAACCTCCAGCAATCACGCGATTCGCTGCCCACTGGCCCACTTGTCATCATGCTCCACATGGCCAGCGTCTGGGTGCCCTTCACCAGCGAGAGCAAAGAGGCCATCGCCGATTACGACGAGATCCGCAAAGAGATGAAGCTCGCCCTCATGGAGTGCGGCCGCAAACTCGGCACGTATTTGCGCAAGCGCCAGGCCATGCGCCGACAGGCCGATCGTCGCGACGTCTTTGAGCGCTACATCGGCGAGATCAGCAAAGCCATCAACGAACTCAACGGGACTGACACCAAAAGGCTCTACGACGCCCTGCTGGTTCAGGCGCGTAAACACACGGCCATTGCCGATCAGGAACTTGACGAAGACGGCAAGCTCGTCAAAGACGATCCGGCCGAGCAGGAAGGCGTCATCATCGTCGCCTCCGCCGTACCCGGCGATGCCGCCGCGCCCGAAGTCCGCGGCGGTGGGGCCCCCCCGTTCTCGCAAACCAAGGCCGAGCGCGCCATGGTCGAGGTCGCCTCTCGTGCCAAGGTCGCTGACGAGCCCACGCTCCTGGATGTCAAGCCCGTCGGTCGCTCGGGTAGGAAAGAGAGCAAGGCCAAGCCCACTGCCGCGGCTCCCACCACGCGTGAGGCCAAACGCCAAGCCACGGTGTCGTCACTCCCTGCGCCCGCCGCGAAGCCAACGCCGGCCCCGGTGCCTCCGGCGGGCAACTTTAAGCCGAAGATGCGACTCGTGAACGGCAAGCTCGTGCCTGTGGAAGACGGGCCCAAGCTCTTCTGAGCGGGCGATACGATGTATTTATGCCACACGTCTGCATGATCGCGATGCACGGATTCCGCATTCGACGGGCGGAGATGCTCGCGCTGGGAATGACACTGCCGGGGCTGGCGCACAGAGCAGGCGCGCTCGGAGGCCTCCCGGCGCTTGGGCTGCTCACGCTTGCCGGAATGACACCAGCGACATGGGACGTGTCGTATCACGAAGCGCCAGGCGTAGAAAGCGGTGAGCGATTTGATTAGAGCGGGCCGCCCCGGCGATTCGTTCAGCGAAATTGCAATCTGTCGTGCCCAAGTCGGCCGGGCTCTGGCGCACGATGTCTGTGCGGGTATCTCCCTCCACCTCTCACCCGCTACAAGAGAGCCGAATCGACCCCAATGCGTACCACGGCCGTGTCCTCAAAGCCCGCCAAGTCAGCCGCCGCCATCGAAGTCAAACCAGCGCCCTAATCCGCGCTCCACGCCGCGCCCAACCCATCCCCGCGCCAGTCCTTTCTAAATCCGACCGCATCGAATCCATCGGCCTCCAGGCTTCCGGCTCGGCCCGACCATGGTCGTCGTTCCGGGGTGTTGGACCTAGGTCATTTATTAGGCCCTATAACTATTTGTGGACATGGATGTGGATGTGGATGCGGCCTCCGATTAGCCCCCGAATCGGGGTTTTCGTTTGCACACCATCATTGGCGTGCTATGTTGCAAGTGAGTAAGGGTTCACGTCCTTGCATGTACGTGCCCACATTCGTCACTTCGAAAGGAATCGCTCGTATGAAACTCCTCGTCATCGCGGCCCTCGTGTCCGCCGCAGCCAGCACCGCTGCCCTTGCGCAGCCCTCGTCGAACAGCATCAACTTCGACAGCATGTCCCTGGGCAATCCCCCGGGCGTAGGCGGGGCCGACATCCGCGTTCCCGGCGACAGCAACTGGTACAACCCGTCGAACAGCTCCACGCAGCAGGCCGTCACCGCCGGTGTCGGTCTCTTGGGCACCAATGGCCTTGTCGTCGGCAACAACGGCTCAGGCAACGATGGCGTCATC
>Ga0105047_10012401_pt1 | contig 13715 bp, 9 predicted proteins | sample MAT04_FD_78384 | JGI IMG/M metagenome (GOLD analysis project Ga0105047, IMG submission 78384) | Freshwater microbial communities from Lake Fryxell liftoff mats and glacier meltwater in Antarctica - MAT-04 (megahit assembly) | ecosystem: Environmental > Aquatic > Freshwater > Ice > Liftoff...
AACTGGCGCCGAAGGTCGTTCGCCCGAAATTGAGCACGGTGAGCGCGACATTCAGGCCTTTGCCGACCTTGCCGAGGACGTTCTCCTTCGGCACACGCATGTTGGTAAAACGGAGCTTGCCGGTCGCGGTCCCCTTGATGCCGCACTTGGGCATTCGGCCTTCGACGATCTCGAAGCCCGCCATGTCGGGCGTGACGAGGAACGCCGTGATCTTGGTCTCGTTCGGGTTTTCCGGAGTCGGCGCCGGCGTCCGCGCCATCACGGTCAGCACTTGGGCGATGGCGGCATTCGTGATGTAACGCTTGGAGCCGTTGAGGATCCAGCCGCCGCGGTCATCGGGGGTCGCCATGGTCTGAACGTTGCCGGCATCCGAACCGGCCTGTTCCTCGGTGAGGGCGAAGGCGGCGAGCTTCTTCCCCGCGATCAGATCGGGCAGCCACTTCGCCTGTTGTTCCTTGGTGCCGAAGAGAAGCAGGGAGCGAATGCCGATACTGTGATGGGCGTTGACGAAGACGGCAGTTGACGAGCAATGCCCGCCGAGCACTTCCATCACCTTCACATAACCTTGCTGATTAAAGCCCCGGCCGCCGAACTCCTTCGGGGCGGCCATGCCCAACACGCCGAGCTGCGCGAGTCCTTCGATCACTGATTGCGGGATGTCCGCATTGCGATCGATGGCGTCGGCATCGATGTGTTCGTGTGCGAATTGCCGAACCTTGGCGACCGCCTGGTCCACGGCATATTGCGTCTCGGTCGGCAGGCTGGGGTAGGGAAAAGTCAGCGAGCCGTTGAAGAAACCGAAGAAGAGCCCCTTGGCGAATCCGAGCGTCTCCGGCCCGGAAAAGAGGAGTTCTTCCGCTTCCTTCTTCTGTTTGGCCAACTGGGCGGCAGTCAACGCCATCGCGGAACCCCCAAGGAGAGAATGGCGAACGCTACGAGAACTACTGCATTATATACGGCAGGCGGCAAGGAAGGATACGGCGGGCGACGTCGCTCCTATTTACTCATCACGATTCCAGGTTGAACTGCAAGCGGGCCAGCTTGGCCGAGGGATCGTGCTCCGGCTGGAAGGCGATCTCGACGGCGGCGGTGCGGCTGATGCGTGCCCTGAGCGACCAGATTTGCCCCAGCGAGACGCCGTCCATGTAGCCGGTCAACGGCCGTTTGGAGGGATCGAGCGTGGTCATCAACACTTCCGATTGACTCGGCAGCACCGCCTGGCGCCAGAAGATCGGGGCGAGCACGTTGGAGCCCGCCAGAATCAGGGCCGGCGTCGTGAACGGCAGCGGAGCGGCGCCCATTGCCCGCGCATAGGAAGTCGAGCCGGCGGAGGTCGAGAGCAGGACGCCGTCGCAGACGATCTTGGGCAGGCGTTCCTGATTGTTGACTTTCAGATTCACCCAGGCCGTCTGGCCCGACGCGCGTTCGACCCACACTTCGTTGAAGGCGTATCCGGTACGTTTCTCGCTGTCGAGCGTTTCGACTTCAGTCCAGAGGAGAGGCAACTGGTAGAGCCGTAGATCCTGGCTCCAGAAGCCATGCTCTTCGACATCAAAGACCTTGCGGTCGTTTAACAAGAAGCCGAGATGGCCGGTGTTGACGCCGTAAAACGGAATGCGATCGCGCCACATCTGGCGGATGGCGCGGAGCATGGTGCCATCGCCGCCGATGACGACGATCAATTCCGGATCGGGATGTTCGAACGGCTTGAGCTTCTCGGCCGCCTCTTGCGAAGCCTTGTTGCGCTCGTCATAGAAGAGACGGAATCGCGGTTCCTTGATGCGGAACTTCGAGTTCTGTGCCGGCGTCACTCCACGGTAAAGGCCATGCCGCTCGATGTAAGACACGACTTCCGGCAGCACCCATTCATCGATCGGTTCATGATGATAGACGCGCAAACGCAGGGCGGTCGCGGGCAAGAACGGCTTCACCTCGAGCATCTCGTTGCGGGCGGGCAACTCGCCTTCGAGCGGCTCATGGGGCTGGCGCAGGATGACGAACTGGGAATGCTCCCACATCTGGGGGGCCTGATCCCAATTGCGATAAAGGGACGATTCCGTTCCGCCCCGGACCAATTCAGCGGGCACGACGAACCAGACCTCGTTGCCCTCGGCCTTCTTTTTCGCCTCGAGTTCGAAAGGGCTGGTCCAAATGTCGTTCTCGAGATCGACGAGGTCGACGCGTACTTTGTCGATGCCGCGAAACGAAATGTCGGCCATGGCCGCCCGGTAAAGCGATGCGGAATCGCCGGCTTCCTCGCGATCGGTGCGTCCGCCCCAGGGGATGACGATCACGGAATCGAACTTGGCCGCCAGGACTTCCGCGAGCTCGCGATGGTGACGGCCGGGCGGATCGAAACTGCCGCCGAGAATGGCGATACGTGCCACGAGATAAGCCCCCACGAAGAATTGGTGTTCGGGCTGATATATGGTTCGAGGGAGAAACGACATCCGCGAGTTGCGGGCGAGATTCGAAGGTTAGCCACAGACTACCCAGGGTCGCGCTTCGCGCACCCTGGGTTGCGGCCCGAAGCGGCCACCCACTCCCCAAGACCAGTTCATAAACGGCGGGCTTGTGTCGACGCAAAGGCTCATCGAACAACGCCGAAAGCCTCGCGAATTACACCTTGGAAGCCCTGCCCCTTCGGGGTGAAGACGCGGATCGGAAAATTAATCATGTTCGTTCAGAGTTAATAGTTCCTACCGCCGCATCAAGCGGTAGATCAGCAGCAAAGCAGCCGCGCCGAGGACGCCGTCGGCGGCCCATACGGCGATCACCGGCGACACTTTCCCATCCTTTGCCATGTTCACGCCTGCCAAAAGCACCGGGTAGTAGACGAAGACGGTTGGTAGGAAACAGATCACGAAGATGCTGAGATAGTCGGACCGGCTGGCCCAGATGCCGACCGGGCAGCCGATAAGGACGAAACAGAGGCAACCCAGCGCCAGGGCCGGGCGGATCTGAATTTCGACATCCACATTGCGGCGAACGCGCAGCAAGTGCACCTTCTCGAATGCGGCCGACTTCAACTCGGCCTGGTATCGCTCATTCTCCTCGGGCGTCGCGGTGGGTCCCGGGTCGCGTTTCCTGAGTTCGGCATGGCGCTCCGCGGCTTTGCGGCCTTCCTCGTCGACTTCGTCGCGGCGCTGATACAACTCCTCCAGAGTCAGTGCCGAGGTGCGGTTCTTCTGGTCCTTGCCGAACATGGATTCAGGCAACGGAATCGGATAGATGCGATCGCTGGCCTCGGCGCCGACGCCGTCTTTCTCGCCGAAGACGACGCAACGGCCCATGTCGACCAGCACCTGATTGTTTTCCATATCAAGGCGCAATCGGGCTTCTCGGGTCCGGGCCACCACTTCATACCCAGGTCCCGTGGTGGATCGTTTCTTGAAGATGACATCGAGCAACCGTTTGCCCTGCACTTCGCGAACATACATGACGTACTGCATACCCGGCTGGCGCAGGGCGCCTTCGCGGCGGATGGCGCCATAGAGCACTTCCTCGGCATCGCTGAGGACTTTCGCGCGCAGCATGCGCTGGGTGCGCGGAATGATGTCGATGTTGAGCAGGAGTGTGGTGGCCGAGGTGCACATGCCCAACAAGATGGCGGGCTTGAGCAGATGCAGGATGTTCACGCCCGCGGACTTGAGGACGGTGATCTCGTTGTCAGCCGACATGCGGCCATACACGATGCAGGTGGCGAAGAGCGTCGTCGCCGGGATCGTATAGGGGAGCGTGTTAGGGATCAACAACGGAATGATCGCGATCACCTGGCCCAGCGATAGGCCGCGCTGCGACGCTTCCTGGATCAATCCCGCGATCAGGAAGAGTCCCGTCAGGCCGATCAGAGCCAAGAGGAAGATCTTGACGAGTTCCGCGAGAATCAACCGATTAAGAATGCTGCCGAACACCGGGATTCCTCCCCCTGGTTAACTGTCTTCACGACGGCTTCAACCGATTCACCACCCGCTTGACTGGTTCGACGATGCCGGGAACCGGTTCCGCGCGGTAGTCCATCTTGCCGTCGAGATCGCCCGACACTTTGATCTTGAGAAAGCGCTTGCTGATGGCGCCCGACCAATCGCCGGGCAAAGCGAACATCTCTTTCATCTTGGTCCAGACCGGATAGAACTCGAAGCGGGCTTCGCTGCCGTCGATTTTCATTTCGCCCTCACCGCCGAGGCTGATGGCGTTGCCGATGAGGTCGAGTTGGCCAAACCGGATGCGGTCGCCCCGGATGAAGAACAGGGCGTGGGCCTCCTCGAAACCTGTTTCGTCCGGCACGCGGAGTTTGACGACCTTGATGAGGTTCAGAAGCACCGGCAAATTGAGCAGCTTGCCGCTGGGGATATCGATTGACCCGCCGCCTTGCAGAAGCGGTTGGCCGGTTCGTTCGTCAAGCCGATTGGCGAGATAGATCTGGGCGCTGCCGAGACCTTCCAGGTGCGCCTTGGGGGGCAGCTTGAAGTGCTTGGCCAACTCGCTCAGGTGCACTCGAGCGGCGTTCAACTGGAGCGCGTAGCGAACCTGATCGTCAAGCACGACCCAGGCTTCGCCGCCGATGTCGCCGCCGTAGAACTTGGCGCGAATCGAGGGGACGGTCAGCACGTTCGGCTGCCGTGGATCGACCCGCAAAGAAGCGGACATGGCTTCGACCGGTTGTTTGGCGACGGTGGCTTTGTCGAAGACGATGTTGCCGCGCACGGCGCCGAGTCGGTCGCCTTTGTAGACGCCCCACGAGGCGAACGTGCCTTCGATTTTGTCCCAGTCGACGCCGGTCTTCATCGACGCGCCGGACATGGTAATGCGGCCATCCCAGTAGATCGTCGGCAGGATCGGTTTTGTGGTGGGAATCAGGGCGCTCGCTTGAACAATGGGCTCGGGTACAGCCTGGGCGACGTTCGGCAGCGCTCGCGGCATGAAGGGTCCCGGTTGTTCGTCGACGACGACACGCGATGCGTGCAGTGCCAGCTTCCCTTTTAGTTCCAATCCTTCGCAGGCATTCTTGAGGCCGGGGGGGAGTGCCTCCCGGAACGCGGCATCAATGATGAACGGATTCACGTTCAGATCGCGGATGTCAGCCCAGTAGCCGCCGCTCGGCCGAAAGAGAATCTCGCTGCTGGGGAGCGTAATCTCGCTGCCGCCATGCCGGGCTTTGAAGTCGCGAAGCTCGGCACGTCCCTTGGCATACGAGAAGCGCCCGGTGAGTTCGTTCAATTCATAGGGGAAGAAGTTTGGCTTGATCGTCCCGCCCGCGAACGCCATCGCCAACTCCAAATCCTCGGGCGGGTAAATCTCTGCCTTCGGATCGGTCTTCGTAAAGAGCCGGACGCTTAACGCGCAGTTGACGCGTCCCGAAGGCTCGAACGATTTCCACGAGTTCTCCATGCGGATCGCGGCCAAGGCGCGCTGTAGGTCGCTATCGAGCGCCAGCGACTCCCCGTCGATATTCAACGTCAGGATGCTGCCGCCGGGGGCCGGATCTTTCCGCCCGCTCGCGCGGAGGAAGCTCCCGTTTTTGGATGCTTGAAAGTCGATGAATTCGAGCGAGGTGAGTTCGCCCGAGTCCTTGGCGGGCGGCGGGCTGGCGCCTCCCGGCAAGTTCGCCGGCCTTTCCGGCAGCGTGCGAACGACGAGCTTCCCGGTCATGTTCTCCAGGGGATACGGGAAGACGTCATACTTCATCGATCCCTGGCGGATCGCGATCGTGAACTCGTTGTCGAAAGCATCGGCCCCATATTGGCGGCGAGTCGCATCATTTTGGCGGATGAGGGCGACGAAATCGCCGGCGGCCGTGGCGTGCAGGCGGCGCAAGATTTCCGGATTGTCGTCGGGCATGGCCTTGATAAGCGTTTCGTCGAGCGTCACGCCTTTGCCGGTGATCACGAGGTTGACGTCTTTGTCGGGTGCTGTCCCACTAATGGTTCCATTTAGGCGAACCGCAGCGCCGCCGCCCTCGGCCTGTAGATCCATTTTGATCGTTTCGATCGTGCTATCCGTGAGGCTATTCGTAATCCGGCCGCGGACGTTCTGAAGCGGGTAGGGGAAGCCGCGATAGGTCGCTGCCATTCCCAGCGGTTCGACCACAATCGCCCGGCTCCAATGGCCCTCGCGCCGCTGGAAGGTGAATGATCCGGACAGGGATCCGTTGGGCTGAAACATGTCGCCGATTACGCTCGCCTTTCCCGGCATCATCATGAACAGGTCCGGCGTCACTTTCATGTTGGTCCACGTCACCTGCAAAAGGCGTATGCGCTCTTCGAGTTCTTCCAGTATCGATCGTTCGGGAGCGAGCGAATCAGCCGCGCTCGGCAACTTCGCGAGAGTGACCGGCTGGACGTTCGGCGGATCTCTCGGCAAATCGAGAGTGAGGGTCATCGTTCCATCACCGACGTGGGCCTGACCCTGCTCGATCGTCAAGTCGCCATTCTTGAAGCGAATATTCGCGTTGATCTGTTGGAAGGGGAACGGCAGGTTTTCGGGAGTGTATCGTGAGTTCTGCAATTGAATTTTGAGATCGTGGAAAAGCTGCGGTTTCACGCCGGGGACCCGTGCGAAGTCGAGGTGTACGCTTGCCTGCCCGATCAGCGGCCGTAACATCTCGGCCGCATCCGACTCGAAGGCTTCGACCAAACGTGCCAGGTCCGCGTTGATCAGCACTTTCGGCATGTCCAGCACGCCGCTGAGTTGATTCTTGCGGTCAATCTTGGCATCGAACGAGAAAGCGCCGCTCGGCTTGCCGTTGCCGTTGGCCTGGATGGTGAAGACCGGGGCGGGATCATTGATGACCGTGGCTTCAATGCCTCGACATTCCGCCAAGGGTTGTTCGCCGAAACTGCGATCGTAGAAGCCGATGACGGCATCGTGGAGAACGAAGATCGGTGCGATTTCGTCTTCGCGCAGCGGCTTGAGAACGTCGGCCAGATTCCAGGTCCCGTCGGACTTGCGTTCCAGCCGAAAGCGCGGCTTGAACAACTCGATCTTGCGAATGAGGAGACGGCCGTTGTTCAGTTGCTCCTTGTCGTGATGCAAGAGTGCCGACGGAACTTGCAACCAGGGCGTGCGCGTCGGGTCGTCGCGTCGAATCAATTTCAGGTCGGTAACCGTGATGCCGCCGAGCAATCGGAGACGGGCGGAGCCGATGTCGATGTCGACTTCGTTGAGCTTGGCGCCGAGCTGTAAGATCACCTGTTCGCGGATGAACGCGGGGCGCATCCAGGTATAGACCAGGAGCCCTCCGCTCCCGAGCGCGGCTAAAAACACCAGAATCAGGCTACGGAATAACCACTTCCGCGATGCCATCCGGGCTTCTCCCACTTACCTAGCCCACCCAAAACGAGGGGGCGGCGGATCATAAGAGGATTCGCCCACGCGGTCAAGGGCGGTCGGGATTCCGCGAGGGGGAGATAGATCAAACGCCGCGGCGAACAAGCATCAGCCCTGACCCACGCCGAATTCTTCTGGAGGATATGGATAGACCCCTCTCCAGAAGAAACGAACATGGCCAGAAGAAACAAACATGGCCAGAAGAAACAAACATGGCCAGAAGAAACGAACATGGCCAGAAGAAATGACATTCAAGAGAATACAGAACAATCCCGCTAAGCCGCGACCCGGAGGGTTCCGGAAAGGGAGCGCGCCGAGAGCGGAAAAAGGGAGAAACCGGCGAATCGCCGACGCCACCACTTCACGGCGTTGCGTTGCCTGCACTCGCTTTGATCAACTCGATCGCCTTGGCCGCGAATCGTTGGCCGAGCTTGTCGTAGCCGTCTTTCGGGTAGTGAAGGCCGTTGTTCTTTTCTGGATCTTGCAGCTTTCCGAAACAAGTCAGGGCGAGTTGCAGAACTTCTTCCAGATCAGGCTGAACAGCACACCAGGGCTTCGATTGCCTGCGATGCCGACGACAGGAAGAGCGAGCGAAAGCTGAAAACGAACAGCGCAGAGGCAGGATCTGAAGAAACTTGGATTGGGAACCTTACGACCCGTTCTATCCTTCTTTGTCACCTAACAGACTGTCGGTGAGCACCGAAAATCCATTTTCACGCTGTTGTTCTGATATATTCGCTGCCTTCTCAAGTTCAGTTCGCAATTGCGCAACTGGCTGTTCAACGAGGAAACGGATCAGCTTTGGGATGAGGTCTTTGCGTGACTTGCCATTGATCTCCTTAAGCCCAATGAGTTGAGCGAAATGACGAATGTCTTGGGACTCCGGCAGTACCTTCTTGTTCTTGAGATGCAGATAGAAATCGTCCAGGATTCGATACTTCTCTGTATCGATCTGTCGAAGCTCCTCTAGCGTAATTGTGATACTCTTGATGGCCGGCGAATCGACTTCAGGAGGTTGAAAGCGAGCTTGGCGTTCGTGTGCATCGGCCACACCATTCGAGATCTTGGATAAGGCATTTCTGACCCTATCGACCCCGAAATGCTTCACAAGTAATTCGACTTCGTCGTCGAGGAAAGTTGGACTTGATTTTCGACTCATAACCCAATCCTACCAAAGAATTCGGCCGCGAAAGCCGCAAATTCATCCTTCACCTTTTTGTGAGTACCCTTTGCACGAATAATCGGCATTCCTTCTCTCGCGGCGCGAAAATATGAATCGGAATGCGGAATGTCGCTCTTAAAGACATTCCAATCGTATTCTGCGGCTTTGTCTTTTACATTCTTACGTGCAATCCTATGCTCGCGCTTTTCACTACCGCGGGCGAAGTCATTGAACACTAGACCCACACATCTAGTGTCTTATCTTCATGCCGCATCTTAAATGACTCGATACTTCTTTTCAGTAGCGGGAATCCGATCGACGCGAGAAACTCTGCGCGAATTGGGACGAGGATGTATCGACTACAATGATATGCCGCGTCAGTGAGGATTGAGTCGGAAGGAGAGCAATCAAGAATTATCAGGTCGTACTTGCTCTCGATCTTGGCCACGAAACGCGGCAGCAAAGTTTCTTTGTCATGTGGATTCCGAAGAGTCCACGACAACTCAAGACGCGATGGAACAAGATGGAGATAACTTCCATCTTTGTAATCGACCCGATGGTAGATTGCCTTTAACGGGTCCAGCTTCTTCGGACTCCCGCTTGCGGTCCCGGTAGGCGTGAATTGTTCGAAGATGTCGGCTACCGTCAGGCCGCCCTTGTCCAGATAATCGACCCATGTTTGTGGCGACATGATCGATTGACTGGCATTTGCCTGCGGATCGAGGTCGATTAATAGGACCCGCTTGTCCAATTCACGAACAGCATGCCAGGCAATCTGCGACGCAAGGGTCTTTTTGCCAACGCCACCCTTCATGTTGATGAGCGAAACGCAGATGGCCATGCGAACTACCTCGCGTCGGGGAGGAGTAAAACACCGGTCAAGTTACATTGTCTCTGGCCAGGCAGTATTGCCACTGTTCGATCACTTTTAATTCTCGTTTTCCCGCTCTCGAAGCGACTATTTGCGACATTCTGAACGATCTCGTCGTCGATTTCGAGCTTCAGGCCTGCGATCTGCCCAACCCCTTTTTTCGAACTCTTCTCATTCACGGCGTTGCGTTGCCTGCACTCGCTTTGATCAACTCGATCGCCTTGGCCGCGAATCGCCGGCACGGGCCATTCGCTCAGCAGGGCGCGAGCGGCCGCGTCGCAGGGGGGGGGAAGGGGACGCAGATCTTTTTTTTGAAAAGAGCTGCGACCCCTCCCTTCTCCCTTATCTCCGCAAGAGCACCGAGGTCGTCGAAAGGGATTCAACGAAGGTGTTGTTCAAACCAGGCGATCATCTCCGCTTTCATTTCAGGTAAGTATTCGTGGCCCGTCCCCTTGTAGATGACGCTGCGGAAGTTCTTTGGTTTGTCGTAAAGCGAATACGTCTTGGCCAGCTTGCGTTCGAGCACTTCGACGCCGGAGACGGGGGCCACTCCGTCCTCGTCGCCTGAGAGCATTAGCATCGGGCGCGGCGCGCAGAGCGCGTAGAGGGCCTCGGTATCGAAGTGGGCCAACATGCCGGGGACGTAGAAATACGAGGCATGCGAATTGAGTCGTCCGTGAGCGATCAGGTTCATGTAGCGTGTGAAGCAGCAAACGCCGACGTGCGAATGAATGCGGTCGTCGATCGCGGTGAGCCACGATGCGCGTACACAGCCCATGCTCATTCCCGTGGCCGCAATCCGCTTCTTGTCAACCTCCGAACGGGTTTCGAGGTAATCGAGCAGGCATTGCTCGTCGCGAAGCATCATGCCCCACAGGGTACGGCCCAACCAAAGATTGAGCTTAACCAACGAACTTTCCTGAGCGATCTTGTCTTCGCGCTTGCCGCGCGGCCCTTGTCCGATGCGCTCACCGTTGAAGTAGGCGTCGATGGCGGCGACGACGTAGCCTTTTTTCGCCAGAATCGGGCCGATATACTGCGGTTTGGTTTCATCCGTGCAGATCGTCTCCTTCGAGCTGTTGTGCCCGTGCAGACCAATGATGGTTGGCGCCGGACCTTTCAAACCGTCAGGAATCAGCAAGATGCCGGGCACCATCGAATCGACACCGTTGTGGAACTCGAATTTTTCCAGCGTGTAGCCATCGTGCTTTTCGCGCGACAGGATCTTGATCGATTTCGGATCGGGCCGCGCGGGCATCTCGCCGAGCAGTTTCAGAAGCGTGGCTCGCGTCGCGGTGCGATCGGTCGTCGTCCATTTTTTCAGATCGGTGGGCACGGGCCAGTCGGGAAACTTGATGCCGCGAAATCCTTCCGGCACGTCCTCCCACATCGTGCCGATTACCGATCCGCCTTTCGACTCCTTCGGCGTAACCCGTTCTTGCGCGGACGTCATCCCGGCTGTGAGCAGCACAAGAATCGCGGTGAAACCCGCCGACAACTGTGCACCAATCGCAACGGGCAGCGTATGCATCACTTCTTCTCCTTTATCAACCCGCTGGGGGCGTTGTGTTTGTAGAGCCAGACGGATTTGTCCGCGAACATAATGACGCCGTGTTCGGGAATAAAGGCCACGACTGGCATCTCATGATTCTTGAAAGGCCAGGGTGTCGTGGCGAAGTCGTCCACCAGTCGATATTCGTTCGTGCCGCTATCGAACTCGTAGAACTTCTTCTCGGAGTTTCTCAAAATCAGGTATCGTCCCGAGGCCGGGTCCACGGTGATCTTGTCGCTATTGGTGTTCAGGTCCACCGGCGAATCCTTCAACGGCTCGTATTTCCCATCTTTGTTCAGCCGTCCAACGGTCCGCCTGGAAGTATTCCCACCGGCCAGCAGCACCTCCTCACGATATGGGTTATGACGGGCCAGGCTGTGGTAGCCGCAGACCGGAACCTTGCCCCACTCTTCCCATTTCTGCTCGGTTTCGCTGAAGAACCGAACCCCATCTCGCGAGAGCGACACGAGTCCCTTCCGGGCGGAGAAGAACTCGATACACATTCCCATGCCCTTCGGGGGCGGAGGCGGCAGCTTGATCCACTTCTCCGCGCTCACATCGAAGAAGGAGATGCCGCCATTCAGTTCCTTGTAGTCATTGTACATGTGAAAGAATCGACTGGTTGCGGGGTCGAACGCATTGCGGCCGTAGATGTGGCCGAAGGCCGTCTGGAAAACGGGATTGTCTGAAGTCTTGTCCAGCGCGATTACCCGCCAGGCATTTTTTTCTTCCGAATACGAGATGAACTGGCGCGTCTGACGGATGCCCATGTACAGGAACTGGCCGGTGCGGCTGTCCCAGTGGGCGTCGTCGGTCCAACCGGCGATGTGTAGTCCGCCCCTACCGCCGTTGTTGCGTCCGTTATTCACGAGCGGGGAGGACCAAAGCCCCTTGGGCATCTCGGTCTTGAGTTCGGCCCAACTGCCGGGCTTCATCTTGGCGGCGAGTTTCGACAAGTCCGTCTTGCCGCGCCTGGCTTCCACCGCCTTTCGAGCTTCCTCGCCGCCGGGAATGACATCGGCGGCTTCGGCGAACAAAGGTAAAACCAGCACCAGGCCGGCAAGAACGGTCCAGAAGTTGACTCGCATCACTCGTTTATCCTTTCAAAGCGGATGGACCAGAAACTGTTTTCGTAACCGTTCACCATTTTATCGAAAAACTGGCGCAGCTGCGGCCGGAGAGATTTTCTAATATGCGTTGATGGACGGACCGGCGTGTTCCGGATGTAGGGAACGGGATGCTCTCAGCGCGGAGTTGCAGCGACAACTCGACGCGTTGAAGCAGCGCGTTTTCGACCTGGAAGCCCGCCTGAAGTTCAATTCCTCGAACTCCTCGACGCCGCCGTCGGCGAACCCGTTGGATGCGGAAAAGCCGGTCAAGAAGAAGAAATCCAAGCGCAAGCGTGGCGGTCAACCGGGCCATCCGCCCCATCTCAAACAACTGCTACCGCCCGAACGCGTGACCCGCACCGAGTCGATCGTTCCAGAAGTTTGCGGCTCGTGCCGGGCAAAACTGCCTCGCGAGGCGGGGCCGAACGATCCGGAGCCCAAGCGGTTTCAGACGGTCGAATTGCCGCCGATCGTCGTGGAAGTGATCGAGTATCAGGCGCACGCGCGGACCTGCCCGTGTTCCGGCGAAGTCACGCAAGCGACCATCCCGGCCTTGCACTCGTTCCCACGCTCTGCGTGGGAACGAGCGTCTTCGACGCTCCGCGTCGCGAGCGGCCCGCAGCGATCGGCGATTCCCCAGCCCGACCCGCTATCTTCCCTTACAAGCGATCCCATCCATCAGGTCATATGCGTTGTGGCGCCCGTGAGTCCAACGAAGTCCGACGCGGAGCGTCGAAGACGTGCGTTCCCACGCAGAGCGTGGGAACGAGTAAAACGCTCGATCGATTGAGACCAGAACCCGGCGGCTCACGCCGCTCGGCTCGCCAAAGGCGAGCGTCGACCCGTCAGGCCGACGTGGAGTTCCCGATTGCAACCGCTCTCGAAGTCACACGTCGGGCTTACGCCTCGACGCTCGCCAAGAAACGATCATCGCATGTCAAATCGTTGATCCGTTTCGTTCTCAACGACGACCGTTGCCGAACCATCCCGGTGCTGAAGAAGTTAGTTCATGTTTGGCGACTTCGCCGGATCCAACGCCGGACCAACGGAAAAACGTTACCGTCAGAAGTGCATAGTTAAACTTTCAGAGGACATATGGCGGTTAGGTGCCGACACGAATCGCTTTAGACTGCAAATAGGTAATATCGTCACAACGCACGATCCCGTCCGGAAAATACAAGAAGGTGCCGTTGACATGGTGTATCATCCACCAACCGTCCGAACCAAGCTCCAAAGATGTAATACCGTCTGCGAATATCCACCAATCCGGAGTGCGCTCGCCAAAACCAACTCCATTCTCGTCAACCGCCAGACACATCTCTTGGTGTTCACGCAGAATAAACTTCGTTAGCGCGAACAGGAAACCTCGCGCAAGGAAAAGCGCGATTAGGCCGGGAATCAATGCCCACCATATACCCGAGAGTAAAAGATACCCCGAGATGCCGAAGAAGCCAAGTCCGATGAATCCCAGAGGGACACGGCACAAGACGCCGTCGACCCGCTTTCGGCGCGGCAACTGAAAGCGATACTCGGTGCGAGACCGTCGCATTTTAGGCACCTAACGAAGAGAAATCCATCACGCTCGCTCCGCCGCAACCACGCTCTTGTTCGCGCACGGGCGATCCATGGAGCCGCTCCCGGAGGCTCTAGGTTTTGAATTCCCAGGGCTTACTTCAAACATGTAATCTACCG
>Ga0105047_10012403_pt1 | contig 13714 bp, 7 predicted proteins | sample MAT04_FD_78384 | JGI IMG/M metagenome (GOLD analysis project Ga0105047, IMG submission 78384) | Freshwater microbial communities from Lake Fryxell liftoff mats and glacier meltwater in Antarctica - MAT-04 (megahit assembly) | ecosystem: Environmental > Aquatic > Freshwater > Ice > Liftoff...
AGAAGCGACTACCTCGAAGCCGATTGCAGCAACCTCGGCATGGTCCTCAACCGCATTCGCCGCGATCCCGTTCAAAAAGAGCAGCTCATTGAGCGGTTGAATGATCTCTATCCGGGGATCAAGGATGTCGATGTCAGTATTGAGGGCGGGACGGTGCAGGTCTTCTTGACTGAAGGCAAGCACGCGATGCCCGCGACGCGGCTGTCGGATGGCACCCTGCGGTATCTCTGTTTGTTGGCGATCCTTTTGCACCCGACGCCGCCACCGCTGATCTGTATTGAAGAGCCGGAACTAGGGCTGCATCCGGATGTCATGCCCGCGATCGGCAAGCTCCTCAAGGATGCCTCGACGCGAACCCAGCTGATCGTCACGACTCATTCTGATGAGTTGATCGACTCGCTCAGCGACAGCCCGGAGGATGTGGTTGTCTGCGAGAAGCATGATGGCTGTACCACGTTTAATCGGCTCGATGCGGAGCAGCTGAAGGCGTGGCTCAAGGACTACTCACTGGGCAACCTCTGGAGGAGCGGACAAATCGGGGGGAACCGGTGGTGAGCAGCCAGCGAATCACGATTTACGTCGAAGGGGGCAGTCCCGGAGGGTTGAGCAGCAACTGTCGCGAGGGGTTCAGGAAGTTTTTGGAGAAGGCCGGATTCAAAGGCCAGATGCCAAAGGTGGTCGCCTGCGGTTCGCGGAGTGAAGCTTATAAACGATTTAAGACGGCTGTATCACAATCCGGCGGGGGTGACTCGCCGCTTCTGCTCGTTGATAGTGAAGAACCGATTGCGGTCGCTCCCTGGCTACACGTTCTACAGCGAGTTGGCGATGGATGGGAGCAACCGCCCGGAGCCAAAGACGATCATCTGCATCTGATGGTACAGATGATGGAGGCGTGGTTCCTCGCCGATGTCCCCGCATTGAAAGCCTATTTTGGCCCCAAGTTTCAAGAGGGGAAGCTCCCCAAGAACAATTCGATTGAATCGATCTCCAAGGACGACATCGAGAGTTCATTCACAGCGTCCGTTCAAGACTGTCCCAAGAAGACTTACAAGAAGGGTCGCGATTCGTTCGAGATCCTGGGCAAGATCGACCCCCAACTCGTGGCTGAGAAATCCCGACACGCCCAGCGGTTTCTGGATCATCTCAAACAACTCATGGAAGCTGGGAGTCACGGCTAGTTCTCGGTCAGGGCGAAAGAGTCGGGTTCGGTTTCGCCGGGAGGGCGAAGCTCTTGCGGAGCCGCGACCGGGGATGACGCTGTCTGGTCGAAGCGGCTCAGCAGGAGCTTCGCCCTCTCGAACAGTCACGTCGTCGCTCCGCTCACTCGACTTGTACACCTCGGTAGAGCACACTTTCTAGGCTGCTACGCATTCCGAGAGATCGTTCGTACAGACCTCGCGCAGATTCCATGGACCATACGAGACATCAGTAGGTGACCTCATGATGCATCACTCTCGGCGATCTCCCCAGTGGCAAAGACTTCTCATTAGGATGAGAGTTCTCCTGGCGCTGGGGACGGTCATTTCCGGCCTCTCATCGCTCTCCGCTGCCGAACCCAGCTTCATCATCGAGCACTGCTCGGTGTTCGATCCTGAATCCGGCCAGATGCTGCCGGATCGGACGATTGTGGTGCGGGGGACCAAGCTCACGAGTGTGCAACCTGCGAACGACTTGACCGAGGTGCCGGCCGATGCCCAGGTCATTGATGGGCGAGGCAAGTTCGCGTTGCCGGGGTTGATCGATGCCCATGTGCATGTGGTGCATGTGCTCGACTATGCTCATCTGACGGGGGATGAGGTGCTGCCGCTCTATCTGGCAGCGGGGGTGACCTCGATTCGCAGTACGGGGGATGAAATCGTGGCGGCGACTCTGGTCGCTCGCTTTGCGGAGGCTCACTCCTCGACGTGTCCGCGAGTTTTCACTTGCAGCCCGCTGCTCGATGCCGACCCGCCGATCCATCGCGATGTCGGGCGGGGAGTGACCGACCCAGCGCAGGTTCCCGCCATCTTAGCTGATCTGACCGCGTGGAACATTCGCACGGTGAAGATCTATGCCGGAACGTCGCGTCCCGTGGGGAAAGCGATCATTGACGAGGGGCACCGAAGGGGGCTGTTCGTCACAGCTCATCTGGGAGCCTACTCGGCCCAAGACGCTGTGGCGGATGGAATCGATGGGCTGGAGCATATCTGGTCGGTCTTCAACTACGTCATCCCGCCGGAGGTCGCCTCGCAACCGGGGCATCGTGGGCGGCTCGACCTCGCCAATCCAATCTGCGAGTCGCTGATTGCCGATCTCGTCAAGCACCAGACCTACGTCGATCCGACGCTGGCCGTGTTTCGCAACATGATCCTGTTGCCCGATGTACCGGCTGTCCGCGATCATCCCGACAATGCCTTCGTGCCGCAGCGGCTGCGAAAGTTCTGGCCGGAGTACCTCGCCCGCACGGGTTGTCCGCAGGGCGGCGCATTGGAGGATCGTCAGCGCGAGTTCGCTAAGTATCAGGAATTGACCGGGAAGCTCTACCGCGCGGGCGTGCCATTGCTCGTGGGGACCGATTCCCCGGAGCCGTTTGTCCCGCCCGGTTTCTCGCTCCACCAGGAACTGGAAATGCTCGTCGAATCGGGCCTGCCCCCCGCAGCTGCTTTGCGTGCAGCGACGTTGACCAACGCGACTGTGCTTGGTGAACAGGATCGGCTCGGCTCAATCAGCACTGGAAAACTGGCTGATCTGGTGCTGCTCAATGCGAATCCGCTAGAGGATATTCGAAACACGCGGCAGATCGAACTGGTCGTTCGCGGCGGGCAGGTTTGCCGCCCTAGCGAGCTGCTCTTGCGTGTGCCGAAAGAGTGACTTGGAATTCAACTGAGGTGGGGCACTGCGATCATCCCTCAAGTCTCCCGAGCCATCTCGCCATCATCCGCCACAGTCGCCGCGACCGGTGGGTCGCGGAAGAAAATTAAGAAGACGATGAGCACTGCCACCGCGCCCCAGGCGGGGATGCGCCAGATGGCCTGCCAGTCGTGAGCGATGGTGCCTTGGACCTCGGCGAGGGTGTGAGCTGCGAGGACTTTGCCGGCCAGTAATGTGCCGACGAACGCGCCGACACCCCATAGCACAAAGGCCAGGAAGCCTTGGACGGCTCCGCGAATTCGCTCATTGGCCTCGGCGTCGGCATAAAGCTGACCGGCGATGAAGAGGAAGTCGTAGCAGACTCCGTGCAGCAAGATCGCCCCAAAAATCAGGCCAGTCTGTAATTCTCCGGCCTGCACACTCCCGGCGAGCAGGAAGTACCGGGTGGCCCAAGCCAGGATGCCGAAGAAAATGGTCTTCTTGTAACCCCAGCGCTTCAACAGCCACGCCAGAAGAAAGAGGAAGAAGACATCGGAGACCTGTGCCAGCGAGAGCTTCCAGGCCATTCCGGTCCACTTCAACTCGGTCAGATAGATTCCGACCATCACGAAGTAGAAATAGAGCGGGATGCAGATGAGAAACATGCACATCACGAAGATTGCGAACGACGGCTTTTTGAGGAGTGCCAGTGCATCGAATCCGAGGACCTCTCCGATACTGACGTTCTTGCCAGCTTTGCCCGGTGGCGTGTGCGGCAGAGTGAAGCAGAAGAGGCCGAACAAAATCGATGATCCACCCGCCAAATAGAACTGCAGTGCCGATTGCTCACCCTTCAATAAGCTCAGCGTTACTCCACCCCCGATCCAGCCCACCGCGGAGAAGATTTTCACCCGAGGGAAATCCTGCGGAGCATCGGCTAAATGATGCAGCGAGAGCGAATTTCCCAATGCCAGTGTTGGAGTGAATAAGGCACAATACAAAATCAGCGTCGGATAAAAGTCACCGAACACAGTGGCTTGAGGGAGGGCGAACATCACCAGCCCACCCGCCACGCCGAGTACTCCCAGAATTCGCTCAGACGCGAAATAGCGATCAGCGACCAGCCCCACAAAAAACGGCGAAATCATCGAGCCAATCGCAAATGCTCCATACGCCGCCCCGATCTGCTCCCCTCCAAAATGAAGGGCCGTATTGAGGTATGTCCCCAGGCTGACATACCACGCCCCCCAAATGAAATACTGGAGGAACATGAAGATCGACAGCTGGGCCTTCAGCTTGGATTGGGAGATTTGCATGAGGTGGCGGCCGGTTCGGGGGAGTGTTGAAGACAACAGTCTTGGCTGATGTGAACCATCGCGGGTTGAGTGACTGAATACAAGGACTAGCACCTGGAGAAAAGTGCCTGCGGTCATGATCGGTCACGCGGAGTTCAAACCGATTGGTCGTTGAGATTTCACGTCTCGGTACTTGACCGCTCACTCCCCACGGGTCTACTATACGGGTTATGGAGTTCGTGAATCAGTATTCGGACGGCTTATACTCCCGTGTTGTCTCGCAGTCTGCACATCTTCCTGGATGTCGCATCGCACCGCAGCTTTTCCAAAGCGGCGGAGGCGCGGGGGATGTCGCAGCCCGCACTCAGCCAGGCAGTCGCCCAGCTGGAAGAACAACTTGGCGAAGAACTGATCGACCGCACCAAGCGGCCACTTGAACTGACGAGCTGTGGCCAGTTGTTTTACGATCGCTGCCGCAAGCTGTGCGATGAGTACCAGTCGATCGAGGACGAAGTCCGCCAGTTGCGGCATGGGAAGATCGTCGGTCGCGTGCGGGTCGCTTCGATTTACTCGGTTGGTCTGCTACAGATGCAGGCGTACGTCGAGAAGTTCGAGTTGCTCTACCCGGATGTCAAGGTGCAACTGGAGTATCTGCATCCGGATGATGTCTATGCCCAAGTCCGTCGGGACAACGCCGACATCGGGATCGTCTCATTTCCGCGAGGTCGTGGGGACATCGAATCGACGGATTGGCTGCAGCAGGAGATGGGGGTCGTTGTCGCTCCCAGCAGTCCGCTGGCGACGCATACGACGATCGAATTGTCCGCTCTGCGAGATCAGCCGTTCGTCAGCTTCACTCCCGACCTGACGATCCGGGGCGAGATTGATCGAGTGTTCCTGGATGCCGACATCGAAGTCCGCATCGTCCACCAGTTCGACAATATCGAAAACATCAAACGGGCTGTGGAGATCGGTGCGGGGGTCTCGATCCTGCCGCTCGACAGCGTCCGGCGTGAAGTCGAGTTCGGATTACTGATCGCGATCCCCTTCAAACGGGTGCAACTGACGCGGCCGCTGGGGATCATCCAAAAACGTGGACGTCCTCCAACGGCTGCGGTGACCAAGTTTCGAGACCTGTTGCTCGATGCCCCAGCGGAAGAGGCCCCAGCATCCCCAGTGCTGGCCGCGAGTGTCCCCTAAACGACACTGCCGCTTCTTCCGAAATGAGATGAAATACTGCTCTCCCGTCAGGCACGACGGGTGTCCCGACAGGCACGAGGCCTTCCGGAGATCGTCTCCGGCTCCCCTCCTCACTACAGTCAACTCTCTGTCGACCCCGAGTGAAAGTCACTCGCCCAGTTCGTCAGAGTCAGATCATCGAAGTCGAGATTCGCGATGCAACGCCACGAAATCGAACTCACCGCTACCGGCCATCCGCAGTCCCATGGACTCTACTCGGCGGAAACCGAGCACGACTCCTGCGGTGTGGGTTTCGTCGCTCACATCAAGGGGGCGGCCTCGCGGCAGATCGTCGAAGATGCGGCCCGGATGTTGGTGCATATGACCCATCGCGGGGCCTGCGGCTGCGAGGAAAACACCGGCGACGGCGCGGGGATCATGACCGCGCTGCCCGATGCGTTCCTCCGCAAGGTGGCCCGCCGCGACTTGGGGGTCGAGCTGCCGAAGCAGGGGAGGTACGGCGCGGGCGTCGTGTTCCTTCCGAAAGACCCCACTTGCCACGCGGAATTCAAGGCAACCGTCAACGCCATCATTGCCATGCAGGGGCAGACGCTGATCGGCTGGCGGAAGCTCCCACAAGATCCCCTGGGGGCCGACATTGGTCCGTCCGCAGTGGCTGCGGAACCCGCGATGGAGATGCTCTTCATCGGAGCTGCGACTGGCCTCGACCAGACAGCCTTCGAGCGTCAGCTATTCGTCATCCGTAAAGCGGCGACCCATAAGATTCGGGAGTCGAGTCATCCGCTGGCGCTCGGGTTCTACGCTTGCACCCTCTCGTCGAAGATCCTGGTCTACAAGGGGATGCTAACTCCGGCCCAGGTGCTGCCGTACTATCCCGACCTGCGCGATCCCGACTACCAGAGCCATTTCGCGATGGTTCACAGTCGGTTCTCGACGAACACCTTTCCGAGCTGGGATCGCGCTCACCCGCAACGGTTCATGTCGCATAACGGCGAAATCAACACCGTGAAGGGGAATGCCAACTGGATGTTCGCTCGCCAGGGCGTCATGAGTTCTCCGCTGTTCGGAGACGACCTCCAAAAACTCTTCCCGATTATCGAGCCGCACAGCTCGGACTCGGGGAATTGCGACAACGCACTCGAGTTACTCTACCAGTCGGGACGTTCATTGCCAGAAGCGGTGATGATGATGATTCCCGAAGCGTGGCAAGAACACCACGACATGCCGGCTTATAAGAAGTCGTTCTATGAATTCCACTCCGCGCTGCAGGAGCCCTGGGACGGCCCGGCTTCGATCTCATTCAGTGATGGCCACTACATCGGAGCAGTGCTCGACCGGAATGGTCTGCGTCCCAGCCGGTACTACGTCACGCACGATGACCGCGTCATCATGGCCAGCGAAGTCGGCGTCCTTGAGATCGATCCGAAGAACGTCAAGCTCAAGGGCCGCCTGCAACCCGGCAAGATGTTCCTCGTCGACTTCCAGCAGGGACGCATCATCGATGATGAGGAACTGAAGAAGGGGATCTGTCAGAGCCGTCCCTACGGTGAATGGGTCGCGAACCAGAAGCTCGAACTGAGTGATCTGCCCGCCGGTCCCGCCGTGCCGCACATTCGCGGCGAGGAACTGCTGCGCAAGATGCAGGCCTTCGGCTACAGCACCGAGACCATGCAGTTCATGCTCGTCCCGATGCTTAACTCCAAGAAGGACCCCATCAGTTCGATGGGGGACGACACCGCGCTGGCGTGTCTGTCCGACCAGCCTCGGCTGCTGTATGACTACTTCAAGCAGCTGTTCGCCCAGGTGACCAACCCCGCGATCGACTCGATCCGGGAAGAGGTCATCATGTCGCTGGAGTGCTTCATCGGTCCCGAGGCGAACATCCTCGACACGACCGAGCTGCATGCCCACCGGCTGCGCGTGCCACACCCGATACTGACGGATGAAGAAACGTCAGCGATCAAGTCACTGAGCGGTTATCGCCATTGGACGTCCCGCACCATCGACATGACGTGGGCTCGCAGCGAGGGGCCGCAGGGGCTGCGTCCCGCCATCGAGCGGATCTGCCGCGAAGCCGAGCAGGCCATCGCTGACGGGTATAGCTTGGTCGTGCTCAGTGACCGGACAGCGTGCGATTCGCAAGTGGGGATTCCCGCGCTGATGGCCTGCGGTGCAGTGCATCACCACCTCGTGCGGAAGGAACTGCGGACGCGGATCGGGATCGTCATCGAGACCGCTGAAGCCCGCGATGTCCACCAGTTCTGTTTGTTGGCCGGATATGGGGCCGATGCGATCAACCCGTACCTCGCCTTCGAAGCGATTCGCGATGCGAAGGACCACGGCGGGCTCACCGGGACTTTCGACGAGAACACGATCGTCAAGATCTACCGCGAAGCGATCAAGAAGGGGATGCTCAAGGTCATGGGCAAGATGGGGATCTCGACCCTCGCCAGCTACAAGGGCGCCCAGATCTTCGAAGCGGTCGGCATCTCCGACGAAGTGGTCAACCTCTGCTTCCGAGGGACTGCCAGCCGCATCAAGGGAATCGGGTTCGACATCATTGGCGAAGAGACGATCCGCCGTCACGAAGTCGGCTTCCCCAGCCGCACCGAGCAGGAACGCCTGCCGGTGCTGCCGAATTACGGGAACGTCCACTGGCGGTACGGCGGCGAACGCCATCACTGGAATCCCTTCACCATTGCCGAGCTGCAGAACGCCGCTCGGACGGGTGACAAGACGGCCTACACCCGCTTTGCGAAGCTGGTGAATGACCACGCGCACAAGGAGGGGACGCTGCGTGGTCTGTTGAAGTTCAAGCCTCGCACGGCCATCTCGATCGAAGAGGTCGAGCCCGCGCAGTCCATCGTCCGCCGCTTCTGTACGGGTGCGATGAGTTACGGCTCGATCTCCGCCGAAGCGCACGAGACCGTCGCGATCGCGATGAATGTTCTCAAGGGGAAGAGCAACACCGGCGAAGGCGGCGAAGACTCTGAACGGTTCAGCCCGTTCGAGTATGAGCAGCCGCGACATGAGCAACTGCAGGAGACGATCGGGCGCTGGAACTTGAACGAGGACTCCGACAAGAACCTCTACTCGAAGCGATCTGCGATCAAGCAGGTTGCCAGCGGTCGGTTTGGAGTGACCTCGTGGTACCTGACCAATGCCGATGAATTGCAGATCAAGGTGTCGCAGGGAGCCAAGCCCGGCGAGGGCGGCGAGCTGCCCGGTCACAAGGTCGATAAAACGATCGCAGCCACTCGGATGTCCACGCCCGGGGTCGGTCTGATCAGTCCGCCGCCGCACCATGACATCTACTCGATTGAGGACCTCGCCCAGCTGATCTTCGACTTGAAGAACACCAACCCGAAGGCGAACGTCAGCGTGAAGCTCGTTTCTGAGGTGGGAGTCGGCACGATTGCTGCGGGTGTGGCGAAAGGGCACGCCGACAAGATTCTGATTTCGGGCGACTCCGGCGGAACCGGGGCATCTCCCCTGACGAGCATCAAGCACGCCGGTCTGCCGTGGGAACTCGGAATCGCGGAGACCCACCAGACCCTGGTGATGAACGATCTGCGCAGCCGCGTCCGCCTGGAGACCGACGGGCAGCTGAAGACCGGTCGCGATGTCGTGATGGCTGCGATGCTGGGAGCCGAAGAGTTTGGGTTTGCGACTGCCCCGCTGATTACACTGGGGTGCATCATGATGCGGAAGTGCCATCTCAATACGTGCCCCGTCGGCATCGCGACGCAAGACCCGGAGCTGCGAGCCAAGTTCCCGGGTGAGCCGGAACACGTGATCAATTACCTGTTCATGGTGGCGGAGGACACTCGCCAGCTGATGGCCGAACTCGGGTTCCGCTCCATCGACGAGATGGTCGGTCGCGTCGACTGCATGGAGCTCGACACCGAGGTCGCTCACTGGAAGGCGAAGCATCTCGACTTGTCGCCGATTCTGACGCTGGCTCGCAAGCCACACGCCAATGTCGGCACGTTTAAGCAGAAGGCTCAGAAGCATGGCCTGGAAGAGACGCTCGATCAAACGTTGTTGATTCCTCAATGCCGCGAGTCGATCGATCGCGCGGAGTCGATCATCCTGGATGTCAACATCCAGAACATCGACCGCGCTTTTGGAACGACTCTGAGCCACGAGGTCTCGAAGAAGTGGGGGCCGCAAGGGCTGCCCGAAGACACGATCCGCATACGTGCTCGCGGTTCGGCGGGTCAATCGGTCGCGGCGTGGGCTGTGAAGGGCGTGACCGTTGAAGTGATTGGCGACGCGAACGACTTCTGCGGCAAGGGGCTTTCAGGGGGGAAGCTGATCGTTTACCCACCCGACGATGTCAGCTTCAAACCCGAAGACCAGATCATCATCGGCAACGTCGCGCTCTACGGAGCGACCAGCGGCGAAGCCTATTTCCGGGGCCGGGCTGCCGAACGTTTCTGCGTCCGTAACTCGGGAGCGGTGGCTGTGGTTGAAGGCTGCGGCGATCATGGGCTGGAGTACATGACCGGCGGTCGTGTTGTGATTCTCGGGCCGACCGGTCGGAACTTCGCAGCTGGGATGTCGGGCGGCGTGGGCTATGTCTACGTGCCTGATCGGCAGGTTTTCGAGGCCAACTGCAATCCGGAACTCGTTGATCTGGAGCCAGTGATCGATGAGGACGATGTTGTCGAACTTCGCGAACTGATCACCCGTCACCAGGTCTTCACGGGGTCACTGGTGGCGTCTCGCATCCTCGACCACTGGGAGGCGAGCCTGAAAAAGTTCGTGAAGGTCATGCCCCGCGATTACAAACGGGCCATGAAAGAACTGCAAGCCGAAGCCGCCGCGTCCGCCGCCGGGGAGCAAGCCCCAGCGATGGCGAAGCGATAGCCGTCGGGCTCGCTCGACGTGCGCTGCCCCTGTTCGTTGTCTCACAGAGCAATCCCATGAGTAGTATTCTGGAAGCCCCGCATCAGCCGGTTTCGTTGCGCAACGAAGCCGCAGGCTCGCCGCGTACGTTGGAAGACCTACTCAATGATCTCGGGGGCATCGGTCCGTCGCGAGTCCGAGTCGTTCCTTCCGTTGGAGGAGCCAATGAAGAATCTCTCCTGTCTCCTTCGGGACGTTACTGCGAATTGGTCGATGGCACGTTCGCGGAGAAGGCCATGGGATTCTTCGAAACGTTTCTCGCCTCTGTCCTTGTCCAATTTATCCAGCGCTGGCCAGAGTATGACAGCTTCGGTTTTGCTGTCGCTGAAGGAGCGTTGACCAAGCTGGGTGAAGGGATTGTGCGCATCCCCGGTGTCTCATTTTATCGATGGGATCGAATCGGTTCGCGGATGGTCCCGCGAGATCCGATCTGTCGTTTGACGCCGAACTTAGCCGTTGAAATTGTCAGTCGGTCCAATACCCGTGCGGAAATGGAACGAAAACGACAAGAGTACTTTGACGCAGGAGTCGAATTGGTTTGGATCGTCTATCCCACCACACAAACGGCAGAGGTCTGGTCCACTCCTCGAGACTGTCACATCGCAGGGATCGACGATGTGCTGAGTGGCGGAAACATTCTACCGGGTTTTTCTCTATCGATGCGAGAATGGTTCCAGCGAGCGGATGGTCCAGCATGATCGACCACACCGACTGTCACCGCTTCTCGTTCTAACAACCCATCACCACTGACGACTGAAGACCACCCACCATGGGCAAGCCCACCGGATTCAAAGAATTCAACCGCCAGACCGCCACCGAGCGCGCTCCGGAGCTGCGGATTCTCGATTGGAACGAATTCAACGAGAAGATCCCCAACGCCGACCTCAAGCAGCAGGGCGCCCGCTGTATGGATTGCGGCATCCCGTTCTGTCATACCGGCGAGTTGATGGCTGGAATGGCGACCGGTTGTCCGCTGCACAATCTGATCCCGGAGTGGAACGACCTCGTCTACCACGATCAGTGGCGCGAGGCTTCGGATCGTCTCCACAAGACGAATAACTTCCCCGAGTTCACCGGTCGCGTCTGCCCGGCTCCCTGCGAGGGCAGCTGCACGCTGGGCATCAATGAGCCACCGGTCGCGATTAAGACCATCGAGAAGTCGATCGTCGATCGCGCCTTCGACGAGGGGTGGATCAAGCCGGTCCAGCCGCACTCTCGCACCGGCAAGAAGGTCGCCGTGGTCGGCTCCGGACCTGCCGGACTCGCCACAGCTGCTCAGCTCAATCAAGCGGGCCATCTGGTCACCGTCTTCGAGCGATCGGATCGTATCGGGGGGCTGCTGATGTACGGCATCCCGAACATGAAGCTGGAAAAGGACATTGTGGAACGGCGAATCAACCTGCTGGCCGATGAAGGGATTGTGTTCAAGACGCACACCGAAATCGGCAAGGACATTCACTCCCAGGAACTAATGAGCCAGTTCGATGCCGTCGTGCTTGCCGTCGGCTCGACCTCGCCGAATGACTTCTTTGCCAAGACTCCCGGACGACAGCTGAAGGGGATTCACTTCGCGATGGAGTTCCTGCACGCGAACACCAAGAGCTTGCTCGATTCGCATCTCAGGGACGGAAATTACCTGTCGGCCAAGGACAAGCACGTCATCGTCATCGGCGGGGGAGACACCGGGAACGACTGCCTGGGCACGTCGCTGCGGCATGGTTGCCAGAGCCTGGTGAACTTCGAAGTCGTGCCCCAATCGCCGAACGAACGAGCCAAGAACAACCCGTGGCCGCAGTGGCCCCGGGTCTTCAAAGCCGACTACGGGCACACCGAAGCGGCGACGGTCTTCGACTACTCGCAGAACGCCAACAAGACCCTGACCGATGATCCGCGCGAGTACGCCATCCAGACGACCGAGTTCCTGGGCGACGCGGACGGCAACCTGCGGGCCATCAAGACCCTGCAACTCGACTGGTCCAAGCCCGACGCCGAGAAGAAGACCCCCTTCTCCGTCGTCCCGAACAGTGAAAAGGAATGGCCCGCCCAGCTGTGCTTCCTGGCCCTTGGTTTCCGAGGACCGGAGCAGGTCATCGCGGAACAACTCGGCTTGGAGAAGGACGCCCGTTCGAACTTCAAAGCCGACTACGGCCAATACGCCACGAACATCCCCGGCGTGTTCGCCGCCGGTGACTGCCGCCGAGGCCAAAGCCTCGTCGTCTGGGCCATCAACGAAGGCCGCGAAGCCGCCCGAGAATGCGACCGGTACCTGATGGGGAAGACGGGGCTGCCGTAAGGGCTGTTGCAAAGTCGCCGGACTCTCCGAGTCCGGTGTCCCGCTTGGCTGGTCAAGTGATCGCTGGCTTATCAATGAAGGCAAGAGTCAAGCGTTCAACCGAGACGAGCTTGCGGTGCGAGAACTGATCCACCGGACTCGGAGAGTCCGGCGACTTTGGTGCGACCTTGGCCGGAGCGGGATGACGGGGCCGCGATCAGGGCGTAGAATATCGGCAGACAAATCCGAACTCAGTCCGCCCACGGATGTCTTGCTGGTGCGACAGTCCTGTTCGTGTTGAGCGGATCGTCGCGAGGAGCTCCCGAGACGATTGAGAACCTGACGGTTGAGAACTACCGCAGCTTCCAGAACTACTCGATGAGCGGCCTGAAACGGGTGAATTTACTAACGGGGCTGAACAACTCCGGCAAGACGAGCCTCTTGGAAGCGGTTGAGATTTTGGCGTCCGCTGGTGAAGCGCACACACTAATTGACATCTCAGTGAGGCGACAAGAAGCAGTCTGGACAGCGTTTCAGGAGAATGCTGTCATCGGCGTTTCTACTCATTTTTTCTTCAATCGCGACGTTCTGGTTCCAATTTTGATAAAGACGGAAGAGTGGAGCCTGGCTGTGCAGTTTAAGGGTGGTCAACTATCACGTTCGCTCGATGACCCATTTCTTAGAATCGACCGCTATTCAAAAGGCGTCGGGTCTTTTTCCACTCGCATACCTGTGGATTTTGATGGGGGCATCAATCGTCCATTTTCTCGCGCCCGGCGCCCGGGTCTTTGTCGAGTAGAGTTCGTTGGAATCGACAAAAATGACTTTGGAGACAAGGTCGCCGAACAATGGGATGCGATCTTGGTTTCGAATGAGGAACAGAATGTGGTTGTCGCTCTACGAATTCTCGACGAGAGGATCCACAGCTTGGCATATCTGACTTCGCCATTGAATCGCGGAAGAATGTATATCGGAGTGAGGGGAAGCGAGCATCGCGTTCCCGTTGGGAGTTTTGGTGAGGGTCTCCGGCGATTGCTGTCCCTCGCAACGCTCTTGTGCGGCATGCGAGGCGGGATATTGCTTATCGACGAAATCGACACCGGCCTGCATTACTCAGTCCTCGCCGACATGTGGAAGCTGGTCATCGGGACGGCGATCAAGAATGACATTCAGGTATTTGCGACGACGCATAGCCTCGATTGCTTGC
>Ga0105047_10012404_pt1 | contig 13714 bp, 10 predicted proteins | sample MAT04_FD_78384 | JGI IMG/M metagenome (GOLD analysis project Ga0105047, IMG submission 78384) | Freshwater microbial communities from Lake Fryxell liftoff mats and glacier meltwater in Antarctica - MAT-04 (megahit assembly) | ecosystem: Environmental > Aquatic > Freshwater > Ice > Liftoff...
CGAGGCGCTCGTCTGGCAAGGCGCGCCGTCCGACGGCATACTCTGCGTCTGTCGAGGCGGCGCAACGCAGCCAGGCGAGATGGATCGGCGGCCTCAACCCTTCAACTTCACTGTGCAGAGCTAATAGTGCGGCCATCCGCAAGTCCGGTCCGCGCTTCGCTCGGTCTCGCGACCGCTGGCAGCGTTGGACCACCTCGAAAGACGCGGAGTGTGCCTTCCCTGGTCCGCCTTGCCATCGGCCGCGATCCCTTCGCGGATCACGGCCCGGACTTCCGGACGGCCGCACCAAGCTTCACCGTGTCGTCGCGCGGGAGCGGCGCTTTCGCCTTTGGATCGGCGTGATCCTCCCAGATCGCTTCGTGCAGCGCGGGGCGCAGCCGCCGGATGAGGTTATTCGCGCGCGATGGGCAGACCCGGTTCGTCACGAGCACCGCGACCAGCGCGCGTTTCGGCTCGATCCAGATGCTGGTGCCGGTGAAGCCGAGGTGGCCGACGCTATAGCTCGGCCAGCGTCCGCCGGTGGACGAGCCCTGCTTGCTCGGACGATCCCAGCCGAGCGTGCGCGTCGATCCTTCGACGTCGCTGCCCTGCCACATTCGCCGGATCGTCTCGGGTGAGACGACGGTGCCTTCCAGGCCGTGATAGGCGAACACCAGCTTCTCGACGACCTTGAGCACGCCGTCCGCAGTGCCGAAGAGGCCGGCGTGACCGGCCGCGCCGCCCATCACCTCGGCGTTCTCGTCGTGCACGATGCCCATCTTGTTGCCCTCGGTGGGCGCGATGCCGCCGCGCAGCGGGAACGGCGGGAGCGCCGGCGGTCCGCGCCGATCGCGGAAGCTGAGCTGCGTGCCGAGCAAGACGTGCGCGGTCGACAGCGGCATCCCGTGGATCACTTCGAGCGCCGCGCCCAGCAGGATGAAGCCGATGTCCGAGTACACCGCCTCGGTCCCGGGCGCGCGCTCGAGCGGCTCGGCGGCGGCGCTCGAGACGACGTGGCGCCAGGCGTCCCAGGTGCCGGGCTTGAGGCTCGCGGGGAGGGTCTGATCGAAGCGGCGGTGGGCGACGAAACCGCTCGAGTGATCGAGCACGTTCGCGATGGTGACGCGCGGATCCACGCCCGGAACGAAGCGCGCGATCGGATCGGAGAACGCGCACAGCCCGCGCTCCACGGCGCGCCCGATCAGCACCGCCGTCGAGAGCGGCTTGGTGAGGGAAGCGAGATCGTAGTGCACATCGTCGCCAGTGGGGCCGAGTCCGGGGCCCAGCGTGCCGACCGAGACGGTGACGAGGCGGCGCCCTTCGCGCGAGATCGCCAGCTGCCCGCCCGGGTAGACGCCGTCGCGGGCACCGCGCGCGAAGATGTCGATCGCCTTGGTCATGACGGGAGCAGCGTCATCCGCCCCTGGTCGGCGTCGAGCACGACGCGGGCCCCAAGCGGGACGGCCAGGTTCGTACGTCCGTGCCCGAACGGCAAGCCCGAGAGCACCGGAACACCGAGCGCGCCGAGCCGATCGGCCAGCACCTCTTCGATGGTCCATTCGCCGTCTTTTCGCGGCATGCACCCGACGAACTCGCCGAGCGCGACGCCGGCCACGCGCCCCAGCACGCCTGCCAGGTGCAGGTGCGTGAGCATGCGATCGATGCGGTAGGTCGCCTCACCGACGTCCTCGAGCATGAGGATCGCGCCGTCGAAGCGCGGCAACAGATCCGACCCGATCATCGGCGTGATCACCGAGAGGCACCCGCCGAAGATCGGCCCCTCGGCGCGGCCCTTCGCGATCGCGACGCCGCTCGCGAGATACTCGGCGGTCCCACCGGCGAGCAGGCGCAGGGCGTGCGTGAGCTGCTCGGGCGGAAGGTCGCCGAGCTGCGTGATCACCGGTCCGTGGTAGCTGACGAGCTCGGCCTTCGCTTGCGCCAGCGCGTGCAGCGCGCAGACGTCGGAGAAGCCGATGATGGGTTTGCTCGCACGGGCGATGCGCGCCGGATCGATCCGATCGACGATGCGATGGAGCCCGTAGCCCCCGCGCGCCGCCCACAGCGCATCGACGCTCGGATCATCGAGGAGGGCATGGATCGCGGCGATGCGGCTCTGATCATCGCCGGCCAGATAGCCATGCGTCGCGCGCGCGCTGTCCGGCACGCGCACGGTGAATCCGAGGCTCTCGAGGAGGGTCACACCGGCGGAGAATCGATCCGCCGGAAATGAGCTGGAAGGCGCAAACACGCCGATGGTTCCACGATCGGGAAGGGGGCGCGGCGCTCGCATGAGGGAGGGATACGCGATGCGCGAGCGCGAATATAGGGCTGGGGTGCGGCGGTTTGCGGGGTGGGGTCCCTGTTAAATGGCTTTAAACCAAGGCCCCGAGAGACGCCGCGAACAACTACTGCCCCGTAAGTTGCTTTGCGACGTCCCCCGGGGGGATCGACACGCTCGAGCGCCGCGGGGACGGAACGAGCGAAGGGGAGGGTCTCTGCCCGCTTCGTGTCCCGCGATTCTCTGTGTGTGAAACCAAAGGCTCCGGCGCGCTATTCCGGCGTCGCGTGCTCCAGCGCGACCAGCGCTTCCGCGTAGTCCTCCGCGAAGAGCAGGCCGCGCTTGTCCACGAAGACGATCGCGGGACGACCGAGATCGGCGAGCAGCTGCATGTCCGCGCTCGTGAACGACTCCTTCGACAGGATCGCCGGCTGTCCCGGCGGGAGGATCGCCGAGCTGAAGCGCCCCAGCACCTCGTCGGAGTCCGCGCCGCGCTTGGCGAGCGTCTCGGCGAGCTCGTGCAGCTCCTCGCGTGCGGCCTCGCGGGCCTGGCTGGCGCGCGTGCGTGCGGCTTCGAGGCTGACCGTCGATCCGGCCTTCTTGTAGGCGGTCCATGCCAGCGCGCCGAGGCCGCCGATCACCGCGAGCGAGACGAGCGGCATCGCCCAGCCGCGGATCGACTGGGGCAGCGTCAGGCCCGCCAGGATCATGATCGCCAGCGCGGCGACCAGCACGATCACGGTCTGCTGCATCGGGAGCATCGGCGCGCGCTGCGCGGTGTCGAGGCGGCGGATCTCCAGCGCCTGCTTGCGCAGCCTCTCGTGCGCGCGAAGCATCGCTTGCTCCTTCGGAGTCGCCTCTTTGGAGCCCGGCGTGCGCAAGATCGTCGCGAGCGCCGGGCCGACGTCCTCGACCAGCTCGACGTCGAACGCGATCGCCACGTGCGCGAGCAGCGCTTGCAGCTGGATGTCGTCGGCGAGTGACGAGGTGTCGGCCTCGGTGGCCATGCGCGCGCCGTCGGAGTTGCGCAGGATCTTGATCGCCCGCACGTCGCGGCCGCGATCATCGGCGACCAGCAGCTGCCCCTGCGCGTTCTCCAGCGTGATCTGCACCTTCGGGATGGTAGTCGACGCGACCTGGCGGCGGCGGCGCGAGAGCGTGGCACGGGCAGCGCGCGCGAAGTCTGCGGCGGTGAGCCCGGGGAGATCGACCGGCACCAGCGAAACGCCGCCCGCCCGCGGGCGCACCCGCACCGCGGCGCGCCCGGCCAGGCCGTAGACAATCTCGGTCAGCGCGTGCATGCCGTCATGGCTCGTCTTCGGACCTGGGCTTCTTGAGCAGCTCCTCGGCGTCCACCGGCGTGCGCTCGCCGCCGCGCGTGACCTCCTCGATGCGCCGCTCGGCGTCGGCCAGGCGCGAGTGGCCCTGCTTGGCGAGCGTCACGCCCTCCTGGTAGGCCTCGATCGCCTGCTCGAGGGAGAGCTGGTTCGACTCCAGCCGGCCCACGATGTCCTCCAGGCGGCTCATCAGTTCCTCGAAGCTCTGGGTCATGACTCGATCTCCAATTCGCCTTCCACGCGCAGTGTGAGCGCGCCTTCCGACAGCCGCAGGTTCACGCGATCACCCGGCGCGACTTGAGATGCGCGCAAGATCACGCGGTGATCTTCGGTGGTGGCCAGCGCATAGCCGCGCGCCAGCACCTTCAGCGGCGACAGCGCCTCCAGCCCCGCGACCTGCTCGGCCAGCCGCTGCTTCGCCGCCACCAGGTGCCGCGCGAGCAAGTGGTCCTGCTTGGCGCGCAAGATCTGGATCCGCGCGCCCAGCGCCGCCATCTTTGCCCGCGGCTCCACGCGCGCGAGGCGCCGGGTCATCACCGCGAGCAGCTGCTGGCGGCGGCCGAGCGCGATGCGCAAGCTGCGCTCGGCGCGGTTGGTGAGCTCGTCGAGGAGCTGCGATTTGCGCTGCATCGCGCGCAGCGGATCCTGCGCCGTGAGCTTGGCCTCGAGCCGCATCAGGCGTCGGCCGCGCCCGGTGACCTCGGCCCGGAGCGCGCGGCGCAGGCGGTTCTCGGCGACGACGAAGCGGTTGCGGATCTCGGCGCGCACGGGGATGGCGTGCTCGGCGGCCGCGGTGGGCGTGGAGCAGGAGAGATCGGAGACCAGATCGGCGATCGAGGTGTCGGTCTCGTGCCCGACGCCGGTGACGACCACCGCGAAGCAGGCGCAGACCGCCCGCGCCACGACCTCGCTGTTGAACGCCCACAGGTCCTCGCGGCTGCCTCCGCCGCGGGCCAGGATGATCACGTCGCAGATGCGCAGATCGTCGAGCATCAGCAGCGTGCGCGCGATCGCCAGGTCGGCGCCTTCCCCCTGCACCGGGGTCGGCGCGATCAATAATCGCGTGAATGGATCGCGCCGGAGCGCCGTCTTCACGATGTCCCGCAGCGCGGCGCCGTTCTTCGACGTCACGACGCCGACGGCCCGGGGCAGCATCGGGAGCCGGCGCTTGCGCGCGGGCGAGGTGAGGCCTTCGAGGCGTAATTTTTCGGCCAGGGCGCGCCAGGCCTCCTCGGCCGGGCCGGAACCCTGGCGGTCTACGCCCTGCACCGTGAGCTGCAGCTGGCCCGACTTCTCGAAGACGGTGATGCGCCCGTAGACGATCACCTCCATGCCGTTGTCGAGCTTGTGGCGCAGGCGCTGGACCTGCTCCTTCCACATCACGCAGCGCAGCTGGGCCTGCTCGTCTTTGAGCACGAAATAGGCGTGCCCGGAGACGCCGTGGATGGTGAGCGACGAGATCTCGCCGCCGACGTGGATCACGCCGAAGCTCTTCTCCACCTCGGCGCGCAGCCGGCGCTGCAGGCCCCCCACCGAGAACACGAACGTATCGGTCGTATTCGAGCTGCTGCTGCTGCTGGCCCGCAGCGGCGGATCGGACGGGCCTCGCCGCCGCATGCCGAACGGGGCGTCAGCCACGCGCGGACCTTAGCGTCGGCGGCGAGATAAGTCGATCGAGTTGGGTCCCGAGGCGCTCGTCCAGCGAGGCGCGCCGCCGAAGGAGTACTCATTGTCTCGTGAGGCGGCGCAACGAAGCTGGCCGAGATGCGTCGGGGGCCAAATCGGTCGACTTACCTCGCCGCCGACGCTTAGCGTAGGAGGGGAGATTCGGCTACAATCTGCCCCATGCGTCGCTCGATGTTCGTTGCGTTGGCCATCATGTCCGCTTGGGCTTCACCGGCCCTCGCGCAGGACGTCTTTCGCTGGGTCAAGGCCGACGGGAGCGTCACGTACACCGACAACCTGTCCGCGCTCCCCGACAAGCTGAGGGCCGAGTACAACGCGAAGATCGCTGCTCGCGAGGCGGCCCGCGCCGAGCTCGAGCGGACCGTGGGCAAGGACGAGCTGGCGCGCCGGGAGGCCGAGGCGGAGCTGAAGAAGATCCAGGCGGCGGGGATCGAGGAGTCCGATCGCGCGGAGCGGATGGGGAAGATCGAGGCCCGGATCAAGCAGATCGACGAGGCCAACAAGCAGAAGGCCGGCGAGAAGGCAAAGTGGCAGGCGCGGATGCGCGCCGCCCGGGCGAACCTGCAGAAGCTGTTCAAGGACTTCCAGGCCGCGGAGGCCCGCTACAACGAGCTCGGCACGCGCGCCTCTTTCACCTTGCTGCCCGGCCAGGCCGAGGAGCTGGAGAAGGCCAAGGAAGCGATGGACAAGCTCGGGCCCCAGATCGACCAGGCCGTGCTGGAAATCGAGCAGAAAATCCCCGACGAAGCGCGCCGCGCGGGCATTCCGCCGGGGTGGCTCCGCGACAGCTGATCAAAGCGGAGATTGGCTTTGTTTTTGGGTCCCGGGCGGGGTAGACGACCACGCAAATATGGCTGAGACCGAGGACCCGGTCGCGCTGGCCAACGGCACCGCTTCGCCGCCCAGCATACCCCCCAACGATCCCCCGTTCTCGGACGACCCGGCCCACCGCGAAGGCGGCCGGTTCCCCGTCCAGATCGAGGATGAGATGCGAGGCTCGTACCTCGCTTACGCGATGAGCGTGATCGTCGGGCGCGCGCTGCCTGACGTGCGCGACGGCCTGAAGCCCGTCCATCGCCGCATCCTCTACGCTATGAACGAGCTCGGGAATCATTACAACCGCGCTTACAAGAAGTCGGCCCGCACGGTCGGCGACGTCATCGGCAAGTACCACCCGCACGGGGACGCGTCGGTCTACGACGCGATGGTCCGCATGGCGCAGCTCTTCTCGATGCGCGCGCCGCTCATCGACGGGCAGGGCAACTTCGGCTCGGTGGACGGCGATCCGCCGGCGGCGATGCGCTACACCGAGGCCCGGCTGAGCAAGCTCGCGGCCGAGCTGCTCAACGATCTCGACAAGGACACGGTCGACTTCGGTCCCAACTACGACGACCAGACCACCGAGCCGCTGCTCATGCCGGCGGCGTTCCCGAACCTGCTGGTCAACGGCAGCCAGGGCATCGCGGTCGGCATGGCGACCTCGATCCCGCCGCACAACCTGCGCGAGATCATCGACGCGACGATCGCGATCATGCGCGACCCGAACGTCGACACCGACGAGCTGCTGCGCATCGTTCCGGGCCCTGATTTCCCGACCGGCGGCATCATCTGCGGCCGCGACGGCATCAAGCGCGCCTACGAGACCGGACGCGGCATCATCAAGGTCCGCGCGGTCGCCGAGATCGAGATCCGCAAGAAGGACTTCGAGCAGATCGCCATCACCGAGCTCCCCTACCAGGTGAACAAGGCCCGGCTGATCACGCACATCGCCGAGCTGGTGGGCGAGAAGAAGATCGAAGGCATCTCGGATGTCCGCGACGAGTCCGATCGCCACGGCATGCGCATCGTCATCGAGCTCAAGCGCGACGTCATCGCGCAGGTGACGCTGAACCAGCTGTGGACGCAGACCGCGCTCGAATCGAGCTTCGGCATCAACATGCTGGCGATCGTCGACGGGCAGCCCAAGGTCTGCTCGTTGAAGGACGTCCTGGTGGCGTTCATCGATCACCGCCGCGAGGTGGTGACGCGCCGGACGCTGTTCGAGCTCAAGCAGGCGGAAGAGAAGTTCCACGTCCTGCTCGGCTTGCTGGCCGCGCTCGACAACATCGATCGGGTCATCGAGATCATCCGCGCCGCGAAGGATCCGGAAGAGGCGCACATGAACCTGTGCGCGGAGAAGTTCCCGCACCTTGGCAACCTGGCGCGCCTGGTCGACGCGCAGGACGAGCAGATCACCAACGCGATCGCGCAGGGCTTCGTGCACCTCACGGAGCGGCAGGCCAAGGCGATCCTCGAGCTCCGGCTCCAGCGCCTGACCGGCCTCGAGCGCGAGAAGCTCCAGGCCGAGGCCGAGGGCCTGAAGATCGAGATGGCGCGCCTGCGCAAGATCTTGAACGACGACGCCGAGCTCATGCGCGTCATCGTCACCGACCTCGAGCGCATCCGCGACGAGTTCAGCGACCCGCGCCGCACGCAGATCACCGGCGAGGTCGGCGTCTACACCGACGAAGATCTCATCGAGGAAGAGGAGATGGTCGTGACCGTCTCCCACGCTGGCTACGTGAAGCGGACGTCGACCACCGAGTACCGCGCGCAGCGGCGCGGAGGGAAAGGCTCGGCCGGCGTCACGACCAAGGAAGAGGACTGGGTCGAGGATCTGTTCGTCGCGTCGACGCACGACTACCTCCTGGTCTTCACCTCGATCGGCAAGGTGCACTGGGTGAAGGTTCACGAGCTGCCGCTCGGGAACCGCACCGCCAAGGGGCGGCCGCTGGTGAACGTGATCCAGATCGGGCCCGGCGAGCGCGTCTCCGCGATCGTCTCGGTGCGCGAGTTCTCCGAGGATCGCTTCGTGATCACCGCGTCGAAGATGGGGACGGTCAAGAAGTCCGCCCTGTCCGAGTACTCGCGCCCGCGGCCGCAAGGCATCATCGGCGCGGGCATCGACGAGGGCGACGTGATCATCGCCGCGCAGATCGTCTCCGACGCCGACGACGTGTTGCTCGCGACGCGACGCGGGATGGCGATCCGCTTCAAAACGAGCTCGATCCGCAAGCTCGGGCGCCCCTCGGTGGGCGTGCGCGGCATCCGGCTCGACGACGGCGACGAGTGCATCGGGATGAGCGTGCTCACCCCGGGCGTCGCGGCCGCGGACGACAAGGTGCTGACCGTGACGTCGCTCGGCTACGGCAAGCGCACCATGGTCGAGGCCTATCGCATCCAGGGACGCGGCGGGCGCGGGACCAAGCTGACCAAGCTCAACGACAAGACGGGTGACGTGGTGGCGTCGCGGCAGATCCGCGAGGACAGCCACATCATGCTGATCACCGACGCCGGGACGCTGATCCGCATGCGCTCGGCCGATATCCCGACGCTCGGTCGCAGCACCCAGGGCGTGCGCCTGGTGCGCGTGACCGGCGATGAGCGGGTGCAGGCGCTCGCGAACCTGGCCGAGAGCGACGACGACACGGTGGTCGAGAAGCCGATCGAGACGACGGCCGAAGACGCGGGCCAGGAGGAGGACGACGACACGCCGCTCGAGGAGGGTGTGCCGAGCATGCCGCCCGATGATGACGCGCCGGCGGACGACGGGGCCGACGAGGAGTCGTGAGCGCCGCTTACCTGCGGATCGAGGTCCAGGAAGGCGCTCTCCTGCGTGCGGTCGCCGAGGAAGCGTCGATCGTCGACGCCGATCTCGACGAGCTGGAGGACCGCCTGCTGCACGGCGGGCTCGATCCCGAGAAGATCGCTTCGCTCGCGCTGACCGTGGCGCGGGCGGGGAGGTCCAAGTCGACTTGGGCGCTCAAGAGCGCGCGCAGCAAGCTGGTCGCTGCGTCGCGCAAGCTCGAGGTCCAGGTCCTGGATCTGGCGCTCGACCTGGTACAAACGCCGCCCCCCGCGCGCCTCTCGCGCGCCGAGTCCGGCTATCGCTGGGGCGAGGGCAGCGACGACGACGCTGTGTTCGTCGAGGATCCGCTGGCCGCATACTGGCACCGCCGCGATCGCTGGGGCCCCCCGCACCGGCCTGATCCGACGCGCGCGCCGCTCGTGGCGAGCGCGCCGGGGCCGATCGAGCCCTGGCTGGCGGAGATCGACGACGGCGGGACGGTGATGGTGTGTTTTGCGCCGGAGTGGCCCTGGTCGCGGCCCGAGCCGCCGCTCCGCCTCACGCGCGCAGGGCTGTCGCGCGACGTGGCGCTGACGATGCGGATCCGCTGGTCGCAGGTCGGCTCGATCGGGACCGTCACCCGCGGAGTGCAGAAGCGCGCGGCGTTCGAGGTCCACGGCGAGCCGCGCGAGACGCTTCCCGGCCGGCCGATGATCGGCACACCGGCCCTGGTTGCCCTGATGTCGAAGCTCGTCGAGAGGTCGCGGTCGTGATACGCCGATCCGGCATGCGTTCCGTGGGTCTCGTGGCGCTCGCCCTCGTCGCTTGTTCCGGCGACGTTCCCGAGCCGGGCGCTCCGATCCCGGGCGCCGCGCCGGTGGTGACCAACGCGCGCGTGGACGACAAGTCGAAGCTCTACAACCTCATCGGTCGCTGGTACCCGGCGTCCGAGGTGCAGCGCCTCACGGACGAGACGCTGACGCCCGACGAGTGGTGCGCGAAGCCGCCGCAGCGCTTGATGGTGCTGCCCGACTCGATCGAGGTGCACTGCAGTGAGACCGAGATCTACACCGCGCCGCTGGCGAGCGTGCGCACGTCGACGCTGGCCGGCGAGGTGATCTTGTCGCTGCGCGTGGGCAAGGACGCAGCGATGCGTCAGATCCGCTTCGATCAGATCAACGGCCCCAAGGCGCGCGTCACCGGCAGTCCCTGCCAGGGCGGCGCGCAGACCGACTACGAGCGCTTCCCGGAGTATGAAGTGCTCACGCGCCAGATCTTGAACGGTCGCCGCTGCTCGCAGATCGAGCTCCCCGAGCCCTCACCGTCGCCGTAAATCGGCCACGAAGTGATCTCAGGGCAAGCGATCCGTAGCGTCATTTAACGCCTTCGACGGGTTGTATCGATCGCAGGAGCGAGGCTAGAGATCCCGCCGATGGCTGGACGCCCCTGCGTTGACTCCGCCTGCTTCGCGCTGCTCCTCGGCGCGTTCGCCGGCTGCCAGACCACCAGCGAAGATCGACTGCACGAGGGCGACGAGCTCCTGTTTCGCCGCGACTACGACGGCGCGGCCAAGATCTACGAGGCGGTCGTCGTCGAGAGCGCGCCTGACAGCAGCGACGCCGACGCCGATGGCCTGCGGATCCGCGCGCTGATGGGCCTGGCCCACGTGCGCCACCACTTCCTCGACGACGCCGAGGGCGCGCTCCGGGCGTATCGCGCGGTGATGGAGTCGGCCCCCGGCACCACGCTCGCCTTCGACGCCCGCCGCGACACCGTGCGCCTGCTCCGCGACCGCATGGGCGACGTCGAGGGTGCCGTCACCGAGCTCGCCTCGATGATCGAGGCCTACCCCGATCGCCCCGAGACGCCGGTGATGCGCCTCGAGCTCGCCAGCCTGGCGTTCCGCGCCGGCCAGTACTCGGTCGCAGAAGCCCAGGCCCGCGCGCTCATCGATCGCCCGGCCGACTCGGCGGTGCGCCGCGAGGCCAAGCTCCTCCTCGGCTCGGTGCAGGCGCTCGGCGGCCGCTCGGAAGAGGCGCTGGTCGCCTTCCGCGCGCTCCTGGCCGAGCCGCTCGACGCGCCGACCCAGGCCCGCGTGCGCTTCGAGATCGCGATGTGCCTCGAGACCCTCGGGCGCCTCGACGAGGCCGTGGCCGCCTACGAGCAGGCGCGCGCCGGGGCCCACGACCCGGACGTGATCAGCGCTCGCGCCGACCGCGCCCGGGCCAAGTCCAAGGCCAAGAACCGCCCCCGCCTGTAGGCCTACTTCCAGAACGTGTCGCGGCCCGGCGCCAGCACCGGCAAAGGCACCCCCGCGAACGTCGCGAGCACGCTCGCCGCCTTCGCCCAGAGCTGCGCGGTGTCGCCGGCGGTCGGCATCGTGAACGCGATCGCCAGCTCGGCGTAGAGGCCCTCGATCTCCGGGGAGGGCGTGCCCTTGCGGCGGAGCGACTCCATCACGCCGACCAGGGCCATCCACAGGGCCTCGATCGCCCGGCGCTTGCCGCCGTCGTCGCGGGCCACCGCGATCGCGTCGGCGGCCGAGCGCAGGAGCTTCGCCACGAGCGCGCGCTCGTTGGTGCTGTCCTTCACGCTGCTCTTCGCGCCCTCCGATGATCGCCGGTCCTCCTTCTTCTTGTCGTCCATGCGGATCGGCGCCGGCATCGACTGCGGCTTGCGCTCGAGCTCCATTTCGGCCGGAGGGGCCGGGGGCTCGTACTGCTCGGACTGCTCCGTCCGCACGCGCGATCGGCCGAAGGTCGGGCCCGCGGCCCCATCCTGGGCCGGTGGCCCACCCCCCGGCGCACCCGCGCTCCGCCCCGGCGCCACCCCGCCCAGCGACGCGGCGACCTGCATCGGCGCAGGCGCGGCGGGGCGCATCGGCATCTTCGCGGCCATCCCGCCCTGGGGCGGCGGGGGCGCTGCGGCGCCCTTGCCCCAGCCGCTCGGCGACTCCGCCGGCTGCGTGACCGGGTGCAGCTTCCCACCCGCGTTCACCACCTCCGCGCGATCCACCGCGACGAACGCCGTGAAGCGGCACAGCACGCCGAACTCGAGCGAGGTCTCGACGATCTCCTTCTCCAGCGCCGGCCGCGCGCCGCGATCGATCGCGAAGCGATCCTCGAGCGCGCGCACCCGGCCGCGCGCCCAGGCCCGGCGCGCCGCTGCGCCGTAGACCTTGTGTCCGTGCAGGGCCTCCGTGTGGCGGCTGCCGTCGCGCTGTGCGCCGTAGAGCGCGATCATAGCCCCGCCCGCTCCGCCGGTGCCCGTGTAGCGGCCCAGCACCACCACGGGCACCCCCGCGAACGCGTCCGGGAGACGCGGCGGCACCACGCTTTGCGCGTCGATCTGCAGCTCTTCGCCGGCGATCGTGAGCTCGGTCAGCACCGGCGCGCCGATCCGGCGGTGGATGCGATCCATGCTCTCGTCGAGGCGCTCCTCGGACTCCACCAGCTCCCAGCCACCCCCGCCGATCGCCGCGAGCCGCTCGAGGAACGCGCCGTTCACCGCGCGATCGATGCCCACCGCGAAGACGCGCATGCCCTGCGCGCGCTGGGCGAGCTCCTTGATGATGCGATCCTCGTCGCCGACCTGGCCGTCGGTCGCGAGCACCAGCACGCGATCGCGGTAGGCGTCGCCCTTCGCCAGCGCGTCCGCCGCAGCGAACAGCGCGCCGTTCATCTCGGTGCCACCGCGGGCGTCGATCCCCGCGAGCCACTCCAGCGCGCGGAAGCGTTGGCGGTCGCTCGCGTCGATCAATTGTCCGGCAGCCTGGCGGCTCGGATTGCCCGGCTGACCGGGAGGCCACTCGATGTGGTCGTCGAACGCCAGCACCGTGAAGCGATCGCCGTCGACCAGCGTGTCGAGCATGCGCCCGACCGCGCGACGGGCCGCCACCATCTTCCAGCCCTCCATGCTGCCCGAGCGATCGAGCACGAACACCACGTCGCGCGGCTTGGTCGCGCCGACCATCGCGCGGGTCGGCGGCATCACCGTGAGCATGAACGTGCCGCCTTGACCGCTCGCGTCCGGCTCGAGCACCAGGCCCGACGAGAGGAAGTCACCGCCGAGCTTGAAACGAAGGATGAAGTCGCGATCGAGCCGCTCGCCGGGCTGGATGCGCAGCTTGCGCGCGCCCGACGCGTCGGTGGACTCGGTGATCGCGTGGAGGCTCGATCGCACGTCGCTGATCGCCAGCCCGCCCGGATCGAGCGTCACTGCGATCGAGAGGCGCACCGGGCTCGGGAAGCCGGGCAGCAGGACCGGCGGCGAGATGCGCGACGCGTCGGGTACCGCGTCGGTGTCGGTCGCGGTGCCGGTGCCCACGCTGGCGCCCGGGAGGGGTCGGCCAGGGATGTAGCGCGGCGCCACCACCAGCGGGAAGCGCATCGTGACCTCGCCGTCTGCGCACATCAGGGGGCCCGTGAGCGACAGGTGGATGACCGCGATGTCGCCGGGCATCAGGTTGCCGACGCGCATGCTGAACACGCCGGGCCGATCTTCCTCGGTGATCGCCGCGCGGTGACCCTGCTGGATCGCGGCGGTGTACTCGCGTCGCGCCTCGCCGCGCTCCTTGAGCACGCCCTCGATCGTGCGCGATCCGACGGTCATCACGAACTTCGTCACCGCGGCGCGATCGGGCAGCGGGAAGATATACGTCGCCTCGATCGGCTCCTCGTGCACGTTCACGAAGGTCTGCTCGACCTCCATCTCGGCCGAGAGACCGGTGATTCGCGCCTCGATCGCCATCGACTTCAGCGGGAGGTGACCGCGGCTGGTGGCCAGGCCACCGAAGCCTCCATCGGGCTGGCTGCTGCCCAGCGCCCC
>Ga0105047_10012405_pt1 | contig 13713 bp, 13 predicted proteins | sample MAT04_FD_78384 | JGI IMG/M metagenome (GOLD analysis project Ga0105047, IMG submission 78384) | Freshwater microbial communities from Lake Fryxell liftoff mats and glacier meltwater in Antarctica - MAT-04 (megahit assembly) | ecosystem: Environmental > Aquatic > Freshwater > Ice > Liftoff...
CTCGCTCGTGAGGTTGCGGGCACGGGGCTGGATGGCGGCGGTGGTCATCGTGGTGATCTTCGGCGGCGTCACCCTTGTGCTTTGGCTGGGGGCCCAGGACGTGGCGCGGGGGGCCATGACGCCGGGCGCCCTGTTGCAGTTCGTGCTGCTGTCGGTGTTCACCGCAGCGGCCGCAGGCGCGCTGGGCGAGAGCTGGGGTGATGTACAAAAGGCGTCGGGGGCCATGGCGCGCATCGACGAACTGATGCGGGCCGAGGCGTCGATCGCTGCCCCTGAACACCCGGTCGCCCTGCCCAGCCCGCCCGAAGGCCGGGTGGCGATGGCGGGCGTCCGCTTCGCCTATCCGGGCCGGCCGGACCTGCCGGCGCTCCAGGGTTTCGACCTGACCGTGCGACCCGGCGAAACGGTGGCCCTGGTCGGCCCGTCCGGGGCAGGAAAGTCGACCGTTTTCCGCCTGCTGCTGCGCTTCTATGATCCGCAGGAGGGTGCCGTCAGCGTCGACGGTGTGGACGTGCGGACGGCCGACCCGGCCGAGGTGCGCAGCCGTTTTGCCTGGGTCTCGCAGGAGGCCCCGCTGTTCTCGGGCTCGGCGCTGGAGAACATCCGGTTCGGCCGCGAGAGTGCCACCGAGGACGAGGCGCGGCAGGCGGCCGAAGAGGCCCAGGCCCTGGGCTTCATCGACGCCCTGCCCGAAGGCTTCGAGACGCCGTTGGGCGAGCGCGGCAAGAGCCTGTCGGGTGGGCAGCGCCAGCGGCTGGCCATTGCCCGCGCCCTGGTCCGTGACGCGCCCATCCTGCTGCTGGACGAGGCGACCAGCGCCCTGGACGCCGAGAACGAGCGCCTGGTCCAGGCGGCGCTGGACCAGGCCATGGAAGGCCGGACGACCCTGGTGATCGCCCACCGTCTGGCCACGGTGCTGCGGGCCGACCGGATCGTGGTCATGGAGAACGGTGCGGCGGTCGAGGAGGGCACGCACCACGAACTGGTGGCCAAGGGCGGGCTCTACGCACGTCTGGCGGCGCTGCAGTTCCGCGAGGGGTGAGGGGGAGGAGACGTCAGTCTCTGGCTTGCACTGCCACGCCCGGAAAATCGCTGAACACCGCATCGACGCCGAGCGCGTAGAAGCGCCGCAGCCAGCCGGGCAGGTCGCCGCGATAATCGACCGGCAGGAACACGTCCTCGGCGCGGAAGGTCCAGGCGACGACCTTAAGCCCGGCCGCGTGAGCGTCGGCGATCAGGGCCGTCGGCTGTCCCGCTGCGCCCGAGGCGTCGCGCGCCAGGATCATGGCGGTCTCGACTCCGACCGCATCGGCGTAGGTCGCGATTTCGGCGAGGCCCGCCGGCGTCGCCATCGCCGCATAGGTCCGGTCCGGATGGTCCACAGGGCCACCGGCGAGGGACATCAACTGCAGCAGGGGCGCGTCGGTGCTGCGGTCCAGGGACCGCAGGGCATCGACCTCGAAACACTGGATCATCACGGGGCTGTCGGCCGCCATCAGGCCGTTGGCGGTGAGCACGGCCAGCAGGGCCGGCTCCATCGGCAGGCCCGCTGCGGCGAAATAGGAGGGGTGTTTCAGCTCCGGGGCCACGCCGATGGTCCGGCCGGTGCGGGCGCTTCCGGCGCGGGCGATGTCGATCACCTGCTGAAAGGTCAGGATCGCCTCTTCGGCGAAGACCGTATTGCCGGGCCGCAGCTCCGGCAGGCGTTCGCGCGCCCGCAGCGTCCCCAGCTCGGCCAGGGTGAAGTCTTCTGTGAACCAGCCGGTGACCGGGATGCCGTCGATGGTGCGGTTCCTGCGACGGTCGGCGAAGGCCGCGTGATCGGCCACGTCGGTCGTCTCCGAGATCTCGTTCTCGTGGCGGACGACCAGCTGGCCGTCCCGGGTCATGACCAGATCCGGCTCGATGAAATCCGCCCCCTGGTCGATGGCCAGGTCATAGGCCGCGCGGGTATGTTCCGGCCGTTCACCCGAGGCCCCGCGATGGGCGATGACGAGAGGGTGAGCCATGGGCTGGGCGAGGGCGGGAGACGCCGCGATCAGCAGCAGCAGGGGCAGGATGAACCGGATCATGGCGTCAGGCTAGCCACGCCCGGTGACAGCGGAGTGAAGCCTCAGGAGGCCTGCAACACCCGGCGCAGCTGCGGATGCAGTTCGGTGTTGGACGCCAGGATCGAGACGCCCGTCTTGGGGTCGCCGTCGGCCTCGATGGTGGTGACGCTGCCGCCCGCCTCGGTGACGAACAGAATGCCCGCCGCCACGTCCCAGGGCTTGAGATTGCGCTCATAGTAGGCGTCGTAGCGGCCGCAGGCGACCCAGGCGAAGTCCAGCGCCGAGGAGCCGAGGCGGCGGATGCCGGCGACGCGCTGGCCGATGGCGTGGATGTCCTTGATCGACTGGGCATGGCCCGACTTGCCGATGAAGGGCAGGCCGGTGGCGATCAGGCTCTCGGACAGGTCGCGGCGGCCGGCGACGCGGATGCGCGTGTCGTTCAGATAGGCACCCTTGCCTTTTTCCGCCCAGAACAGCTCGTTCATGATCGGGTTGTAGGTGACACCGGCGACAATCTCCGACGAGCCGTCCGGTGCGTAGCGCTGCAGGCCCACCGTGATGGCGAAATGGGGCATGGCGTGCATGAAGTTGGTCGTGCCGTCGATCGGATCGACCACCCAGGTATGGGATTTGTCGGTGCCCTCGATCATGCCGCGCTCCTCGCCGAGGAAGCCGTAGCCGGGCCGGGCCTTCATCAGCAGTTCGAACAGGGCGTCCTCGGCCTTGATGTCGGCGGCCGTAACGAAGTCGCCGGGGCCTTTGCGCGAGACCTGCAGCTGCGCGACCTCGCCGAAGTCGCGCAGCATGGGTCGGGCGGTCTTGCGGACCGCGTCGATGATGACGGAAACGAGGGCGGAGGCGAGGGCCATGGGGGGTGCTTTACGATGTCGGGTGCGGTCAGGGGGTGGTTGGTGATTGGTGACGGGTGATTACGGGGTCTGGCGCGTGTCTTTTGCGGAGAGCGTTTGGCGTTTGCCGGACAGTCACCGGTCACCGGCCACCAACCACGCCCTCACTCTGCGCGGCGGACGTATTCGCCGGTGGCGGTGTCGACGATGATGCGCTCGCCGGCGCTCATATAGGGCGGGATCATGATGCGGACGCCGTTGTCGGCCATGGCGGGCTTGTAGGACGACGACGCGGTCTGGCCCTTCACGGTCGGCTCGGTCTCGGCGACGGTCAGGGTGACCTGATCGGGCAGCGACAGGCCGATCGGCCGGTCCTCGTGCATTTCGATCGTGACCTTCATGCCGTCCTGCAGATAGGCGACCCGGTCCTCGCCGACCCAGTCCTTCTGCAGTTCGGTCTGTTCGTAGGTCTGGTCGTCCATGAACACCAGGGCGTCGCCCTGCTCGTACAGATAGGAGAACTCCTTCTGCTCCAGCGTGACGCGTTCGACCTTGTCCTCGGAGCGGAAACGTTCGTTCAGCTTGTTGCCGGTCTCGAGGTTCTTGGCCTCGACGTTGGCAAAGGCCCCGCCCTTGCCGGGCTTGACGTGGCTGGCCTTGGTCACGACCCACAGGCCCTTGTTATGCTCCAGCACCATGCCGGGCTTGATGGTGTTGCCGTTGATTTTCGCCATGGGATAACCGGGGTTTGAGGCGCAGCCGCCCTTCCTGGCGAAGGGTTGGGCGCGCGAAATCGGGCGCGATCCCTAGAGGAAGCCGCCCGCGAGGGCAAGGCGAGGGCGGTTCAGTGCTGCGTTGCCCCGCTACCGTCGATCTTGCGGTGGATCCTGTTGGCCAGGCGGACGCCGCCGCCGGTCGGCGAGGCCATCTTGCCCGCGCGTGTGTCGATCTTGCGGGCCTCGTGGGCGAAAGCGGCCGCCATACCGGCGGAGGTCATGGCGGCAGCGATCTGCAGGCCCCGGGATGCCGGGCGCAGGGCGATCCACACGGCGTTCAGCGCCTGTGCCGCGGCCCACAGGCCCATGGCCACCGTCCGCGCGCGGGCGGGCGGGGCGTTCCAGACCCGCACCGCCGACAGGGTGGTGACCGAAAAGACAGCGGGCAGGATCAGGCTGAGCGGCCCGCGGGGGCGCTCGGTGATCGGGGCATCGTCGTCGAACGGGCTGTCGGGGCGGGGACGGAGGGTGGTCCGGGCCACAAGCATGGCCCCCAGGGCGAACCCGACCGTCACCGCCACGCCCAGGACGATGTGGCCCATGTTTCGCTCGTTGGCGTTCAGGAACTCGCCCGCTGCGTCGCGCGCGTCGTCCACAAAATCATCGATGTCGGTCATTCCGGCTCCCTGATGAGGTCACAGCGGAATGGCGCTGCGCGGTGTCAGTTCCCGTTGGCGCCGCCGTCCCGGTCGATCCGGGTCATGGCCGACGCGGCGGCCGAACTTCCCATTCGGGATGTCCAAAGTTAAGAGGAGCGCATGAAAGAATCCGCCTCGGCCACACAACAGCTGGTGATCCGCGCCCCGGATGACTGGCATGTCCATCTCCGCGACGGCCCAATGCTGGCTGCCGTCGTCAATCATACGGCGCGGCAGTTCCGGCGCGCGATCGTCATGCCGAACTTGACCCCGCCGGTCACCACGGTCGCCGCCGCCGAGGCCTACCGGACGCGGATCCTCGCGGCGGTCGAGCCCGGCCTCGCGTTCGAGCCCCTGATGATCTGCTACCTGACCGATGACGCGGATCCCGAGGAGATCGCGCGGGGCTTTGAGGCCGGGGTCTTCACGGCCTGCAAACTGTATCCGGCCCATGCCACCACAAACTCAGCGCATGGCGTCACCGACATCCGCAACATCTTCCCCGCGCTCGAACGGATGCAGCGCATTGGCATGCCCCTGCTGCTGCACGGCGAGGTGACGGACCATTCGGTGGACGTCTTCGACCGCGAGGCCGTCTTCATCGAGCGGATCTTCTCGAAGATCGTCGTCGACTTCCCGGCGCTGAAGACGGTGTTCGAACACATCACCACGGCCGACGCCGTGGCCTTCGTCGAGAGCGGCGGGCCGAATCTGGCGGCGACCATCACGCCCCACCATCTCCGCATCAACCGCAACGCCATGTTCGCCGGCGGCATCCGGCCGCATTTCTATTGCCTGCCGGTGGCCAAGCGCGAGCGGCACCGTCTGGAGCTGCGCCGGGCCGCTACCTCGGGCTCGGCCAAATTCTTTCTGGGCACCGATTCAGCGCCCCATATGACGGGGGACAAGGAGTCCGCCTGCGGCTGCGCCGGCATCTTCAACGCGCCGTTTGCGATCGAAAGCTATGCGGCGACGTTCGACGAGGAGGGCGCGCTGGACCGGCTGGAAGGGTTCGCCTCCGAACATGGTCCGCGCTTCTACGGCCTGCCGCTGAACGAGAGCCATATCGTTCTGGAGCGGGAGGGGGTCGTCGCTCCCGCTCACATCGCAACCCCGCTGGGTGATCTGGTCCCGTTCCATGCCGGAGAGACCCTGGCCTGGAGCCTAGCCGCAGCCTGACGTCCGCCGGGCCCCGAGCGGGGTCAGGGATTGCAGTTGCCGCATTGACCGGGATCGGCGGCGCGGCGCGCCATCAGCCGCTGCTCGCGATGACCGCAGCCGGCGCAGGTCAGGATCTCGGCGCGGATCTGCAGCGTCGGTTCTCCGCAGTCCGCGCAGGGCAGGCCCGCCAGACGCTCCGTCACGGCGAAGCCGGGCCAGCCGCAGGCCGGGCACAAAGACCGGGAGTGCCGCACCAGATCCAGTGTCGCGCGCCTGATCGCCCGCATTCGCGTGGGATTGCGATCCGCCCGCATGTCGGTTTCGACCAAGGCCGCGCCGGCCTGGCCGACGATCCGGTCGATACCGTCGAGGAGCGCAGCCTCGTTCACCACGTCCTTGATCAGGGCGATGTCCGGGGCTGGCCGGTCGTTCTCCCAGGCGGTCAGGATGATCCCGTGGCCCGCAAACCCGATCCGTCGGCCGAACGCCAGTCCGGCCTCAGGGTCGGCGACGACGAGATGGGCGAAATTGGTCCGGGTGCTGCCGTGATGACCGACCAGTTCCAGCCCCGACCGGCGATCGATCAGCATCACCAGCTCCTGTCCGAAGGGCAGGAAGGGAATCTGGGGGTGGCCCCCGAAGCTGCCTTCGCTGGCCAGGCCGATGGTTGCTGACGGGACCCGGTCAAAGGCCGCAGCGATCTTCTCGCGGGCCGCCTCCAGCGGGTTGGCCGTGCGCGCCGTCTCGCGGCTGAAGGCCCCGAAGGCGTCGGTGTCGAGACCCGGTGCGACCTCGATCGTCAGCCCCAGAAAGCGCGCGAGCAGGGGGGCCATCGCCCGCTCCTTGCCGTGCATGGTGCCAAGTACGGCGCGCTCGCCAGGCCAGGGCGGGCCGTCTGGCCGGGCTGTGGTCTGCGACGCCATCGCCCGCTCAGTGCGCCGGAGCCGACATGGCTTGCGGCCGGGCCGTGGCGCGCAGACCGTCGTGCTTCCCGGCCCGTCCCCGCGTCAGAATGAGTGACATCACACGGGACACCCGTTCGGGGGTCGCCGGACCGGAACGCCCGAAGGCCGCCGCGCCGACAACGACAAACAGGATGGTGCGAGACATCTGCGGGACCCGTCTGGCGTCTGACCGGTTTGCTCAGTTCCCGGTGGCGCCCTTGTCCGGCTGGATCTCGCTCATGGCCGACTGCAGGTAGTTCTGCTCGCCCAGCAGTTCGATCAGCCTGAACTGGTTCTCAAGGAAGTCGATGTGTTCCTCGGTGTCCGACAGGATCTCCATCAGGATCTGGCGGCTGACGAAGTCCTGGGCCGCCTCGGCTTGGGCGACGCCGGCCAGCAGGGTCACGCGGCCCCCAAGCTCCAGCTGCAAGTCGGCTCCGAGGCATTCGATGGCGGTTTCGCCGATCTTCAGCTTGTTGAGGTCCTGCATATTGGGCAGGCCATCCAGGAACAGCACGCGCTTGATCAGCTTGTCGGCGTGTTTCATCTCGCCGATGGATTCCTGGTAGATGATCTCGCCCATGTGGCGCAGACCCCAGCTCTCGAACATCCGGGCGTGCAGGAAATACTGGTTGACCGCCGTCAGCTCGTTGGTCAGCACCGCGTTGAGGGTGCGGATGATCGCAGGATCGCCCTTCATGTCTCAGTCTTCCCTTCAGGCCGCATGGATCGCGTGGATTCGCCAACGCCTTGTAGCATGACGAATCGACAGCGGCTTATTTGCGAGCGGTTTTCAACGCATTGATATTGCGAGTGATAACCGCAAAGGCGTTGCGGCCTTATTCCGCAGCCAGGGCGAAGACCTGGCGGCTGTCGTCGATCATCTGGCGCATCTCGCAGACGCATCTGGCGCATTGAGCCGCGCACTGGTTGCGATCGAACACGTCCCGGGGGCGGGTCGCACCCGCCTCGATTGCCAAGGCCACATCACGCTGGCGAAGACCATTACAGTTACAAACGTACAAGACACGCGCCTCGATCATCAGTTGCGACTGGTTCTCTATAGCAGCTGTAGCGGCGATTGCAACGCGTTCGCAAAGGCGGGTTGACGTGGACCTTGCGACGTCGCACCTGCTGGCCATGTCCGTGTCCCGCTGCCAGCTCTATCTGATTACCCCCCCGGTCCTGGATGACCTCGACGCCTTCGCCGGAATGCTGGAGCGGGCGCTGGACGCCGGCCCCGTCGCGGCCCTGCAGATCCGGTTAAAGCCCGCCGACGACGACGCGATTGCCGTGGCCCTGCGTCGTCTGGCCCCCGCAGTCCAGGCCCGGGGCGTGGCCGTGATCCTGAACGACCGTCCGGATCTGGCCGCCGCGCTGGGCTGTGACGGCGTCCACCTGGGCCAGTCGGACACTTCGGTGGCCTCGGCGCGGCGCATCATGGGCCCTACAGCGATGATCGGTGCCACCTGTCATGACAGCCGGCATCTGGCGATGGAGGCCGCGGAGGCGGGGGCCGACTATGTGGCCTTCGGAGCCTTCTATCCGACTCTGACCAAGGCGACCGAGCATCGGCCGGACCCCGAACTGCTCACCATCTGGGCCGAGACCATGGAGGTCCCCTCTGTCGCCATCGGCGGCATCACGGTGGACAATGCCGCCCCGCTGGTCGCTGCGGGGGCGGATTTCCTCGCGGTCAGCCATGGCGTGTGGGGTCATCCCGGCGGGGCGGACGAGGCGGTTCGTCGCTTTCATGCGATCTTCGCCGGAAGCGCCTGACTTCAGGGGATATTAGGAAGCGGGCGTTAGGGTTGGTGGTCAGCCGTCCAGAGTTTCCTGTCCATGATCTCCAGCCGCGTGATGACCGCGACCGATGCCGATGTCGTCGATCCGACGGCGTCGAGCGTCCGCGCGCCACGCGTGACGACGGCGGCCGGACTGTTCGCCCAACCCCTGATACCGATCCTGACGGTGGCGGCGGTCACGCTGCTCACGCTTGGCGCCATCGGCACATTCCGCACTGCAGACCTCATTGCGGCGCTCTGGGCCGCCAACGCCCTGGCGGTCGGGATATGGCTTCGTAGCGGGCGTGGCCTCGGCTACGACATCAGCTTCGGTGCGATGATCGCCTTCGGCATTCTGGCGGGCCAGTTGCTCGGCCGGAACCCTCCGGCGACGGCGCTCATGTTCACGCTGGCGAACATGGCGGAGATCGTCCTGGCCGTGATCCTAGCGCGACGGTTCGCCCCGACCCTGAACCTGGCGACGGTCAACGGCGCCTGCCGGTTCATCTTCTGCGCCGCCGTCGTGGCCCCCATCGCCGGTGGACTGATCGCCGCGACGGGCCTGTATCTGATGCGCGGGACGCCGTTCCTGATGAGCTTCCAGACCTGGTGGTTCGGCCATGCCTTGGGTCTGGCGGTGATCACGCCCTTCATTCTGGCCGCGAACAGCCATGCGTTGCGCGCCCTGTTCAGCCCCTGGCGTGCTGCCGAGACGGTTTTGCTGTTCAGCCTGCTCGGCGTGGTTTGCGCTGCGGTCTATGTCGTTCTGGACGCCCCGCTGGGGTTCGCCCTGATCCCCGTCCTGATCCTGATCGCTGCACGGCTTCGCGTCGTCGGCGTTACGGCGGCCCTGGTGGTCGTCGCGGTCACAGCCGTGGCCTCCCTGATGGCGGGGGCCGGCCCCTGGCGGTTGATCATCGGGGACCTGTCGGAACGCGCCCTACTGGTCCAGCTGACCCTGTTGTTCGGCTATGTTCCGATCATTCTCGTGGCCTCGCTGCTGGAGGAACGTGACCGGTTGTCGGCGCGGGCCAAGGCCGGACAGGCGCGGGCCGAACTGGCTTCGGCCTCGAAGTCGCGCCTGCTCGCCAATGTCGCCCATGAGATCAAGAGCCCCATCGGCGGAATCATCGGGATCGGTGATCTTTGGCTGTCTGGTCAACTTGGACCGGTCACCGCGACCCAGAAGGAAATGGCGGCCATGCTGGTCAAGACCGCCCGCCAGGTCGAGGCCCTGTCACACGATCTTCTGGATGTGGCCCGGGCCGAGTCCGGTGCCGTGAAGGTCGAGCTCCGCGCCAGCGACATCCCGGGCATCCTCGAGGATGCCCGCCGCGCTCTCGCCTTGAGGCCCGAAGCGCGATCGCTGTCGCTCAACGTGGTCTGCGAGGGCGACGGTCTCGTCGCGATCGCTGACTCGCTGCGCCTGGCCCAGGTGATCGACAATCTGGCGACCAATGCCGTGAAATACGCGGCGAGCGGAGGCGAGGTGACATTCCGGGCCCGCCGCGTCCACGACGGCGTCCGTATCGAGGTGAGCGACCTCGGCCCGGGCCTGTCACCAGAAAAGCAGGTCCAGCTTTTCGAACCGTTCAACCGGTTGGGACTGGAGCGGTCTGCAGTCGAAGGTCACGGCATCGGTCTGGCCCTGGCCAAGCGACTGGTGGAACTGCAGGGCGGCTCCATCGGCGTGGTCTCAGCCCCGGGAGAAGGCGCGACGTTCTGGATCGAGCTGCCCGCCGCCTGATCCAATAAATCATCACATGATGAATTGATGCGACCGACGGTCGCGCGATGCGTTTCGCTATGGACTTGGCGAGCCTGAAGGCGCAAAGCCACACTTTATTTGTGGTCATTAGGAACTTGCCCCGTGGACCTCGACGCCCTGATGCTGTCGCGCCTGCAGTTCGCCTTCACCATCGCCTTTCACATCCTGTTCCCGGCCTTCACCATCGGGCTGGCGGCTTTTCTGGCGGTGCTGGAGGGCCTCTGGCTGTGGACGAAGCGCGAAGCGTTCAAGACGCTTTATCTGTTCTGGGTGAAGATCTTCGCGCTTAGTTTCGGCATGGGCGTCGTCTCGGGCGTGGTGCTCAGCTACCAGTTCGGCACCAACTGGTCGGAGTTCATCCGGCTGACGGGCGGGGTGATCGGGCCGCTGTTGGCCTATGAGGTCCTGACGGCCTTCTTCCTCGAGGCGTCGTTCCTTGGGGTCATGCTGTTCGGCTGGAAAAAGGTCGGGCCAAAACTCCATTTCGCCTCGACAGTTCTCGTCGCCATCGGCACGTCGATCTCGGCTTTCTGGATCCTGTCGGCCAACAGCTGGATGCAGACCCCGCAGGGCTTCCAGATCATGGCCAACGGCACGCTGGAAGCCGTCGACTACATGGCCGTGATCTTCAACCCCAGCCTGCCCTCGAGGCTGGCACACATGCTGCTGGCGGCCTTCCTGACGACCGGTCTGGTGGTCGGTGCCGCGTCTGCCTTCCGGCTGCTGAAGGATCGCGCGGCCGGGGTGAAGACCGAAGGCTGGAGCGAGAGCCGGATTTCCCTGACCATGGCGGTCGGCCTGATCGCCGTCCTGGCACCCATGCAGCTGGTTGTCGGCCACGAGTCCGGTGTTGTGGCGCACGAGTACCAACCCTCCAAGACAGCGGCCATTGAGGGCTATTGGACAACGCGCGCCGACCAGCCGCTGCATCTGTTCGGTATTCCGGACCGCGACGCCCAGAAAAACCATTTCGAGGTCTCCATCCCCGGCATCGGCAACCTGATCCAGGGGGTGCCGAAGGACGAGGTGATCAAGGGGCTCGACAGCTGGGCGCGTGAGGATCAGCCGCCGCCGTTCATTCCGTTCTTCGGCTTCCGCATCATGGTCGGTCTGGGCCTGCTGATGATCGGTCTCGGCCTCTGGGGCGCTTTCCTGATCTGGAGGAAGCGACTGTTCGACAGTCCGTGGTTCCTGCGCTTCTCGGTAATCATGGGACCCTCCGGGTTTCTGGCCGTCCTCGCCGGCTGGATGGTCACAGAGGTCGGACGCCAGCCCTGGGTCGTCTACGGCGTGCTGAGGACCCGCGACGCCGTCTCGCCCGTGATCGCCAGCCAGGTCGCGACCTCGCTGATCGCCTATATCGTGGTCTATTCGATCGTGTTCACGGCCGGGGCCATCTTCATCCTGCGGCTGATGGCCGAGGGGCCGGTTGCGGCGCGGACCGAGCCGTCGCCACGTGGCCAGCGGCCGCCGGGCACGCCACTGGCCAAGGCCCCGGAGGACACCTGGCCTGACGATGATACGCCCGACGGTCCGGACGGCGTTCGTGGAGCCACGTCATGAACCTCGACCTGCAACTGATCTGGGCCGGTCTGATCGCCGTCGCGGTGCTGCTCTACGTCATGCTGGACGGGTTCGACCTCGGCATCGGCATCCTGTTCCCCTTCGCGAAATCGAAGGAAGAGCGGGACGTGATGATGAACACCATCGCACCGGTGTGGGATGGCAACGAGACCTGGCTGGTGCTGGGCGGCGGAGGGCTGCTGGCGGCGTTTCCGCTGGCCTATTCTGTGCTGATGCCGGCGCTCTACCTGCCGATCCTGCTGATGCTGGCGGGATTGATCCTGCGCGGTGTAGCGTTCGAGTTCCGGTTCCGGGCGCGCAACAAGGGACGCAAATTCTGGACCCAGATGTTTGCCGGCGGCTCGATCCTGACCGCCGTGGCCCAGGGTCTGGTGCTGGGCGGGTTCATCCAGGGCGTGACGGTGCGCGACGACCGCTTCGCCGGCGCTCCGTTCGACTGGCTGACGCCCTATACGCTGCTGGTCGCGGCCGGGCTGGTGGCCGGATATGCCCTGCTGGGCGGGGCCTGGCTGATGATGCGGACCAAGGACAATCTGCACGGCGACGCCAAGCGCTGGACCGGTATCAGCGCCGTGGCCGTGACCGCCCTGCTGGCCGCCGTCAGCGTGGCGACCCTGCTGATCCACCCCCGGGTCGCGGCCCGGTGGGGCTTCGACCTGAGCGCCGGGTTCACGCTGGACTGGGGTCTGCTGTTGCCGCTGCTGCCGATCCCGCTGCTGGGGCTGGCCGGCCTCGCCCTGGTGTTCGTGATGTCGAGGCGCGGGTCGCACCTGTGGCCGTTCGTCGGCGCGCTCCTGGTCTTCCTGTCGGGCTATCTGGGGCTGGCGGCCGGGTTCGCCCCCTATGTCGTTCCCTATGCGCTGGATTTCCGCCAGGCGGCGGCACCGGACAATGCGCTCGGCCTGATGCTGGTCGGGACGGCGGCGATCCTGCCGCTGATCCTGGCCTACACCGGCTGGGTCTACTGGGTGTTCCGGGGCAAGGTTGATGAGGATGCCGGCTATCATCATTGATCCCGTTCCCCCGCCGGAGCCTGGTGAGGCGTCCGGCCCCCTGTGGAAGAAGCTGCTCTGGTTCGTCGGGCTGTGTCTGGCCGGCTCGGGTGTCGTGGCGGTTGTCGCCTATGTGTTGCGGAGCTTGCCGTTCATGGGCTGAGGCGCGATGGTCGAGACCATGATGCATAGCCTCGTCCTTGCCCTGCTGTTCGCCGGATCGGGCCAGGCCCGGACCGTACCCGCGCCGGTGCCCCAGGCCACACCGGCCCCGACGCCGGGCAACGCCCTGACGCGCAGCCTGAACTCGGCCCCGGCGGGGACCGTGGTCGTCCCAGCACCGCAACCGACGCCGATCCCCGCGCCGCAGCCCGGGTCCGTGACGCCGCCGGTGTCGATAGCGCCGTCGATGCCCGTTGCGCCGTCCACCAGTATTCCCGCCCGGGTCGCGCCGATCCCGTCCGGCCCCACAGCCGCGCCCCCGACATTGGCTGTTCCGCCCGCCGATCCGGCGACCACGCCTCGATCAGCGCCGCCTTCCGGGCCCCCGGCAACGGGCACAGCCGCGGCCGCCGGGCCTGCGGTCACGGTGCCGCGCACAACCCCGCCCGTTATGACGCCGCCCGTTGTCAGATTGCCCCCTCCTGCTGCGCCCGCGCCCGTGGCTCCGCCGGTAGTGACGACCCCGGCACCCCGGCCGACGCCGGCGCCGCAACCGGCCCTGACCCCGGCCCTGACCCCGGCCCCGGCCCCGGCGGCTACAGCTGCGCCGGCACCTGTGGAGCCGCCTGCGCCGCCGGCCCCGACCGTGCTGGATGCGCAGGCAATTGCGGCTTTGCCGTTCACTGCCGAAGTGCCCGCCGGCTTCACCATCACGACAGGTCGGCCCGGACCGAACTTCAACATCTGGACCATCCGGCGCGGGCAGCAGCCGCTGGTCATGGTCTATGTCGGGCCGACGTCGCAGTTTCCGATCTATAGCGGCGAGATGGTCGAGGCAGGAGGGCGCGCCTCGGTGGTGGCGTCAGAGGACGGACGGCGCGTGGCGCTGGAGCATCTGTTCACCCGCCAGACGCCACCGCAGGAGATCCACGTCTGGATCACCAGCGTCGAGGGGGCCGACCGGGTGCTGGCCGAACGCATCGGCCAGTCGGTGGACGTCCGCTA
>Ga0105047_10012406_pt1 | contig 13713 bp, 9 predicted proteins | sample MAT04_FD_78384 | JGI IMG/M metagenome (GOLD analysis project Ga0105047, IMG submission 78384) | Freshwater microbial communities from Lake Fryxell liftoff mats and glacier meltwater in Antarctica - MAT-04 (megahit assembly) | ecosystem: Environmental > Aquatic > Freshwater > Ice > Liftoff...
GCACTTAGCCCCAAAGCAGAACCCCGACCGTCGTGGATTTGGCCCAGGGAGGATTTTTTCACAGTCCCGTAAGTTGAGCCACCGGCAAAGCCGAGGTCGGAAAGGGTAAGGAACTGTGGGAGGGGTATTTGCGGGCTGGCGAGTCCCTCCCCACTTACGAACCCCGCCCTTCTTTACCGGGCCTCGCGGCGGGCTAGCAACGTCTGAAATACAAAAGCGAACGGTCACGGCACTAACGCTTTCGCCGTTTCTTTCCCGGCCTTTCACCCCCTTGGGATCGCACTAGCCCGCAGCGTAAGCTGTGGGGTGAATTAGTACTTTTTTAAGCGGTCGCCTTCCGCTAAGTGACTGACTTCTGAACATTTTCATTCCCAGCCGAACCGCCCCAGGCCTAGCGGCCTTCAGCTACGGCAGCCGCGCGATGTCTTCGGCGTCCAGTTCCAGCTTGTCAGCAATCAACTGCCGGCCGGACAGCGCGTGCCGGAACACGCCCGTTTTGCCATGTTCAGAACACTTGCCCACCATATGCACGATTTCGTGCGCCATCACACGGGCCAGGGCGCGGCCGAGCAGACGATCGCGGTCAAACAACTGCCCCCCGATCGCGCGCTGCACCGAGCGGGCAATATGGTCGCACGCGACTTCGCTAAACGGCAGAATGCGCCCGTCGACGGTGTGGGTAAAGGCAAATGGACCACGTTCGTCCATCAGCGGTGCCAGATCCTGCATCTTGCAGGTGCCCTTCAACTTAACCAGCACCACGTCGTGGTAGGTCTCGTTGACGCCTGCGTCCTGCCGCAGACGTACGTCAAGGTTCAGATTCGTGGGTTTGAACACCTTGGCTAGCTCTTTGCGCATCTCGTTCAGCGTGCGTTGGGAGTGTTGCTGTTCAATATCCAGCAGAACCGTCAGGTTCAGCGCGAAGGCGGGGATGGCGGCTAGGCCAGCAGCAAGCAAAAAAGTACGCATTGGACATCTCAACTTAGAGATTATTTCTATCGACCTCATAACGAGAAGGCCGCTACGAGCGATTATATACAGAACATCTCGTCCGAGGGAAGGCTTTCTTGACTCAAGCGTAATTTTTCTTAAGCGATTACACTAACAGTTTCGATGACTGAACCTTCCACCCCGCTGATGCGCCAGTATCATGCCCTCAAACAGCAGGTGCCCCGCGCCCTGCTGATGTTCCGCCTCGGCGACTTCTATGAGCTCTTTTTCGAAGATGCAGTGGTGGCCGCTCGCGAGCTCGAAATCACCCTAACTGCTAGAAACAAAGAGAAAGGCGAGCCGGTGCCGATGTGTGGCGTCCCCTATCATTCAGCCGATGGCTACATCGCCCGGCTCATCCAAAAAGGCCACCGCGTCGCCGTCTGCGAGCAAATGGAGGAGGCCAGCGCCGGCAAAAAGCTAGTGCGGCGGGAGATCACCCGCATCGTCACTCCCGGCACGGCCACTGAGCCGAACCTCTTGCGGTCTCACGAGAATAACTTTCTCGCCGCCATAAATCGCCACGGCGGGCGCTGCGGTGTGGGCCTGGTCGACGTCTCCACCGGCGAATTCCGCGTCACCGAAGTGGACGAAACCGAAGCCGCCGGCACGCTAGAAACGCTAGGGGTCCGCGAGGTCTTGCTCGCCCCAGGGGGCACCGGCCTCACCGGCGTACGCACCGAACTCGACGCCTGGATCTTCGCCCCCGACTACGGCGAACGCCTCCTCAAGGAGCATTTCCAACTCCTTTCGCTCGACGGCTGCGGCTTCGGCGACCGGCCCCTGGCCATCGGCGCCGCCGGTGCCGTCCTCCATTATCTGCGCGACACCCAGCGGGCCGCCCTCGAGCATCTCGAGCGTCCCGCCTGGTTTGAGCGTAGCGACAACATGATCCTCGATAGCGTCACCGTCCGCAATCTGGAGTTACTCGACCCCATCTTTGCCGGCGAGAGCCGCGAATCCACCCTGGTCGACGTGCTCGACCTCACCAAAACCGGCATGGGCGGCCGTCTCCTCCGGCGTCGCCTCCTCCAGCCAGCCATCCGCGAAGCCGAAATCAACGACCGCCTCGACGCCGTCGAGGCCCTCACCCAGGGCACCATCGTCCGCGCCGGAGTCCGTGATGCTTTAACCCAGGTGCTCGACCTCGAGCGGCTACTCGCCAAAACCACCCTCGGCTCGGTGAATCCGCGCGAACTCTACGCCTTGGGAAAATCGCTCGATATCGTGCCCCTCGTAGCGGACCGGCTCAGAACCATCGCCGCCCCGGCACTGGTCCGCCTGCGGCAACAACTGGACCCCGTCCCGCACGTCCGCGACGCCATCCTGGCCGCCATCAACGAACAACCGCCCGCCAACCTCGCCGACGGCGGCACCGTTAGGGCGGGTTACAACCCCGAACTCGACGCCTTGCGCGACATCGAACGCAATGGCCAGCAGTATGTCGCGGCCATTGAAACTCGTGAGCGCCAGCGCACCGGCATTCAAAGCTTAAAAGTGCGCTTCAATAATGTCTTCGGTTATTACATCGAAATATCGAAGGCCAACTTACAATTAGCGCCCACGGATTACGAGCGCAAACAAACCCTCGTCAACGCCGAGCGATTTACCACTCCCGAACTCAAGGAACTCGAGGTAAAGATCCTGGAGGCCGGCGAGCAGATCCTCACCCTCGAACGCGGCATTTTCGAATCCCTCCGCCAAGTTACCGCCGCCGCCGCCACTGCCATTAAGGCCACCGCCGGCGCGGTCGCTGAAGTGGATCTCACCGCCTCCCTCGCGGAGGTAGCCGTTACCCGCCGCTACACTCGACCCAAATTCTCCCAGACCGGTGAGTTCCGCTTAAGCGGCGGGCGTCACCCGGTAATCGAACGCCTCGTAGAACGTGACGCCCAGCGCTTCATCGCCAATGACACTTACTTAGACCGGAAGCAATTCTTGGCCGTAATTACTGGCCCGAATATGGGCGGCAAGTCGACTTATTTGCGGCAAACGGCCCTCATCGCCATCCTGGCCCAGATGGGCTCCTTCGTGCCGGCCGATGAAGCCCTCCTGCCCATCGTCGACCGCGTATTTACGCGGATCGGCGCCGCCGACAACTTAGCCCGCGGCCGCTCCACCTTCATGGTCGAAATGACTGAGACCGCGCTCATCCTAAACACGGCTACCTCAAAAAGCCTCATCATCCTCGACGAAATCGGCCGCGGCACCGCCACTTACGATGGCCTATCGCTCGCCTGGGCCATCCTGGAACATATTCATGAGCACTTACGCGCTTACACCCTATTTGCCACTCACTACCATGAATTAACCGAACTCGCCGGCACCCTTACCGGTATCCGGAACTTACATGTCTCCGTGAAAGAAAGCGGCGACCAGATCCTCTTCCTGCGCCGCGTAGAACCGGGAGCGGCCGACCGTAGCTACGGCATCGAAGTCGCCCGCCTGGCAGCCTTGCCGGCCCGCGTGATTGAGCGCGCCCGGGAAATCCTGTTGATCCATGAAAGCACCGAACAAACCGCGACCGCCGAACTGGCTCCCCGGTCCACGCGGCAAGCACCCATGCAAATACGCTTATTTGAGCCGGTAAACCACGACTTGGCCGCGCGAATCCGCAGCCTGAAACTCGACGAGCTGCGCCCCATCGAGGCTTTACAACTATTGGCCGAGTTACAGAAGGAGTTGCAGTGATGCTAGTAGCAGGAATCATGTCAGGGACGTCACTCAACGGGATTGACGTCGCCATCGTCGAACTTTCGGGTAGCGGTTGGCGCTTGAAAGTGCGGCCCGCAGCTTTTGCTTCGGAAGCCTACCCGAAGGCCGTGCGGACAGCGCTCTTGGCCGTCTCGAACACCACCTGCCACACCGGCGACATCGCGCGCCTAAATGTCCTCCTAGCGGAATTGTATGCCGAAGCCGTAAAAAAGCTCTGTGCCAAAGCAGGCATCGCCCAGCTCGACTTAGTGGGTTGCCACGGACAAACCATCTTCCATCAGGGCGCACCTGCCAAGTATCTGGGCCGCCGCATCGCGGCGACCTTGCAGATTGGCGATGGCTGCCACTTAGCCGAGCGGCTCGGAGTGCCCGTGGTCGCCGATTTCCGCCAGCGCGACATGGCCGCCGGAGGCAACGGGGCACCCCTCGCGCCTTATTTCGACTACTTAGTCTTCCGCCACGCGAAGCGCGGCCGCGTCTTACTCAACCTGGGCGGCATCGGCAACCTGACCGCGATTTCCCCCAAAGCCAAGCCGGAGGACGTGCTGGCCTTCGACACCGGGCCAGCGAACATGGTCATCGACCAGTTAGTGGCGCGTCAAACCGGCGGCAAGCTACTCTACGATCGCGACGCGAAACTGGCCCGGCAAGGCCATGCCCACTTGGACTTAGTCGACAAGTTACTCCGCGATAAATACTACCGCCAGTCCCCGCCAAAGAGCGCCGGACGCGAGCAATATGGCGTAGAATTCGTCGAGCGTCTGCTCGCCACCGGGCTCCCCCTTCTAGACCTCATCGCCACCGCCACCGCCTTTACCGCCGCCACCGTCGCCGCCCAAATCGACCGCTTCGTTCGCCCCCGCATGCCCGTAGATGACTTAGTGGTCGGCGGCGGCGGGGCTAAGAACCCCTTGTTAATGGCGTATCTCGAAGGCTTCTTGCCCGGAACGAGATTACAAACCACTGCCGACTATGGTTTCGACGCCGATGCCAAAGAGGCGGTCTTCTTCGCCGTCCTGGCTTATGAACGTTGGCATGGTCGTGCCAATAACTTGCCCGCTGCCACCGGAGCACGACGATGCGTGTCGATGGGTAAGGTATCCTCGTAACTACCATCTGGCCCCGGGCTGATAAGATCTGTTTGAGCGATTCGTAACCAAAAATCTCAGGAGCCGTCGGTCAAGGAAAAATTGGTTTCCATTTTGGGTGACCGACGAATATGGCCAGCCTTGGCCATTTGTCTGGTGGTCTACTTCTCCTGCGCCCGGGGATATCTAGAGGTTTCCGATACGCAGTTCTCTTTGCGGACCGCGGAAGCGATGGTGACTCGCGGGCAACTGAATATTCCCTATGTCGAGGGATACACTATGGAAGGCCCAGATGGTCGCAGCTATTCAAAGTACGGGATTGGTCTGCCTGTTTACCAAGCTCCGTTCTTAGCGGCGAGCGTCGTGCTAGCCAAAACCATTGGCTTTTCCGTGTTGGGCTGGGCGGGGTTCTTCATCTCTTTTGGCGGCATTCCGTTCGCTTTGCTGGGTTTAGTCATCTTTGCTAAACTCTTGCGGCATTTCGACATTGAGGCAGGAGTCGTACCGCTCTTGCTGCTGGGTCTCGGCCTGGTGAGGCTGCCCTCTGCGCCGCGTTAATCATCGGGAATCTGCTAATTACCGCCGCTTGGCACGGCTGGATGAGCGGGTGGGCATGGGGGCCGCGCTTTTTGGTTCCGCTGCTGCCGTTGTGGTTTTTGCCGATCGCGTTTTCGTTCCCCGCTTGGCACCCGCGAAAGCGCGTCGTGCTATGGCGCGCCGCCATCGGTGTTTCCATTCTGCTCCAGCTTCCGGGGATTCTGGTCTCTGACAACCAGTTCCATCAGTTGAAAGAAGACTTGTAACGCCCGAAGAGCAACCCTTTGCCGCATCGGACTATATTTCGGCCTGGGTTTTGCTCCGGCACAAATTCGTGGTCGGAAACGAGGTATATCGGGTCTCCGAATTTGGCGTTCCTAGCGACCGGACGGTGGACTTAGGTAAGTGAAAGGGGTTTGGCGGGTTGAATATTTGGACTGAGCAGATGGCCAGACAAGTGAATCAGCCCGTGCTGCGGTGGTTGCCCGCGCTCGCGATCTTACTGGCGGAGTATTTACTGGCCAGGTTGGTTCGGCAATTGGCAGGCGAGCCTTTTATGAAACCGAGTCAGCCATCATGCCCGTCGGCGCACACCGCCCCATCCACCGCCAGCGGACCGCCCAGGCTCACCAACATCGGCGCTTCCCACCGGACCCGCCCCGTCGCCACCTCAATGGCTGTTAGCGCTCCCCAAGGCTCCCTTCCGGATCGAGGAACGTCTTGCGCGGCATGGCGAACGGCGCGCCCTTCTGCATGGCGTATTCCTGCCCCCAGCGCTCCTCGGTTTCGCCGTGTCCGGCGGCGCGTTGGAGGGCGATAGCTCCGCGCCAGCGAGCGGGACCGCGCAAATGAAGGCAAATTCACGTAGGGCCGTGTCCCATGTTATCCTCCGCCCAATGGGAACCGTCAGCCGCCGCTTATTTCTTGCCTCCTCCGCCAGCGCCCTCATCGCGCAGGATTCATCCCCTGTCTCCTCCATCGCCGATGCCGCCGCCCGGCTTCGGGCCCGCACCATCACCTCGGTCCAACTCACTGAGGCCTGCCTCCAGCGCACCGAAATCTACAACCCCAAGCTCAACGCCTTCATCACCGTCATGAAGGCCCAAGCCTTGGCCATGGCCCGCCAAGCCGATACCGAAATCCGCGCCGGCAAGTTCCGCGGGCCCCTCCACGGCATTCCCATCGCCCTCAAAGACAACATCGACACCGCCGGCGTCCGCACCACCGGCGCAAGCGCCGTCTACGATTCGCGCGTACCCGACGAAGACGCCGAAGTCACCCGCCGCTTGCTGGCCGCGGGCGCAGTCATCGTCGGCAAAACCAATCTGCACGAGTTCGCCAACGGCGGCTCCTCGGCCATCAGTTACTTCGGCCCCGTGCGCAACCCCTGGGCGCTTGACCGTCATCCCGGAGGCTCCTCCGGCGGCTCCGGCGCAGCCGTCGCGGCGGAGATGTGCCTCGGCGCTCTCGGCACCGATACCGGCGGCTCCATCCGCACCCCCTCCTCCCTCTGCGGCATCACCGGCCTCAAACCCACTCACGGCCTCGTCTCCATCCGCGGCATCATCCCCCTCGTTTGGACCCTCGACCATTGCGGCCCCATGACCCACACCGCCGAAGACGCCGCCCTCATGCTGCAAGTCCTCGCCGGCTACGACAAGCTCGACGTCCACTCCATCGAGCGCACCATCCCCGACTATCTCGCCGAGATGAAGCGCCCCATCCGTGACCTGCGCCTGGGCGTCCTCCGCATTCCCTTCTACGACCACATCGAAGCCGACGTCCTTCAGCCCGTCGAAGCCGCCGTTACCGCCATCGCCAAGATGGCCAAAGGGCAGAAGGACGTCGTCCTGCCCTCCCTTCGTGGCACCCAGACCCCCGGCGAAATGTACGCCTACCACGAAGAGAACTACAAAGCCGGCTCCGGCCGCTACCAACTCCCCACCCGCCGCAACCTGGCCAGCGGCGCCGAAGCCAAGGCCTTCGAGTACGTCAAAGGCTGGCGTCAACTCATGCTTTTGCGCCGCACCATCGGCGATTGGTTCGACAAGCAAGAAGTGGACCTCGTCCTCCTCCCTACCATGCGCCGCGCACCCCGCACTGTCGACGACACCATCAAACGCACCGAAAGCGAGAAGCCCATGAACCCCGAACTCGCCAACACCGCCGAGTTCAACATCCTCGGCATCCCCGCCATCACCGTCCCCTGCGGCTTCAACGCCAAAGGCGTCCCCGTCGGCCTCATGATCGCCGGCAAACCCTGGGCAGAGGGGCAAGTACTCGCCTTAGCCCACGCCTACCAGAAATCAACAGACTGGCACACCAAGCGCCCGCGCCTCACCCCGGAGATGGTGGTACCGGCGCTCAAAGGCGAGGCTGAAGAGAAGGAAAAGTCCAAGGCGGAGTGAGTCCTGGCGACCAAGCCCACACTGACACCCGAGCAGAACCCCGACCGTAAGGGAGGGGAAGTCACGGATTTGGCTCTACGCTATTTTTTAACAATCCCTAACCCTTTGGGCTAATACGACCCTACAAAGGCTGGCGGAATAGAGCCTGACTACCGTCGCCAACGTGAATCTAAGACCACTCCTTTAAACGAATGCAGAGAGGGCGGCAGCGACTTACTCCTTAGCCGCAATCCCCAACGTTTTCATCTTCCTATAAAGATTACTCCGCTCCAACCCCAACTGCTCCGCCGCCCGAGTTACATTCCCCTTCGTCTCTTCCAGCTTCCGCAAAATAAACTCCCGCTCCGCATTCTCCCGGACCTCCTGCAAACTCTCGAACCGCTCCGGCGTCGCGCGACGCGGAGCATTGGAATGGAGCGGAATATTCCGCGCCTCAATCCGGCTCTGCGGATTCAGAATCACAATCCGCTCCATCACATTCTTCAGTTCGCGCACATTCCCCGGCCAATGATACTCGGCCAGCGAAGCGTACGCCTCCGAAGTAAGTTCCTTCGCCTTGCGGCCGTAGCTCTTAGTAAATGCCCGCAAAAAATAGTCAGCCAACAAGGGAATATCCTGCTGACGGTCCCGCAAAGGCGGCACATGGAACGGAATCACATTCAGCCGATAGAATAAATCTTCGCGAAAATTCCCGCGCTCAATCTCGTGCTCCAGGTTCTTGTTCGTGCTCGCCACCACCCGGACGTCCACCTGCGTGCTCTCATCGGCACCCAGCGCGGCGAAGCGCTGTTCATCCAGCGCCCGCAGTACCTTGGCTTGCGTCCGCAGGCTCATATCCGCCACCTCGTCCAAAAACAAAGTACCGCCGTCCGCCCGTTCGAACTTGCCGATCTTATCCTCCGGCGCGCCGCTAAAGCTGCCCTTCCGATGGCCGAACAGCTCGCTTTCGATCAAGTCCTCCGGAATGGCCGCGCAGTTCACTTCGATAAACGGATTCCGCGCCCGCGGACTCACCGCATGGATCGCATGCGCCACCAACTCCTTCCCCACCCCGCTTTCGCCATAAATCAGCACCCGGCCATTGGTGCCCGCCATCAGCGCCAACTGCTGCCGCACGGCCTTCATCGGCACGCTATCGCCGATAATCTGGTGCTGATCCTGATCCTGCAGGCGATTCACCGCCTGCTCCAACCGGCGGTGCTCAATCGCGTTCTTCACCGCGATATTCACCTTATCGATCGTCAGCGGCTTCTCCAGAAAATCGAACGCCCCCAGCTTGGTGGCCCGAACCGCCGTCTCGATGTTCCCGTGCCCGGAAATCATCACCACCGGCGGACGGCTGGCCAAGGGCAAGCCTTGCACCTGCTCCAGCACCCCAAGGCCATCAAGGCCGGGCAGCCAGATGTCGAGCAGTACGAGGTCATAGGCATGGCGCCCCAATTCCGCCAGGCACTCTTCGCCGGAGCCGAGGCCGGCGACAAGATAGCCTTCGTCCTCCAGCACGGCGCCCAGGGTTTGGCGGATGGCGGGTTCGTCGTCGACAATCAGAATGCGGGCACGTTTCACAGCGATTTCAAGGGTCCTTATACCAGCGCCGGTTCAACGGCAGCGACGGGAAATTCAATGATAAAGCGGGCACCCGCGGGATGGTTATCTTCCACGCGAATGGTAGCGCCATGCTCCAGCAAGACGTGGTTGACGATCGACAGTCCCAAGCCGGTCCCCCGATCCTTGGTGGAAAAATAGGGCAGGAAGAGCTTCTCCCGATCCGCCGGCGAGATACCACAGCCGGTGTCGCTGATAATCAACTCGACGGCCTCGGGCGAAGCGCTCGCGGTCGTCACCAGCAACCGCCGCAGCGGCAGATCCTGCATCGCCTCCGCTGCATTGTCCACCAGATTCACCACCACCCGCTTCACCTGCTCCGCATCCAGCGACAGCGCGGGCAAACCAGGTGCCAGATCCTTCACTACTTCGATGCCCGCCAACCGGCCCTGAAACACCGCCAACCCATGGTCGACGATCTCATTCAAGTCCGCCGGACGTCGCTGCGCCGTCGGGAAGCGCGCGAATTGTGAAAACTCATCCACCAGCGCCCGCACGCTTTCCACTTCGCTTGTAATCACGCTCGAACACTCGCGCAGCACGCGCTGCAGCTCAGGCGGCGCGGGGTGTCGCTCCAGATGCCGCGCGATCCGTTCGGCCGACAGCGCAATCGGCGTCAGCGGGTTCTTAATTTCATGCGCCACCCGCCGCGCCACCTCGCGCCACGCTGCCGTCCGCTGCGCCTGCAGCAGCTCACTCGTGTCTTCAATCACTAACACGTAGCCATGCTGATGCGAAGCTTCCAGCGCCGTCACCGTCACCCCCAGGTGCAACGTCCGTCCATCCCGCGTCATTTCCAGCTGCCGTGTGGCGAGCCCGGTACGGCGGGCGCGCTTCATCAAGTACCGAATCTCAGCCGCGTCTTCGCTGGAGAACAGATCCTCCAGCATCACCGCTTGCGCCACCCGCTCCGCCGGAAAGATCTGCTTCAAAGCCGGGTTCACGCGCAGCAACTTTCCTTCGGGCGACAGCGAAATCACGCCCGTGGGAATGCTCTCCAGGATGGCCTCCGTAAAACGGCGGCGGCGTTCCAGCTCCCGGTCGTTGGCTTCCAGCGCCTGCGTCATTTCATTGAAAGCGCGCACCAGCGTGGCCAGTTCGTCCATCGCCTTCACGCTCACCCGATGGGCCAGGTTCCCCGCCCGCACCTGCTGCGCCCCTTCCAGCAATGCCGATATCGGCATACTCAAATGCCTCGCCAGCAGCAACGCCACCCAAGTAGCGAAAAACAGAATAAACAGCGTGATCAGCAGCAGCAGCAGAATATAGAAATCGCGGAACTCCCGGCGATGCAGCGCCAGGTCGTTGTACTGCTTCACCGCCGCACTGATTTCGGCTTCCGTCTGCCTCAGGTCCATCGCCAGCCGCGACTCCAGCACCAGCTTCCGGCCATTGTCGATCACATACGTGCTCGTGATGGTGTCCCGCGCTTTGGGCTGGCTTTCGCACAATGCCACCCGTTCGTTCCCGCTGTCGATCCACGCCGCGTCCACCTGTAACTCGCGGCAGATCGCCCCGTCAAACGTGGTCGTCGTCGTCGACAGCTTCAAAGCCCCGTACTTCGCCAGCAAATCGAGCCGCCGTTGGGACTCCCGCCGCATGCCGACGCCAATATCGATCAGATTTTCCCGCACCGTCATCGCCGGCCGCGAGAACCACTTATCGAGGTTCCGATTCAGCACCTGAATGCTGAACAGCACCAGAAACACCACCGGCAGAAAGCTCAAAGCCAGCGCCCCCACCACCAGCTTCGTCCGCAGCCGCGAGCCTTCCTGATTGATTCGCCGCTCCAGGTAAAGCTTCAACCCCTGCCGAAACAGCATGAAGCCCAGCGTGATCGTCATCAGGAAGACCAGCGTCGAGACCGCCCAGAAAAGGAAGATCTGCGCCGAGCCTTCGGGCGAGTAATCGACACTAAAGGAGCCTTGCCAGACAACGAGCGTCGCGAACACCAGCAACGCCAGTACGCCCAGGCCGAAGACATATCGCTTCTTCATGGTTCTCGCTTAAGTATATCGAGCGGCGCAGCAATTCGCCGTCTATGAATGTCAGGACGCACTCCACCATCGATTGCTGCCACTCGGCAATTTGGCATGGTTTTAGTTCTTTTCACGAGTTCGTCTCTCGCTGATCGTTGGTCTATAGCACTGGACCGGGACCTCCGCTTCTTGACGGTTGCGGTTGTTTTTGAACCACTTAGCCACAAACAGAACCCCGACCGTAAGGGAGGGGAAGTCAGGGATTTCGACCTAAGCTATCTTTTTACAGTCCCGTCAGCGATGGGTCACACCGGTCCTGCCACGCTGCAGTTAGAGCCGCGGGCCTGGCAGGGGTAAGGATTGACAGAGCGCCGATTGAGCACGCCAGCAAGAAAAAACGGGCCCGGTGATGGCACCGGGCCCGCCCACAATTCGCGGTTTGATTCTCAAGGGAGAGTAGAGTAAAGGAGACGAAAATACAAGACTGAATGAAAACTGGATTTAAATGCTGGAGAACCTAGGTGCCGGTCGTGGCGCTCTGCGACAGCGCGGAGGTCCGGAACTCGTACTGCTGAATCTCTAAGGCGGCCATCCCACTGGTGCTGCGCACCACCCGGCCCCGGGCTACCAGACGCAGCGCGCATTTGTTATTCAGCTGCGCCGGCCAAGTGATGGACAATTCAATCCGTTTTCCCGGAACCAACTCGTGCCCGGCAGTAAACAACACCCCCGCGCTACTCATGTTCAGGGTTCTGCCTTCGCCGGCCTCTTCGCCGCTCCGCTTGCTCAGCACTTTGTAGCGCACGTCCCGCTCAATGGGGAAACGGTCCGAATGGCGGCGGTCATTCTCGACACGGGTGGTGGTGGTGGTCATTCCGGGAAACATCATTGGTCTTCTCTCTTGGTTCCTGTCTTATTCAGTCTGGTGCCCCCGCTCAAACGAAACAATGGAATCAAAGGCCCAATTTGCGCTGGTACGGGCGCATGGAACCGGGTATCATCTACCCTATGATTCGCACCAGTACTTCGTTTACCCTCCTCCTCCTCAGTACCGTCACGGCAACCGCCGCCCAGAAGCAAGTCGTTCAGCCGAAAGAGTTTGCCACCGGCCGGCCCTTTTCCCCCGGCATCCTGGCCAACGGCACCCTCTACGTCGCCGGCCAGATAGGCCAGGACTTAAAGACCGGTAAGATGGGCGCCTCCTTCGAAGACGAAGTGAAGCTCTGCCTTGAAAACATCGGCCTCATCCTCAAGGAAGCGGGCTATGACTATCAGGACGCCGTTAGCGTTACGGTCTACTTAACCGACATCGCCCTCTTCAACCGCATGAACCCCATCTACGTCCCCTTCTTCCCCGAGCCCCGCCCCGTCCGCGCTACCGTCGCGGTCAACAAACTCGTCGGCACCGCCCAAATCGAAATCAGCCTCACGGCCTGGAAAGATCCCAAGGGCCAGGGCAAAAGAAAGGCGAAGAAGTAGATACCGCCATAACTCACTTATGGGCCTCAGTTAAGATTTCGATGCCTCCCCCCGCCTACGGTCCGGCGCGGGGGGAGCCAAGCGCGATAGAGTATAAGCTGAGCTCGATATGATTCTAACCAAGACCCAAGTTGACATCCTGGCGGACACCAATCCCCAGGAAACCTCCGAATGGCTCGAAGCATTTGACGAAGTGCTGGAAGCTGGCGGAACAGAACGCGCTAATGAGTTGCTGAACCTGCTGCTGGACCGTGCTACCCATCGCGGCATCAGTTCCGGGCAACGCTTCAACACGCCGTACGTGAATACCATCCCCGTAGCGGCCGAAGTGCCCTACCCCGGCGACCGCGAGATGGAACGGCGCATCAAGTCGATCATTCGCTGGAATGCGCTGGCGATGGTGGTACGGGCCAACAAGTACGACCCCAATATTGGCGGCCATATTTCCACTTACGCTTCCCAGGCCACCTTCATGGAGGTCGCCTTTAATCATTTCTTCCGCGGTTCCTACGGCGATCAACCCGGCGACATGATCTACTTCCAGGGACACGCCTCGCCCGGCGTCTATGCCCGCGCCTTTTTGGAAGGCCGCCTCACCGAAGAGCACCTCAAGAATTTCCGCCACGAACTACGCGACTCCCCCGGTCTCAGCAGCTATCCCCACCCCTGGCTCATGCCGGACTTCTGGCAGTTCCCCACCGTCTCCATGGGCCTCGGCCCCATCAACTCCATCTACCACGCCCGCTTCCTCCGCTACCTCGAAAATCGCGGACTCATCCCCGCTACCGGTCGCAAGGTCTGGGCCTTCATAGGCGACGGCGAGACCGACGAGCCCGAGTCCCTCGGTGCCCTCACCCTCGCCTCGCGCGAAAAGCTCGACAACCTGATCTTCGTAGTCAACTGCAACCTGCA
>Ga0105047_10012407_pt1 | contig 13711 bp, 12 predicted proteins | sample MAT04_FD_78384 | JGI IMG/M metagenome (GOLD analysis project Ga0105047, IMG submission 78384) | Freshwater microbial communities from Lake Fryxell liftoff mats and glacier meltwater in Antarctica - MAT-04 (megahit assembly) | ecosystem: Environmental > Aquatic > Freshwater > Ice > Liftoff...
GCGTTGGCAATGAGGGGTTGCTGGGTGAAGGATGCGTCGGAGCTGATAAACGCGCCGACGCGCACGACTCCAACGATCCTGTCGAGGTCGACCGCAGTCTGTGCCGCCGCCAGCGCGTTGATCACGCATTGTCTGGCCGCCAAGCGCGCTTGGTCGATGCTGCACCGGGAAGGGACTTGGCCGATCGCCAAAAGCTTGCCATCTTTCATGGGGAGCTGGCCGGCGACGAACAAAAGACTTTCGCTGACCTTGGCGGGGATATAGGCGCCGAATGGACCCGCGAGTGCGGGCAGCGCAATCCCCAGCGTTTGAAGCTTTTCCTTGAGCATCCGGTTTCCTGTCCCTCTATGTTTCTGTCGCGCGCGGCACGGTGGTCGGCTCTTCTGTGCTGTCGTTGGTGGTCGTGCTGGTCGCTTCGGTTTCGTTCGATGCTTCGGCCAGATGCAGGCTCGCCATCGCGTAGGTGCGCTTGTGCTCCGGCGGGGCGTCTTCTATTTCCAATTCTCCCAAGACTTCTGTTTGTTGCACGAGGATTTTCTTTTCTCGGATGAGTTCCAGGAGCGCAAGGAATACGCCAATCATTTCGCTGCGGCTGGTTCGTCCGATGAGGAGGGCGCGGAGCGTCAGTTTCCCATCCCGCTTCAATCGGTCTTCGATGTCGGCAGCATGAAGGTCGATGGGCGTGTCGTCGTATGTCACCTCGTGATAGCGCGGCTTGCGCGTGCCGACTTCCTTCATCAAGCGCGTGAACGAGTCGAGCAAATCCCAGACCTGCATCTCCTCCAGATCGACAGGCGGCGGGTCGTCGTTCGTCCCATCGCGCGAGGCCGGGACGCGCGGGAAGCGCTCGCTGTGCGTGTGCTGCGTGCGCTCGAGCACAGTCGCCTGATCCTTGAGTCGTTTATATTCCAACAGCTGCTTGACCAGTTCCATGCGCGGGTCCTGCAACTGCTCGGCAGCGCTGGGTGCCCCGTCGGCGGAGGTTGCGACGACGGTCTTGGGCAGGAGCATCGCGCTCTTAATCTCCATCAGCGTGGCTGCCATCACGAGAAACTCACCGGCTACGTTGATGTCAAAGCCATCGTTGGCTTTCAAGGCGCGCAGCTCATTCAGGTAGCTGATATACGATTCGGTAATGCGCGTAATGGGGATGTCGTAGATGTCCAGCTCGTCGCGCTTGATCAGGTACATCAGCAGATCAAGCGGGCCGTTATACACGTCGATTTCTACGCGGTAATCCATGTGACCATCCGTGCGGGATCTTGCGTGGGAGGGTCGACGCGACAGTGCTTCGACCGTGCGTGAAGATCGTATCGATTGGGTGCAATGGATGCGAGGGATGTTGTTGATTCCCGCTGGACGCTGTGCGTCCGGGGTGGGGGGGTGAGGGCGCGGGCGTTTTAGGACGGGGCCTGTCTGCCGACAGTCGATCCGGACGCAGAGCGTCCAGCGTTTAGGAGGTCGTCACATGCTTGACCGATACACTGCCCGGGCGACAAACGTTAACTATGCGGTCCAACGTCAACAGGGTCTTCCATATGCCCATTGCTCGTGCTGACGGCCTCATCGGTTTGGACTGAGGATACGCCCGGAGTTGTCAACGCAGCCATCAGGATGGGTTTGGCCAGGTTGGCGGCTTGCCCCAGGAGGGTTGACATGAACGAAGACTGCTTGGTGGCGGAGGCGGGGATGCCAGCAGCGTCGGGCATGAGCGACTTTTGCAATTTCACAAGTTCGTTCATCACTTGCTGCTTTTTGGATGGAACAAGCGCTGACGCAGCGATGAAACCACCGGCTAACGCGACGCCCATGCTGATGAAGGGATGCTCGCGTGCGTGTGTACGCGGATCAATGACGGCTGACGCATCGCCCACCAGTGCTTTGAACGTCTGCTGAATGGCAGCGGTCGCGCGGGCGGACTCGCGCTGGAGAAACGCAGCCTCGGTGAGGGCAGGCGCTTCACCGGGCTTCGGTGACGTCGTGGCCGAATTCGGCGCGTTGTTCGGTGTGTCGGGACTCATATTTACTTACCGTTTGACGATAGGACGATCCAAGCATTTTGCTCACGACGATCCAAGCCCCGGCCAACGCCCCGGCGACAATGACAAATCCCACGATCATCGCCCCCGCCCACGCATACCCGCGGGGAAAAGCCGACCCCAGCGCCTCGGCCAGCGACATCGTCAAAAGCACGGTGGCAGTGATGAGCAGGGTCACGCCAATCACAGCACCCAAGAGTCCGAGGATCGCATAAAACGCGACACGTTTTAGCGAGGTGACGACGCCGTCCTTTTTCGCCTCAGCATAATGGGCTGCAAAGGCGCGCAGTTCCTTGATGCGTCGTGCAGCGCCGCTCGCCGCCTCACCAACTGTTGGTGACGCATCTTGCGTGGTTTCATCAGGAGCGATGCGCATGGGGAATCAGAGGAAAAAGACGGTCGACCATCCATGCCGGACGCTGAAAGTCCGGGTGAATGTTCAGCTTCTGACCCACACGCCGTATCCGACCCACGGGGTACGGCGCGTTTGATCAGTATTCTCGTCGAGCACCGGAACACGCATAGGCGTGCCCGGAAAGCGTGAACATCCTCAGATACGCTTCCACAGGATGCCCAAGAGCAAACCCGCGCCGGCAGCCATGAGGAGCGACTTGATCGGCTGGTCACGCACATAGGTCTCGATGCTGTCTTCCATTTCGGTGACGCGCTGACGACCCTGTTCGTAGTATTCGCCGGCCTGATCGCGCAGGTCCTGGACCTTTTCGCGTGCAGCATCCTTGGCGACGGAGCCGATGTCACGGATGTTCTCGCGCACTTGACCGGCCTTGTCGGTCAGTTGCTGGGAAGCGGTCTGTTCTGCTGTTTCGTTCATTCTGGACATGGCAAACTCCTTCGTGTTGTACTACTTAAAATCGTCGACACGCGACAGTGCGTGTGACATGGGCAATCTACGTCGCCTGGGCGGTTGCATGCAGCGCCAAAAATCCGGACGATTCTAAAAATTATGCCCGCCCGATTTCCTTCAGATACTCGAACGAATAAATTCCCGCCTCGTGATTGTCCGACCACTGTATCTTAAGTGCATAGTTCCCCACCAGATTGGCAGCCACCACTGTCAATGGCACGGCAAAGTTCCCAGGTAACATCGTCAGCTTCGGCTTGGGCCTTTCAGATTGCAACAACTGATGCGGGTCTTTCCCCTCGCGCACGATGCGACACTGGGCGCACGGGCACATCGTTCGGAGCAGCGACAGGCTGTACGTGTTGGTCGATCCGTCCAGCCAATCGATCTGAAGATGTTCATCTTTTTTGAGATTCAACCGTTGTGGGGTGACCAGAGGCATGACGGATCATATAGCGCATCTTGCAAAGCATGTCGATGGTTCCTATTCTTTCGCCTTCGTATCGTCTGTGAAGGCTTTCACGATTCAACTCACATGATGTGAGGTGATGGCCGGGACGATGCGGACACCATGACGGTTTTCCCCCCATTGCTCGCCCGATTGCCGGAGGTTCGACTGCTCTCGCCAGCCGTCATCATCGCGCTGTGCGCGATCGCAGCCATCGGTACGGTGCTCCTGTTGCCCGGCCGTCGCGAAAAAGCGTGGCGCGGCATCGGCGCGATCATCCTGACCGTCGGGGGATTGATCTTCGCAGCGTTGCTTATTCGTCTGACTGCTGGCGAGGCGCGCACGGGCATTGGCCCGTATTTCTGGATATTTTCTGCCATCGCATTGGCCGGCGCGGTTCGGGTGATCACACATCCGAAGCCCGTCTACTCTGCGCTTTATTTCGTGATGACGGTCTTCGCGACTGCCGGGCTGTTTGTGCTGATGAGCGCGGAGTTCATGGCCGCAGCGCTCGTGCTGATTTATGCAGGCGCGATTCTTGTCACCTATGTCTTCGTGATCATGCTCGCATCGGAAGTCGTGCCCACCAGCCAGTCCGGCGCGCTGGGTGGATTGGCCGAGCATGATGCGGTCAGCCGAGAACCGCTGGCCGCGTGCGCGATCGGTTTCGCGCTGATGGCTGTGCTGCTTTTCGTGGTGTTCGATCGGGCGACGGAGCTCAAGCCTTACGACGGAGCGCTCACTGCTCGACCTGGCCTGCCTGCTTCGTTTGCCATTCCGTACAGCGATGGCTTGGAAAAAACGCCTGAATTACGCGGCGGAACACAGGCTCTGGGTAGGTATCTCTTCAACGACCAGGTCGTCAATCTCGAACTCGCAGGGCTCATCCTGACGCTAGGCATGGTCGGCGCAATCGTCATCTCCCGCCGCCGTGTCGTCAGTCGTGACGAAGCCTGGGAACCCGAAACAGAAACAGTCGTCGGCCCCGCGACCCCCGTCGACGATAACCCGCATTCGATTCCCGTGTATGGAACGGATAACCCGAGACAGAAAGCGTATCCGGAAACGTGAGGAAGAGGAGTTGCCAGTTGTTAGTTGTTAGAAAAGACGCAGACTGGCAACTCCATTAGCAACTGGCAACTAACAACTAGCACCTTGTGACTCCCTGACGCCATGACCCAACTTGCTCTCCAACATTATCTCGCGGTCGGGTCCATTATGTTTACCATTGGCCTGATCGGGTTTATGACCAGGCGGAACCTGATTGTCATGTTCCTCTGCACGGAATTGATGTTCCAGGCCGTGGCGATCAACCTCATCGCGTTTGGCCGATTTTGGAACAACCTGTCCGGACAAAGTTTCGTGATCTTCGTCCTCGTCATCGCCGCTGCCGAGGCGTCGCTGGCGTTAGGCTTGATCGTGCTCCTCTTCCGCCAAAAGCGCACACTGGATGCCGACGCCTGGCGGGAATTAAAGGGATGAGCGGAAGTTGATGGTGGATGGTGAATAAAAGTTTCCATGGCAAACACAAAAACTCAGTAAGCGATCGATTCCTGACAACCTCTCCCACGACCAACTACTAACTCTCTCTCCCATGCTCGACCTCTTCCCTGTTCAATATTCGTTCCTCATCCCACTCCTGCCGCTGTTGGGGGCGGTTATCGTTGGGATTTTTGGGGCGAAGCATCTCAAGGGCGCATCGCATTGGCCGATCTGGATCGGGGTGGGATTGAGTGCAGTGCTTTCGATCCTGCTGTGCGCGGGAACGCTGGCGATTTCGCACGAAGAAGGGTCCAAGCCGTACGTCTCGAAGATCATTTATACATGGATCGAGGCGGGCAGCTTCAAAGCTGACGCGGGGTTCTGGCTTGATCCGTTGAGCGCTGTCATGCTGTGCGTGGTCTGCGGGATCGGATTCCTGATCACGGTGTTCTCGGCTGGTTACATGAAGGGGGAGATGGGGTATTGGCGATTCTTTGCCTATCTCGGGTTATTCATCTTCATGATGACGATCCTGGTGATGGGCGAGAACTTTGTGATGCTTTACCTCGGGTGGGAAGGCGTCGGCCTCTGCTCGTATTTGCTCATCGGATACTACTACGACAAGCCCGCCGCCCGGGAGGCCGCCAAGAAGGCGTTTCTTGTCAACCGGGTGGGGGACTTCGGATTTGGCGTGGGGATCATGCTGATCTTCTACGTCTTCGGCACGGTGAGCTATTTCGGTGACCCTGCTGCTGGCACCGTCGGCGTGCTCGACATGGTGCGCGATCCGGCCCGTTACAATATCACTGGCACGAAACAGCTGTTGATGGACCTGATCCCCTTCTGCCTGATGCTTGGCGCGTTCGGGAAGTCGGCACAGTTTCCGCTGCACGTCTGGCTGCCCGACGCGATGGAAGGCCCGACCCCCGTCAGTGCCCTCATCCACGCTGCGACGATGGTGACGGCTGGCGTGTACATGATCGCGCGATGCGGGACGCTTTTCGTCGGTAACCAAGCTGCCATGATGACGATTGCGGTTGTCGGGGCCGTGACTGCACTGCTGGGTGCCACGATCGCGCTAAGGCAGTTCGATCTGAAAAAAGTCTTTGCTTATTCAACTGTCAGCCAACTCGGGTTCATGTTTGTGGCAGTGGGTGTGCTCGCACCGGTGGCGGGGGTGTTTCACCTTGTCACACACGCGTTTTTCAAAGCGCTGTTGTTCCTAAGCTCGGGTGTTGTAATGCACGCGATGGCGGGTGAGCTGGACATGCGAAAGATGTCCGGCCTCAAGCGCGCGTTGCCCAAAACGCGCTGGCTCATGTTCATCGGATGCGTCGCGCTTGCCGGACTGCCACCGGCTGCGGGGTTCTTCAGCAAGGACGAAATTGTCGCATCCGCATGGGAGCATTCAAAGCTGCTGGGACTCGTACTGCTGTTGACCGCGTTTCTCACTGCGTACTATACCTTCCGTCTATATTTCCGAGTCTTCCACGGCCCGCGACTTGTCCCCGCGGGGGCGCACACCGCAGATGGGCTGGGGGGGAGCAGCGCATCCCACACGGGCACCGCATCCCACGGCTCATCGCCTGAATCCCATGAGGTGACCGCTGCGGGCCATGATGACGTGGACGATCACAATCGTCATCACAACCCCGAGCCTTGGCTGATGATCGCCCCGCTGATCCTGCTTGCGATCGGGGCGGTGCTGGCCGGTTTCCTTAACTTCCCCGAGCGGGAATCCGGGCTCGGCGCGTTTCTGGGCAAGAGTCCGTCGTTTTCGCAATCGTTCGACCGTGCCGGGGCGATCTACGGATCGCAGCATGTCCTGCCCGCGCCGATGGGGCAGCATGTGGAGAGTTTTGATACGCAGGTACTTGATGCGTCACACACGACACACTGGTACATGATGATCGTGTCGTTCCTGGTGGCCGCTGCCGGCACGGGCGTGGCGTTCGTCCTGCACGCGCGGGATCGCGCCCGGGCGGAGCGATTGGCGAATCAGTTCTCGTCCGTCACGCGCGCGATCGAGGCGAAATACTGGATCGACGAAATCTACCAGGCCCTCATCGTAGAACCGCTGCGCTTTCTCGGGCGCATTGCATATGGCATCGACCGCATCCTCGTTGACGGCATCGTCGGCCTGGTCGGGTTCGTCCCGCAGCTGTTCGGATTCTTCCTGAAGTTCACCACCCAACAGGGCTACCTGCAGGGCTACGCGTTGACGATGCTGCTGGGTGTGATGGTGATTTTGTTCTTTGTGTTTTGGTAAGGGCTGAGAGTTGTTGGTTATTAGTTGTTAGTTGTTAGAAAATGCAAAGACGACCACGGACTGCCAACTACTGATTTACAACTTATAACTACGAGCGAGCGACTACCAACTACTGACCACTGCCAACCGACCACCGACCACTCTTATGCCCACCCATCTCGGTTCCCAACTTCTCGTCGCCATGCTCGTCATCCCGTTTCTCGGGAGCCTGCTCGGTACGATTCTGCCGCGGTCCAGCACGGGCAAGTGGTTTGCCATTATCGTGTCGCTTCTGACGTCTGCCTGCGGGCTGGCAGTGGCGTGTTTGTTTGATTGGAAGTCGGGTGGGATGCAGTTTCAGTTTTACGGGCCGGCCATCGAGGAGATCGGATTTTCGTTCAGCCTCGGGGTCGACACGCTCTCACTGTTGCTTGTCCTGCTGACGTGTCTCCTGCACCCCCTGGCCACCACCGCCAGCTTCCGGTCGATCCGCGTGCGCACGCGCGAGCATTACGCGTGGTTCAACCTGTTGCTGCTCGCCATGCTGGGTGTGTTCATGGCCCGCGATGCGTTGCTGTTTTACATGTTCTTTGAAGTCTCGCTTGTCCCACTCTTTTTCATCGTTGGTATCTGGGGCGGTGCCGAGCGACGATTGGCAGCGTCGAGGTTGTTCCTTTACACCTTCACCGGCGGGGTGTTCACCCTCACCGCCATCCTGTATCTCGGACTCCGCGCGGGGACTTTCGATATTCCATCGATGGTCCATTTCGCTCAGGGCGCGACGCTCGGCAATACCCTCGGTATGACCGAAGCCTTCACCGCCAACGAGCGCTTCTGGGTGCTCATCGGCTTGCTCTGTGGGTTGGGCATCAAAACGCCACTCTTTCCGCTGCACACGTGGCTGCCCCTCGCGCACACCGAAGCGCCGACTGCAGGCAGTGTCGATCTGGCTGCGCTGGTCTTGAAGCTTGGCACGTATGGCTTGCTTCGACTCGCGCTCCCGATCGGGATCATCAATTTCGACGGATCCATCTCGAACGCCAACGTGCTGCAATTCCTCGCGATCCTCTGCTTGATCGGCATCATTTACGGAGCGCTCGTCGCCTGGGTGCAGACGGACATCAAGAAGCTCATCGCTTACTCGTCCGTATCGCACCTGGGCTTCTGCGTGCTCGGGATGCTGTCGCTTCAAGATTGGGGATTGGCGGGCAGCATGTTGTACATGGTCAACCATGGCATCAGCACGGGCGCGATGTTTCTGCTCATCGGTGCGATCTACAACCGCTATCACACGCGCGATATGACCGAACTCTCGGGCCTCGCCAAGGCCATGCCCCGGCTGGCGTTTTTCTGGGTGCTGTTTGTGATGGCCAGCGTGGGCCTGCCCGGGACGAACGGATTCGTCAGTGAGTTCCTCACGATCCTCGGTGCATTCACAGCCCCGCATCTGGGCATCGTGTATGGCGTTGTCGCATCCACCGGCATCGTCCTGGGCGCGATTTACATGCTGCACATGACCGCCAAGGTGATCTTCGGTCCCCTGCATTATCCGCCCATGCATGAGCATGCGGAGGACCATGCAACGATCCATCCAAAGTATGTGACAGGTGGAGATTTGACGGGCAGGGAGATGGCGATCCTCACCCCGCTGGCCGTGCTGGTGATCGTCCTGGGCGTGTTCCCCGGCCCGATCCTGCGATCGATGAAAGCCCCGCTGGACGCAATCAAAAACCCCAGTTCCGTGACGGCAGCGCTTGCACACCCGAAGGTGCAGGAAGCCGTCGCTGATGCGAGCCGTCAGGGAATGATCCGTAGCGCGGTCGAACCATCAGAATGAAACAATCATGCAGCCCCTGATTTCCGCCATCCTCCCCGAAGTGATTCTGGTCGCCGTCGCGTGCGTGTTGTTCCTGATCGGAATCACCAGCAGTGCGCATGTGCGAAAAGCCGCTCCCGTGTTGGCCGTCATTGCGCTGATGAGCGTGTTTGCGCTGCAACTATTTCGGATTACCGGCGAATCGGTGCCTGCCGACCCTTGGAATACGTTTCGCGTCGATGCGCTCGCACAATATGTGAAGCTGCTGGTCTCAGGTGTCGGCGTATTACTGGTGCTGGTTGCGTGGCCGATCTCACGAACGGCCACACGCTCGCCGGGCATGGATCTGGGGCAGGAAACAGGTGAGTTTTTCGGTCTGATGCTCCTGTCGATCACAGGCGTATTCCTGGTGGCTGGTGCGAACGATCTGATCCTCTTTTTTCTGGGGATCGAACTGGCCAGCATTCCGACGTACATCATGGTCTCGATCTCGCGTCCCCTGCCCCAGGCACAGGAAGCGGGCGTCAAATACTTCTTCCTCGGCGCGATGTCCGCCGCGCTGCTCTTGTTTGGGTTCAGCTATCTGTTTGGCAGCACCGGGCTCATTCATCTCGATCAAATCGGAAGTGTCTTTCAGAATTCCGTGCAGACCAGTGGCGGGCTGACGGGGTTGCAGATGCTCGGCGTGCTGATGGTGCTGTGTGGGCTTGCCTTCAAGATGGCAGCCGTCCCCTTGCATTTTTACGCTGCCGATGTGTATCAAGGCGCCGCGACGCAGGTGACTGCCTTCCTGTCGTTCATCCCAAAAACGACGGGCCTGATTGCGATCGTCAAGCTATTGCAGATGGTCGGCGGGCCCGACTACGCCATCCCTGCCATCGTCGTAAAACTGCTGCTGGTAGTCGCCATCCTCACGATGACTGCCGGCAATGTGCTGGGCCTGTTGCAGCACAACGTCAAGCGCGTGCTTGCATACAGTTCGGTTGCGCACAGCGGATACCTCCTTGCTGCGGTTGCCGCGCTGGCGGGGGCGCACAATCTTTTGCCCGCATCTGAAGCCGCTTTGGTGCATCAGTCAGCGCTGGTCGGGTTGCTCTTTTATATCGGCGCGTATGGCGTGATGTCGGTTGCGTCGTTCGGCATCCTCACGCTCCTTCCCTCGCGTGGAGACGAGATTGCCACGTCTGCCGAGACCTTCGACGATCTCACCGGCACCGGCCGGTCGCATCTCATTCTCGGTCTGTGCATGGCCATCGCATGCTTCGGCTTGACCGGCGTGCCGTTGACGACCGGCTTTATCGGGAAGATCTACATCCTCCGCCCGGCCCTGGAGCTGAGTCAGCTCAGCACCGGCATGTTCGTCCTCGTCATTGCGATTGTCGTAAACGCAGCCATCAGCGCTGCGTACTACCTGAAAATCGTCAACGCGATGTTCGTCCGCACCGACCACCATCTGGCTGCCCACCTGCACGGCGGGCATCCCGCGCATCATTACGCAGGCACGCACGGTCACGACCGCCCGGGTCACGAAGGCCTGGAAGCTGCCCCCATCCGCTTTGCAGTCGTGCTGGCGTGTGCGATCACCTTGATGATGGGCATACCGATCTTCCCATTTGCCAATGCAGTCACCGATCGAGTGAGGGAAGCGTTGGTCCACCCCGCCACGAAAACCCCACCCTTTGCGAGTGCATCTACAAAATAACGCGGGTGTTGCGAGTCAACGTCAGGACGAAACAGTCCCGTTGATCTTCGTGCTCAAAATACTTCACTGCAACACCGGCTTCCAACCTGTGACAACCGACGTCACTTTGCTGAGGAGGCTGATGTCCGAGTACGGCACCGTCTTGCACGGGCTGGAAGCCCATGTTACGGGATGCTGATTTCCGTTCTGATGTTTCCTGACAACCGAGCCCGCCTCTGCGGGGCACCGCTAAGCCTGATTCGAGGGGCCTTAATCGGCCAGTTGCCCAGAATCGGAAAAGGTTTTTCGGAAATTCTGCCTGTTTCGTTATTACGCGAAGGGTTGGTTTTCGCGAGTCCCGAGCGTAAAACTTCCCCGATATGATTATCACGCGATCACCTTTGCGAATCTCACTGGGCGGCGGGGGGACGGACCTGCCTTCGTACTATCGCAATCACTCGGGCTTCCTCATCGCGGCTGCGATCGACAAGTATGTCTATCTCACGCTGCACCAGACGTTCGTGGCCGACCTGATCGTGAAATATTCCAAGCTCGAGCGCGTTGCCAGTGCGTCGGAACTGCAGCATCCGATTATCCGGGAGGCCATGAAGCTGCTCGATCTTGATGGCAAATATCTCGAACTGGCGAGCATGGCCGACATCCCCGCCGGGACGGGGCTTGGGTCGTCGGGAAGTTTCACCACTGCGCTGCTCAAGGCGCTGCATGCACACAAGAAAGGTCTGATCCACCCACGCGACCTGGCCGAGCAGGCGTGTCATATCGAAATCGATCTGCTCAAGGAACCCATCGGCAAGCAGGACCAGTACATCGCCGCGTATGGCGGGCTGACGTGCTTTCAATTCCTGCCCAACGGCGACGTGCAGGCCGAGCCGTTGAAGATCGATCAGGAGACCCTTTACAACCTCGAAGACAATCTCCTGCTGTTTTTTACGGGATATTCGCGATCTGCATCGGGCATTCTCAAGGATCAGGATGACAAGACTAAGTCGAACGCGCAGGAGATGATCGACAACCTGCACTTCACCAAGGATCTTGGATATCAAAGCAAGGAAGCGCTCGAGACCGGCGACCTCCGTCGCTTCGCGGAATTGATGAAAGTGCACTGGGAGCGCAAACGCAAACGGTCGGGCGGGATGAGCAATGCGGACATCGACAAGTGGTATGACCTGGCGCTGGCGAACGGGGCGCTGGGTGGCAAGATCATCGGCGCGGGGGGTGGCGGATTTCTGATGTTCTATTCGGAGGAAAAGGCCAAGCTGCGTCACGCGCTGACCAATGCAGGGCTGAAGGAAGTGCGCTTCCGGTTCGACTTTGCAGGGACAAGCGTGGTGAATCAGTGAGCGATTCAGTTGTCGTAACAACCTCGCCTGTCCCCGCTCGCAAGCCGATGTGGAAGACGATCCGCATCATCGTGCAGGCGATCGTTGCAGCGGGGCTGATTGCTTTGCTGGTGTGGCTGGCGCACAAGTATGACGTCGTTGCGCGATTGAAGACCATCGACCGACGATACCTTGGTCTCGCGTTGGTCGTCATCTTCATCTCGACTTTTATCAACACCATCCGCTGGTTTCTGCTGCTGCAGAATGTGGGCATCCGCCGTAGCGTCCTTTCGCTTTGGCCACTTTATCTGATCGGATTATTCTTCAGCCAGTTTCTCCCCACCGGCACCGGGGGCGATGCGGTGCGCATTTTCGAGGTCGCCCGTCGCAGCGGAAAGACTGCGGGCGCGGTGATGGCTGTTCTCCAGGAGCGCGTGTTCGGGCTGGGCATCTCGATGCTGCTCGGGCTCTTCGCAACTTCATATTATTGGGATCGCATCCCCGCCAACCTGCGCATCTGGGTGCTGCTCATCCAGATTGCCGGGCCGAGCGGGCTTCTGGTCTTCCTCTATCCGCACTTTTTCATTCGCATGATGCATCGCCTGCTCGGATCACGCGCAGACAAACTGATGCGCATCCTGCAGCCGGTGCTCGACCTGCCAAAACTTTCGCCCGCTCGATTGCTGAGCGTGGCGGTTGTCACAGCCATCGGTGTGATCGTCAGCTGCCTGGTCTATGCGATTCTCGCCCGCGCGCTGAAGATCGAAGTAAGTCTGCTCGGATTCATCCTCGCAGTTCCCCTCGGCTGGGTGATCAAGATGGCGCCGATTTCGCTCGGCGGAATCGGATTGGCCGAGGGCACGCTCATCGTCGCGCTGGGGTTGCTCTTCGATATCGAGAAAGAGCCCGCCACCGCGCTGGCGTTCGTATACCTTGGGCTGACGATCCTGGCCGCTTTATCCGGTGGCGTGTTGGTTGCGATCCGCATGGCGACGGGGACCTGGATCCCGCCAAAGTCCGCATCGACATCGGCAGTGGCGTCAGGCGATTTGGTTATCCCAAACTACGCGGCTGCATCGCGCGATTCTGTCGGTTCGAGCGATCCCGAGTCGGTCAAGGGACCCTCGTGACAGACAACATCGCCAACATCCCGGCAGTCATCCTCGCGGGTGGATTGGCGACGCGATTGCGGCCGATCACCGAGAAAATCCCCAAGGCCCTTGTCGAGGTCGCAGGTCGTCCCTTCATCGATTGGCAGCTTGCCTTGATGAAGCACAACGGCATCCGCAAGATCGTGCTGTGTGTCGGATACCTCGGCGAAATGCTGCGCGAATATCTGGGCGACGGATCGAAACTGGGGATGGAAATCACCTACAGCTTCGACGGCGACAAACTTCTCGGCACCGGCGGGGCGATCAAACGCGCCGAGCATCTGCTCGGCGACGCCTTCTGGGTCACCTACGGCGACTCCTACATGGACATCGGCTATGCCGACATTCTGAATCGCTTTTCCAAATCTGACGCGCAAGGCTTGATGACGGTGCTCTACAACAAAAATCAGTGGGACAACAGCAACTGCGTCTTCGAAGACGGCCACCTGAAAGTCTACGACAAGCACAATCGCACGCCGGCCATGCATCACGTCGACTACGGCGTGGCGCTCCTTCGCAAAGCTGCGTTGCAGCGCATCCCTGCCGGCGCGGTCTACGATTTAGCGACGCTATACACGCAGCTTGTCCGGGAAAGCCAGATGATTGGCTATGAAGTGACGAATCGATTTTACGAAATGGGTTCC
>Ga0105047_10012413_pt1 | contig 13707 bp, 5 predicted proteins | sample MAT04_FD_78384 | JGI IMG/M metagenome (GOLD analysis project Ga0105047, IMG submission 78384) | Freshwater microbial communities from Lake Fryxell liftoff mats and glacier meltwater in Antarctica - MAT-04 (megahit assembly) | ecosystem: Environmental > Aquatic > Freshwater > Ice > Liftoff...
CCAGATAGACCGGAATCCGCATCTTGGCGGCTTTGCCGTTGGCCTCTTCGATCACTTCGCGCAGCCGGACAATCTGACGTTCCTCGTTCGGAACCTCGATGCCGACGGTGTTCTTGCCCGGAATCGGCGCTACGATGCGCACGCTGGGGACGCGCAGCGCAATCGCCAGGTCGTCTGCCAGGCCGGTGATCTTGCTGAGCCGCAAGCCGGCTTCAAGTTCGACCTCGAACTGCGCAATCACAGGGCCGGTTTCGATCTCGACCACTTTGACCTTGAAGCCGAAGCTGCCGAAGGTCTTTTCCAAAATCTTGGCCTTACGGCGAACTTCTTTCTCGTGCGCCTCGAAGCTAACTTCTTCCCCTTCCACCAGCAGATCGATGCCGGGAAGTTGATACGGCCGGGTGTCATCCGCGCGAATGCCGGCGTTGAGCGCGTCCATCACCGTTTGGCGATCGTTGCGGCGTGGCGGGCGCACGCGCATTGGGCCGGATTCATCTTCGACTTCCGCGGCGGCCTCCGTGGCGGCGGCCGCTTCCTGTTCGGCGGTCTCCGCAGAGGTCGTCTCGGCCGATTCTTCGTCGTCGGCTTCGTCCTCAACCGGCTCCTCGGAGTTCTTGCCGCGGATCCGCACATTGGGCTCCGTGTTAATCTGGACGTCTTCCAGATCGGTGGCTAGTGACGTGCCCGCCAATGTACTTGCCAGTGGTCTATTGCGTTTATTGACTGCGGCGCGTCCGGCGGCAGCCAGCCCTCGGCCGACACCCTTTGCCGGAGCGCCAACGATGATCGCGCCGGCCTTCACCAGGATGTAATCGCTGGCCAAGAGGAGCCCGCCGATTATCGTGCTGGCGACTACCAAATATGCGCCGACGCTTGCCAGATGCGTTTCGAGCAGCGCTCGGCCCGTCGCGCCGATGTACCCCCCTGAGCCAATCACGGGGCCAGGGGACCAACCGGGGGCGGCCATGGCGACGAGCGTCGTCAGGCCAAGTAGCGACAAGATCCAGCCAAATCCGCGCAGCCACGGTTGATCGCACGAGCGATGGACCAGCAGCACGTAGGCCACCAGTGCCAATGAGCCTGCCAGATAATAGGCCCCCAGTCCGATCCCTTCGAAAAGGACCAGCGACACCAGCGCGCCTGCTGGACCACAGACATTATGCGTGTGGGCCTGCGGAGGCCACGTGACATGGCTCGGCGGGTCCATGGGATTGAAGGTGGCAAGCGCCAGGGCCAAAAAAATAGCCACTGCCGCGAACACCAGCGCGATCAGATCGCGTTTAAGCGTACGATTCTCGAGCATTTGCAAGCCGTCTCTCAGTTGAGACTGGCGCACCGTCAGCATTTTTGACGACAGCGCCACCCGGAGGGCGCTCCATGCCCGTCACGAATCCTTAATCCATGAATTAATCGGCAAGCAATGCGCCGGACCGCGAGAGTGGTTTTTTGCGCTGGCGCGGCTTGCCTGGCAGGCATGCGGCGAAAGATCCTTGGGAAAGTCAGAATCGGCAAAGGGAGCGAAGTTCGTCGCCTGATTGCGACCTGAAAGAAGTCTAACGCTCCGATCGTGCCGGACTACGGACGCGGGGTGGTTATCTCACCAATTCCGCTCGAGCCGATTCCGCCGGCGCCGTGTAGGCAAACTGTAAGGACGCGCCGCTGCAGTTGATTAGGGTGTCGCTGGCGGCGGGCTCTCGACGGGCAACTCGTAACACGCCATTTCCAGGTGATTGCGCACTAGCGCGCGGTTGCCTATTAAGACAGGATTGTTCCAGGTCTTGCCGTCGATCGCCTGAATTCGCGCAACTTCCTTAAACGCCGTGGGCACGGCTTCGACCAGCGCCAGTTCCCCTTTTTCGCTCAGCACAAGAATCAGATCTCCGCTCAGCAAAATCTGACCGTGGCCGTAGCGTCCCTTCTTCCAGGGTCGCTCGCCCGTTTCGATATTGATGCAGGCAAGAATTCCTTCGTCCAGGCCGTATAGATGGCCCCCATGCGCAATGGGATTGGAGTAGGAGCATTTCATCCAGCGATTCCGCCATTTGGGCGTGACCTTCCAACCGGAATCATCGTTCGAAAGTTCCAGCAGCGTGCATCCGGCCGCGGACGAAATCAGAACTCGCGCGTCGTCGATCACTACCGGCTGCGCGGCGTTGATGTCAAAGTCCGAGGTCCATGGGAATTGCCAGAGCTCCTTACCAGTCGCCTGGTCATAACCGGTCAGCCCAACTGCGTCGAAGATCAGTATCGTCGGCGTTCCGCGTAACGTTACGAGGGCCGGAGACGCATAGCTTGCCTTGCCAGAACCTCCCTGCCAGCGGCGATTGCCCGTTGTCGCGTCGAGCGCCATGACGCTGCCGCTGTCCGGCGCTCGTTCGCCGGCCACGGCGGACTGCGTTCCTGGATTGACGATCACAACGCCATTCTCGACCAGCGGTGAACCACTCATACCCCATTCGATATTCGCCGCGCCGTTTTCCTTCAGAATGTTGACTTGCCAGTGAAGCTTCCCGGTCGTTGGGTCCAGGCAGACCAGTTCCCCTGCGGCGCCCAGCGAATAGACACGGCCATCGGCGATTGCGGGCGTAGCGCGCGGGCCATCTCCACCGAGCCGTTCGCTAAAGAGCGTGGAATAGGAGTGAGCCCAAAGCTCCCGGCCCCTCGGCAGATCGTAGGCGACCACGGCCTCGTCGTCGCGGCGCTGTTCGATCGTGATGGCCAGATCTCCCACCACCGCAAAGCCTGCATATCCGCCGCCGCAAGGTTGCCGCCATAGGAGCTTAGGAGGCTGCTGTTCCCAATCTCGCGCCAGCCGCGGCCCGATTACCACGCCATCGCGATGGATTCCGCGGTATTGGGGCGAATCTTCCGGCTTTGGATTGGCGAGCCGTTCGACATTTTGCACGGTCTCCGCTGGAATCGCCGGCGCAGCTTTTTGTTCGGCCAGGCGTTCCTCCAGCAGCGCCTCGCGCGAAGGCTGCCAACGAAGATCGAACGTCGGCTCCATGTCGCCTGAGAATTCCACTCGTCGCACCGAGCCCACGGCGACAGCGGTAATTGCGATCACACTTCCGAGCGCAATCAGCCGCGCCGTGGTCGAAACGCCGGCGAGTAGAAAAAACCAGACGCCCAGCACGAGCATTAGCAACATACTGCCAATAAAAGTCAGCATCACGCGCAGGCCGCGCTCGAAGTTATCCGGCGGCAGTGCCCACAGGACGGCGATCAACGCCACCACAATAGCGATGGCGACAACCGGGATGGCGCGCCGCTTGAGACCTGGAAGTGGGGCGCCCTGTGGGACAGTGGTAGAGCTCATAATCGAAAACGCCTTGTATTTTTCCGCTTAGCGGATGAGAGATGTCAGAATCTTGGCGTCATAAACGTCCGTCAGACGTTCGTTGCGACCTTGCATGTTGTAAGTGACGCGCTGGTGATCCAGGCCCAATAGGTGCAGCATTGTGGCGTGCAAATCCGCGACCATCGTGCGGTTTTCCGTGGCGTGATATCCCAACTCGTCCGTCGCTCCGTACGCTTGCCCGCCGCGGATGCCGCCGCCGGCCATCCATAGGCTGAACCCTTGCTTATGGTGGTCTCGTCCCTCACCACTCTGGCTGACGGGCGTCCGGCCGAACTCGCCACCCCAAACCAGCAGCGTTTCGTCCAACAAGCCCCGTCGCTTGAGGTCCTTGAGCAGCGCCGCCGCCGGTTGATCTGTCTCCAGGCAACAGTTTTTCGTCCCCTCGGCGTTTTTATTATGCGTGTCCCAGATTTGTCCCTGCACAAATATCTGCACGAACCGCACGCCTCGCTCGATCAACCGACGGGCAATCAAGCAGCGCCGGCCGTAGCTCTCGGTCTTGGGGTTGTCCAGGCCGTAAAGCTTGTGCGTTTCGGCCGTCTCTTCGGACAGATCGAGAGCAGCGGCAGCGTCTTTCTGCATTCGCGCCGCCATCTCATAGCTGGCAATCCGGGCTTCTAGCCGCGGCGCCATACTAGTGCGCGTGGCCAGGTGTTCTTCATTGAGCGATCGCAGCAGTTCCATCCGCGCGCGACCCACGGTCTCGCTCACCGGCGTTGTCGGCTGAAGGTAGAGAACCGGGGTGCCAGTATGACGAAAATGAACGCCTTGATACTGAGGCGGCAGAAAACCGCTCGACCAATTCCTGGCGCCGTCGACCGGCAGCGCCGTGTCATTTCTCAGGACGACGTAGGCCGGCAGATTGGCGTTATCGGATCCGAGCGCGTAGTTCACCCAGGCGCCGACGGTGGGCCGACCGGAAACAATCCGGCCCGTATGCATGTGCCAAAGCGCCTGTTCGTGATTGTTGTGCTCCGTGTGCATGGAGCGAATCACGGCGATGTCATCCGCGCAACTGGAGATGTGCGGCAGCAACTCCGAGTATTCCACTCCGCACTGGCCTGCCGGCGCAAACTTAAACGGCGAACCCAATAGCCCACCATGCGGCGTCAGCTTGACCAGGTCGTCGAACGATTCCGGCATCGGCTGCCCGTGCCGGCGATTCAACTCCGGTTTGGGGTCCAACAAGTCCATGTGGCTGGGACCGCCATGCTGAAAGAGCTGAATCACGCTCCGCGCACGGGGCGGAAAGTGGACACGAGAGGCAGATGCCGCATCGCTGGACTTACCGCCCGGAATGCTGGAGGTCGCGCCGCGCGCGTCCTCCTCTCCCAGCAATGTCGCAAGGGCCAGTCCTGTCAGTCCGGCCGCGGCGTGCGTAAACAGTTCGCGCCGGCTGATCAGCCTGGCCAATCGATTCAGATCGAGCTGGTTTTCAAACATGACAACTCATTCCAAGGGAGACCAGACAAACTTTTCGATCAATCGACATGCAAAAACTCATTGCTGTTCAAAAGCGCCAGCGCCACCTGAGTCCAGCCGCGTTGCAACGCGGCTTCCGCCGACTCGTGCGCTGGCTTGGCGTCCGCAGGCGCCTTGGCAACTTCTGTGGCCGCTTCCGCAGCGCAAGCGGCAAGTAGTTTCGCGACGGCCGCGCGTTCGGTCGGCGTTGGCAGTCGTGCAAACAGCAGGCGAAACGCCGCGTCGCACCGCAGGTCGGCGTTATCGCCGGACGTTGCCGCGACGCGGTCTCCAACCGCTTTGGCAATCCGTTCAGCAAACGGGCCGTTCATCAGCGCCAGCGCCTGCAGAGGCACGATCGATTCCGTCCGTTGAGGGCAGTTGATTTCCATCAGCGGTGTATCAAACAGGTCGAGCATTGTCAGATGCTGACTTCTTCGCACCACCAGATAGACGCTGCGCCGATTTCCTTGCGCGTCGTCCGCTGTGACCACGCTGCCATCCGGTTGCGCGGCGACTGGCGCCGGTGGGCCAAACATCTCCGGTTGCAGGCGGCCAGCCACTGCCAACATGGCGTCGCGTACGACCTCGCCCTCCACGCGCGAAGGCCGCCACGACGAAAGCAGAATGTTCTCCGGATCGGCGGCGGTCTTTTGAGCGTCGGCTTCCGATGTTTGCCGGTAGGCCGTCGAGTGGAGGATCTGACGATGGAGCGCCTTTTGACTCCAACCCTGGCGGACGAATTCCATAGCCAGCCAATCGAGCATCTCCGGATGCGAAGGGGGCACGCCGGCCTTGCCCAAGTTAGCGAGCGTTGGCGCCAGGCCACGGCCGAAATGTTTTTGCCAAATGCGATTGACGTGCGTCCGCGCCGTCAGTGGATTCTCGGCCGAAGTTAACCACTCGGCAAACGCCTTGCGCCGCCCGCTGGTTTTATAGCCAGGCTGCGGTGCGAACTTGAAATCGGGCTTTGCCAGCACCGCAGGTACGTCCGGCGCGACAACTCCGCCCGGCGTGTTGAAATCACCGCGCACCAGCAGATGCGTTTCGGCCGGTTTGTCGTCCAGATCGGCCAAACCGCGGAGCGTGGAGACTTCTTGCTTGAGAGATTCCTCGGACTGGAGCGCTGCCTTGAGTTTTTTGTGATCCGTGGCAAAGTCCGCGTATTGTTTGGACAACGCTTCGATCGATAGCGACACCTTGTCGCCGAATTGTGCAACGAGCGTATTCTGCTCCGGGGTCCGTTGCTTGGGATCTGCCAGATACGCCGCTTCCACCGATGCAACGAGCGCCGCCTCATCCGCGACTGCGGCAGCGGGAGTTGCGGCCGATTCGGCCGGCGCCCCAGCAGCGCGGATCGTCTCGCGGACTAACTTCTTGCGATAGCGGGCCGTTAGCTCGTTCACTTCTTCCTGCAACTGACCGATGCGATCGGCGACTCGTTTGTTGTGCCCTTCGATGCGCGCCATTTGCGATTCGGTCGCAAGCGGGATGCCGCGCACGCCAGACGGTTGCCAGCGATCCGGATCGTAAGAGGGCGTCAGCACGGCTTGCATTGCGTAATAATCGCGCTGCGAGATCGGATCGAATTTGTGCGCGTGGCAGCGAGCGCATTGCACGGTAACGCCCAGCACGGCGGTGCTGACGATCTGCACCGTGTCGCTGATGACCTGGTGGCACTCGTTCTTTTCGACGTAGCCGGGGTAAGTAGGATCGCTCGCCGTGCGCAGAAATCCGGTGGCCGTCAGATCCTCGATCATCGCAGGCGTCAGTTCTTCCGCGCGACGCCAATCGGAGAGTTCATCTCCGGCAAGCTGCTGCAGAAGGAAGCGGTCGTAAGGTTTGTCTTCGTTGATGGCGCGGATGACGTAGTCGCGGTAGCGCCAGGCCTCGGGGCGTTCGCGATCGGCCGCCAGATAGCCGTCGGAATCGGCGTAGCCAGCGACATCCAGCCAGTGGCGCGCCCAACGCTCGCCGTAGCGCGGCGAGGCCAGCAATCGTTCCACCAACCGCTCGTACGCGCCTTCGGCGTCGTCCGCCAGGAATTCATCCAGCTGTTCCGGCGTCGGCGGCAAGCCGTGCAGGTCAAAACAAAGTCGACGCAACAAAACGCCTTTCGTCGCGTCCGCATTGAAAGAGAGTCCCTTGGCTTCCAGCTTCTCAAGCAGGAAGGCGTCAATCGGTGTGCGAACACGATCCGGATGTTTAACTTTGGGTGTCGGATGCGCGACCGGAGCGCGGAACGACCAGAAGTTGCGGTCCTCCTCACTGACGCGCGGTGGGGGCGACTTGACCGGTGGTTCCTCCGGCGCGGCAAGTTTGGCGCCTTCGGCGATCCAACGATTCAGAAGTTGCTTCTCTGCCGGCGTCAGTGCGGTCTCGCCTTCGGGGGGCATCTCGCCGGAGTCAATGCGCTTCCAGAGCAGGCTCTCGCCCGGCTGGCCGGGGACGAGCGCGGCGCCAGAATCTCCGCCGGCCAAAATGCTCCCGCGACGGCGGACGTCAAAACCGGCCTCGGCTTCCTTTTCGCCGTGGCATTTGCCGCAGCGCGCAGCCAACAGAGGCGCGACTTCGCGCTCGAACAATGGCGCCTCTTCCGCAGCGGCGACCGTCGCCAGGGCCAACAACGTCGCTACGATCATGGCGTTGCAACGCATTGCACGCGAGAATCGGTAAGCGTTCACGCACGCGCCTCCGCGAAAGGTTCTCGATCCACAATCCGAACGGAGGGCGTTTCGGCCCCCAGTGGATTGCGGCAGCAGTAAACCGGTGAGCTGCGCCGGCAGCTCTTCAGCGCAGCACTGACTGGGCTCAGATTATACCACAACCGATCCGTCGGGTTGCCGAAAACTGGCCACCTGCGCGACGGGGCAAACTCCCTTTGCGGCGCGACGCGCGCGTCGTTACGTCAGGTCTTTGGCCTGACGCTGGACCTTGCGGATGGCTTGGGAGATCTCTTGCATATCCTGCTCGTCCCCGAGCAGCGCAAATTGCGGAATCCAGAAAGTCTCCCACGCCCCCCGCGCCGTGGCCGGGAACGGGCTGCTCCAACTCGGATGGGGTGCACTCGGCTCGCGCAGCGTGCGCTGATACGCCGATGTTTGAAATAACGCCAACTCATGAACCGGAGGGTAGGCGGCCTGGTTCGGGATTCCTTCGGCGATCAACGCTTCAATAAATCGCTTCGTCGGCAGCCCACCAAACGCCGCGCTATCGACGTGAAAGATATAGGCATAGTGACTATTGCGCGTGACTCTGGGATCGAGCGATTGCGGCGTTACGCCCGCTATTTCGCCCAACAGCAGGTCCAGCAACCGGCCGTTGCGGTGACGGCGCTCCGTCTGTTCTTCGAGCCGAGTCAACTGCACGCCCAGGATTGCGCCTTGCCATTCGCTCAGCCGATAGTTCGATCCAAAGTTGAAGTGGCTGTAAAACCATTCCCCAGGCAGCCGACCGCAATCGTGCGTGGAGCGTAGCAATCGCTCAGTGGCGTCGTCATTGGTGATGATCACGCCCCCTTCGCCGGCGGTCATCAACTTGCTCTGCTGAAAGCTGAACGTGCCGGCTTTTCCAAACGTGCCCACCGGGCGACCACGCCACTGGCTGGCGTGCGCGTGCGCGCAGTCTTCCAACAGGGATACGCCGTGCTCGTCAGCCAGCGCGACGAGGGCGTCGAGATCGGCCGGGTGGCCACCCATGTGAACTGCGATGATGCATTTGGTGCGCGGCGTGATCGCGGCGGCCACCAGTTCGCAATCAATGCAGTAGGTGTCTGGGCGGACGTCCACCAGCACCGGGATAGCGCCGGTCATCAAGACGGCGCTCGCCGTGGCTACGAACGTGTAGTCCGGCACGATCACTTCGTCACCCGGTCCCACGCCCAACGCCAGCAGCGCGCATTCCAGCGCGTTGGTGCCGTTGGTGATTGCCAGGCCGTGCCTTGCCTGGTGCAATTTGGCAAATTCCCGTTCGAAATCGAGCGTTCGCTCGCCGGGGGTGCGCCACCAGACGCGGCTATCGAGCACGTCCAGCAGGGCCTTACGCTCACGGTGGTCAAACTGTGGCCATTCCGGAAAGGGCTTGGTTTTGGTCGGGGCGCCGCCTAAGAGGGCCAAGGTGCGGTGCATTTTTGAGCATCCATTTCGTTCGATAAAACCCTGCTAGCGGCGCGGGCCGCATGCCATCCGAGGCCAGTGCAGGAGGTCGTCAGTGTGGGCAAGTCCGCGATAAAGCAATCAACGCCGGCCCAGGACCAGTTCGAAAGCAAATTAAATCAGTGCCTTCCGGGGTTGGCAATACGCGCCAAATGTTTGCAATTTGGGGGGGCTTGGGTACCATGTTCGCAGAGTTGACGAGGGAGGCGGTTCGCAAAGTGATTGCGGACCATACAGTCTCTATGACTGAAATCTGAATGTCTGGCGGCCAGGATGAGTGGCGGCTCGTGTGGTTTCCTTGGCCGGGGTAATCGGTCGCGGCGTGCGCTGCTTGGAACGCAGTGTAATCTGCGATCAGACGCGATAACCCGGATGCGGCGGCTACGAGCGCGCCCTTTCAGCTGCAATGGCAGGGAACAGGGAGCGGTCCGATGAAGTTCATGTTTGGTGAATCTGCGCGCTCGCAATCCGTGGGAGCGTTGGCCACGCGGCAAACCACCACGATGCCATTGCGCCGCGCTCGTGGAAGGCGCTTTCGCGATCTGCGGTTTGAGCCGCTGGAAGATCGGCGTTTACTCGACGCCTCGGCCCCCTGGCAGAACCAAATTGAGCCACTTGACGTCAACGCGGACGGACTCATCACGCCGATTGACGCCCTTTTGATCGTCAACCGCATTAATAACATTGGCCCCGGCGACCCGCCCGATCTGGGCGATGAGACGCCGCCACCTTATTACGACGTTTCGGGCAATAACGTAATTACAGCCCTCGACGCGCTGCTGGTCATCGCCGCGCTCAACGACACCAAGGACGGGCCACAGGTGGAGGCGAGCGTGCTCAATATGGTCGACCTGGATGGTCTGGCCAGCACCGACGGTAAGACGGCCGACGCCACGATTGTTGGAGCGATCACCAACCCCGTGAAGACAGTGGCGTTTTCCGTGCAGGTAGATAACGGGCCGCTTGTCAATATTTTGCCGCTGTTGCAGAACGACGGCACATTTTTGATATCGCAATCGATCTTGGCCGCTGCCTCGACCGGCGGAGCGCTGCATGATGGCGTGCGGCAATTGCATTTCTCTGTGATGGATAACTTTGGCCACGTAACGCAACACACGGCGCCTCTTTCGCTGCGCAGGTTGGATTTGTTCGTCTCACCATTGAGCGATGATCTAACGCCCCAGGTCACGGTCCGCACGGGATCCGCGATGGCGGTTCCGGATGGCACGCCCATTGACATCGACGTCGACCTGAATAACGACGGTCAGTATCTCGGCTCGGAATTGAACTACGCATTTGGATTCATGTTCAATGGCGCGGCTACGTTCCAGATCAATCCCAAGCTGCCGCAGTCCAACAGCTTGGGCGAACCGTATACAGCCCACATTCGCGCCCGAGCGTTCGACATCACGGGCACTCAAGAGGGCGCTGACGCCAAGCCGGTGCGGTTTGACACCAGCACCTCGGACGTTCTCAAGGACTATGTCAATTTCGATGATGGCAAGTTTAGTTGGAATCTGGTGACCACGATCAACGGTGCCGGGTACAAGGCGTACCTGGTGAACATGATCAGCCAGCAGTGGCTGACGCCGGGAGAAGTCAGCAAGAGCATCTGGCAGCACTGGGTCACCGTAGTCGTGCCTAACGGCGTGATCGCGCCGACGGCGTTGCTGTTTATTGATGGTGGCAATAACGATCCCGCTCCTCCGGGAACCATCAACCCGGCCTTCATCCAAGGGGCATTGCTGACGCATAGTGTGGTGATTGACCTGCTGACCGTTCCCAATCAGGCGCAGAATTTTGCCGATGAAGATCCGGCCAGGGCTCGGACCGAAGACGAAGTGATTGCCTATACGTTCGACCATTTCTTGAACGACACAACCGAAACCGAGTGGCCGGCACTGCTCCCCATGACCAAGAGTGCCGTCAAGGCGATGGATATGGCGCAACTCTTTGTCCCCACGATCGCGGCCAACCAGCACATTAACAGTTTTGTCGTCACTGGCGGATCGAAGCGAGGTTGGACCACCTGGCTCACCGCGGCTGTGGATGATCGCGTGATTGGCATCGTGCCGATGATCTTCGACGCTCTGAACCTCGACGAGCAGATGGTCCATCACTATGGCGCGTACGGCTTTTTCTCGCCTGCGATTGAGGACTACGAGGATCTGCAGGTCTTCGACCGGATTATGACGAACGAGGGCCAGCAGCTAGGTCAGATCGTCGACCCCTACCGCTACATTTACGCCGGCCGCTACAACATTCCCAAACTATTGATCAACTCGCCTGGCGATCAATTCTTCCTGCCGGATTCGGCCCAGTTCTACATTCATGATCTGCCAGGTCCAACGTATTTGCAGTACATGCCCAATACGTCTCACTCGCTTAGTCCAGCAGCGTTTGATAGCGTGGTGACTTTCTACGGGTCGATCCTGACCGGCGCGCCACTGCCGCAGTATTCGTGGTCGGCGCCGGAAGACGGTTCGCTTATTGCCCATACTTCTTCTACGCCCACCGAAGTGCGGCTCTGGCAGGCGACCAACCCGGATGCGCGCGACTTCCGCCAGAATTACACCAATGTTGTCTACACCAGCACGCTATTGAATAATCTAGGAGGCGGCTACTACGTCGGCGACGTCCCCACACCGGCCACGGGCGCCACGGCGTTCTTTATTGAGTTTACGTTTCCGTCGGCGTTGCCCGGCCTGTTCTTTAAATTCACGACCGAGGTCCGGGTCAAGACAAGCAATCCACTGTTCGATTGGCCATTCCCGATTGGCGACGGCATTTTCGAAGCGCCGCTGATGGCCGGTGGTCCGCCTCCATTAACCGGATCGATCGCGGACGTTAACGGCCAGACGTTGCCACTGGTCATGGCGGAACTTGCCACGGCGAACCTGACGGTCTCTGCCGGATTCGCCGCTGGCGAGGACACTTCACCCCAAGGTACTGCGGGCGTGGCGGCGGTTGTCACCACGCTACAGCTTTCGACCAGTGAGAACCGGCAGACTGACGTGGATGAGGAAGCCGTAGGCCTGGCCAGCGCGCTGCTGCGCGACGCAACCGCCGCTTCCGGCGTGGCGACGGCCAGCGACCCGGCGGACGCGCTGTTTGGCTCTCAAGTAGAACTCGACGACCTGTTTGCCAGCCTCGAAGAACTTTCGATCGGACGCCGCCTCGCCTTTGTCTAGGTCGACACTCTTGCTGAAATCGCGTTTCCCACGCAAAATCCCGCCGAAAGACACCCGCCTGACATCCTGCCGCTACAAAACAACGGACGCCACGCCGTGGCCGCCTGTTGAGTTCCACTCCGCCGCTCAATTAAACTGCAATAGACCACTGCGCGGATCCGTCAGGTTCCGTGCCAGGGCGCTAGATGGGCAAGTTCGTTTTGCCGCCGCGGGAATTATAAGGACGTGATGATGCTTCGATTTGGACGCTGGACTAGTCCACTTGTGGTGACCGTAATCCTCGTGGCGGCTGGCCCATCCGTAGCCGCCGAGCCTGAACGCGTGGACTACAACCGCGATATCCGTCCGATCCTCGGAAACCACTGTTTCAAGTGTCACGGGTTTGACCCCAAAGAGCGCAAGGCCGAATTGCGATTAGACATTTCGGACGAGGCGCGCAAACCATCGGCGTCGGGCGCCACGCCGATCGTGGCCGGCAAGCCGGACGAGAGTGAACTCGTCGCCCGCGTCTTCGCCACGGATGAATCACTGTTGATGCCTCCGGCGGAAACCAACCATCACCTCTCGGACCACGAGAAGGAGCTTCTTCGCCGCTGGATAGCCGAAGGGGCAGAATACCAGTCCCACTGGTCGTTCATCCCTGCAAAGCGAAAGGAGCCGCCAGCCACGGCGGATACCGCCTGGGCACGCAATGGACTGGACCGCTTTATCCTGGCGCGGCTGGAGAAAGAAGGACTGCGTCCCTCGCCTGAGGCCGATCGCGCCACGCTACTGCGGCGTTTGTCTTTCGATCTGACAGGCCTGCCGCCAACGCTCGCTGAGCTCGACGCCTTTCTAGCGGATCAGGCCCCCGACGCGTACGAGCGCGTGGTCGACCGGCTATTGGCGTCACCTCATTTTGGCGAACGGCTGGCGCAGGATTGGCTGGACGCGGCCCGCTTCGCCGACACCAACGGCTACCACATCGACAACGGCCGCGACATGACCCGCTGGCGAGATTGGGTGATTCGCTCGTTCAATCAGAACTTGCCGTTCGATCGCTTCACCGTGGAGCAAGTCGCTGGTGATCTTTTGCCGGAGAGTACGGTCGAACAAAAAATTGCCAGCGGCTTCAATCGTAATCACATGATCAACTTCGAAGGGGGCGCCATCCCCGAGGAGTACCAGACGGCCTACGTCGTCGATCGCGTTAACACCACCAGCACCGTGTGGCTTGGCCTGACCGTTGCTTGCAGTCAGTGTCACGATCACAAATACGACCCGATCACGCAGAAGGACTTTTATCGCTTTTACGCGTTCTTCAACAATTTGCCTGAAAATGGCTTGGACGGACGCACCGGCAATTCTCCCCCCTTGCTCAAGGCGCCAGACGCCAGCCAGTCTCGCAAGATGGAAGAGCTGACGGCCGCGATCGCTGCGTTGGAGCAGGAAAGCAGCGGCGATCTACCGGAGATTGACGCCGCGCAGATTGCCTGGGAGGCCGAGCAGGCTGCGGCGCCGAGCGTGGCGTGGCGCGTGCTGACTCCGGAAAGCATGGCTA
>Ga0105047_10012414_pt1 | contig 13706 bp, 12 predicted proteins | sample MAT04_FD_78384 | JGI IMG/M metagenome (GOLD analysis project Ga0105047, IMG submission 78384) | Freshwater microbial communities from Lake Fryxell liftoff mats and glacier meltwater in Antarctica - MAT-04 (megahit assembly) | ecosystem: Environmental > Aquatic > Freshwater > Ice > Liftoff...
GTTGCTCGCCTTCGGACCAATTTATTCCTTCATATGGCGTATAGATCTCCATATCAAATCCCAGATTGACGTAATTTCCCCGAAAAGGATCTTTGGGATCCACCGGCATGGTTTTAAACTTAAATATTTGACCACTTGTAAGAATCCGGTTGGAATCTATAATCATTTTTGCGGGAACGAATAGCTGCACGCTGACCATGAGCACGAAGCCGATCAGGGTTATCTTTTTAAGCATTGGATTTTCGCTTTTTGATGAGGTAATAATTGGCTCCAAAAAAACCGAAACCAACCAGAAGGAATAAGAATCCTTTGACGACAAAGTTGAGATCCGAATCAAAAAACCGGCACAACACCAGCGCTGTAATGACAAGCAGTCCGTAGTTCAATATGCCTAAATTTTCGAGGCGGGCGCCGAGTCTGGTGGTCATAAGGCCTATGATAAAGATATATAAATTGACCAGCACGACCGATACGGGCGATACGTATCCGAGCAGGAAGGTAATAGCAAAAACAAAAAATACAGGCTCGACGGGGTGGATGACGGAAAAGCCATTTTTTCGCAGATTTCGCATAAATAAAGCAAGGGCGATCAGCGTGAGAAGCCATGCCGCATAAAATTCAAGGCCATACCCGTCCTGCCTGGCGTATGTACTATGTGTGCGCAATTCCTGCCAAAACCAGTCAAAACTCAAAACAAGCAGTACCACGACTGTACCCAATGCTCCCAATATTTTGTAGCTGTTCTGACGCAGGCTGTCGCCAGCAATCATTCCTGAATGTCCGAGTCCGCAGAAAATCCCAAAGAGGCTCATATAAGCCACAAAAAGCCAGTTGGGGTCCTTATCGGCAAACGTACCCAGGGAAATAATAAGAGAAATAGGCAGAAGCCAATGGTGATAGGCGGTGAAATTGCTTCCGGGACGCTTTTTGATCTGCATGAAATAATGGGGGAGAACCCCTAAAATGAACAACCAATAATAGGGAGCCGATGAATCATAAGTCCAATAACCTTTCTCTACTGCATAGTAAGTAATGCCCGCGAGGTAAAGCAGGGAAGTCATCGAAGACCGCATGACATAAATCAACGGAAGCGCGAGGAGCATCCAGGTGAAAAGGTAAGAACTCAGCTCTCCCTGAATGTTGTAAACCTGGCTCATAATGGAAAGCGTGGCGCCTATTGCGAAAAATGTAAATGTGGCGGAGCTTTCCCGCAAAGCGGTTTGGTCGCTGCGGAAAAAAAGCGCGTATCCACAGACCGCCTGCCCGATGAGCAGCGGCAAAAGTCCTATTCCCGTTTTAAGTCCGATCGAAAATTCATCCCAATTGTGCGCTATGATCAATATGATACCGAGCCCCACCAGAATAGCCCCCAGGATCCCAAATATGATCAGCAAGCGATTTGAAGAACCTTCCTTCGCGCGATAATAGCCTTCGATGGCTGCGGCAGTTTCCGGTGTGATCACCCCGGCATCGACCAGGTCAAAAATTTGTTTCTGAAGTTTCATAGAGAAATGGGCCATTGAATGACTGATTAGAAGACAATTTGCTTGGATAGGTCGTCATAGACACCTTATGATATAGATCAATGATTGCTCAGAATGGAACAACATTACGCATTTTTTCACTCAATCTCCTACGCCATATATAGATTTCGCTTTGTGCCGCGCGTGCTGACTATATGGGGTCTGTCCGTAAAGCCCATTGTATTGCCTTTGGCTTGATCTTAGGACTTAATCTTAGATCAGCGTTGCTATTTTTTTTGTAAACAAGCCTGATGCGGGCGGGCAGTCGTTCCGCCCCGGCGGAACTCCTTGGTTTTCATACACACGCACTTCCTTTGATCGAAAGCGCGCGCGCTTAACTTCGGCCATGCCGGACTTGGGGCAGGCCTTTGATCTTTTGATCGAAAGGATTCCTCGCGGGCTGGCTCGGACTCCTGAGTGTATTGCGAGGCTCAAATCAGATGCGTTCGATTCATCTTCGCGCGGTGAATGCAAGTCACAGGAAACAACTGGTCATGGTCCTCGCGAATTCGTTTCAGATTATATTCATCTTTTATTCCGGTCGGTGTACTGGCTGGCACCTTATTACTTCCTGTTTTATCCACTGCCCTTTTTCAATTTGCCAGAGATATGTTTCTCCCATACTTTCATCAAGTGATCGCGCGGGTTCCTTCGTATCAACGCGGTGTATTGGAATATTGCTGCGATCAAATCTGATGACGGACGCATACCCGTATAAACTCGCGCCTGGATTGGTGCTCGTGTGGGCTGTGTTTACCGCTCCATTTTCATGAAAAGTAAAGCTGGTAATTACAGAATATGATTGAAGTACGTTCTCAATGGCATAGATCTTTTCACCTTGCCAATTGAAGATCTGATATGTTTTATTTCCATCTACCCAAGGCGTTTCATACATGGATACAGCACCATCAGAAAAGTAATAATAAGTGATGTCATCTGGATTTGTGGCATACATGCTTTTTGACGCCATGAAGGTAATAAGAGACAGCAAAATGAAACGGATCCCATTGTTTTTTAAAGTGACCATATCAATTGTTTTTAAGCTGATTTACAATTCGCGGGCCAGAAAAATTATTGCATACAGATGTTTGAAAATAAATCAGTTATAGTATAAAAATTAAAGCGATTTTCCAAATGGTCAAGTAAGATGGGTAATACATAAATTTAGATTTTTAAGCAGTACAAGTATAGTTTGACTTTATTGCTTCTTTCAATGAGGACCACAAGCACGCTGATTCTTAATACCGTCGGAACAAAAGACGAGTCGGAATTTCCTGCAAAGGTTTACATTTGCTTAAATCGTAAACAACCAGTCGCCCTCCATGAAAATCTTTAGAAAAGTACGCTACAAACTCGCGGGAAATAATAAAACAGGAAAGTATTTAAAATACGCCTTGGGAGAGATTCTTCTGGTGGTAATCGGGATTTTAATTGCTTTGCAGGTGAATGAATGGAATGCTGAAAGAAACAAAAATAAAGCGGCAGAGGCCATATTGATTCAACTCAAAGCAGATTTGGTACAATCGCAAATAGAGCTGGAAGAAATCATGGAATTTAGTTTGGTGAGGGCCCAGGCCAGTGCGATGATTACCCGTGTTTTTTGGACAACTGAAATTCCGAATGATTCGATCTTGGGTCAGTTCAGATTGCCGTGTAGCAATCGAATTTATAGTCCTGTATTGGGTACAGCGCGATCACTCATCAATACGAGAAATATTGATTTGTTGAAATCGCCTGCACTAAAATCTGCCATTATATCGTACGTCGAAAAAGTCGATTACAATCTGAAGGATATTGGTCGATACGAAGAAACTTATTACCGCAAGGGAATAGATCTGATTCTGGAGCGTATGCCCACTTCTTTTCAAACGGTGGAGTATCACAATCAATCGCTTGAAAGAAATAAAGGAAATGATTTTTACAAAGAGTTAATCGACCTGGATCTTCATTATCTGCCCGCCAAAATTGATCACGTGCCTTTCAGATCGGACTTGGAAGAAATCTTTCAGGATGAAATAGTTTATCTGGGTTATTATAAACTCCTGCTGGGTCATCGCAACATGTATTTTAAGTACAAAGACATACTTTTGATGACCAATGAATTGCTGGAAGAACTAAATGCGATGGATCTAACTGATTCAAGCCAGAGGAATATTTGAAGGTGTGAACCAAAAATGTAGTATTAAAATGGATCGAGCCCAACTTGCTTCCTGTGCGAATGAAAACGAATCACAGCTCACGTGTAATGTGCAAACCCAAAACTAAATTTTAAAAAATATTAATTTCGTATTCGCTGGTATGAAAGTTTGTGTATTTCGTTGAGACGTGAGCGTTAAAGGTCAGTGGCAGCGCGAATTTCGTCCACCGCGCTCACCCCATCCCGGGTACCCAGCCGGCTGTTGTCGATCATGATGCGCTCCTCGATTTCTAATACGGCGATCTCATCTTTCAAAGCTTTGATGGCGCGTTTTTAGATTTCAATATCCTTTTCCAAAGTTTCGTGCGCACCTTTTTTTTTCTGAAATGAAAGGCTCTGTGGGCTGTGCCGCACCGATAAAATGGTAGCCGCGGCTGGCGCCCCCACCTGAATGCTTCCCGGGTCGAAGTTGGCAGGAAGATTTTCCAGAGCAATGATATAAGCCCCAGCAGCGAGTTTGAGGTTGGCGGTGCGGTTGACTTGTGCCCCGCTAAAAAAAACGGTTACATCTTTTACCGATGTGGCATAACTTAGGGTGTCTGCGGCTTTCGCCGAAAAGGCAAAAACCAAACAGTACATATGGACGAATAATCTGATAGGTGTTTCTATATCCATGGTTTTGCAATATTTATGTATTCTTTTTCCATTTCAAATATGAGGGTCATTATTAAAAAGGTATATTTTTGAAAGGTGCGGTATATTTATTATAAAAAAAACCCTCCGGTTTCCCGGAAGGCTTCACGCCTGGTTGTTTTAGCACGTTTGATAGCCCGGTTATGGCCGCGATTTTAATTTGCTCACGGTTTTCTTTTCATATACATATACATAGGCACCATCGGTGGTCAGCGAATTGGCAGCGCCTTTGCGGGCGTTGAAAGCCCAGTGTTTGCAATTGTCAGACACATCAAAAGCTGCGATGTCATTTTTAGCAGTTTCCAGTATCAGGGTTTTATCAAAATATTCCACCACACTGGCGCGCTTGTATTTGCTGCCGCCCACGAATCCACCGTCTTTAACTTTAAAAGTTGAAACGCCCTTTTCGCCTACCACCACGATCATATCGTCATAATCGAGTATGCGCACAGCGTCGCCTACGCCGCCATTTTTTACATCCACTTCATAGTTCACATCTCCGGTTTGCACATTCATTGAGTACAAAGCTTTGCCTGAACACACGATCAGATTTCCTTCATCGAGGTACATATTTGTAATGCCTTTTTTGAAACGTTCTGAATCCCAGGCAAGGCGACCGTCTTCGTCATTGAATGCCTGCACACCAAACGGTTTGATGTTTTCGTCATAGACTTTTCGCACGTAGGTTGTGGTAGTCAAACCAGAAGTCGGATCTTTTTCAACTTCCTTAAAAACGCCCTGAATTTCCACAATACCTCCTACCTGGATAATCACTTTTCCATCCTGCACATACAGGTTTGGCACCACACGCGCGCCGCCGGATATTTCCTGTGATTGCCAGATCAATTTTCCTGTATTCCGGTCAAATTTTTTGATGAATTGTTTGCTCTTGCCACTGATGTCTACCATATACAAATGTTCATCGGTATAATAAGGCGCTGGAACGGCACCATAAACGCCAAAGTTCGTGGCATTCATCGGAGCTTTCACTGGGATTTCATAGTCAAATGCCGCACTCCAAAGGTTTGCACCGGTTTTATAGTCGTACACCTGAATACCGTTGAGGTTGAGAATTACCTGATTGTCTTGAAGCGAAAGATCGTAAAGAAATTCTTTTGTTACAATTTTTCTGTCAGCGCGCCCAACATAGGTGTTCTCCCAAAGTATTTCACCGGTTTTCATATTAATTTGCGCGATCTGATTTTTAAATCCGCTAAGCAGCGCCATGAGTCCGGATGGCACGAAATTGACTGTGGTCAGAATTCCATTGTCGTAAATGTATTGTCCCACAGTGCCCTGAAATTTCGAAGTCGACCATTTCTCTGCGCCGGATTCTGCATCCACGAAGAGGTTTACATCTTTGAATGTAAATAGAAAACCATTTTCTTCTGGAATATACGTGATCATTTCACGCATTTTAATTTTGTACGCCGCCGATTCCCACTCCAGTTGTCCTGTCATCATATCGATCACAGCTACGGCTTCCTTGCCCATTTTCAGGTCTAAAAGGAATATTTTTTTCGCTTCCCAAATGGTGATGATGTCATCGATTTTCCGGAGTGAAGGCGCCATGTCTGAGAATTTTTTCGTCCACAATACGCTTCCATCCGCATTGCTGTAAATTGACATTTCTTTCTGATCGGCAGTATATCCGTATCCGGTAACTTCTGCATTGTCAGCGCCATAAAATTCAATTTGATGACTCATTTTTGTTTCCCAAATGGTGGGCATTTCTTCCTGGCTGTAACCGTTAAAGGCAGCAAATAGCAAGGTGGATGTAAAGAGCAACTTTTTCATGGTTCCGTATTTATTTATTTGTTTGTTTTTATTTAAAAATTCAGGGTATGATGAAGGTGTAGTCGAACTTGTAAAAATTTCCCTTGGGCACCCTAAAAGTGAATTTGTGGGTCTTCACCAGGTTGTTGAAATAATTCTGACCGGTAATTGATGCGTCTTCCGATTTATTTAGAAAAAGCATGCTGCCTACCATTCCTTTTTCCTTCACCGTAATCTGGTAAGTGTATGAACCAGCGATTTTTTGTTTTTGTAATTCCATTAAAAAATCATGGTCGGCCATCATCAAGTCAAGCTCATTTTTGGCTGATACTTTTATTTCTTCTGTGTTTTCGAGCATGGCCTTTTGGCAAAAAGCCGGGCCAACTGAAAACATCAGAAATCCGAAAAAGAGCAATTTGAGGTTATTGGTTTTCATAAGGAATATTCCATTTAAAAATAATTGATCCGGCAGTGAAATAAAGGATGCTGTCGTCTTCAGAGAAGGCGAGGCCTGTGCGTCCCACGTCTGCACTGAAATTCCCTTTTTTAAACCCTTCAAGAAGTCGGGAAGCGACTTCAAACCGGGCTATTATTTTTGAGGTTTCGAATTCACAAATCCACACTTCGGGATATTTCGAATTGAGTGTCACAAGTGCTACATATTTTCCGCTGTGACTGAATTCAAAATCGGGTTCGTGGGTGGAATTTGACACAAATCCCCCAGGCATGTATTGGCCTGTGCGTGCATCGGTTTTTGAAATGTAATGGCTGTTTCCCATCCCGGATTTTTCGCTGAGTTTTATGTGTGGCACACTATAGCAGAGCAGCACATCGCTCTCGGGCGAAAATTTCAGGAAGTAGGGGATGTCGTACATTTCGTCGACGGTGTATATTTTTTCAAAAGTTTTTGCGTCGTATACAGAAATGCACTGACGGTATTTTTTATAGAGTTTAAAATTCTTGCGCTGTTTCTTTTTGGTGAGATAGTCGTCCAGAAATCCAGCTTCGGGCATGTGAGAGATGGCGATTTTGGTACCGTCGGGAGAAATGGCGGCACAGTTGGTCGCTCCGGGAACAGGGAAGAGTTTTCTGTCACCTTTGCCGTCAAGGCTGTAAGCATACACATCATCTCCGCGAAGCACAATCAGGTTTTCCTCATTGGGATGAAATGATGCAGCATGGGCTTTGTCAATGCGCAGGACAGTTTTTCCAGTAGCAGTTTCAATTACTTCATATTTTACTTCCCGATCCTTGTTGGGTGAATAATCGAGATAAAAAAGTTGTTGAAGTAGAATGTATTTACCGGAAACGGAAGGCTCTATACGAGCACCGGCGTACCAATTTCCCACATCATATGTTTGTTTGATCTCCAGCGTCTCACTGTCGATGAGATAAAACGGAAAACTTTGGGTGGGTGAGAGCGCCAATAGTTTCTGGCCTGGAATTTTGTCGATATCGGCATGAAGAAAATTAAGCGGATCGGGTGAAATATCGATTTTTTCAAAATCCAGATTCGTCATTTGACCGAGCGCAAATGACGCTGAAAAAAGGGCTATAATTCCCGTCATTATTTTCATTTGATGAGTTTGAATTGAAGTGCGAAACGGATCAGGCCGGTCACGTTGGTCGTGTGCAATTTTTGTCGGAGACTGGTGCGGTGAGAGCCGACAGTTTTCGGACTGATGTTGAGTATGAGGGCTATTTGTTCCGTGGAAAGTCCATCGGCGATCAACTTCAGCACCTCGCGTTCGCGGGGCGTGAGGATGTCTATTGCGATTTTTTTTGTAGCCGGCATTTTGCAGAAGCATTGATCTGCTGCAAATAAATGGCGGATAATGTCTGAAGTAAATAGGGCAATTACCGTAATCTGATACGGTATTTACCTTAGGCTTTATTCCTGAATGAGACCGTTGCGCAGCGCAATACGCACCAGTCCGGCCACGTTGTGCACCCCCATTTTTTTCATGATGTTGGTGCGGTGTGTGTCGACCGTGCGGTGTGAAATGAAAAGCTGGTCGCCAATTTCTTTGTTCGATTTTCCGAGGGCAATATTTTTGAGAATCTCGGTTTCGCGATCAGAAAGGGTTGATAAAAGTATGGTATCATTTCCCACCACAAAATTACCTGGAGTCACCGACTTTCCGCTGATCACGGCTTGAGCGGCGTCACTGCTGAAGTAAGTCTTTCCCTGAGCCACCCGTGTGAGGGCTTCACGAAATTCATCACGATTCGAATTTTTGAGCAAAAATCCATCTGCTCCGATTTCCATCATGCGTTTGATCAGGGCCGGGTCGCCGTGCATGGTGAGGATGATAATGCGGACCTTGGGATATAATTTTTTGATTTGTTGCGTGGCCTCAAGGCCGTTCATCACGGGCATGTCCACATCCATGAGTACGATATCAGGCGCCAGTTTTTCTACCAGGTCGAGTCCTGCTTTTCCATTACCGGCTTTCGCCAAAATTTGAAATCCTCCGATGCCTTCCACCAATTGGGCGAGGCCGTCAAGAATGAGTTCGTGGTCGTCGATGAGGATGATGGTGCTGGGCATGGAAATAGAAACGTTTTGAATTGATTGGGTAAATGTAAAAATATTATGGAGTGGCGGAAGGAAGGCTTATTTGAAATGTGATTTGAAGTATTTTAGAAAACGAAACACGGAAAATGTCCTGATCAAATTATTCCCAATAAATTCGGCATCATTCCATGCGTTACTTTTATTAGGCAATAATATTTATTTTCGTAGAACAGATTTAATTACCGTGGCCAAATTCAGAAACAAATACCGCATTGAATCGTCGGGACGACCGAATTGAGATTACACCTGGATTGGAGCATATTTCATTACCATATGCACGCAGGGCAGACAATGGTTTTTTGGTGATGTGGTTGATAAAAGATGAAATTGTCGCCCACCAGTGTCATTGCCGATTTGTGTTGGTATGATATCCAGACCCGCATAAAAAACGTCGAATTGGGATCGTTTGTTATCATGCCAAATCATATGCATGGGATATTGATATTGAATGGGTTTGGGAAATCGGAAAAATTGGTTGGTTTGGTTGGATCGGGTGGATTGGGTGGATCGGGTGAACCCCCAGGAACACCGCCACCCGATTCCCCCAACGAAAAATTTTCGCGGATTTCGCCGAAACCCGGATCGGTATCGACCATCGCACGATCGTATAAATCGGCGGTAACGAAACACGCCAATCGTTTGAATTTTGATTTTGGATGGCAGGAACGATTTCACGATCACGTGATCAGAAACCAGACGGAATACGAATTGATCTCGAATTATATTGAAACCAATCCCGCTAAATGGAAAGAGGACCAGTTTTTTGGTTATGGAGGATCTGGACGTTAAATTTCGAGCTCAAGGTGGGATTGCGGTTATGTTTTAGAAAAAAGCTGTCAGGTTTGGCCGATTCCGTTTGGTTTTAATTAAACCTCTCAGATTGTTACCCGCACTGTAATTCCCATGCCTCGCGATCTTTCCTCATCCACCGTCCAGGTGGCATTTATGCTCCGCAGGCGGGTTTCGATGTTCATCCACCCATGGCCTTCGATAAAATTTTTTTGGTTTTTCAAATCTTTGAGAGAATGCCTGTCTGATTTGTGCCTTATGCCAACCCCATCATCTTCCACGATCAATATGAGCTGCCCACCGGTTTTCATGATTTGCACGTCCACTCGGGTGGCTTTTGCATGTTTGAGAATGTTGTTTACCAATTCCTGGCTTATTCGAAATAGGTTGATTTCTATCTTTTCGGGAAACCGGACGTCGGCGTTCACTGCATCAAAATGATACGTAATTCCGGCGAGACCCAGGCTTTTGGCCAACATGTCTTCGAGTGCTGGCACAAGACCGAGTTCGGTGAGGGCTTTGGGCATCATTTGGTGGGAGAGGGCGCGCACGTCGCGGGCTGATTCGTCGACTACGGTTTGGATTTTTGTCAGGGTAAGGGCATCACCACCGGAATGCACGGCATTTGAAAGGGCGATTTTAATTCCGGAGAGCTGCTGTCCAATGCCGTCGTGGAGTTCGCGGGCGAGTCGTTTGCGCTCCGTTTCTGTGGCGTCGATCACGGCGTCGATGCGTTTTTCCTGTTCCCTGGCCAGGGCTCTTTGGAAAGCCGCTTCTCTGCGGGCGCGGTAGGTACTGTAACCAAATCCTGCCGAAACAAGGATGAATATGATCGCTGCACCTAAACCAAAAATCAGATTTTGCCTGGCTTCAATCGTGGCTTCCTGCTCTTCGAGTTGCAGGTTTTGAATAAGAATCTGGTCTTCCTTTTCCTTTGTTTGAAATTTGGTTTCCATCTCCGCAATGGCATTCTGCTGTTGTTCGCCCATTACGGTGTCGTGGAGAGCGGCGTACAATTGGTAAGTTTCAAATGCCTTTTGATAATTACCCTGAAGGCTGAAGGATTCTGCCAGGTTCTGGTAAGCTACTTCCACGTCATATTTTGAGTCGATGCGGCGCGCTTCGCCGATGTTGGCTTCAAGCAGGGTACGCGCGCGTTCTGGCTGACCGTTGGCATTGAGCATTTCTGCGATATTGTTGGTGGCCACCACCATGCCCTGCACATTTCCCAGAAGGGAATCCATGCGGTATGACTCGCGGAAGGCATTGATGGCCTGCTCATAATCGCCCATGTAAAAATACACGGCGCCGATGTTGTTAATGGATTCTGAAATGCCTTTCTGGTTGCCGAGTTGCCGCTCAATATCCAGCGATTTTTCGAAATAATGGAGGGAAGAGTCGAGGATACCCTGATTGGCATATATGATGGCGAAATTGTTCAGAATGTTCGCTACTTCCTTGAGATTTTCGGCATCCGACTGAATGGTCAGCGCCTGCTGGTAATATTCCAGCGCTTTGGGATAATCTTCCAGATACATGAACATGACGCCGACACTGTTGAGCACAGTGGCCAGATCTTCACTTGTACCCGACTGCCGGTGGAGATCGATGGATTTCTGAAAGGATTCCAGCGCTTTTTCATATTCGCTTTTATATCGGTAGCAGACGCCCTGATTGGAATAAATGGAGGCTTCGAGGGCGGGCCATTTACCCGCTGTCATTTGCAGGGCGCTGTCGCCCATCGCAATAGCCTGATCGTACAATCCCTGAAATCTGTACACAATACCGAGTTTGTGCAGGGCCGATGATTTCCCGAAAGGGTAGTCTAATGCATCGGCGAGTTTAGCAGCTTCGTTGGCATGGATGATGGCTTGTGCGGGTTGGCTTTGCGCTTCCGCGAAACTGAGTTCATTGAGCAGGTCGACGCGTTCAGTTCCACGGGCAGATTGGAGCTTTAGGATGAGGCTATCGGTTTGTCCGTTTATGTGCAGCGTGGACAGGGTAAGCACAAGATAGAGCGCTGCAATTTTGCGCATGGGCAGATTGGTTAATTCGGAGCGAATATAGGAGAAGGGAATTGCCTTTACAAATCTGATTGGAATTAAATGTGCTCGTTGGAATGCCTTGGGATGGGGCCTTGCGACTTATCTGATAGCTATAAATCCCCAATTTAAAAACCTGACTGCCTGGCTCGAAACCAACTCAAGGATTGGCATACTTACTTTCTGGATTTGCCTCGATGTTGAGATCCTTGTTTACACAGAGCGCATTCCTGAATTTACAGGTTGTCTAATTCCCAGCGCAGGTTCTTCCGGGCCTGAGACTCGAATGCTTTCTGAAATTCTGTGGTTTTGTAAATGCTATCCATATGGAGGAAATGTTCGAGAACTTTTTTTCGCCCCGGTTTATAAAGAAAATCCGGGAAAATAATGTATTCCTGTCTGATCTTTTTCGCGTAAGCTTCATACATTTCAATAGATTCGCCGATAATCCCAAGATCAATATCGATGAGATAATTGGTATCCATGTCCTTGTTGAATGCGTGGCTTTTTGTGGCGAGAATATGGGTTTGGCATTTAGCGATCTGTTGTTCGCTCAGGCCGAGTTTCTGACATTTCTCTCCAGCCGTTTCAGCACTTCTGTCTTCATTGTTTTTGCTGGTGGCGCTGTAAATGAAGTCATGGTAGAATACGGCAAATTTCACGCAATCGATTTGTTGTATTTGCGCGTCGTATATATCCACTTTCTGCATCATGTAGGCGAGGTGTTCGAGGTTGTGATAGTGGCGGTTTGGTTGGCTGTAAGCCTGTTCTATTTCTGACCAGAAATCCGCTTGAATTGATTTATCCTCTGTGTATTTTGCCGTGAGCCCGAGCCATTCGTTTTTTAAATTTGCCAAAATATTTGCGCTTAATGGCGCAAAGTTAATACAAGTTATTTATGCGTTTTTCTATTGTCGATCCACGCGGATTTATTCGGGCTCTTGATTCAGTTTATTTGATGTCATGGTTTTGAAATTTTAATTTGACTGATTCTTCGTTCGATAAGGTCATCTTCCATCTTTATAATAGCCGTATTCGGGTTGACGCCAACTATGGTACCTTTTGCTATTGCGCCTCTTTCGATCAATTCTACCAGATCGCCGACATCCAATTGATGTTCAAATTTGTATACCCCGGCCTGGGTTTGATACAGACTCTTTTCCTGAAAAATAAAGGCAACAGAATCTCTTGCGATTAACCTGTAGCTCTTTCGGCCTGTTTTCTGATTGAATTTCATGTTGTCCAGTTTTCCAAATACGTATACCCCTACCGAATCGTTTGATTCAACGTAGTTGGGAATAATTTCATTCAGGGTCTTCGTTGTTTGTTTCAATGAATCCAATTTTGAAAATATATCTTTCCCTTCACCGTCCGGAGAAAATTCGATCAGATCGGCACTTACAGTAGCAATGGTGGTGCCGACAAATGGAAAAAAAGACCGCTTGAAATCGACTGTGACATTGGCATATACCTGGCCGTTGTCAAGTGGATGGTTTAGGTACATATTCTTCTTTGCATCCAGGACAAGCGCGGTGGGTTTCAACCCACCAATGCCTAATATATGCGTGGTTTTGGCCGTTCCAGAAACAAAATCAACAATTCGGAAATCACCGTTTGTAAGCGCAGCGCTGCCGGTCATTGCGCCTTCGTGGAAGGCACAGGAAAAGCAGAGTGCAGTCAGGGAAAGAAAAAATAGTATTCGTTTCATAGTCGGCGTTTTTCGGCTGCAAAATAGAAAATTAAATGGAAAAAATAAATTTAAGTTTTATCGTCATTGTTTGCGGAAAGCAAAAATACCGCAAAACCTCATTTCCATTTGCGTATCTAATTTTTTTACGTCCAATTTTCTAATGCGAATTTTCAGGTTTTATTCCCCATACCGGTCCGCGTGTTGGAAATCCAGTTCCGCTGCCACGGAATCTCCCTGATTGAGGAAATACATGGCCCGAATTTCATATAGTGCCGCCCGTTCAGGTTGGGCGGCGATAAGCTTGTTGATCAATTCAAGGGCTTCGGAACAATTCTCACCCATCTGCTGGCATTCGTAGAGGTAAGCCAACACGAGTCATTGGTACGCATCTATGTTGGAAGGGTACAGTTCGATGGCCTTTTAATATTCGAAAGCTGCGTTGTACCAATTGTTCTCTTTCATCCAAACATCCCCGGCA
>Ga0105047_10012419_pt1 | contig 13703 bp, 14 predicted proteins | sample MAT04_FD_78384 | JGI IMG/M metagenome (GOLD analysis project Ga0105047, IMG submission 78384) | Freshwater microbial communities from Lake Fryxell liftoff mats and glacier meltwater in Antarctica - MAT-04 (megahit assembly) | ecosystem: Environmental > Aquatic > Freshwater > Ice > Liftoff...
CGGTTACCACATCCAGGCCAGCGACGGCGAGATCGGCCACGTCAGTGGCATGTTGATCGACGACGAAACCTGGGCTGTGCGTTACCTCATCGTCGACACCAGCAACTGGTGGGTCGGTCATGAGATGCTCGTTGCGCCACAGTGGATCGAAGGCGTGAGCTGGGCAGAGGACACCGTTTCGGTCAAGCTGACGCGGCAGGCGATGAAGGATGCGCCAGCCTTCGATCCCACCGGCCCGCTGACCCGCGAGGATGAAGCCCGTTTGCACGAGCACTATGGCCGCAGCGGGTACTGGGCGGCCGAGGACAAGTCCGTCAACTAAGCATCACACTTTTGACACCTTCGCGCCGTGTCCTTTCGGCGCACATCGATTCACATCACCTGGAGAACACCATGAAGTTAAACCCCGAAACCAATCCACTGCGGAGCCAAGCGCTCGTCGCCTCGATCGCAAGAACGTCGCTTGCTCACTCCAAACCCACTGCCTTCATCGCATCCTTGGCAGCGTGCTGCCTCGCGGTGGTTGCCGTATCGGCCGCAGCGACGGACAAGCCGATGGACAAATCGTCGAAATCCTCGGCCAATAAAACGGTCGACATCCGCACCTGGAAGCTCGACCCGGCAACCGGCTGGAGCGTGCGCACACTGGTTGGCAAGAAGGTGCGCGGTCCCAGCGGTGAAGAGGTCGGCGAAGTCGAAAACATCGTCTTCGGCCCCGAAGGCAAAGTGGTCAAGCTGATCCTGTCGACCGGCGGCATTCTCGGCATCGGTGATAAGAATCTTGCCGTGAAATGGTCCGATGTGAAAGTCGGTCCGAACTACGACTACGTGACTACACCGATCACCGCCGAGTCGGTCGAAAAGTATGGCCTGTTCGATGGCGTTCCCGAGAAGTCTGGCGCCGTGGGCCCACGGCAATGGCGCTCATCTGAGCTGATCGGTGACGAGGTGCAGCTCAAGGAAGGCGTCCGCTATGCCTCCGTACGCGATCTGATCGTGTCGAAGGAAGGACAGCTCCAGGCGGTGATCGTCAGTCCTGACGTCGGCTACGCCCGCGGCATGCGTGGGTACTACGCCTATCCGTTCCATGGCTACGGCTACGGCTGGAACCCGCGTAACCCGCACTACAACCTTCCCTATGGCAAGGCCGACATCGCCGACCTGGTTCCCTACGCCTACAACAAGAGGTGATGCGGAGCGTACAAACGGCAGGCCCGGACATCAGCGGGCCCGCCGTCCACTGAAAGCAAAAATGCTTGTCAGGCGCCAATCACGATGATCGCCCCTTCTTAAATTGGGGGGCGCTGCATGCGGCGTAAATTGATCTTTATTCAACACAGGAGTACGACATGCCTAGTCCAAAAGACAATACCAAGATGACCGGAGACACCCATCTGCCCGAGATCGAGTCGAACCAGCCGGTCGAAGAGGGTTCGCCAATCGGCCTTGGCACCAGAGGCATGCAAAGCGGCCTCGTCGGCCATGCCGTCAAGAAGGCCGGGGTGATTACCGATGGAGAGGACCGTCCGGGCGCTGATGAACGGTCTGACGACCGTCGCGGAACAAGTGGTGAGTCAAGCCCATGATGGCATGACGCCAATCTGCCGGTCCCGGCATCTGTCAAGGACTTGCATCGAGTGCCGAACGAACCTGAACGTCATGCGAAATTGCCGGCCCCGTTGCGGGCTCGGGGCCGCCGGGCTGGTCACCGGCATTGCATTTGGACAAGAAGGTTGTGAGCTCGCCGGTCTCATCAATTCCTTTCGCGATTAGCAGAAACTCATCGCGCGAGGGCCGTTCTGCGTCTTCAAACTGCGGGTTCACATCCGTTTGGCAGCCTATTCAACGTGTTTTATGCCAATTGAAAGTTCAAAAGTGACAGTTTTAAGGGAAGCCGACAGCGTGCTCAGGCTGGCCCATGAACTGTCACCGCTCTGGTTTGTGGAGGTGCGTGGCGGCACCGTGGCTGGCCTCGATGAGTTCTACAGCAAGCGCTTCGACTCGCTGCGGTGACGTACCCCCTATGAAGTCAACAACCAAGAAAGGAACTGAGATGAGTTTTCAAATGCGACACAAACCTGCTGCGGCAGCCACTGTCATGCTGCTGGCTAGCGCGCTGGCGTGGCCGCAAGCTCACACGCGCCAGCTCGGCGACTGCACGCTGCGCAGCAGCACGGTCAGCTCGGTGAATCTGCCTGCCGAGACCGCCCGCGCCCATGGCATTGAGCGCGATCCGCGCCGGGGCATTGTCAATGTCACCGTCTTGAAAAACGAAGCGGGCATTGACAAACCAGTGCCCGCCCGCTTACAGGTTCAGACACTCAACTTGGCGGGGCAGCGGCGCGATATCAACATGCGCCCAATAACCGCCGCGGGGCGCATTTCCTACCTGGGCGTCTATGAATTTGTCCATGGCGAAGTGCTCGACTTCACGGTCACGGCCCAGCCGGAAAACGTCGGCCAGCCGCTGGACCTGACCTACCGGGACCGGCTCTGGGCGCAAGGCGATCTGCCGGACTTCGCACCGCAGCGCTAGCGCGCTCACTCTTGCTCGTTCGGCAGCGCAAACCACAGCGAGGTGCCCGCGAATTGCGAGAGCACAATCACCGGCAGGATACGGCTTGCGCGCTGAACCGCGCCGCCCCCGGCCCCTCAGCCCCGCTTAAGAAACCAGCCGATGCGCGCCGTATCATCGGTCAACAAGGACCAACGCATGCGACTACTGCTCGTCGAAGACGACACCATGATTGGAGAGGCCGTACTTGATGCACTGCGCGGTGCCCACTATGCCGTGGACTGGGTGCGCGACGGCAAGCTGGCCGACGCGGCCCTGCGCAGCGAAGACTACGACCTGGTGCTGGTGGATCTGGGTCGGCCACGGCGCGCGACGCGGTGGGCGAGCGCATCGCCCGGCTGGATGCCGGCGCCGATGACTATGTGGACAAACCCTATGACACCGACGAGCTGCTGGCGCGCATACGCGCGCTGATACGCCGCAGCGCGGGCCGGGCAGAACCGGCTTTTGAACACAGGGGCGTGAGCCTGAATCCCGCGACCCGCGAAGCCAGCCTGCACGGCCAGCCGGTGTCGCTGTCGGCCCGAGAGTGGGCCGTGCTGGAGCCGCTGCTGGCGCGCCCTGGCGCGGTGTTGTCCAGGGCGCAGCTGGAAGAAAAGCTCTTCAGCTGGAAAGACGATGTGAGCAGCAACGCGGTCGAAGTCTACATTCACGGCGTGCGCAAAAAGCTCGGCGCCGACCTCATCGAGACCGTGCGCGGCCTGGGTTACCTGGTGCCCAAGGAATGAGAACGGGCAGCGCACCACCGCAGGCGCCCGAGGTGAAAAGCAGAAGGGGCCATTCCCTCAAAATCAGGTTGTTGTGGTTTGTGCTGGTGGCGATCCTGCTGGTCGCTGTGCTGCAGGCCCTGACCGCTTACCGTGGCGCGCTGCGCCAGGCCGATGCCATGTTTGACGACCATCTGCAGCAAGTCGCCCGCTCGCTGCGCAGCGGCATCCCGCTGGACTCCCCCTTGCTGCAGGACAGCGAGGCACCGGACTTCGACCTCTACATCCAGATCTGGGGACCGGACGGCAGGCCGCTGTTTCGTTCCACGCGTTCGGCGCTGCCGCAGCGCGCGGTGCTCGGGTTTTCCGATGTCGTGGCCGGCGGCAACCTCTACCGCGTCTACACCCTGCAGACCGCCCTGCAAACCGTGCAGATCGCGCAGGACCTGGGCGCCCGCACGGCGCGCGCACGTTCGCTCGCAGTTCAGGCGATCCTGCCCTTCGGCCTGCTGACGCCGCTGCTGATCCTGGCGGTCTGGTGGGTCATCACCCGGTCGCTGGCGCCGGGAGGTCGCGAGCCGCGCTCCTGACGATTTTTCACCGCTGGCTGACACCGGCTTGCCCGACGAAGTGCGCCCGCTGGTGGACGAGCTCAACCTATTGTTTGGCCGGGTGCAAGGCGCTTTCGAGGCGCAGCAGAATTTTGTCGCTGATGCAGCGCATGAACTGCGCTCGCCAGAAGGATGAGCAGGCGGGAACTCACCAGTTCACTTTGCCAGCTGCCTGCGAATCGCTTTGAGCTCATGCCGCCGCGCCGCGGTGACCTTCGGGTAACTCAACTTCAGACCTTGCAGCGCATCAAGCACGATCTGCGACACAAACAGACGCGCGTTCTCCTTGTCGTCGGCTGGCACGATGAACCAGGGTGAATCCGCCGTACTGGTCGCGCTCAGGGCGTGGCCATAGGCTTGCATGTAGTGGTCCCAGAACTTGCGCTCGGCGATGTCGGCCTCGCTGAACTTCCAGTTCTTGTCGGGCTCATCGATGCGCGCCAGCAGGCGCTTGCGCTGCTCCTCCTTGGACAGGTGCAGGAACACTTTTATGATGCGCGTGCCATTGGCATGCAGATGTCTTTCCAGGTCGACGATCGACTGAAAGCGGCTGTGCCACACCGACTCATCCGGCGCAGGATCGGGAAGGGATTGGCTGTGCAGGATGCTGCTGTGCACGCGCACGATCAGCACCTCTTCGTAGTACGACCGGTTGAAGATGCCGATGCGCCCGCGCTCGGGCAGGTCGCGCGTGGTGCGCCAGAGGAAGTCGTGTTGAAGTTCCCGCGCGCTCGGATGCGCAAAGCTGAACACCTGGCAGCCTTGCGGGTTGACGCCCGACATCACATGGCGAATCGCGCCGTCCTTGCCTGCCGTATCCATCGCCTGAAACACCAGCAGCAAGGCGTGCCGGTTCGACGCGTAAAGCAGGCGTTGCTGGTCACTCAGCTGCTCTACCTGATCCTGCAGCATCTTGCGGTACGCCTTCTTTGACTTGCACAGGGGTTTTACATGGGTGGCCCAGAGGCCGAGGTCAACGGCATCGCCCTCTTGGACTCTGAATTCAGTGGTGCCAATGTTCATGAGATTTCCTTTTTTTTGTCCGCTGCCCTGCCTTAGGCGCCCGCAAGCAAGCGGCGGGCGCGCATCACCACGTTGTCGGCCGTAAACCCAAACTCCGGCAGCAGGACGCTGGCTGGTGCCGAGGCGCCAAGGCGCTCGACGCCGAGCACCTCGCCCCGGTCGCCAACATAACGATGCCAGCCAAGGGTGGCCCCAAGTTCCACAGCAAGTCGCGCGTGAATACCGGGCGGTAGCACGTCGTCGCGGTAGCTTTGCGCTTGGGCCTCGAACAGGTCCCAACTGGGTATGGAGACGCAACGCACGGCAACCCCCTCGGCATGCAAGCGCTGGGCGGCAGCCAAGATGAGCATGAGCTCCGAGCCACTGGCCAACAAAATCAAGTCAAACTCACTGGACTTGCCTCGAGCGCCGGTGGGGGACGACTCCCACACCACGTAAGCGCCCCGGCGCAGGCCTTCGGCGCTGGCATGTTGGTGGCGGTCGAGCGTAGGCAGGTTTTGGCGCGTTAGCACCAGCAGCACCGGCCGATCGCGCGTCTCAATGGCCACCTTCCACGCCACGGCGGTCTCGTTGGCATCGGCTGGGCGGATCAGGGTGAGCTTGGGCATGGCGCGCAGGCTGGCGAGCTGCTCAACAGGTTGGTGCGTCGGGCCGTCTTCGCCGACGGCGATGCTGTCGTGAGTGAACACAAACACCCCGTGCAAACCCATGAGCGCGGCCAAGCGAAGAGCGGGGCGCATGTAGTCAGAAAAGACAAAGAAGGTCGACCCAAACGCCAAAAAACCGCCGTGCGCGGCCAGGCCGTTGACGATGGCACCCATGGCATGCTCACGCACACCAAAGCGCAGATTGCGGCCGGCGCGGCTCCAGCCACCGGCGTCGCTGCCCTGCGCGTCAAGCCCCGCGCACCACGGCGGGTTGAAGGTGCCCTGCCCCGTCAAGGCCGTGTGGGTCGACGGATCGAGGTCGGCCGAACCACCAAAGAGCGCGGGCAGGCGCGGCGCGATGGCGCTCATCACCTGCCCGCCGGCCACGCGGGTGGCCATGCCCTTGTCATCGGCGGCGAAGACCGGGATGTCGGCGTCCCACCCCTCAGGCAGGTCGCCGCGCAGACGGCCTTGGAGTTCGGCTGCCAGGTCCGGGAAGGCCTGAGCGTAGCTGTGCAGGCGTGCGTCCCAATCGGCCTCGGCCTTTGCGCCGCGCGTCAAAGCCTGTCGGAAATGCGCCAGTGCAGGCGCTGGCACCAGGAACGGCGGGTCCAGCGGCCAGCCCAGCGCCTGTTTGGTGCGTCTCACGTCCTCCCTGCCCAGTGGAGACCCGTGGGCTTTGAAGCTGTCTTGCTCAGGCGACCCGAAGCCAATGTGCGTGCGCACGAGGATCAGCGAAGGCCGCGTGGTCTCAGCGCATGCCGCGTCCAGCGCTGCGTTCACCGCCTCCAAATCGTTGCCGTCATCGACGACCTGGGTGTGCCAGCCATAGGCCTCAAAACGCAACGCGCGGTCTTCGCTGAAGGTGATGTCGGTGCTGGCCGACAGCGTGACGCGGTTGTCGTCGTACAGGCAGACGAGCTTGCCCAATTGCAGGTGACCGGCCAGGGACGCCGCCTCAGCGGCCACACCTTCCATCAGGTCGCCGTCGCTCACCAGTGCCCAGGTGCGGTGGTCAACTGGCGTGTGGCCGCCCTGGTTGTAGCGCGCTGCCAGATGCGCTTCGGCAACCGCCATGCCCACCGCGTTGGCCAGGCCCTGGCCCAGTGGGCCGGTGGTGATTTCTACGCCCGGTGTGTGGCCACGCTCAGGATGACCGGGCGCCTTGCTGCCCCATTGGCGAAACTGCTTCAAGTCGTTTAACGACAGGTCGTAGCCCGTCACGTGCAGCAGGCTGTAGAGCAGCGCGGAGCCGTGCCCGGCAGAGAGCACAAAACGGTCCCGGTCCGGCCACAACGGGTTCGCTGGATGGTGTTTCAAATGACGGGTCCACAGGGCGTAAGCCATCGCGGCTGCACCCAATGGCAGACCCGGGTGGCCGCTGTTGGCCTGTTGAATCATGTCCACCGACAGGAAACGCAGCGTGTTGAGGCACTGAAGGTCGTGCGGGGTGGACATGGGGGCTCTGCCCTTCAAGACGCCACGTCCATGGCGGGCAGCCCCTTGCGGTCGTCGCTCGGGGCTTGTGCAGTTTGCACACGCGCGTGGGCACTCATGGCACTGCTGGTCCGGCAAGTGACTGCTCGACTGCGTCAAGCGCCTGGCGAATCGCGCCGAGAATCAGCCGGTTCGTGGCCACTTCATCGATGTCCGGTACATCCCACTCAAAGATAGAACGGTACTTGTCGACCAAGCCCTTCACGTCATCGGTCAACTGCTCGCGGTATCGCTCTAGCTCAATCTTTTCCATTTTTGCCATGTTGGTGCTCCTTGCTTGTTTCAGGTTGTCTCAGGCTGCGGCCGTCCAAGACCAGTTGCGGATTTCCGGCATGTCCTGCCCATGCAGGTTGATGTATTGCCGGTGTTCGATCAGCTTGTCCTTCAAGCGCCGCTTCAGCGCCAGGCCTTTGTCGCCGGTTTGCGGCAGGCGGTCGATCACGTCCATCACGAGGTGAAAACGGTCGAGGTCGTTGAGCACCGTCATGTCAAACGGGGTGGTGATCGTGCCTTCCTCCTTGTAGCCGCGCACGTGGATGTTGTGGTGGTTGGTGCGGCGGTACGCCAGCCGGTGGATCAGCCACGGGTAGCCGTGGAAAGCGAAGATCACAGGCTTGTCACGGGTGAAGATCTCGTCGAAATCCCGCTCGTTCAGTCCGTGGGGATGCTCGGTTTTGGATTGCAGCCGCATCAGGTCGACCACGTTGACGACCCGGATCTTGAGTTCGGGAATATGCTCGCGCAGGATGGATACCGCCGCCAAGGTTTCGAGCGTTGGCACGTCGCCACAGCAGGCCATCACCACGTCAGGCGACTCATCGCCATCGTTGCTGGCCCATTCCCAGATGCCGATCCCTTGCGTGCAATGCTTTACCGCAGCGTCCATCGTCAGCCACTGCGGCGCTGGATGCTTGCCGGCGATCACCACGTTCACGTAGTGGCGGCTGCGCAGGCAGTGATCCATCACCGACAGCAGGCAGTTCGCGTCTGGCGGCAAATACACGCGCACTACCTCAGCTTTCTTGTTGACCACGTGGTCCAAAAACCCCGGGTCCTGGTGTGAGAAGCCGTTGTGGTCCTGGCGCCAGACGTGCGAGGCCAGCAAGTAGTTCAGCGACGCGATATTGCGCCGCCATGGAATGTGCGCCGTCACCGTCAACCACTTGGCGTGCTGGGTGAGCATCGAGTCGATGATGTGGATGAAGGCCTCGTAGCAGTTGAAGATGCCGTGGCGCCCGGTCAGCAAATAGCCTTCCAGCCAGCCTTCGCACTGGTGCTCGCTCAGCATCTCCATCACGCGGCCAGTGGGTGCCAGGAACTCATCGGTGGGCTTGGTGGCCGCGTCCCACTGCCGATCTGTCACCTTAAACATCGCGCCGAGGCCGTTGGACATCGTCACATCGGCGCCAAACACGCGGAAATTGCGCTGCTCGTCGTTGAACGTTGCCACGTCGCGCAGGAACGGCCCGAGCACGCGCGTGTCGCCGATGCCGGGCGCGCCGGGCACCGACACCTCGCAGGCGTAGTCGCGAAAGTCGGGCAGGTGCAGATCGCGCAGCAGCAGCCCGCCGTTGGCGTGCGGGTTGGCGCCCATGCGCCGCAGGCCCACGGGAGCCAGCGCGGCCAGTTCCGGGATCAGCCGGCCCTGCTCATCAAACAGCTCCTCGGCGCGGTAGCTTTTGAGCCAATCGTCGATCTGCGCCAGATAGCCCGGATGCGAGGCGGGGTTTTTGAGCGGCACCTGGTGGGCGCGAAAGGTGCCTTCAATCTGCAAGCCATCGACCTCTTTGGGCCCGGTCCAGCCTTTGGGCGAATCGAGCACGATCATCGGCCAGCGCGGGCGCACCGATTTGCCGGTGGCACGCGCTTCTTTCTGGGCTGCGCGGATGTGCTCAATGGCGGTGTCCAGCGCCTTGGCCATCGCCTCGTGCATCAAAGCCGGCTCATGGCCTTCGACGAACAGCGGCGTCCAGCCGCAGCCGCGCAGAAACTGCTCCAGCTCCTCGTGGGTGATGCGCGCCAACACGGTGGGGTTGGCGATCTTGTAGCCGTTCAGATGCAGGATCGGCAGCACCGCGCCGTCGGTCACCGGGTCGAGAAACTTGTTGGAATGCCACGCCGTGGCCAGCGGCCCGGTCTCGGCCTCGCCGTCGCCGATCACGCAGGCGACGATCAGCTCGGGGTTGTCGAACACCGCGCCAAACGCGTGGCTGAGCGAATAGCCCAGCTCGCCGCCTTCGTGGATCGAACCCGGGCATTCGGGCGATGCGTGGCTGGGAATGCCCCCAGGGAACGAGAACTGCCGGAACAGCTTTTGCAGCCCGGCCTCGTCTTGGCTGATGTCCGGGTAGACCTCGCTGTAGGTGCCTTCCAGGTAAGTGTTGCCCACCACCGCCGGCCCGCCGTGGCCGGGGCCACAGACATAGATCATGTCGAGGTCGTACTTCTTGATCACCCGGTTCAGGTGCACATAAACGAAGTTCTGCCCCGGTGTCGTGCCCCAGTGGCCGAGCAGCATGCGCTTGATGTCAGCCAACGCAAGCGGCCTTCGCAGCAGCGGGTTGTCGTACAGGTAGATCTGCCCGACCGACAGGTAGTTGGCCGCGCGCCAGTAGGCGTCGATGCGGGTGAGCAGCTCGGGGGCCAGGGTGGTGTGGTGGTCGGTGAGCACGGCGAGCAGGGCGTTGCTGTTTGTCGGGTCGGTCTTGTTTGTCATGGGGTACTCACTTGCTTAGGGGTGATACGGTCCACCGCAGCAATTTCACAGCGATGCGCCACGAGGAAATCTGGCCTGACGCGGTTACCTTGGCACCGTCACCCGTGTGCGGGTTTTCGGACCGGCTAGGTGCATTGAACCTGCATCACTCAGCGGAGTCTGTTCGCCAGCATACGGACTGATTCGTGCGGCGCGAGCACACTGGGCTCCGCTTAACTGCTGCGCTGCACGGTCATACCGGATGCATCAGGGCAAGCGCGGCCCCGCCACCAACCATAGAGAAACCTATGCAAATCGGAATAATCGGACTCGGACGGATGGGCTCAGGCATGGCGCGGCGGCTGATGCAAGCCGGCCACACTTGCGTCGCTTACGACCCGAGGGCCGAGGTGGTCGCCACTTTGGGCGGGCAGGGGGCGGTCGGTACAGCCTCGCTCGCCGAGCTGGCCTTCAACATGATCCGCCCACGCGCAGTCTGGCTGATGGTGCCTGCGGGCGCTGTTGACGAAGTGATCAAGCAGTTGGCGCCGCATCTGGAGGCAGGGGACACCGTGATCGACGGTGGCAACTCGTATTACCGAGACGATGTTCGGCGCGCCCAGGAGCTCGCCGCCTCGGGACTGCACTACGTGGACGTGGGCACCAGTGGCGGCGTGACCGGTGAAGAGCGCGGTTACTGTCTGATGATCGGTGGCGAAAAAGCCGTCATCGACCACCTGACACCGGTCTTTGCGGCCTTGGCGCCGGGCGTCGGCACGGCAGCGCGAACACCGGGGCGCCGCGGCGCACCGACCCCGGCTGAAGACGGCTTTCTGCATTGCGGTCCATCGGGCGCAGGCCACTTCGTCAAGATGGTCCACAACGGCATCGAGTACGGCGTGATGGCAGCGTATGCCGAGGGCTTGAACATCTTGCGCCACGCCAACGTCGGCCTGCAAAAGCAGACCAGCGATGCGGAGACTACGCCGCTGCGCGGCCCTGAGTTCTACCGTTATGAGATGAACCTGCCCGAGATCAGCGAGGTCTGGCGCCGTGGCAGCGTGATCGGCTCGTGGCTGCTCGACCTGACTGCGGGTGCGCTGCTGAAGGACCCGCAACTCGAAGCCTTTGACGGTCGGGTGTCCGATTCGGGCGAAGGCCGCTGGACCATCCAGGCCGCAATCGACGAAGCGGTGCCAACACCGGTGCTCAGTGCCGCGCTGTACGGGCGCTTTGCCTCGCGCGGTGAGGCCGCCTTTGCCAATCAGGTGCTGTCGGCGATGCGCCATGGCTTTGGTGGCCATCTCGAAAAGCCTGCAGAGGATTCGCAATGAGCGTCCCCGCCCGGTACCTTGTAATGGTCGACGACAAGCGGCGCATCCTTGCGGCCTTGAAGGCCATAAGACTGGCCTGAACCGAGAAAATCCATGAACCTTAATACAAAAAAATTGCACGACCTTGGCCAGAGCCTGTGGGTCGACAACATCAGCCGCGAGATGCTTGCTAACGGCACGCTGGCGCGCTACATCGTTGACTTCTCCGTGACCGGATTGACGTCGAACCCGACGATTTTTGAGCATGCCATCGGCCACGGCAGCGCCTACGACGACACCATTGCCCGGCTGGCACGGCGTGGCGAACCCGCAGAAGTAATTTTCTTTAAGTTGGCGTTGGAAGACCTGACGGCAGCGGCCGACCTGTTTCGGCCGACTTTTGAGGCCACCGATGGGCTCGACGGCTGGGTCTCACTCGAAGTGTCTCCCGTGCTGTGCGACGACGCCGCCCAGACCATTCAAGCAGCGGCGTGGCTGCATGAGGCGGCGGACCGGCCGAACCTCTTCATCAAAATACCCGGTACCCTGGCTGGGGCGCACGCCATCGAAGAGTCAATCTTTAACGGCGTGCCGGTCAACGTCACGCTGCTGTTCTCGCGAGAGCACTACCTGGCGGCGGCCGAGGCTTATATGCGCGGCATCGAACGTCGTCTGCAGACGGGCCTTGACGCAAACGTAGGTTCGGTGGCCTCGTTGTTCGTCAGTCGCTGGGACGTCACGGTGCGGGACGAGGTCGCACCTGCATTTCATCATCGGCTTGGCATTGCTGTCGCCATGCGCACCTACAAGGCCTACCGGGACCTGCTGGCATCACCGCGCTGGCGCAAACTTGCGCAAGCCGGCGCCCAACCGCAGCGGCTGCTGTGGGCGAGCACGGGCACCAAAGACCCTACAGCGCCGGATACGCTGTACGTGCAAGCGCTGGCGGCGCCCGACACAATCAACACGATTCCCGAGAAAACCCTGCAGGCCTTTGCCGACCATGGCCAGGTCGATGCCATTTTGCCGGCCGATGGGGGCTATGCCGAGGCCGTGCTCGAAGAGTTCCGGCGCGAAGGTGTTAACGATGAGGCTGTAGCCGCCCGCTTGCAGCGTGAAGGCGCTGAATCCTTCACTGCATCGTGGCAAGCGCTGCTCTCGCGCATCCACGTAAAAAAGCACCCGACTGACCGGGGAGTGAGGCACAGGCGATTGCTGACAGTGCGAGCGCGGCGCTGTGGAGTCAGGCAATCCGCTCCAGAATCAGCACCCCAAAGAAGCCAAACGCGGCGATGAGCGCCCACCTGACGGTTAGCAGTCCGTAGCGCTTGTAGCGCGGTTGCCCCGTGCCGATGAACAGCATGAATGACACCACCGAGCCCAGCAGCAGCAAGAGAATGAGCCAGCGAAAAAGCAGCATGGTGGGTGTCCAGGTGAACTGTGCAGGCGTTGACGTCTACCAGGCTCGCGCCAGCTCAGCAAAGCCCTTGGGCGCACGCTTTTCGTCTTCAAAAGTCACCACATCCCAAGCATCCGGGTGGGCCAGTAACTCGCGCAACAACAGGTTGTTCATGGCGTGGCCGGAACGAAAAGCGCTGTAACTGGCCAAAAAACGGTTTGCCAATGACGTACAGGTCGCCCATCGCATCCAGGATTTTGTGCTTCACAAACTCGTCGTCGTAGCGCAGACCACCGGCGTTGAGCACCTTGTAATCGTCCATGACGATGGCGTTGTCCATGCCGCCGCCCAGCGCCAGCCCATTGGCGCGCATCATTTCCACGTCTTTGGTAAAGCCAAAGGTGCGGGCCCGGGCGATGTCTTTGGAGTACGAATTCAAACTCATGTCGAACACCACGCGTTGGCCCGTGGAGTCGACTGCCGGCTGGTCAAAGTCAATCTCAAAGCTGAGCTTGTAGCCGTGGTAGGGCTCCAGACGCGCCCACTTTTGGGTTGCGCCTTGGCCCTCACGCACTTCCACAGGCTTGATCAAGCGGATAAAACGCCGGGGGGCGTTTTGCAACTCAATGCCCGCGCTTTGCAGCAAGAACACAAAAGAGGCTGCGGAGCCATCCAAAATCGGCACCTCTTCGGCGGTGATGTCCACGTACAGGTTGTCCACGCCCAAGCCAGCGCAGGCGGACATGAGGTGCTCGATGGTGTGGACTTTGGCCTGACCCACTGAAATAGTGGAGGCCATGCGGGTGTCTGTGACTGCGGTGGCAGAGACCAATATATCGACCGGCTCAGGCAGGTCCACACGGCGAAACACGATACCGGTGTCGGGCGGGGCGGGGCGCAAGGTGAGCTCGACCCGCTGGCCGCTGTGCAGACCCACGCCAACGGCGCGAGTCATGGATTTGAGGGTTCTTTGTTTAAGCACGCCCGAGTTTACTTTTTGGGCTGAGTTTGGTTTTTTAGGATCGATAGAAGTCAAGTAAGTTGTCGCAAAAAGTGGGTAGGCTTAAAGGTTATTTTTACGGCTTATGAGACTCCTTGAATTCGGGTTTATCAGGTTTATCAGGGTTGAGATGAACCACATTAACGCGATCCCAGTTGCGAGTATTTTTTGACCAGCGATGAGGATGGAGGTCACGGGCCTGTGCGTAGAGTTGGGTGCGTTTTTGCAGCAACTGC
>Ga0105047_10012421_pt1 | contig 13703 bp, 7 predicted proteins | sample MAT04_FD_78384 | JGI IMG/M metagenome (GOLD analysis project Ga0105047, IMG submission 78384) | Freshwater microbial communities from Lake Fryxell liftoff mats and glacier meltwater in Antarctica - MAT-04 (megahit assembly) | ecosystem: Environmental > Aquatic > Freshwater > Ice > Liftoff...
CGTACCCGACGCGGAGAACTCGCCCTTCACCGTGACGCGGTAGAAAATGGCTTTGTTGAAGGTACTGCCACTGATGGCGAGATGGCTTTCAAACATCACCGGCTTGCTGAACTGCGGGCGATCGATCGTGCAGCCGACGAATTTCACTTCGGCCGCGAAGGTGGCCCCGTTGAACTCGGGTTGCACGAGCGTGCAGTTCCGGAACGCGACCGGCTTGTCGTAATTTCCGCGAAACTTCAGCTTGCGAATCCGCGCGTTCTCGACCGTCTTGCCCTCGGCGATGAGCGCAAAGACTTGCTCGACGGTGAGTTCGCCCTTCGGGGCGCTCGTATCTTCGCCTTCGACTTCCGGAACGAAATTCTCTTCGGACATGGTTCACCTTTTAGATGTTGAGCGTTGCCGAGACGCGCGGGAAAATCGCAGCGGCCTCATCGATCAACGGCTGATAATTCCCCGCGTAACGCGTCGAAAAATGGATCAGTTCCAGATGTTCGACCTTCGCGGCCTTCGCCAGTTCGGCGGCCTGCGTCGCCGTCATGTGCTTGTGCTTCTGTGCCTGTTTCAAATGCGAATTCGCGTAGAAACTATCGCAGTACAACCGCCACGCGCCTTTCGCCAACCGCAACAATCCGGGGCGAACGGCCTCCGAATACAGCGTATCGGTAATGAACGTCACCCTTGCCCCTTGCGATTCCGCGAAGTATTGCTCGGCCAGCGACTTCAGCGTAAACCGCCCACCGCGAATTTCGATCTGCGTATCGAGGCTCTCGCCACTTCGCAATTGCCGCAACACCTGCGCGACCCACTCGCCCGGTTTCAGCATTCCCGCACTCAACTTCGCGGGGTCGGGGTGGTAGCCCGATTTCTCCACGAGCGCATACGACCAGCAAGGCACCGTATGATCGGCAGGGGCCGCCTCCACCCGCAGATGTTCGTTTTCGTAGCAGGTGCTATTGCTCCACGCGCGTTCCGTGATCGTCGGTTCCGGAAAGCGCTTCGTGCATTCGAGCAACCCCGTACGGATCGTTCCCGCACCGAGTTCGTTGACCTCGATCGCGATTTTCTGGAACGGAAAGAATGGGTATTCGTAGCTATGGATTCGGTCGTACACCTTCTGGATCGTGCCGATGGGGCCGAACACACGGAGCGTCTTGTCCTGGTCGATGTTCGCGCGAACGATGCGGTCGAAACCGATGAAATGATCGACGTGATGGTGCGTGATAAACGTACATTCGAGGTCGCCGAGTTGCGCGTTCGTCAGCCGGTGATTCTCGCCCGCATCGAAGAGCATCGCGTTCGTGCTACCCGGATAATCGAGGTAAAGCACCGGGTCGCCGGTCGAGCCGTTGACGAGATTGATCGTCGAAAACGTACGTGAAGCGGCCACGGCAAATGCTCCCATGCGAAGGTGGTGTCACCGACTCTCATACCCTATTCGCCAGGCGTCGTCTCCGCTTTCATTGGACTGTTATCGCCGCATCAGCGACTCGCTTCCTATTGTCATCGGCTCGATTTTGAGGTCGTCGAAATAGGCTTCGCCGAAGCCCGTGAGGGCGAAGGTCATCGCGATTTTGCCGTCGGCAGGGGCTTGGCGATAGAGGAAGTGTTGCTTCCAGCGGCTTGCGTGGCCAATGCGTACGGCGAGCGGTTCGCCACCGACGGAATCGAACGCGACCACGCCGTCGGCAGAGCTACCGATTGGGTATGGAACCTTTACCCAAAAGCTAATGCGCACCCACGATTTTGGCGGCACTTCGAACACCGGCGACTCGGCCACCACCGACACGCGTTCGAGTGCCTGAGGCGGACGAAACTTCGTATTGGCAATCGACTGAATCGGTATTACGCACAGTTTCAAGCAGTGTTTGCCGAGGTTCGGTTGCACACTCGGCGGCGGTCCTTTCTCCGGCGGTTTATCGCGAATTGCATCGGTGACATTCACGATTGCTGCCGTCGGCGTCACCGCGTCGAGGTGGCTTTCGCGGGCCACCCATCCGGGCACGGACTGCACCGCCGCACCTTCGGGCCGCGCCGCTTCGCTGAGTTCGAAGCCACCGGATCGCACAACGTTCGGCAACACCTGTCCGTTCTGAATGATGCGGGACAGTTCCCAGTGTTTCGGCAGCGTGTAAAATCCGACAGCGTATGGGCTGGAAGTCGGCGCGGTCAACGACGCCGTTGCGTTTTTCCAATGCTCGTGCATGATGATTCGCAACGGCCGAAGCGCGGTCCGCGCCTCCCGCCATGCAATGTCGGGCTGACCGTTATCGATCGCTTTTTCCGCGCGGCGAATCGACTGCCGCGATTGCGCGAATAGGTCATCCGCGCCGCGCACATCGGGCGCGATCGGTGCCAAAGTTTCGTGGACGGTTCGCACTTTGTCGAAGATTTCGACCGCTTGTTCTTTTGCCATTTGTGCGGCTTTTCGAGCCGAACCGTTGCGGATGTTGTCCTGCCAGCGGACGACAATGCCTTCCGGCGTGAGGTCGTTCGTCAGCACGATTGCGGCAGTCAGGTCGAACTTTGGGATCGTGATTTCCATTCCGCCTGGCACCGATTTCATGCCGCCAGTCGCACGCAGGTTGTCGTACGTCGCGGGCGTCAGCATCCACGGGTCGTAACCTTCTGGCACCAGCGGCACGACGATTTTCAGGTTGTCGATCGCGCCCTGATCGGGGCAATGTTGCGAGCCACTACCGAGCCACATCGGCAGCACCAGGATTCCCTTTTTACCGCGAATGATTGCTGCTTTCACGGCCCAGTGCGACGTGGGTACCCAGATCGTTTTTTCGTCTTCGGCGGTGAACAAAATCGGTTCGAGTAGTTCGAGTTCAGTGTTCAAGAACGACAGTTCGATGAGTCGATCGCGGCTGTTATTCGAGGTGCTTCGTGTTGTGCTGCCGGTCGTACTGATCGGCATGTTCGCGGGGTCGGGCGCAAGGAAGCGATCTGTCCAAAAGCCGAGGCCACGGTAACCGCAGGCGAGGCCTAGGTACGTCAGAAGGCGGATCTGTTCGGGTTGCGGGCCGAGGGGCGAATCGAGCGAGTCGGGGTTCGGTTGCCCCGTGGCCACCTGCAAATACCACGGCTCGCTATGGGCTTGGACCCACGTCCACATGAGCTTGCCCGGCGCGGTCAACGTGCGTCGTTGCAGCAGCCATTCGCGGTATTTGTCGAGTTCCAACCCGGTGAACAACGGCCAGCGGTGGCTGCCGATCACGTCGAGATATTCGGAGTACGCCGAGTAGCCGTCCCAGAGATCGATAGCGCGGGGGCGGCGCGGGTCGTACTCGCGGAGCGTGTTGGCGGTGCGCGCAACGGCTTTGAGTTGTTCGGTCGTTCGACCGCCCCCGAGGTCCCACATCAACACGCCATCGCCAGAGCGGAAGCGGCGGAAATGTTCGGCCAACCGGTCGGCATCGCGACCGATACTCACCGGCGTCTCGTTGCCGATTTCGCCCAACAACGGCACACCCGCAATCACCATGAAATTGTTCTTCGTGACAGCATCGTCGATCAACGACGGATCGGTACCGGCGGGGAAGGCGATCGTGTTAAAATTGATGTCGCGAAGCCCTTTCAGCGACTGCCCCGTGTGACGAACCGCACGCATGAAAAACGGTTTTTTATTAATGAGAATGCGCCCCGCCACGAACTCCACCGAGTAAGGGTGCGCAACGCCGTTCGACATCGTTCCCGGCAAGTCGCCGGGTATATTTTTCGTAATGCTCACGGGACGGCCAATGCCGCGCGTCGGCTTCTTCGGGTCGATGTCGCACGGGCCGATGTCGAGGTCGTCGATCCACATTTCCGACGCTCCCGCACCGGCGTATACGTTCAGCACAAGGCGATCGATGTAAGCGTCAGTCGGGTCGATGTCGCGACCGAGTTTCGTCCGCAACACAGGGAGCTGTTTGCGTAGCCCTTCGGCCGGGTTTCCGAGCGTCAATCGGTGCCATTGGCGGACTTTTTCCTCGGGGTAGGCATCGCCGAGAATCAGCGTCGTGAGGGCGGCATCCGGGTTCTTCGGGTCGCGTTCCTTGGGTAACACCACCCGTGCCCGCAACTGAATTCCTTGGCGGAAACTCTTGATCCAGACGCTCGCCGTCGCTTCCGAGCCGGTCCCCGGCGAAACGGGGCACGGGGGCGTTTCGTAATAATAATGCGCGAATTCCGAGTCGGTGCCCGCCACTTTCGGCTTCGATTCGACCTTCAGATACTCCGACGACGGCGCGTTGTAATAACGCTCGGTGGAAATGCGGTGATCCTTCTCTTCTAACTCGACGTTCGTATCGCCGGCCACCCAAGAGGGTTGCCGACCGGAGAAGCCATCGCGGTGGTAATGCGTGCCGCGCGCCGCCGGAGATTGCGCAGGCAAAACCGCCGCAATCGCAAGCAACCCGACAGCCACCAGCATCAATAAACGGTCGCGCATAAGAGACTCCTCGATATGCGTATACCCCACCGCCACGAATAACGGAAGGGCAGGTCGAATGGTGGAATGCGTTGCGTTGCGGCGGATTGGGTGGATGGTGGAACTGCGGGCGCGGGCTTCATACGATAATAAAAACCTCTCACTCGGTTGCGGAGTAACACGGTCATGCGGCACGTTCTTTCGGCACTCGTTCAGAATCAGCCCGGTGTGTTGGCGCACATCTCGGGGATGCTCGCGTCGCGTGGTTTCAACATCGACAGCCTGGCCGTCGGTGAAACCGAACTCGCGAATATGTCGCGGATGACGTTCGTCATTCATGCCGAAGACAACGTCGTCGATCAGGTTCGCAAGCAACTGGACAAGATCGTCACCGTCGTGCAAGTCGTCGATATTTCGGCAGAGAACTACGTCGAACGCGATTTAATGCTGATTAAAGTGGCTTGCAAGCCGGAGAAGCGTGCGGAGTTGTCGCTGCTCGTCGAGACGTTCCGGGGTCGCGTGGTGGATATTCAGCACAGCGACATGATGATCGAAGTCAGCGGTTCCGAAGGCAAGGTCGAAGCGTTCATCTCGCTGATGCGGCCCTACGGCATCGTGGAACTCGCCCGCACCGGTCGAATCGCCCTCATTCGCGGGACGCCCAAAGCCAACGGAGACGAAGCGTGAGCGCGACACCCGCAACGATTTCCCTGCCGACGCGACGGCTCGACGATGCCGTCGTGAGTTTGCTGCAAAGCCTGAAAGTCGGCGACCGCATCCGGATCGTGCAAACGCTCCGGGTCGGTTCGCGTACCTGGCCGGCCGAAGCCGTCGGCGTCTTTCGCGGCATGGGCTATCTCTCCACCGGCGTGACGACCAATCGCCTCCCGGAAGACGATATCATCGTGCCAACTGTGCATTTCACCAAAGACAACGGCGAACTCACCAGCATCAGCCTCGACGAAAATACCAAGGTCGAGAAGCTGTAGACAGAACGAACATTTCTATGGGCAAAACCGTCAAATCGAATCGCGTGCTCGTTACGCATTCGCAATGACATCAGTAGGTTCACGCCTCGCGCTTCGCTGCGCAAAGCCTTCGCGGCGCGGCTAAACGTGTCCAAGCGGGGATAGAGGATCGACGTACCGCGATGTAGTTTTTCTACAAACCTTTGCAATTCGCCAATCGTCGTGATAAAACGCTGGTATCTCTCTCCTTCCTCAGGTATTTCCCCATGCCTCGGTTCGTTATTGCTTCTTTGCTGCTAACCATCGCGACACTCGCCTCGGCGGCTGAGCCTGCGCTCAAAGTGCTGTTCCTCGGCGATGCGGGGCACCATCAGCCAGCCGCCCGGTATGCACAGCTGCAACCGGAATTCTTGAAGCGAAACATCGCGCTCACTTTCACCGATAAAGTTAGCGATCTCAACGACGCGACACTGAACGCCTACGACGGCCTGATGATCTTCGCCAACCAGACCGAGTGGGCACCAGAGAACGAAAAGGCGCTTCTGGATTACGTGGCCAGCGGCAAGGGCTTCATCCCGCTTCACTGTGCCAGTTACTGCTTCATCAAGTCGCAGCCGTACATCGACCTCGTCGGGGCACAATTCCGCAGCCACACGACGGGTGTGTTTCGCGTGAATACTACCGCGGCCGATCACCCGATCATGCAGGGTCTTCAGTCGTTTGAATCGTGGGACGAAACTTACGTCCACCACAAGCACAACGCGAAAGATCGCACCGTTCTCGAAGTCCGCACGGATAAAGACCTCATCGAACCGTGGACGTGGGTCCGCAATCACGGCAAGGGCCGCGTCTTTTACACCGCTTGGGGGCACGATCACCGTACGTGGAGCCATCCGGGCTTCATCGCGCTCGTCGAACGCGGCACCCGTTGGGCCTGCAACAAGGGCCTCGATACGGCAAGCGTGTACGTCGATCGCCCGCAGATGACCGGGTTCGCGAAAGATGCCAAGCCGTTCGAGTTCGTCGATGGCGTGCTGCCGTTCTACCCACCGGGCGAAAAGTGGGGCACGATCCGCGAGCCGATCAGGAAGGTGCAGAAGCCACTGAGCGCGGAAGAGAGCATCAAGAATTATGTGACGCCCGTCGACTTTGAAATGAAGCCGTTCGTAACCGAGGAAAAGCTCGGCGGCGGCAAACCGATCGCGATGACGTGGGACGAACGCGGGCGATTGTGGCTCTCGCTGACGTTCGATTACCCGAACGAAATGCAGCCGCAGGGCAAAGGCCGCGACAAGATCGTCGTCTGCGAAGATATCGACGGCGATGGCGTCTGCGACACGGTGACCGTATTCGCCGACAAGCTGAGCATTCCGACGAGTATCCTGAACGTGAATGACGGGTTGCTCGTTCATCAGGCCCCGCACACGCTGTTCCTGAAAGATACCGATGGCGACGGGAAAGCCGATGTCCGCACCGTGCTGTTCACCGGCTGGGGCACTGGCGACACGCACGCCGGGCCGAGCCATATGCGTTACGGTTTCGACAACTGGATCTACGGCATGTGCGGTTACAGTGGCTTCGATGGCACCGTTAACGGCGAAAAGGTGAAGTTCGGTCAGGGGTTATACCGCTTCAGGATCGACTACGGGAAAGCGACGAAACTCGAGTTCCTGCGCTCGACGAGCAACAACAGTTGGGGCGTCGCGTTCAACGAACAAGGCGAACTCTTCGGCAGCACCGCGAACGGCTGCCCGCTCGTTCATCTCACGATACCGAACCGCTACTACGAGAAGGTGAAGGGCCTGACGCCCGGCGCACTTCAAAACATCGCGTACGACAACCACATCGAACCGGTGGTCAAGGAGTATCGCCAGGTCGATTGGCACGGCGGGTTTACTGCCGGGGCCGGGTGCAGCATCTACACCGCCCGCACCTACCCGCCTGAGTACTGGAACAAGGTCGCATTCGTCAGCGAGCCGACGGCGCACCTCACGGCAGCGCTTCCGTTGCACGCGAACGGCAGCAGCTACACCGCCCGAATGGGCTGGAACCTGTGTGCTAGTCGCGACGACTGGGCCGCGCCGATCGATGCCCAAGTCGGCCCCGATGGGCACATGTGGGTAGTCGACTGGTACAACATCATCGTCCAACACAACCCGACGCCACAGGGTTACGCAACGGGCAAGGGCAACGCTTACGAGATCCCGCTTCGCGACAAAAAGTACGGCCGCGTTTACAGAGTTGTGTACACGAAAGCGAAGCCCGAGCCGCGCGTAAATCTCAAAGACGCCACGGTGGAAAAGCTGATCGAGACGCTGAGCCACCACAACCTGACGTGGCGGTTACACGCGCAGCGATTGCTGGTCGATGCGGGTCAGAAAGTCGAGGGGCTGAAACTCGTCACGAACAAAAACGCACAGATCGAATCCCGCCTGAAAAGCCTGTCGCAGGCCGAGCGTTTGACGGCGTTCCTCGCCATCGCCGACGAACCGGCATCGAAAGACTATGGGGCGGTGATTGTGACGGCTCTGCGCGATTCGACGAACACTGGGGACACGAACATTTCGCAAGCCATGACCATCGCGGCGGCGGTTCACGATGTGCATTTCCTGACGGCGATCATTGCTGAAACGAACCTCTCCGCCGATGCGAAACGGGTCGTGGAAATCGTCGCGAAACACTACGGATCCAGTCCGCATGGCAAGACCTTGGGCCCATTATTAATCGCGATGGAACGTGCGAAATCGCCCGCGATTGCGGAGATGATCCTCACCGGGTTGGCGAGCGGAAACGGTGCAAAGAGCGGTGCGGAACTCACGCCAGAAGCCGAGACCGCCATCGGAAATATGCTGGGCAAACTCCCCGCACTGTCGCGTGGACGGCTTCTGAAGCTCGCAGGGAATTGGGGCGTAAAGGGTCTTGATGCCCAGCTTCTGGAAATGACGAAAGGCCTGTTCGTCACGCTTGCCGACGAGAAGGCCAGCGATGCGACGCGACTGGAAGCCGCGAAGCAGATCGTCGAGTTCCAGCCCGAGAGCGAGGCCGCTGCGAACCAGTTAGTGGCGTCGATCGGGCCGAAAACCTCGTCCGAACTTTCCGCAGGAATCTTTGAAACACTCTCCCGGAGCCGGGCCAAGACCGCCGGCGCAGCTGTGGTGGCGAAGCTGAAAGACCTGCCCGCAATGGTGCGACCGGTCGCGTTGCGTGTCGTGCTGGCACGGCCCGAGTCGGCGAAGGCGTTCCTCGATGCCGTCGAAAAGGGCGAGCTTCGCTTCGATATTTTGCAACTCGATCAGAAGTCGGCACTCTCCACGCACCCCAACAAGGAACTCGCCGAACGCGCGAAGAAACTGCTCGCGATGGGCGGCGGGTTGCCGGATGCGAATCGGCAAAAGGTGATCGAAGAGTTCAAGTTCGTACTCGCGAAAACGGGCGATGTGGGACAGGGCAAAAAGGCATTCGCGACGCATTGTGCGAAGTGCCACAAACATGGCGGCGAGGGCAACACGATCGGGCCGGACCTCACGGGGTTTGCGGTTCACCCGAAGGAAGAAATCCTGATTCACGTGCTCGATCCGTCCCGTAGCGTCGAAGGCAACTACAAGGCATACACTGCGAACCTGCTCGATGGCCGCGTCATCACGGGGCTGCTTTCGAGCGAGACGCGAACGAGCGTCGAACTGCTCGATGCCGAGAACAAGCGCCACGCGATTGGCCGCGACGATCTCGAGACGCTGAAGGAATCGGCGAAGTCGCTGATGCCCGAAGGCTTCGAGAAAACGATGAAGGTCGAAGAGTTGGCCGACCTGATGGAATTCCTGACGCAGAAGGGCCGCTTCGTGCCGATCCCGCTCGACAAGTACGCGACGATCCTGAGCACCAAAGGGATGTTCAACGGCGTCGATTCTGAACCGGAGAAGCTGATTTTCAAGGACTGGAAGCCGCAAGTCTTCAAGTCGATCCCGTTCTACCTCGTCGATCCGAACGGCGACAAACAGAAGAACGCGATCATGTTCCACAGCACGAGTGGCGTCACGCCGGCCACGATGCCGAAGTCGGTGACGTTGCCGTGCAACACCGCCGCGAAGGCGATCCACTTCCTGAGCGGCGTCGGCGGCTGGGCGTTCCCCTACGGCGAACGCGGCAGTGTCAGCCTGACGGTACGACTGCAATACGCCGATGGCAAAAGTGAAGATCACGACCTGAAGAACGGCATACACTTCGCGGATTACATCCGTCGCGTCGACGTTCCGCAAAGCGAGTTCGCGTTCGCGCTGCGCGGGCAACAGATCCGTTACCTGGCGATCGTGCCGAAACGCAACGCCATCATCAAGAGTATCGACCTCGTGAAAGGGCCAGACGCCACGGTGCCCGTCGTCATGGCCGTGACGATCGAAACGCCATAGATCACGTGAGCGCTTCCGCGAGTCGCTGGATCGCGCGTTCGGCGACAGTTTTGCGTTCGTCGGTCCAATCGCGTTGGCCGTAACGCACTTCGTACAAAATCTGCGTGACGCTCACCGGTACGTCGGCGACACTTGCGGTTTCGGGCTTGAGTTTTAGTATTTCCGACACGCGCGCCGCGTATTCGTGCGGCGTTTCCCCATTGTGCAACGGATGTCCTTTCGCGGTGAGAAACGCGATCATTTGCGTATACCACGGCACGGGGTCGGCGGGTGTCGCGTCGAGAATCGCACCCCGGCTCTTTCGCGAACGGAATACGAATGCACGTACCACATAGCCGATGATGGCGAAGGCGATGGCCGACGCGACGAGCCAGCCGATGTTGTTTTCGAAGAAGTTCGAGACGTTCCTCGTCAAGATTTTTTGGCTCTCGGCATTCAACCCGATGATGTAGTCTGCGAGCAGCCGTCGCCCTTGGCGACTCGCCGAAAACATGCCATCGTCGGTGGTGTCGTTCGTGGAGCCGGTGTCGGGCGTCGGATCGAGCGACAAGAACAGCCAATCGCGAATTCCGGATTCGGGCTTCTCGCTTTTCGACGGTCGCGAGACGAGCACTTCGGCCCAGGCGTGCGCATGTTCTTGCTTAATCACATAGTGGCCATCGTCGAGCCAATCGCGGCCTTTGTAGCCGAGCACGAACTGCGCAGGGATGCCGACGGATCGCAATAATAGTACGAGCGAGGCGGCGAAGCGTTCGCAGTGACCGGCCTTGGTATTCAGTAGGAAATCTTCGATCGGGTCGAGTTTGCGTTCCTTGCGTTTCAGGTTCAACGTGTATTCGAACTCGCCGGAATACGCGAGGTAGTCCCGAAACGCCCTCGCAACCTGTTCATGGTAAATCTCGTTCATCTTCAGCGTGACGGGGTTGAGCACCGTGCGGATTTCCGCAGGCAGTCTCCCTTCCTTTATCCATCGGTCGATCCGCTGATTCGCAAGTTGGCCGATGCGGCTTTCGGGTGCGACGACGGTCAACTTGGATCGCGGGTCGGTTTGGTTGGAAAACGGTTCCGCGAGTCGGAACCTGTGGAACGGCTCCTCACCTTCGGCATTTCGTTGGTGAACGATCTGCCAATACGCCTTTGGCCGACCGATCTGCGAACCGAGTGGCGAAAACGAGCCATCGTTCATCTGGCCCCAATAGCGGAACCCCGAAGGCGTCTGATAAACGAGCGGCGGCGGGCCGAGTGGGAGGTAGTCGGCCGGGTCGCTTGTCGGCGCGCCGGCGATCTTCCCGACGATGCGGAACTCGGCGATGTACTGTTTGTCCCAAAGTTTCGGAAACTCAAGCGAGGGGCTATCGGGGTACGGTATCGGTTGATCCGGCGAGGCGACGTGAACGCGCGTAATACCGCCCTTGCTCCATTTGCCTTGCGGATACTGATATTCGGTGTAGGCCGCTACCCGCCAGCGCTGATCGGTAGGAATGTCGTTCATCGGGCTGCCGTCGGTGTTGCGGGCAAACACCTCGAATGCCGGTTCGGTGTTGACGCGCAACTCGCCCGTGCGGGACAAATCCGGAGCATCCATACTGCTGCCCGTTTCGAGCCGAGATTTGAACAACTCCCACTGCATCGTGCTACTTCGCGGCGTCAGGAAAAATAATGGGAGCGCCACGACGACGCCGAACGCGAGCCAGCGAACCGAGCGAAAGAAGTGCGAGCGACCGAGTCGTTCGGTCGGGCTAGGCCTGCCGATACCTGCGAACGGCTCCGCAACGGTCGGCCGAGAACGCGGAGGGAACATCGCGCGGAACCACGACGCCGGGCTAAACCACGATCCGAATCCCGAGTCGGCTACGACCACCGGCGGCGGGGGAACGTGGCCGGAGGCGCGACGGATGTAAAACAGCGTCAGGCTCCAGACGCCCGTGAGGCAGTACAGCGTAACGAGAACGACGAAGCCGGGATCTTCGCACAGCGAACTCGCCAGCCCGACCGACACGAGGCCGACACCTTGCAGCGCCCACCAGTCGCCGACGTGCTTCGGGCGGAATAGTTTCGCGGGTACGAGGATCATGAGCAGCGGAGCGAGGAACGGCAGCCCACCTGCCGGCCACGGGAGCGTGTTCATGAGGCTTTCGGGGCGGCGATATTGCACGAAGAGCCAGATCACCGCGATCACCGCGATGGCCGCACCGAGCCGGTTCGCCGCCGACAACGAAAGTTCGATGCCCTTGCGGTCCGCACGAAAGAACGCCACCACCATGAGGATCGTGACGACACCCGTGAAGAATGTCACTTCCGGCAAGTAGTCCCACTCGGAGTAACCGAGGCAGATGCAGCCGAGTGCAAGCGTCAGATACGTACTCAGTCGAAATGCGAAATCGGTCGGCATCGCTCGCCCCTTAACCGTGGGTTGCGTAGTTCCGGAAAAATTTTTAACCGCAGGGGCGCAGAGGTAAACTGATGATTACTTTTCTCTGCGGACTTTATGCCCTGTGCGGTTCGATGCAGAATTTTAACCGCAGAGGGCGCAGAGAACGCAGAGGTAAACTAGTGATAACTCTTCTCTGCGTACTTTGCGCCCTCTGCGGTTAATGTTTTGTTCCTGCGTTGCCGGAAACCGGTGGCTCGTACCAGGCCATCGGCGATGCGGGGCCGACGCAGACGAAAGGCACGCCCGTTGCCGAATTGAGTTCCATCGCCAGCGTCGTGCTAGGATTACTCGTAATTAATAGTCGTGCGCACCGGTTCGAGCGGCGTCGGAGTGCATCGAGTGGCAACAGGTGCGTTGCGTTCGATAGCGGCGCATCGGCTAATAGTCCGAGTGCCTCGAGGCCGAATCCATCGCTCGCACGTCCGCTTCGCCAGATCTTGGAACCAGCGAGAACGAGCGTCGCTTCGGGTTGTTCTTCGCTATGGCACCACGACCAAAACACACTCGCGGCCAAGCTGAGGGCTGCCTCAGCCCGATCGATATCCGCCGCCGTCGGCGCGGGCGGCACCCAGACTTCGACGACCATCAGCACATCGAGCGGTTCGGTGCTGTCGTATTCGCGCACCATCAATTCGTTCCGGCGTGCCGTCGTTCGCCAGTGGATATCGCGCGGCGAATCGCCGGGCCGATACGCGCGCACGCCGCGAACGTCCGCCCCCTGATTCGACTGCCTCCGCAGAGGTCGACGGATGTGATTGTCGCCGGCACCCGTGCGGATCAACCATCGCCGGAGTTTCCCCGAGTGTACCAAACCGATCGCTGGTAGCACGGTCAGTGTGACCGATGGTTCTGCCGGCAAGATGTACTCGATCAGTCCGAACGGGTAACCGGCGATTATGGAAATCGGCGATGTCGCGTACCGGCCGCGAACCTGCGGGTGAATCGTCGTCGAAATTCGTCGCGTCTCATTGGGTAGCAGTGCGGGTACGAACACTTCGGCCGAATGGATCGCGGAGGTTTCCAGGATCGTGATCGATGCGCCTTTGTCCGCGTCATTCGTTACGATGGCGGCCCGCACGGCCTCGCGGCCCGCAAAGCCCGGTATCGCAATTGCCCGTGCCACGCTGACGCGGTGCGCCGAACGCCACGCGAGCCAAGCGTTCAGGCCGACCAACCCGAACATGAGGTAGCCGATGAGGATGAGCAAGTTGATCGTTTTGATCAGCCCCGCCGCCAACATGATGCACGCGCAGACGACCCAGAGGAAACCTTCGCGGGTCGGCCGCCAGCGGAATCGGCTCACGGCGCGTCCCTCAGATACGGACTTTCGTCTTCGTTAAAATGTCTTGCAAAATCGGGGCAGCATCGTCGCGGCCGCCCTGGTCCCATGCCTTCGTCATCAACCGGTGCGCCAGCACGGGCACTGCGAGTTCCTTCACGTCTTCCGGGCGAACGTGATCGCGGCCATCGATCCGCGCGAG
>Ga0105047_10012422_pt1 | contig 13702 bp, 12 predicted proteins | sample MAT04_FD_78384 | JGI IMG/M metagenome (GOLD analysis project Ga0105047, IMG submission 78384) | Freshwater microbial communities from Lake Fryxell liftoff mats and glacier meltwater in Antarctica - MAT-04 (megahit assembly) | ecosystem: Environmental > Aquatic > Freshwater > Ice > Liftoff...
ACCAGCCAGGACTGGAAGTCTGCTTTTTGACAGGCTTCCGCCAGGGTCTTGAGGAAATCCTGGCGATCCACCTCAGCGTGGAAGATGGCCTCCCGGCGACCGCCACGACTCATGACGTGATAGCTGGCCCCGGGATATTCAATGCGCATTGGACGCGGCACCGTTCACGCCTTGCCACAGGGGTGGTCAGGCAGTCAAGTCATTGTTATAGTTTGACCCCTTTATTGACCCCTTTCTCAACAGTGCAGTGGCAGGAGAGAGCACCGAAACCGCGGTGACGGCGGCGGTGGAGATCATGACGAACTGACGGCGGGTAATCGATTCAGCAGGTTTCATGGGGATGGTGTTCCTCATCGGGTTGCTGTGGGGGCGAATGAAAGGACCGACTTATCAACGATCAGGATGGGCGAGTCATAAACTGGGATTTGGCGAAAGGCTCTCCCAGCATTGGCCTTGGACCAGTTCGCCTTGGGAATGGAATACACCTCGCCGGTACGCAAATCCGCATAGACGGGCTCGCTGAATTCACCGCGTGCAAAAGCAAAATCTAACAGCGTGGTGGTGTTGGAGTCTGAAGGCATGCGACCGCTGAGCCAGATCGTGACCGCTTGCCTGCCGGTTTCCTTCTGTCGGTAGGCGTAGAGCGCCACCTGGTTCGTCCCCGTCACGGTGAAGGGAAAGTCGGCGACGCGGCTCAAGGAATCGTCGAATACGGCGAAGACGTTCTGGGCCGCGAAATACGCCGGCTTGGCGTAGGCGACGGTTTGGTCATCGCGGGAGGCGAGCAGTCCTTTGTAGTTCATATCCACCTTCCCGTTCCAGCGGTAGTGCAGATCGATCATGGTGAACAAATTGAAAGGCACGTCCTTTCCATGGTGAGCGAGCATTCGGCGCAGGTTCCACTTGGCCTGGATGGTTTCGGTCATCGGCAATTTCTTGAGCGCGAAATTCTCCTGAAACTTGGAGGTCGCGCCTGTCTCGCCCTGGCGCACGGCGATGGGCTGGCCGTGCTTGGCGATGATCGCGCGAAGCTGGTCGATGTTTTGGGTGTCGTCGGGATTGTTCGGATAGCTGTGCACCGTGATGGCATCAATGAGTGCCAGCTTGTCGCGCTGGTGGACCCGCGTGAGGAACGAGTCCGCGTAGGGAACTTTGTGGGCGAGGGCCAGCGCATAAATCCGCGCGCCGGGCTGCTCGTCCCGGATGACCACCGCTGTGCGGATAAAGAACTCCGCATACTCTTCGGGCGCAGCCGGGCCGAGGTCGGGCTCATTCCAGACCTCCCACTCGTTGACGCGATCCTTGTAGCGACGCACCAGCGCGCGAACCCAGTTGTCCCAGGCCGCCAGGGCTTCTGGCGATTTCGGGAGTCCGCCACCCAGGCCGGTACCACCGCCGTCCCGATAAAGTTTATTTCCATAGGACGCCTCCAACCACGGTTTCACCCCTTGAGCGAGCGCGTCATTCACGATCTCGTCAAGCCACGCCCAGTCATACTGGCCCAGCTTCTTCTCGCACTTGGACCAGCCGGCCTGCAGGCGGATGGCCTTCGCGCCAAGCGGGCCAAGGTATTTCTTGTAGTTCGCATAGATCCCAAAATCGCGGTCAAGCGTCTCGCCACCAACAGACCAGGTGGACGAGGCGATCTCACTGGCGGCGCGAGGCTTGATTTTGCCCAAGAACAAGAACTCGGGATTGCTAGAGGCAGGCGTTTGCGCCCTCGCCGACAGAAGAATCCCGGCCAGCAGAGCCAGGATCAACCGGGCAGAAAGTTTATGGTTATTCATATTTGGGGTGAATCATGGGATGGCGGAAATCATGGCAGCCATGCGCTCGTGGGCATACGCACGAGCCTTGGCGGCAGTCTCGCGGGCGACGGGCAAATCGCGGCCGATTTGAACAAGGCGCTCAGCGATCTGGGCACCAGGGGTGCCATCCACTTCGAAAACCCAGTCATTCATTTTGAGGTCATACCACATCTGGCCTTTGCGAGTGTCAGTAGGCTGGCGCACGAGCACGGAAGGCACTCCGGCAGCGATGCCCATGATCGGTGAATGCTGTTCCAGGCTGACGAGCGCCGCCGCCTGGGCATAGACGCTGCATGCCTCGGCGGTTAGCCAGTAGCGGCCCAAGTAACTCACATACGGCTTCACGTCAGCGGGCAGTTTGTCGTGGAGCAACGGGCGGAGGAGCGGCACGGCGTAGCTCATCTCGGGGGTGAGCAGCACGCGCATCTTTGTTGCGCGGACCCAGGCGGTGATGCCCTCGCGGAGCTTGGCGTGATCTGTCTCGGCGAATTCCTCGTTCACCTTGATCCGCTCGGGATTCGGTTTGGTCGTTTCTGGATGAATCTCCCAATACGGCGTCCAGCGCAGGCGCGGGATGGCGCAGAGAAATTTGCCCGGCTCCATGCGGTGTTCCTTCAACACTTTAGCCGCAGCGATGTCGTCGCGCAGGTCAATGGCGAACGTCGCATCGGGGCCAAAATCCATCTGTGAACCGGTGAGCCCGCTGGCCCGCAACGCGCGCAGGGAGTCGGTATCGCGGAGGAACACAAACTTCGCCCCTGCGAGGAGATCGCGCTGATTCTTGATCTCCGAGTCATTCAGCGTGATGCCGCCGAAGCCATAGGGTTTGCCTGCTTTCCGCGCCAGCTCCGCTTCCTTTTGCCCCACCAAACCGGGCCCGGAGCCGTGCAGGAAGAAATCGCACTCGGCCAGCGCGGTCTCACGCTCGAGTTTACTTTTGGCGATCTTCAGCTTCGGAAATCGCGCGCGCAAAATCTCTTCCACGCCGCGATCCACGCTGCTCGGCCAGAGTGTGACCTCGGCATCGGGACGATGCTTCTCCAGCAAGGCCAGCATGCCTGGCGTGTGGGCGATATCGCCGATGTTCACGGTTTGCCACGAAGAACGCAGCAGGATGCGGGTGGGCTTCCTGCCCTGCGCGCGCAGGACGGTAGCGAGGCTCGCGGCGAGGGCGGTGTGGAGAAAGGTGCGTCGGTTCATGGTTGGGACTGTAGTTCAGTGGACTTCTTTGTTTCCTGGGAAAGGGCAACAGCGGCAAGGATGGCCAGCGCGAGAAAGGGGTCAAACTATAACAATGCCTTGGTTGCACGTTCTTTCTCCTTTCGTTTCAGGTTCTGAAGCCAAGTGGCGGCGCTCTTCCAACTGCCCAAGTGCAGCCGCTGGGCGATCGCTTCGATCGTCAACGTCGTTTCCTGGCGCAACCGGGCCGCCAGTCCCAGTTTCTCCGGGGCGCTCGAATTTCTGGCGAGCTTCCGCCGTGTCCCCCGCCAGGCCATGCTCGGCCAGCAAACGCTCCACCCGCATCCAAGCCGGACGAGGGGTGGGGGCGGACAAATACCAACCAGGACTGGAAATCCGCTTTTTGACAGGCTTCGGCCAGGGTCTTGAGGAAATCCTGGCGATCCACCTCAGCGTGGAAGATGTCCTCCCGGCGACCGCCACGACTCATGACGTGGTAGCTGGCACCGGGATATTCGATGCGTGATTGACGCGGCACCGCCGAAGCATCCGCAGGTGTGGCCAGCCAATCAAGTCAGGGTCATAGTTTGACCCTTTTTCAAACCATGCTCAGCGGGCGGCGGTTTCTTGGGCGGTGGTCACGATGTAAAAGCGGTCATCGGTTCCCACGAAGGCAGTGGCTTTCGTGCCGGCAAAGGACTTGCCGATTACGCCAGTTTCCCCGGTGGGCGTCCCGTCCCTGGCGTAGCGTGCCCACTTGACGGTGGCTGTCCCCTTGACTGCCATCCGTCCCACCTGCCAGACCAGCAGCACTTCGCCTTTCCGGTTGGCCAGCGCCGTTGGATAGATTTCGTCGGTCTCATTCGCGGGAGTGCCGACATGCAGCCGAAATCCGCTCATGCCAACATCCGCAATGGACCAATACACTTTGTTCCGGGCCATGAACGCGCACACGGACTGCCCGTTCGGGGCCAGGGTCAACTCCGGGCCGCACATGGGACAGGAGTCGAGCTTCCAATTGTCCTCATTGACCCGCACGGCGGTGAAGCGGTTTTCCGAAATGCGCCCTTCCAAAACGTAGAAGTCACGGATGCTGTCCTGGGCGCTGCGAAAGGCCAGCAGGACATTTCCATCCGCTCCGGCCCGCGCCCGCATCATGCACATGGAGCAAGCCAAACCGGAGAGATTGGTGATGACGACCTTTTCGCCCGCGCCAAAAGTCACCCCATGGTCGCTCGAACGCACGGTGTGCAACCATGTCGCCGCGTTGACCTCCGGCTTGGGTTCGGCCGTGACGTGCCAGAACGCCACCACATGGCCCAGGCCATCGGCGGTCACGGTCACGCCATCAATCCCGGACATCGCGGAAATCGTCTTGAGCGGCTCGAACGACTTGCCTCCATCAATGCTGCGGGAGTAACGCACGAAGGTCTTCACGCCGGGCGCCCATTCATCCATCCAGACGACGTGGATTTTACCGTCGTTGCCCACGGCCAGTTTCGGGCCGCGTTCACCCATCTTGGTTTCCACGTTCGATTCGAGGTGTCATTGTCATAATCAGATTCTCGTGCCCGCAAACAGAGGTATTTTGCGTGGCCGCTGTCTCCGCTGCGAGTGCTTTCTCGCTTTTGCTTCCCGCTTCCCTCCAAGTTAGCTCCATGTGAAAGAAATGCCTGCGCCTATGGGCGCGGCCGGCTGCAATGTTTCGGCCACGGATTTCCGCATCCTGCGGGGCCGCGCCATTCACATCCATGATGAAATGGTTTACGCCGATGCGGCCGCCTTTTTCGGAATGAACAGCCTGTGGGATACGACCTCGCAGGCGTTGCATTTCGGGACCGACGGCAGCGAATTGCGCCACGATGAGCACGACACCATCGTCCACATTTACCAGGCCAGCAACGAAGTGGTGATCACGGCGACCGGGCACGCCATCGGCCATTATGCGCGGTGGATCACCCGTGACTCGGTTCGACTCGAAAGCGCCAGTGACAACTCGTTGCTCCAGGCGACCGCATTCCGGGATACTTCCCAGGGCCGCCTCGTCGTGGTGGCGATCAACAACGCGGCCGCGCCACACCCCATGAATGTTTCCGTCAAGGGCTTGCCGTTGCTGGGCAAAGTGCAGGGTGAACAATCCACCGCCGCCGCGTATTGGCAGCCGCTGGCGCCCTTTTCCGTTGCCAGCGCCACCAACTTTTCTCTCACGCTGCCGGCCCAAAGCGTGACGAGCCTTTCCGCCGAAACCGACCGGAACCACAATGGCATCCCGGACTGATGGGAAGCCATGTACTTTGGCGGGCCGACCAATGCCGTGGATTCAGTGGACGCGGACAACGACGGAGCGAGCAACCTGCAAGAATACCTGGCCGGAACGAACCCCACCAACGCGTCGTCGGTGCTAAGGCTTCTGCGAGCCCAGACGATTCCCGCAACGAACGGATTCCTTGTGTCATGGGCCAGCGTCTCGAACAAGTCCTACGACCTGCTGAGAACCACGAACCTTTCGGTCATGCTCAAGGCCGTGGCCTTGCATCGGCTTGTCGGCATACATCGTGTGCCAGCAGGGCGCGTCGAAGCCGGTCAGCCACATGTCGCGCACGATGACGATCTTGAAGGGGTCTCTGGCGTCCTTGAACCGGTTTGCCAGCTTGCGGCGTTTCTCCTTGTTGGCGATGTGCCGCTGCCACTCGGGGCAGGCGAAGTGCGAATTCAGAAGTGCGAGGTGCGAAATTCAGTCAGTTCGTCATTCGGAATTCGTCATTCGGCATTCTCCAGCCTTGCCGTCCATCGCCTCCACCCGCTTCTCGAAATGCGTCACCAGATCGGCGGCGATGAGCGAGATGCGATTCGGGTCGCCCACCAGCGCCTCCAGCGCGGCCCACTTGGTTTTTCGGCTGATGCAGTCGTCGCCCCTCGACTCCTGCACCCTGCGGGCTGCGCTTCGCTCCATTTGTCTCGCGGCATTCCGTGCCGTTCGGCTCTGCTTTTTCGTCTGCTCCTCGCCTCCGCTGTTTTCCTCAAACTTCGCGTCGAGCTTCGGCAGTTCGGCGATGATCAGGGGCAGCTTGGCGAGGCGAGGATAGGACGGACAGAAATGGGAATGTCGGGCTCAAGCATGAATCATTTCGCTGCCTTGGCGAAGGTAATGGAGCCCCAGGTGTGGGGAAGAAGTTCGGCGCTGCCGGGACGATCAACGACGCGGCCTTCGCTGAGTCCAGCCCAATGAGCAGCGCGATCGCGTGTGTCACCAGCGGCGTTGGCGGTGCCGACGGAGACATCGAAGCCGAGCGTCTTTCCGGCGACATCCTTCAGGCCGAGGCTGGCCAGAGGGACAGCGACCTCGACGGTGTAGCTGATGTTGCCAGTGCGTTCGTCCTTCCTAGGATTCACTTTGTAGGCGACCCGCAATCCGGGGACGGTGCTGATCTGGTCAAAGTGAATTTTGGCGGCGGGTGAGGATATCGTCTGTGCGTTGGTTCCGCCCGTCCTCTTTTGCCAAAAGCCCTGTTGGAAATCAGACTCCGCCGCTGCGCCGTTGCTGACTCGGGCGAGCAGCACGCGGACATCGCCTTCGCGGACCTCGCGCCGCTGCGGCGTTGACCAATCGGGCGCGATGGAGAAGTCCACATACGCGCCGCTGACGAAAGGCGAGTAGGGCAGCTCGCTGCCGCTATTCGCCGCGCCAGCGGGGTGGCGGACACGGTAGCCAAGATAGAGATGCTCGGCGTCATACATTATGTTCACGGTGGCCAACGACTGGCCGTCAAGCAGGACGAGCAGCGGTTGATTGCGGACACCGTTGACTCCGTCCCAGCCCTCCCGGCCATCGAGTTCGCCATCCACTTTCACGCTGTAAGTGCCAGGCGTGTTCGCAGCCGGGGCAGGCAAGGCGATGATATTGGGCTTCTCGGTGGGGGAGACGCCATCGGGATCCCAGGGATTCGCGCGGGCGGCGTCCTCTTTCGATAGGCGGATCCTGCCAGCGGAGATCGGCGTGAAGACGGGAACGGTGACCTCGTGCACTGCACAACCGGTGTCGTTGACTAGGGTGTAGAGCTTGCCGTCAGCCTCATGGATACCGTTGCCCATCATCTCGACGTAGATGCCCTGGTCGTCCATCACGCTTTCGCCGGTGTCGTGAAAGAGGCGCCCGATATAGAAACCGTCCTTGTGCCAGACCCAGGTCATGGCCATGGCGTCGGAAACAAAAAGGCAGTTGCGGGCAACCCCACTGAGGTGAGTGGGGTTATACATCTGGCCCGGCTGGGCTCGACCAGGCGCGCGACGTCCCACGGCCCACTTGAGCGTGCCGTCGGTGTTCCAGGCCGCGAGTTTCTTCCGCCAGTTTCGACTGGCCCACCAGCCTTCGCCGTCAATGCCGGGCAGGCGCAAGCCAGACGGAGCCGAGGGCTCAAGGAGGGCGTAGCGGGTCCCCGCTTTCGCAGTGGAGCCATGGACGGAGACGTCGCCGGGAGTTTTGGTGCCGTCCCCGCCTTGGAAGTCGGGAACTTCGTCCGTGGGGAGGATTTCGATGTCGGACCAGTCGAAAACGGGGGCTCCGTTGGACAGCCACTCGCGCGGGGCAAGGCGGGCGCTGGACGTGTTGATCATGGAAAGGCTGACCGAGCCATCGGGTTGCAGCGTGCCGCTGCCGACACGACGGAAGGGCGCGAGCGTGGAGTTGTCTTTGGTGACGGCGATTTCGTCGGGCTGCACCCGGCCATCACCGCTGCGATCCGCCCAGGTCATCCAGCGGTTGGGGCCTTGGTCGTAGTTCCCGGACCATTCGCCCTCGGCGCTCTTTGCATCAAGGTGGTGATACCCGATCATGGCGACCGGCTTCGGCGGAGCGTCGGGGGTGACCAGATAGATCGCGCCCTCACCGTTGCCACTCCCCTGCATCATGTAAAGGCGACCGTTGATGGCGGCGAGGTTGTCGGAATAGCTGAAGACGGGCCAGCGACCCTCCTTTTCGGGATAAGCCGCTTCGAACGGAAAGCCGCCGTGGGTGAAGCTTTGATAGGCTCCTTTGGCGGGGCCATAGCTGCGCTCGATCGTGAGTTCGTAAAACCAGGAAGGCTTCCAAGTGCCGCGGGCAAAGTCCACTTCGTAGGCATAGATGCCGGGAGGTGAGTCGTCGAAGACATCACGGATGGAAAGCAGCTCGCGCGGGTTGGCAGGGTTGACGACATCGGAGGTGTGCTGGATTTTCCGGGTGAACCACTGCTTGAGGAGTTTGCCCTCCGGCGACCAGAGGCTGTTCCGCTTGAATCCCGTGGCGACATCATTGACCCAGACCCGCCCGGCTGGATCAACCGCGATGCCTGAAATGTCGCCGAAGCCGTCGGGATTAAAGCGACCTTCCAGGGGCGATCCGCCAGCCATGCCGATGCGGCGAAGCGGCTTGCCATCGGGACTGAAGACATGGATTTGACGGGTGCCCGCATCGGCTTCGCGCGTTCCACCAGCAAGGGTTCCTTCGCGATAACTATCAGAACCGGAATCGCCGATGTAGAAATTCCCATGCGCATCCACGGCGAGGGAGCTCGGATTCTTCAGTCCGCCGCCATCAACGATCGTGGCCTCGACCTTGCCATCGGGTGCCAGTCGAAGGAGTTTCTTTCCACTCACGACGAAGATCTTTCCTTCGCGGAAGGCGAGACCGCGCGGAGTCGGCAGATCAATTTTCGTGACCTTGCCATCGGTGCGGCTGACCAGACAAAGCGCGTTGTCATGGGGAACTGAGACATAAACCGTCGTCCCGGAGAGAGCCATGCCTTCGGTGTAGGCGACGGGGCGGTTGCGCCAGCGTCCATGCAGCGTGGCCGTGGGCTTGACTGGAAGGGCCGCGAGGATTTTTCCGCGAGGCTCGTCGACCTGGTAGGCCGCGACTTCCAGTTTTTCGTTGGCGTAGATGGCGACATAGATCTGCTTGTCATCCATCGCGGCGGAACTGCGCTGATCCCACGGATAAAACGAGAAGTAGCGGCGAAGGATGTTGCCCTCGAAGTCCACGCGCTGAAGTCCGGTGATGTTGCCGTCCTCTACGCAGCCAAAGACCATCATGACGGAGTCGTGGTTGGCGGCGATTCCTGTGCCGTGCCCAAGGTTGGCACCCCAGTCGCCTTTCCCGTCGGGCGTCCGATAAGCCGGATTGCCAGAACGACCAACGGTCATGCGGTATTTGAGGGAGGGCGGAGCATCGAAGAAGATGCCCTTCGCGCTGTAGTCGCCGGGCGGACAAACGCGGCCGAGGTCATCGGTGCCGTCCCATGTGACTGAACTCTTGCCCGCCTTCACTGGCAACGCATAGAGTAAGGTGCGCACGAGTTGCGCCCGATCATCGGAAAGCGCCAGGCTTAGAAAACCGTCGGCTGGAGCCGAGTAAGTCACGGGGATGGACACGTCCGGCGGTGGAGCAGTGTGGGCTATGGCGGACGTGACCAACAGGGTGGTCAAAACGACGAGAGGGTGTTTCATATGGCTGCCTTACGTTTCCCAGAAAAGGACGCTTCGGGCAATCTCGTGTATGCGCAGCCGATGCCATAGTGCGCAATCTTCATTGCGCTCGCGGCGGTCGGCATAGCTCAGCTCTGCGCCGATGGCGTAGCTGAGCATTACGTGACGAAGGCGCGGGAGGTGCGGTCGGGGTTGGCAAGCGTGAGTTTTTGAAAGGAGGTGAGGTCGGTGAAGGGTTTGCGTGGCTCGCGTTGTAGCGGACGCTGCCGCCGATGACGTCGTAGTTCTCGTGTCGTAGTCGTTGAAGGGCGGGTTGGCGAGGACGTAGTCGGCGCGGAGATCGCGGCGGAAGGTGTCGGCGTGCTCGGGGCCGAAGTCGGTCTCGATGCCGCGCAGGGCGAGGCGAGGCAAAGTTTGAAGGATGAATGATGAAGGAAGAAAGGCGGTCAGGCGCTCTCCCTCGCTCGTTTGATGATCGTGACGAAGATGGCGGTCAGTTCGTCGCACTCGGAACGAAGCGGTTGCAGCTTGGCCGCTGGCACGATCTCTCCATCGACGAGCAGTTCCAGCCAGTAGGCGGATTCTTCCAGTTCGCGCGGGGAGTCGCCGCATTTCGCGATGAACTCGGCTTTGCTTCGACCTCGCTGGGCTTCGCGATAGTTCGCCCCAACGGATGTTCCCGAGCGGAGGAGTTGTTTGCCCAGCACTTGGGCTTCCGTCGTTTTTGGCAGGCTTCCGAACCAGCGGATGACGCGCAGGGCGAACTGCTTGGTGCGGTCTTTGAGGTCGTTTTCTTCCTTCATAATTCATTCTTCCGACTTCAGCCATGCCGCCGGAGCCGCAGGCGGGGTCGTTTGCATTAAAGGACATGCGGTTATCTTGCCCTGTGAAGCCCGGCATGGAAAGCGTGGGTTCCATCAGTCTGTTTGCGAACCACTCCTGGTTCGCCGTCAGCGAGCCCATGCGCGCTTGCAGGCCGTCGGATACGACCAGTGCCGCGTTGTGGTGCAGCAGGCTCGGCACCTCCGCCTTGTAGGTCTGGAGCTGCGCGCAGGCGCTCCAGATCGTCGCGCCCTCATCGGCGGCGTTTTTCAGTTCGATCAGGGCCAGCGGCAGCCCGTTGACGAACACCACTATATCGGGGCGGCGATGCGCCCCGACACCCACCCCCGCCTCTCCCAGCGGGAGAGGAGCCTGCGCTCTCGATCACCGTGAACTGATTCACCACGAACCAGTCGTTCGCCCGCGCGTCGGCGAAATCCACCAACTTGACGATGCCCCATCGTCGAAGACCCTCACCCCCGGCCCCTCTCCCAGTGGTAGAGGGGAGATGAGAAGCGACTTCCTCTAACGCTGCATGCGTGTCCTTGAGCACTCGCGCATTCTCAAACCGCAGCGCCGTGAGATCCTGTGACTTCAGGTAGGCATGGCGATTCCGGTCGTGCGCTTGGCTCACAGGACTGTTGTGGACATCTCCATCACACTCGATGACCAACATTGCGTCGTGAGAATAGAAGTCGCAGATGTAGTCGCCGAATTGATGGTTTCTGCGGAACTGGCATCCCCGAGCTGACGATCCCGCAGCAGTTCCCAAAGGAATCCCTCGGCCTCTGTCTGCTTCGCACGGAGTTCCCGCGCCCGCTTCTTCAACCCGGCGAAATCCAACCCACCACGAAAGTGCCCGCTCCCTCTCCCGCTGGGAGAGGGCTGGGGTGAGGGTTCGATGTATTCAATCGAAATACCATCGCGCAGCATCCGGTGAAAGGCCCGGTTCGTCTGCACCAGCGAACCCGTCCCCACCCGCAGCACCTTGGGCAACGCCTCCTCCCGGGCCTCGTCGGGGATGGCCGGGTTCAGCCGCCGGATGGCCTCGCGCAAGCGCCCCGCCAGCACCACCTCACCGAACGAATCCCGCTCCGCCGCCGGTTCACCGGGCGCCAGGTGCGGCCCGTGCCCGACCGCATAGCCCAGCTCCCCGAACCATTCGAGCACCGCTTCTTCGACGTGGGATTCGTTGAGGCTCATGGTTTGTCTCGTTTGGCTTTTGGCTCAGTTGGTCGGAAATTCCGACAGACTGACGTTTCCCCGACCAGCTCCCAGACGATGAGTCGGGCAAGGCGTCTGCACGGAAACGGGTGAATCAACGTCAGCATCATGGTTTCGGCTTCTTCGGCTTCGGCAGCTTTTTTACCTCGGCATCGAGGAGTCCGAGTAAATCCGCCTCACCTTGCGCCTCAAGCGCGGCGCGGCGGCGGGCGGCGAAACGCTCATACTCTTCTTCAGCCAGCCGGTGCGCTTCCTCGCGGCTTACCTTGCCCGCATCCGGCAAAATCGCCCGCTCGTTCAGGTTCAGGAAGTCATGCAGGCGCGTCACCCAGTTCTGGAGGAAGATTTGCTTCCGCCGCCGTGCCTGATCCTCCGCAAAATCCAGGAACATCACCACCAGGCGGTTCAGTTCCTCGATCTCATCCTCGCGCAGATAGTTCTTGGCGATGGTGACATCGCCTATCCGCACCACGCCGCTTCGCCACGCGGTCAGGCCCATGTTCGGCTGGGCTGAGTCCGCACGCTTAGCGATGAGTTCCGCCGCCGTCCGCCCGGTCGCGGCGAAGTGCAGCTTGTTCTGGATGGTCTGGAAAAACACCTGCGTCTCAGGCTCTGTCGCCTCGTAGTCCGCCGCCAGCGCCAGAATCTCACGCACCCGCAGATACACCCGCCGCTCGCTGGACCGGATGTCGCGGATGCGCTCCAGCAACTCGTCGAAGTAATCAATGTGCCCCTTGCCCGGCGGATTTTTGAGCCGCTCGTCGTCCATCGTGAACCCCTTCACGAGATATTCCCGCAGCCGCTGCGTGGCCCAGCTGCGGAACTGCGTGCCGCGCGGCGATTTGACCCGGTAGCCCACCGAGATGATGACGTCCAGATTGTAGTATTCCACCCGGTAGCTCTTCCCGTCGGCGGCAGTTGTTGCAGATTCTGCAACAACTGAATCCCGCACCAACTCACCCTCATCGAACAGGTTCTTGATGTGCCGGGAGATGACCGATTTGTCCCTCTGGAACAGGTCCGTCATCTGCTTGAGCGATAGCCACACCGTCTCATTTTCAAACCGGCACTGGATGCGCGTCCGGCCATCCTCCGTCTGGTAGAGGATGAGGTCGGAATTGGGCTGCGGTTCGTTCTTCATGGAGTGCTCCTTTCAAATCGAACGATCTGGAAATTCCGGATAGTTGCCCGCGTCTCGTCGGTTTTGCCATCGGCGGCAGTTATCCGGAATTTCCGGACAACTGACTCCCCGGCCAACTCTGCCCCAACGGGGCTGCATCCATCAGCCCAGGGTTGCGAGGCACGAGCTACCCTGGGTGAACGGTGAAAAAGGAAACCAACCCCAACGGGGTTGCAGCCAGCGGCGCGGCGGGGGGTGATGCAACCCCGTTGGGGTTGGCGGAAAAAATGAAACCCGTGACCCAGGGTAGCCTCGCGGACTTGGCAACCCTGGGCTGATGGATGCAATCCCGTTGAGATTGGGAAGCGCGGCGTCATCGGGCCGCCTCCGGTTTGGCTTCGAGCGTCGCCACGCTCAACTCTCCGCTCAGCAGCTTCGGCAGCAGCGTGTCGCGCAGGGTGGCGAGGGTGCGGGATTCGAGTTGGCGAATCATCATAGTGTCTCGAACCAGCGTTTAATTTTTTGCGCCATGAGTTTGCGCCGCTGATCGAGGAAGTCGTCGTAAGCGGGGATCTCGCCGTCGAGTAGCGATTCTGGCAGGCAACTCATGCGGAGGTTGGCGCGAAGTTCGTCCCGCTCGGTGATGCCACCATATTGCTTGCTGCCGCCCGCACATTGCTCGGCGAGATCCTTGAAGTATTGCTCGGGAGCTTTGTCGCCGATGGCGATGTTGATCTCGCTTTGCGCCAGCACGAAGTTGGCGATCTGGTTGTAGCGTCCGCGTGCGAGGCCCCGCTTCTTGAGATGATTGCGTGGGTAAACGTGATGCACATCGCAACGGTTCATCAGCAAATCCTGCGCGGTGATGTCACGCGAGAGGAAGCCCTTGTCGCCGAGCTTCACCTGCGAGGCTTTGTAGGCGAGGAAGTAGGGACTCTGTCCGGATGAGGTGTCCATGAGCTGTGGCAACATGCCGGTCCAAAAGCTCTCGGGCAGTTCGGTCTCGATAACGGAATCGGCGTAGGCAACTAGACCGCGGGCTTCGACCTGGCGGATGTCCACATCGAAGGCGGTCTCAGGACTGCCG
>Ga0105047_10012425_pt1 | contig 13700 bp, 12 predicted proteins | sample MAT04_FD_78384 | JGI IMG/M metagenome (GOLD analysis project Ga0105047, IMG submission 78384) | Freshwater microbial communities from Lake Fryxell liftoff mats and glacier meltwater in Antarctica - MAT-04 (megahit assembly) | ecosystem: Environmental > Aquatic > Freshwater > Ice > Liftoff...
CGCATATCGCCCGGACGCCGTCCAGGTGCAGCGCGCCTTTGAGGCTGGCGCCACGCCGGGCGCGCTGGAGGCGACGTGGCAGGCAACCTTTGGCGCGCCAATGCCTGCCGCGCTGCGTGCCCGTTTGGATGAGTGGTGGGGCGTCTATGGCGACCTGCGTTTTTACCCGAACGTCACCCTGCTTGAACTGGCGGACGACTACGCGTTGGCTGAGATCAAAGCCGTCACAACGCTCAATCAACTCATGGTGGCGGAGCTATCGCCGCGCCTCGTATTGGTTCCGGCGAGCGCCGTGAGCACACTGGCGGCCGAATTGAAGAAGGCCGGCTATACACCGAAACAAACCGACAGTACAACCTGATCCCTGCATGCGGAACACCTGATGCCAAGCACGTACGCCAAGCAGCCACCTGAAGTATGGCTGGACGCCTATCAGCACGACACCCTCATCCAAATCGCGTTGGCGACGGGCGTGCTTTCGCCTGACGCCCCAAAGCCCAACAAACGCGACACTCTCGTACTCCTGGCGCCCCGTCTCTTTCAGCGCGAGCGCGTGTTGGCGAACTACACTGCCTTGCACGAGATCGAGCGACGCGTCTTGCACCGTCTGATCCTACGCTACGGCGAAGCATCCAAGCGATCTTTTGAGCGCGAACTCGTGCGCGCGCGGATTGTGACGGCAACCCAAGCTGCTGTGCCGGGCTTGCGGCCGCCGCCTTATGCGCCGACGGAGCGCAGTGCATCTGCGTTGCCCGACTCCCTGATCTTTCAAGATGTTATGGCGCGGCTGACGTTGCATGGACTGCTGTTCAGCGCTGATCCCGCCGGTGACGGTCGTGGCACCGTGTTCAAATTGAGTTTGCACCCGGGTTCGCTGCTCTTCATCCCGCCCGCTGTCCTCAAGCACCTGCCGGCGGTGACGCCCGAAAAAGAAGCGGTCATCGATCTTCACCCCGCACGTACCCTGCACGAGAATGCGCTCACCTTTGTGCGCGACCTGTTTCTCTACTGGGATTTTGTGCGACGCACGCAGCCGGCGCTGTTGCAAAGCGGTGCGATCGGCAAGCGGACCCTGCGCGCCGTCAACGATGCCCTGATCCAACGCGACCCGGATATCGCTGACGCCTCTGGCGAGACGGACGTGCCGCGCCTCTGGCTGCTGCGCGTGTCGCTGCAAAACTTGGGATTGATTGCCGCTCAAGGCGGGCAGCTGGTGGCGAAGAGCGACAAGCCCGGGAAATTTCCTTCCCTCTGGAATGGCGAGACGCATGAGCAACTCGTCGCGCTCTTGCGCCCCCGGCTTGCGGTGCGGACAGATGCAGGCGCAATGCTTGGAAACATCGGCAACGAGTGGTTGCGCAACGAGGGCACAGCCTGGCCGGTGACGATGCGTGCGCTGCACAATGGCGCTGGGCGTTGGGTGGACATGGATACGCTGACCGATGTGGCGCGCCAGATCGATCCGGGGTTTCTGGCGCCGCAGCGCAAAGAAAAAGGACCGGCTACAGCGCATTATTATTACCGGGGTAGATACTTTTCGAATCGTGATGTTTTGCTTGACGCGATTGATGAAGACGAAGTCGCCTTTGTAACCGACGCGTGCCGTACCTTGCCCTATAGTCTGGGGCTGATCGAACTCGGCTTTCTGCAAGCCAACGACAAGATGTGGCAAGCGGTGCGGCTGACGCCTATCGGTCGCCAGGTATTGGCACAGTTGTTTCCTCCACCGGCGGCGCAGTCACCTGCCCAGGTGGCCGAAGCTGGCGGCGTCTACCCTGCGCCGTCACCAGATGATCGGGGACGCATCGTCGTCCAGCCGAATTTCCAGGTGTTGGCACTCGGGCCGGTAAAAACCGTGCTTATCGCAGGCTTGGAATCGTTCGCCGAGCGCACCAAGGCCGATGCCCATGTTTTCGAGTACCAACTAAAACGCGAATCGGTCTATCGTGCCCAGCAACAAGGCACGCCGGTCGACACGATCGTCAATTTCCTTGAAACGGAGAGCGGCGCGCCTTTGCCCCAGAACGTGCGCCGTTCGCTGCAAGAGTGGGGATCCCACCACGATCGCATTGTTTTCCGCACGGGGGTCACGCTTCTACAGACGGGTGACGCCGCTACGCTGGAGCAATTGCTGGGCGATGCCGCCTTGGCGCCGCATGTGGCGCGCAGCCTCATGCCGGAGTTGGCATTGGTTGCCAAGGGCCACGAAGATGCCTTGGTGCAAGATCTTCTGGCGCGCGGCAAGCTGCCGACGCTGGTCGACGACAACAGCGGACGCACCGACAAGGATGTGATCGTGCACGCCGATGGCACGCTCGTGCCGATCCACCGGGTGCCCAGCATCTTTCTGGTTGCGCGTCTGGTGCGCATTGCGGAGCAGGATGCCGAGGGCCGGTGGCGGCTCACGCCGGCCAGCGTGGCGCGCGCCGGCGGCGACCGGGCACGCGTGCAGGCGTTGTTGGCGGAAGTTGGGCTGCTCCATCGCGGCGTACTGCCCGAAGCGCTCGTAGCTGACATCAAGCGCTGGGGCAGCTACTATGGTCAGGCCGCGATCGAGGCGCTCACCCTGGTCGAGTTTGACAGCCGCGACCATTTGCAGGAACTCGTGGCTGTGCCAGCGTTGGCGGCCTATCTCACGCCCTTTGCCGCTGGTGAACGCGCCTTGGCCGTTGTGAAGTCAGCCGACCTGCCCGCCGTCGAACGCATTGTGAACGAACTGGGGGTGAAAGTGCGTCGGGGCTTGTGATTCTTCCTTCCCGACGTTTACTCCATCGTTGTCGAGTCGATTCCGAGTTCGCGTAGCTTGGTTGCCAACCGTTCGGCACGTACGTATTCAACTTCTGCTCGCTCAGCGGCAGTATCAGCGCGTTGGCGTTCCACTTCAGCGCGTTGGCGTTCCACTTCAGCGCGTTGGCGTTCCGCATCTGCACGTTGGCGTTCCGCATCAGCGCGTTGGCATTCCACTTCTGCGCGTTGGCGTTCTACTTCTGCACGCTGCTGCATTTCAAGATAGGTTTCAAACCGTGTACCATCGGGGCGGTATAGCACGAGGTCGACGCCCGCCAACTCAAAGCGAATGCCGAGCCGTGGGCTGACCCAATCCTGCATCTCCGGGATCTCTTCTAAGTGGTCCCCTTGGCGCATCCAGCCGGTCAGTTCACCCCGATCCGGGTCATAGAGGTAGTATTCCTCCACCCCGTACTGTCGATAAAAGTTGAACTTGCGTACCATCTCTGAGATGGTATTTCCGGGTGATAGCACCTCGAACACGACGTGGGGTGAAATGTTTCCCTCTCGCCATTGTAGATACGAGCCGCGGTCGCCGGGGGGACGGTCAAAGGCGACCAGCACATCAGGCGCCACGCGCAGCTTGTTGTTGCCTTCCACCGGATACCAGAGCAGGTCGCCCGCCACAAATACATCGTCCCGATTGGCAAAGAGCGCGGAAATACCACTGTGAATCGCAACGATATAGCGAAACTGTTTGGGGTTGTCGGCCATGGGTTTGCCGTCACTTTCAGGATAGCTGATCAGTTGCCCATTCGTTCCTGGCGGGCTGGGCGACTGCGCATCTAGTTTGGTTGTTGGCACTGCGCCTGAAGTTGTTTTGGGTTTGATCGCGGTTGCCACCATGAGTCTGCTCCCCTCACGTTGTCATCGTCCATCGGTAGTTCAGCGAATGCGGCTATTCTACCACGCTACGCCGGTTTTGTGCTCAAGTACTGCTGCAGGGCGACAAACGCCAGTGCCGGACGGAGGGGTTCCTGATTGCCTTCACGCCCCACGTTGTAGGTCACGATCAGTTCGCGCCGGGCGCGTGTGATGCCGACATAGAGCAGGCGCAGGCGTTCTGCCGCCAGGTCGGCGCGGGCTTCGACGGTCGCTCGCCCAGGCACATAGTCGTCCAACGTGCCCATGTTCAACTGTTTCAATTGCGCGGCAGTTTCGGCGACCAGGTTTAGGCGGTCACGCACATACCAGCGCTCGCTGCGGTAGGAATCTTCGCCGGAACCATCGGGAAAACTGTAATTGTTCACCCCCAGCAGGTAGACGCGATCCCACTCCAGCCCTTTGGCCGCATGCATGGTCGTCACGGTCACGACACCCGGTTTGGCCACGGGGCCTTGGGCGTCTTCGCCAAAGCCGAGGATACGCCGTTTGTTCTGTGCGATGTTCTGCAGTTCGCCGGCGAGTTCCGGCAACCGCCAGGCCGGATTCTCGTCACCAAGTTTGGCCAGCAGCACGGCCAGACGATGCGTCAACGCCAGATCGGCCGGCTCGCTGAACAGGTCGTTGCCCAGCGTCAAGAGGAGTTCGTCGACCGGTAGCACTGCCGCACGGGACCAGCGCTGTAAATCGGTGCGAAACGCATTGGCGGCATCGCGAAAGCCGTCGACGTCTGCCATCCACGTCAGCCCATCGAGCCAATCCACGTGTTCGGGGAAAACAAATGCCTCCGGCTCGCGCAACTTGCCTAACGCGTTGGCGAAGGTTTTCACCGGTTCGGGCAACGGCACCTTGCGCGGCGTCGTGATGGCTGGCGTCCCCCCTGCGTCGCCCGTCAGCGCTCCATCACCCATGAAGGGCAGCGCGCTGTGGCGCTGCGACCACCGTGGGTACCACACCTCACCCCACAATTGCTGCAAACCGCCAGGTTTTTGGGGCTCCGCAATAAAGTACAACAGCGTGGCCAGTGCTTCTGCCGCCGCACGCGTCGTACTGCCCGTGCGCAACAGGTTGTCGTCAAACGGCAGGCCGGCATTCTGCAACGCTGTTGTGGTGAGGGTGCCACGCTGGTTTTCGGGCACCAATACGGCCACGGTCTGGTCGGCATTTTGCGGTAGCCAGCGCTGCAAGCTGCGCACGACGAGTTCGATCTCTTTGTCGGGTGTCAGCGCGGCTGTATGCACGTACACGGGCGGCGTGCCCGGCGCCGGGTTCGGTTGTGGATCGCCCGGCGGCGCCGGCTCAATTTCCGGTTTTGCCAGCGCACGTTCGGGCGATAGCCCGGATTCGTCGCTACGCGACCACTGGATGAGGGCATTGGCGGCGTCGATAATCGGCTGCGCACTGCGTCCCGAGTTTGGCAGCGTACGCGCCTGTTCGGGATACTTCAGCAAAAATTGTTGCAGAAACTTCGTGTTTGCGCTGGTAAATGTGGTATTGATCGCCTGGTTGGGGTCACCGACCCGCACCCAGTTGCCGGTGCGCGCGGTGAGCAGGCGCAGCATTTCCTCCTGGGCGCGGCTGGAATCCTGTGCTTCATCCTCGAGGATATAGGGCCAGCGCGTTTGCAGGCGTTCTCGAAAACCCTCGTCGGCGTTCAACGCCTCCAACGCCTTGCTGATTAGATCGTCAAAGTCCACCGCCCCGCGCAGAACAAGGCTGCGCTGGTAGTCGGCGTAGATGCGCAGGCCAAAGTCGAGCAGCGGCCAGGCGCCGCTCTGCCGCTTTAGGGACTGTTCGAGCGCGTGGGGCTGGGCCGGCAACTCCTTTGCCAGTCGGATTACCATGTTGGCGATCTCAATGGCGTCGTCGACCACAAAGCGTTCGATGCGGCGCGGCTGCTGCACAAACTCGGGTTTGATGTAGGGCGCCAGTGCATCGGGATGGCTGCGCAGGTAACTTTGCACGGCCTCGCGCTTGATTTCGGTGGCGGTGTTCTCATCGACGATGTCGAACTGTTCGCTAAGGCCCACCAGTGCTGGCCGCTCGCGCACGATATCGTGGGCCAGGGCGTGCAGGGTGCGCACGCGGTACCCGGCGCCTGGCAAAAGCCCCTCATCGCGCAGATTCTGGCCGATACGCGCCCGAAAATTGGCGACGGCACTGTTGGTAAAGGTGACCACGAGCACTTCGCGGTCGCCCATCCGGTCTTCGGTTGCCATCCGTGCCACCAGACGCGCCGCCAGTAGGCTCAACGTGAACGTCTTCCCGCTGCCCGGCACCGCACTGATGCCCATCGGCCCATCGGTGTAGGTCAGAATGCGTTCTTGGGCCGGCCGCAAAACGATGGCGGGCGCAGTGGCCTGGGCGACGTCTCCCTCCCTTGGACCCGCAGACGTTGGGGACGCGTCTTCCCCCCCCCAGGATTGGGGGGACGGGGGGGCCTCCATCAGCGGAGCTCGCCGAGAATCTGCACGCCGCTCGCCGACGCTTCGGCCACCCAGCCCTCGACGACCGGGCCGCTGGTCGTTGTGGCGCGAATGCGCCACCAGGTGAGCTTGTCGGCCAAGGTTGAGTCACCGAGAATTTCCAGCGTTTCACCTGGCGTGAGCATGCCCACGACATCGGACGCCGGCTTGCCCAGGTAGCCCGGAGTCTGGCGGATGTTCACGCGGCTGTTGGTGAGATTGCGCGCCGCTTGCCCGGCCACGAAGCGCGTCGACACGCCCGTCACGGCGGCGGCCTCTGCCACCGGCGCGGTTGGCGTGATCGGCAGCGGTGTCCACGCCGGGCCATTTCCTTGGATCTCTGCCAGCGTGAGGCGGTTGAAGCCGAGCCCTGCGCCCAGAATGCCGCAGCTCACGGCGGCAAGGATCAGAAAGCCAAAGGCGAAGCCGGGCCAGAAGAGTGAACGGCGGCGGCGCGGGGATGGCGTTTCCGCTGGAGGCAAAGAGGACGGGGGGATGGCCGGTGGCCATTGGGTGCGAGTTGGATCTGTCGACGAAATAGATGAAGTCACAGTGATTGTTGATTCCGATCAGAAATGCCAGCCTCGCCTGATTGGCCGGCTGGCACTTGACGCGCTCAGGTTGGGCGGGTAGGTGGTTATTCGTGCAAGTCGCCAACGACGCGCAGCACACCGACCGCATTGCCTTCCATGTCAAGGCTGCTGTGCTGCAGCACCACACTGCCGTGGCGCCCATCCTCCAGCTTGACCAGCATCTTTTCGTGGCGCAGCAGCTCGATCATGGTCTTGCCGGCGTTGAGCTTTTGGCTCTTGTAGGAAATGCGCACCGGGTCTGCTTTGTGGTTGTCGTTCAGGGTGATCAAGGTCACCTCGTCCAGGATGGCGGCTGGGTTTTCCTTGTTCTGTAAATAGAGCATCGCTTTCATGAGCGTTTTTCTCCTCAAAGCTGGCGCGTGTAGAACGCAGCGAATGACGCCGATGGTTCCATTCTAGCAAAGCTGCGCCGTATCTGAAAACCGGCCAAGGCAATGCAACCTATTCTTTCCCTGTCCGATTGGGATGCCGGACTTCAGGTGCTGCGTTACGGTGTTTGCTCGCGATACGGGTATACTCAACAGATATGGCATCCATCCAGCAAGGAGTGTGGTTTTGAGCGTCGATGTGCAAGATTTCAAGAATGCGCTGGCCCATTGGGCAAGCGGCGTCACTGTCGTGACGACCCTCGGCGACGGGCGTCCCATCGGCATCACCGCCAATTCGCTGACCAGCGTCAGCTTGCAGCCGCCGCAGATTCTGATCTGTGTCGCGCGCAAACTTTTTACCCACGCGGCCATTGCGCAAGGTGGGGTCTTTGCGGTCAATATTCTGAGCACCGACCAACTGGAATGGGGCATGCGCTTTGCCGGCATGCTGCCGGAGCATGCGGATCGGTTTGGGGGAATCGCCTGGACGACGGCCGAGACGGGCTGCGCCATTCTGCCCAATGTGCTGGGGTGGTTGGACTGCCGGTTGCGCCATGCCTACGACGGCGACGATCACTCGATTTTTGTGGGAGAGGTGGTGGCCGCCGGCTTTCAAAGCGGCGTACCGCTGCTCTATTTCAACCGCCATTGGCGCCAGATGGCAGATGAGACGCTGCAATTGGCGAAATAGACCGCCGGGGGAATAGGGTCCAACTGCGTCTCTGCGTGAGACCGTTTTCCTTTTTCAAACGATTGCTCAGTCAATGTGTATTGGGTTCCCTGTTGATCAAAAAGCGGACGGCCAACAGCCACGCCAGCGCGACGCCGGCCAGAACGCCAATCGTAGACAGCCATTCCAGCAGATGGGGCGTATAGGGCTCCATGTCGGCTGGAAACAACTGGGCAAATAGGGTCGCGCTAAAGCGGTTGAGCAGCACCCCGCCCAGCATGAGCAGCGGCGCCACCCACTGCACGAGTGGTTGCTCGCGCCAGCTGCGCCGGCTCCACATAATTGCCGGCAGTAGGGCGCCCAACACAACTTCCGCCCCCCACAGCCATCCCATTTGCCCGCCGGCCAACAGCCCCAACTCACCGGCCCAAATCAACTCGCCGACCTTGAGCGCCACATACAACAGCGCAACCCACATGACGCCTGTCCCCAGGCCGGTCACGACACGGGGGTCCTCTTTGAAGCCCTGAATCCGCGCCGCCAGTTTGTAGGCCAGGATGCCCAGGCTCAACCCTGCCATGATCGACGAAACGTAGAACAAAATGGGCAAAATCGGCGTATACCACAGGGGGTGCAGCCGGTGGGGCATGTTGAGATAAAGCGTGCCAAGCGTGGATTGGTGCAAGGTCGATAAGGTCACGCCGATGATCGTGACTGGCAGCATGATCCATTTGACCACCTGCAGCGGCCAGCGCCATTTCAGGTGACGCAGAAGGTCGGGGCTGACCTCAATCACCAACACGGTCGTGTAGAGCAGTACGCACCAACTGATCTCAAAGAGCGGCGAATGCAGGTTCCAGTAGAGGATGAAGTGGTAGAAGCGGTCGGGCCGGCCCAGGTCGAGCACCAGCAATGCCAAGACCCCCATGTACCCCAGCAGACCGACGAGCAGCGCCGGTCGCAACGCGGCATGGAAGCGTTCCAGGTTGAACACATGGACTACGGCCGCCATCGTGAATCCCGCGCCGGCAAACGCGATCAGCCCAAAGTCAAAGCCGATCCAGATTCCCCACGGCACGGTATCGTTTAGCGTAGTCGATGCCTGCAGCCCCAGCACCAGCCGTCCCACTCCGGCTACGATGCCGGCGAAGGTGACAAAACCAAGCACACCGATTACCCAGGCAATGGTGGGAACTGATTTGGGCAGCGGATCCGCCCGCCACGCAAGACCTTTCGTACTCATAGCGCTTCTCCTAACCCCTCATCCTTGTCTTCCTGGCTCGTCCTTCCCGCCTTCTGGTTCATCATCTTCTTGCTACTCCGGCGTCCGGGGATCCAGTCGTTTGCTTTCGGTTTCCAGATGATCCTTGGCCTGTTCGTGCTGGAAGGTAAATTCGGCGACGCGCTGGCGCCGGCGCAGAAGCAGGTGGATGCCCGTGGCGAGCGAGGCCACGGTGACCGCCACCGCAGGCGTCATTTGCATCACGGCCTCGGCATAGCGCGAGATGGATGCATCCCCCAATGCTGGGAAGCCAAGCGATGTGAAGGGAATTGCCGAAAGGTAGAGCATGGAGGTGCCGCCCACTTCGTGTTCGCCATACACGTGGTCGATGTAGCGGTCCGGCATTGATTCGATCAGGGCGTGTGCCTGCGCGACCAACGCCTGGCGCTTCCCAAAGTGCAGCGCTCCATTCGGGCAGGCGGCGACACAGGCCGGTTGTTGTCCAACGGCCACGCGCTGGAAGCACATCTGGCATTTCGAGATCAGCCCAAACACATTGTCCCACTCGTAGGCCGGTACGCCGAACGGGCAGGCATACTGGCAGTAGCGGCAGCCGATGCATTTGCTGCTCTCGTAGGTGACTGGCCCTTCGGCCGTTTTGCGCAGCGCACCGACGGTGCAGGCCGATACACAAGCCGGGTGCACACAATTCATGCATTGGCGTTTGACAAAGACCGCCTCGCCCGCAGCGTTCTGGCGCGTGTCGACAAAGGAGAGTGCGCTGCTATCCAACTTGGTGGGCACGGTCTCCGGCTGTGGCATGCGGTTGGCGACCTTGCAAGCCAGCGCACACGATTGGCAGCCATTGCAACGCGTCAGGTCGATCATCACGCCGACCGCGAGATCTTCAGCCGCCGGTGTCGGCTCGCTGTTGGCAGCGGCTGACTGCGCGTCCGCCAGGAGGGTGCTGGCCGCGATGGCGGCGGCGCCCAGGCCTGCCTGTTTGACAAAAGCGCGGCGGGTGAGATTACAGGGCTGTGTCGGTGAGGCGGTTGGCTGCATCATTCCGGTCCCCCTCCCTTGCGACGATTCAGGCTGATCATGGCCAGCACGAACACGATGCCCAACAGCCCGCCAATACTGATGCCAAACCCGAGGCTTACCGGGTTGAGCAGCGCCAACGTGCGGTTGGCCTGTTCAGTGATGACCAGTTCCGCGCGCAACATGGGCACGGTGCTGGCGGTCTGCAACAGTTCGCGGTGGAGTGCATAATCGCCTTGCGCCGGTTGCGCACCCGCGCTCACCGTCTTCTTGTGGCAATCCAGGCAGTTGCGCGAAGAGACGCTGACAAAATCGTGACGGGGTGTCCCGCTCAAGATCGCGGTGGGGTCTGCGCTGGCGACGCTTTGGCTGGCATCGATCTGGCTATCAGACAGGTGGCAACTCGTGCAGGTGGCGTCGCCGATCCAGTGGGCCGTGTGCAGCGGGTCTTCCAGTGAATCACGGTGGCACGATTGGCAGAGCTTCTCGTCGGTGAGACGCAAGTCCTGTGAGTGCGACACATGGCAACTGATGCATTGGACACCCGCTTGGGCGTGCACGGTACCGTCCCATTCGCCGAAGGTGCGGTCATGACAGGTGCTGCACACGGAAGAATCCGCCTTCAGTGGGATCATCCCTTCCTCGGGATGGCCGCGTACATAGGCGCCGTGACAGCTTTCGCAGGTGGCGACAGCAGTGCCGTCGGCCTTTAGTTGGGCATGCGGCGACGCTAGCCAGGTTTCGGTCTCGGCAGAATGGCAGCCGCAGCCTTCCTCGCTTTCTTGTGCGGCGGGGGCTGCCTGTACGCTGATGGCCAGCACAAATAGCAGGCCGGCGGCCAAAAACGTGGCCAACGCCAAGCGCATGCCGATGTTCGATAGGGTACGATTGATCGCGTAGTTTCCCATACGACGCCTCCTGTGGGCGTGGACGCAGCAGATGACCGCGGTTAGGATGAGGCGTGCGTGAGGCGACTGGCAGCTTTGCCGATCAGCCAGGTCACCAGGATCGGGATGCCAAAACGCAGCGCGGCTAGCGCGACCATTACGGCTGACATATAGGCGACATCGGTGATGTTCATGGTTCGCTCCTTGTGAGACAACCGCTATGGCGCAAACTGCATCTTGCGCTACATCACTGTAGCATGTGGGGAGGACGACATGCATCAGGAGCACAACCCATCCTGTCAAGCATTCTGTGTGTGGGGTTATTGTGAACTATGGGGTGAATCTATGGGGGAAATGGGTAGGAGACCGTAGATCAATCGTCCGGTGTTTACCGCATGGTGTTACAGGAGTTGTGCAAAGAGACGCATCCAGTTGCCGTAGAGAACCTTGCCAATCTCCTCGTCGCTGAAGCCGCGTTCGATGAGTCGCCGGGTCAGATGACGTGTGTGGCTATGGTTGCCCAGGTCAGGCACGAAGCAAGGAGGCGTGAGGGCGGTGTTCAATGCCGCTTGTTCTTCCGGCGACCAGCGGAGGTAGAGGAATTCGATGAAGTCAAAGCCAATTGCCACGCTATCGATTCCGGCCAGGCTGGCAACGTAGGCAACATGGTCGACATAGTGGTCAAGCGTGGCATTGCGCACGTCATGGCTGAGCAGCACGGCATTGACGCCGAGCACGCCGATGCTGCCGGCCTGCCACGTGGGCAGAAAATCTTCGACCAAGACGTTTGGTCGTGCGCGCTTGTCGTATAGGTCGAGCAGCAGGTCGAAGTGCATGTCGACGACGCCGGGCCGGAGTAGATGATCGATGCGTTGGTCAAGCAAAGCGATGGTGGGCATAGGGAAAGTGTAGTACAGACGCCGTGGATTATTATGGAACTGGAAGAGTCGTAACAAAAAGGGAAAGAGTATTCAAGAATGTGCCGTCAATGACTGGCCGCATTTCATCAACACTCTTCCCCTTGCGATGGTGCGCCGACTCAGATCACTTCGATGTTATCTTTGCCGCCGTAGAAGTTCCACCATGGCTTGGCGCCTTTGGCCAGGACTGCGTTGAGGGCGTTGATGTTTGTAACGCCGCGGTCTTCGAGCCAGGCGACGAGCGCGTCGTAACCCTGTTTGGCGTAGACGGGAATGCCATCTTGCCAGGTAGCACGGCCACAGAGCACGCCGGAAAAAGGCGTGCCGGCTTCGGCGGCCAGGGACAACGTCTCACGGAAGACCTCGTCGGTGACACCGGCGCTCAAGTAGATAAAGGGCTTCTTGGCGATGGCCGCCGCTTCCTGGAAAAGCGCCATCGCTTCGGTGCGTGAATAGGCCTTCTGCCCACCAAAAGTGGAGGCGCCTTCGACGTAGGTCATGTTGACCGGAACCTCGACCTTTAGCACGTCGACCGCATACTCTGGCTTGGAAAACTCCTCCATATAGGCCATGACGTACTTAGGTTTGGCTTTGGCAAAAGCCAGGCCCTTGGCGTCACCCAGGCTGTCATCGTAGCAGATCGGTTCGAGGAAGAAAGGAACGTCGATGGCCGTACACTCGGCGCCGATGCGCTCGATGTATGCCTTTTTGATGGTGTTGATGGCGTCGGGATGGGTCGGGTTCCAATAGAGCAGAATCTTGATGGCGTCGGCGCCGGCGGCCACCAGGCGGCGCACACTCCACTCGGGCAGCAAGTCGGGCAGGCGAGCGTCATCCTTGGTGTCGTAGCCCGTCTTCTCATAGGCCAGCAGAACGCCGGTGCCTGGCGCACGCACCTTCAGGGCGGGCAGGCCGAATTCCGGGTCCATCAAGATGGCGCTGGAGTGCTTGGTGAGCACCATCGTGACCGCCTTCTTGAAGTCAATCATATCCTGTGTTGTCGTGGCAGCGCCACGCGCCTTGGCGATTGACTTTTCGAGCGAGCCGCGCTGGTCCATCGCCGCCGCGGCGATCACGCCGTTGGCGTCGGCACAGGCGTTGATACCGGCAAACTTGCCGCGAGACATTTTGAATTTTGTCATGGGTTTCCTCCTTGGAAACAAACGGGTCACTGAGAAATACGTAGTTTGCGATAGCGCCGAATGAGCGCATTGGTGGAACTGTCATGGCTGAGCGGCGGGTCGTCCTTGCTGCTCAATTCCGGGGCAATGCGGCTGGCGAGCACTTTGCCCAACTCGACCCCCCATTGGTCAAAGGCATTGATATCCCAAATCACGCTCTGCACAAAGACGCTATGTTCGTACAGCGCAATCAGCTTGCCCAGGGTGGCAGGGGTCAGGCAATCGGCCAGAATGGTGGTCGAAGGCCGGTTGCCGGCAAAGGTGCGATGGGGCGCCAGCCAGTCGGGCGTGCCTTCAGCCTTGACCTGCTCGATCGTCTTGCCAAATGCCAGTGCTTCGGCTTGGGCGAAGATATTGGCCATGAGCAAGTCGTGATGCGCACCCAACGGATTGAGCGACTGGCCGAAGCCGATAAAATCGCAGGGGATCAGCTTGGTGCCTTGATGGATCAGTTGATAGAACGAATGCTGGCCATTGGTGCCGGGTTCACCCCAGAAAATCTGGCCGGTTTGATAATCGGTGATCGGTGCACCGTCCAGGGTGACTGCCTTGCCGTTGCTTTCCATGGTGAGTTGTTGCAAATAGGCCGGGAAGCGTTTGAGGTATTGGTCATACGGCAGCACGGCCACGGTCTCCGCGCCAAAGAAGTTGTTATACCAAAGCGCCAGCAGACCCATCAGCACG
>Ga0105047_10012427_pt1 | contig 13699 bp, 9 predicted proteins | sample MAT04_FD_78384 | JGI IMG/M metagenome (GOLD analysis project Ga0105047, IMG submission 78384) | Freshwater microbial communities from Lake Fryxell liftoff mats and glacier meltwater in Antarctica - MAT-04 (megahit assembly) | ecosystem: Environmental > Aquatic > Freshwater > Ice > Liftoff...
CGGTTGGTGGAGTAGCGAGGCGGACAAGAATCTTCTTTTTGTGAACAAAAAGAAGCAAAAAAACTTTGTCCGTTGGTGGGGTGGGGCTTGCAGCGGACAGTTATAATAACTATGTTATTTACAACAACATAGGGGCGACACCGCCAGCGCTGCCGCTTGCCACCCATCTGGGCCGAATCATCGTTGGCATCTGGCACATCTCCGGCAGCCACGCCTTCCGCCGCCAGTGGCTCCACCTCCAAAACCGCTACCTCCGCCGCGCCGTACCCCGGCTGGAACGCCTCATCGCCCGGCTGCAAGCCGGCCCCCTCCCGCCGCCACGCCGCTCTCGAGCCAGCGCCGATCGCCGCCCCCACACTCCCAGCCCGCGCGGGCCAGGGAGCCATGCCTGGCTCATCCGCCTGGTCCAGCCCACCGCCCAGTTCAGCGGCCAGGTCGAAGCCCTGCCCAACCGCCGATTTTCGCCCGCCTGAGGTACGGCGACGCAGCGCGCCATTAGTATTACGTTATAGAAATTTTATACCGACGCTCATATCCCGCGTCACATTATACCAACCACTCAAAACACTGACTCATGATCAGGCAAGGATGGGGTTTCGCCCCAAACCATCGCAGGACTCGCGCGCGCTTTCGCGCGACGGCCAAGCCCCTGCACCTTAACCGTCAGAAAAATAATGGGTTTCCAAAGGCCCTCGGCCTTTGGCGGGTCCCCGTCGGCGCGGCTTCGCGCCGCGACGGCAGAGCCCTGGCCTCGGCTTTCTCTATCGGTCAATCATTAGAAGGGTTGGTATTACACAACCCCCAATCGCTGCCACACCGCCAACCGGTCGCCCAGCACGGTCTTCAGCGTCGCCGCCAGCCCGTCCCGCTCCTCGTCCGGCCCGTCCGGCAGCAACTCCGCCGCGAAGGCCACGGGGTCGGGCACCTCGCCGGTGGCGCCGATCCTTGCCGCCACCAGCGTTTCGGCCGCGCGGCAGGGGTACCCGGCTCCCAGTCGCATGCTGGCCATCACGCTAGTACCATTCAGATTGTCCAGCCGCACATCGCGCCGCGCCGTCGCCAGGTTGAAGCGGTGCACCGGCGTCTCGGCCGCCGCCTCCGGCCGGCTGGCCACCAGCGCCTGATACGTCCCGGCCAGCACCATCGCCACCTCGGGCAGGTTGACCCGCGCCCCGCCGCCCAGCGCCGCCAATTCGGCGATGCTGCGCACGCCCCCGGCCAGCGCCTCCACCATCGGGCGATACTGGCTCTCGTCCAGCGCCGCCTCGCCCGCCGGCATCTTCAACACATACCTGAAATTCTCCGGCGCGGTCGCCAGCACCAGGTGCACTCGCCCCAGTGCCGCATCTCGCGCCGCCACCGAAAGCCTGGTTGCACCGCGCACATAGATGTCATGGCGCAGCGTGCGGTTGATGCAGGTGTCGATCACCAGCTCGCGCATCAGCGGATCGTCGAAGCGATCGTGGATCGCCCGCTGCTCCGGCGTCAGCAACAAGTCGACGAAGTTCTCCACCAGCCGCGACGAACCGGCGAAGTCGAGCCGGGCTGCGGCCAGGTCGGCGGCGACATCGGCGTGGAAACACGGCCGCCACGCCTCGTTCATGTACTCGTGCGCCAGATAGGCCACCGGCATGTTCGCCAGATCGGCCACCAATTCGCGCACCGTTTTGGTGTTGGTAAGGTGCGCCCCTCCGGCCGCGGCCAGCGCCTGCACCACCTCGCGCCCGGCCACCACCTGCAGGTCGCTACGCCCGGCCAGCCGCCGCCCCGCCTCGCGCAGCAACCGCTGCATCGCCAGCAACCCCTGCTGCGCCGGCAGCGCGTTGTAGCTCAGATGCATGATGCCGCCGGCGCACAGCTTGGCCGCCACCAGCCGCACGATGCCGGCGCGCACCGCATCGCCCACCCAGCTCCACATGCCATGGGCACTGACGATGTCGGCCTCGGCCAACGCCGCGGCCTGCGCCGTCTCGGCGAAATCTGCCAAGTCGGCCTCGATGAAACGGACATTGTCCAGCCCCGCCTCGGCCGCCAGCCGCCGCGCATCAGCGACGGCCGCCGGCATGAAGTCGATACCGGTCACCTGCCATCCCGGATTGGCCGCCGCCAACACACAGGCATTCACCCCGCGCCCGCAGCCCAGCTCCAGGTAGTGCAGCGTCGGGTTGTCCCACGGCGCATCCACTGCGATCCCGCCGATCAGGCAGGACAGCGCCAGGATGTGCGGCGACTGCGAAATGAAATAACCGCGCGTGTACTCGATGTCGGTGACATAGCCGCCACCCCAGCTGCCGCTCATGCGCGAATCCCTTCGCCTGCCGGCTCTGCTTCCACCACCTCGGCCTCGAACACCGCATCCGCCGCCGGCACAAGCCGCCCCAGCCCCGGCGCGGGCAGCCAGGTGTTCCAGCCCAGCCGCGCCGGCGCATCGCCGCCCCCCAGCCCCAGCGCCGGCACCGCATCCTCGGCCAGCACCGGATTCACCGCGAAGCCCGTCTCGAAACCGAGATAGGCGCGCACCAGCGCCACCAGCCGGCGCAGCGCCGGGCGGTCCGGCAGCAGCGCGTTGAAGCCGGCGCGGTCCAGCGGCCCGATGCGCAGCACCACCCGCGCCTGCACATCCCACGCCCGCACCCCGATCGCCGCATCCATCCCCAGCCGGTTGAACGCACCGGGCCGCCGCCCCACCGGCATCCGCGTGCGCTGGTCGGGCGGCAGGCTCAACCATGCGCCGGCGAATTGCTGAACCTCCACTCGCCGCCCCAGCCAGTCCGACGCCAACGCCGCCAGCCGGTCGGCCGAACGCGGCCGCATCGCCAGCAGCCCGGCATAGTGCAGAAGTGCATCCGACCCGGCCGCCATCCGCCCCACCAAATGCGGCGTGCCATAGCCGGTCAGCGACAGCAGCGCGCCGGCCATCGGGTCGCCGGCATGCGCTTCCCGCCCCGGCTCGGGCGGTCGCAGCCGCGCCGCCTCGCTGGCCCGATGCAGCCGGTACTTGGCCCCGGCGCGGGCGAAGTGCAGCACGAAGCGGTGCGATAGCATGTCGAGGAACTCGTGCATCGCCCGCGAACGGTTGCGCAGCGTCGCTGCCAGCACCTCGCTGTAGTAGCGCGGCAGCACCCCGGTGGCCCCGGTCAGCGCCATCACCGACGTGGTCACCGACGGCGGCGAACCCGCCTGCACCGCGCTGATATCGGACGGCGGAAACGCCAGCCCCGGCGGGCTGCGAAAGCGCACCGCCCCCTCCAGGTCTGGCGCCCGCGCGGCATGGGCCAGCACCCGCACCGCCGCGTCGAAGGCGAAACGCTGCGGCTCGCGCTGCAGCCGGGCGAGCACTGCCCCCGGTTTCATGGCCCCGGCTTCACAACAACACCCGCATCCCCGCCCGCGCCGGCCAGGCGGCAGCATTGCCGGGCCGGCCACGCAGCGTGGCCCGGGTGCGCACGAAGGCATTCACCGTAGCGTGCAACGCCAGGAACCGGTCGAGCACCGAGGCCAGCACATACAGCCCGCCGACCTGCCATGCCCGCGGCTCGAACTCCAGGCTGACATCCAGCCCGCGGCAGAACGCCCCCACCCGCGCCCCGGGCACCCGCGCCGTGCCAGGCCGCGAGCCCACCGCCAGCAGCGCCTCGATCGCCGCGCGCGTTTCGGCGGAATCGCGCAGGTCGTACAGCCGCAGCACCTCGCGCAGCGCCGCCGCCCCCTCGGCCCCGCCGACCACCGACAAATGGCCGAGCGACAGATGCGACACCAGCCGCCAGAAGCCGCGCTCGCGCAGCACCGGGCGCAACGCGTGGCTGGGCGCGGTCAGGCACGACACCCGGTTGATCGCCGCCACCCCCTCCACCAGCCGCATCCGCGGATGCCCGCCGCCGAACTGCAACTCGCTCGGCAGGTCGCGGTTGGTGCACAGCGCATCGACCGACAGCACCGCATCACCCGGCGCATCCGGGTCGAATTGCGGGTCGTCGGGTGCGAGGTACGCCTCGCCGCCGCGCAGCGGCGCCGGCGCGTCGCGCCGCATCACGTGGTAAAAGCCACCTGGCACACCCGGTTCAGTATCGCCATGCGTCAGTCGATAGAACGGCCGCCACGGGCGAAAGCTGCCATCGGGCCGCGTCTCGCGCACCCGCTCCACGCTCCACACCTCCAGCGCGCCAGGCCGGCGCACATCGGGTACGATGCGGTATTCGGTGGCGGTATGGCTCAGCGGCACCGGCTCGCAGCGCTGCGGGAACAGGTTGACCACCGGCGTGCAGCCCAGCGCCAGGCTGTCCGCCGCCACCACCCGCTCCAACTCCGGCAGCGCGCGGTCGAGATAGACGAACACCTCCATCCGGTTGCCGCCACTGGCCAGCGTCTTGCCCTCCATGCGCGTGAGGTCGACGAACATGAATTTTTCCGGAAACGCGAAGTATTCCGTCAGCAGCCGGAACCCGGAAAAACTGTGCGCGGGCCAGGGCAGCAGCGCCTCCTCGGGCGCGAAGCCCACCGGCACCACGCTGTCCGCCGGTGCGATCACCGGGTTGGCATCGGTCGGCCCATCGGAATAGGCCACCGACAGCGTATGCTCGCACAGCAGCTCGTACAGCGGCAACGCGATGTTGGGTGCGGCGCGCAGGAAAAAGCGCAGCCGGTCCATGCCAAGCTGGGCAAAACTCGCCTCTGGGTTGGCGCAGCGCAGCACGATGCGCAGCACCGACACCGCGCCGGCGGCCAGCGGATTGGCCGGCGCCGCCAGTGGCAGGCCCGACAGCCGCACGCTCTCGATCTCCACCGGCCACAGCGTGGTCGGGTACGCGGTGCGGAACCGGCAGCTCTCGCCGCGCACCGGCTCGCTGTCGATCGCCAGCCCCGGCGCCACCTCGAACGGCGTCATCAGGTCGGGCTGGCTGGTGAACTGCACCACGCTGCACGACGGCACCGGCGCCAAATAGTGCGGATACAGCACCCCCAGCAGCGCATCGGTCAGTTCGGGGAACTCGTCGTCCAGCCGGTGGTGCACGCGCGCGGCCAGGAACGCAGCCCCGTCCAGCAGGCGCGCCACATGCGGGTCATCGACCGCATCGGCGGCCAGGCGCAGGCGTCCGGCGATCTTGGGGTGCGCCTCGGCGAACTGGGCCGCGAGTTTGCGGATGGCATTCAGCTCGCGGTCGTAATAGGGCAGCAGCGCGTCGGACATGGCGGCCTGCCTCACACGGGATCGGCGGCGGTGACGAATACGTCGGCGGTGGTCGCATCCACCGTGGTGTCGAACGCCACCGGCTCGGGTGCCGGGTCGGCGTGCAGCAGCCCGTCGATGCGCAACCGCAGCGTCGCCTCCAGCTTGTTGGCGCTTTCGATCAGCGACACCCGCACGCTCATCAGCCGCGGCTCGAACCGGCGGATCGTCGCTTCCACCTCGGCGCGCAGCGCATCGCGCCGGCCGGGCTCGTTCATCGCGCCGGCGGTGAAATCGGGAATGCCGAAGCCGATCGGCGAGGACGCAAGCTCGGTCAGTTCGGCGGGCCACGAGCGCCAATAGCGCCGCGCGTTCAACAGCGCCTCCAGGTCGCGGCGCACCGAGACGCGCAATGCCTCCATCGCCTCGCCGGTCGACATCGGCGCGTCGCGCTCCTGGTCCGGCGCGTCGTCGATCAGCCGGTCGAGCAGCGGCAACTGGGCGCGCGGCCCGGCCCGGCGGCCGGCCTCGCCGCGGCCGGTATCGAGAATGCGGCCGGGGTTGCGGCCGCTCATGCGCCCCCGAACTCCAACGCGCCGAGGTCCATGATGCCCACCGCCTCCTCGCCGACCAGGAACAGCCGCTGGCCTGCCCCGCGCACCGGCCCGCCATCCTCGATCCAGTCGGTCTCGCGGCCCAGCTTCAACGCATCGGCCAGCGCCGCATCCTCGCTGCCGTAGATCGCCGGCAGGTAGACGTCGCCATCCGGCCCGGCCCGCACCGACATGGTGGCACGCCGCCACATCAGGTCGCGCGCCCGCTTGGGCGGGTGGAATTCCAGGCTGATCACCCGCTCGGTGGGAATCCAGTAGAACTTGCCGGTGGTGGTCAGCACCTCGAAACTGCCGGCGCACAGATCGTCGGCATCGCGGAAATCGTCGAACGCGCCGGCCTCGCCAGTGCCCGCCACATGCGGGCGGCCGAGTTCGGCCGCACCCGCCAGCTTCGCCGCCTCTGCCATGTCGCCAGCCCGCAGCGCCACCATGGCGGCAAGTTGCAGGCGCTGCGTATCGGTCGGCTCGCCGAGGAATTCCGGCACCCGACCGTCGCGGCGCAGTTGGCGGCGGGCCATGTCGGCGCGCAGCAACTGGCGGAACTCGGCCACCACGACGGCCGCTTCGGGCTCCACCTGGCTGGCGGCATCCAGGATGACATCGGCGCGCTCCAGGTTGCCGGCGAACACCAGCAGTTCGGCCAGCAGCACCCGCGCCGCGATGTCGGTCGGCGCGCGGCGCACCGCCGCATTGGCCGCATCGACCGCCGCGGCCAAATTCCCAGCCCGGAACAGGGCCCCCACCGACTCACCCGTGCCCGACATGTCTCATTCCCCCTTGCTTCCTGTATCCAGCCCTAGCGTGCGGAGCCAGGGGCGGCAATGTCGGTGACCAGCCGGAACTGGGCCGAGACGTCGTCGAGCTGGAAATGCGGCTGCATATGGATCACGCAGCCGAACACCCCGGGCTTGCCCGGCCGCTCCTGCACCGAGACCTGGCCGGCGACCAGCGGATAGCGGGCGCGCGATTCCCCGCCGGCGTTGATGTTGCTGTTCACGTAGCGGCCGATCCAACGTTGCAACTGATCCTCGATCTCCTCGGCGGTGCGGAATGCGCCGACCATGTCGCGGCCCAGCATCTTCACGTAATGGGCGAAGCGGGCAACACAAAGCAGCGTGTTGATCTGCGCCGACAGCCGGGCATTGGCGCTCGCCGCCTGGGCGTTCGGGCCGAGATATTGCTGCGGCATCTGCAGGGTGCGCACCGCGCCGAACACCGCCTCCTCGGCAAACGGAATCGCCGACAGCGGCATCAGCCCGGCATCGATCAGCGATCGCTCCTGCCGGTCGGTCAGCACGATGTCCAGCGACGGCCGCACCCAGACCTCGCCGCGATCGGTGCCGAACGGCTCCGGCACCAACCCGTCGACCAGTCCGCCGGCGCGGCGGTCGGTTTCCAGCCCGCGCACATCGGCCGGCCAGCTGAAGTTGGCGAACGCCCGCACCACGGTGGCGGCGAAGGCATAACCGGCGTTCGACCACACGCGGCTGGCGGCATCGGGGGCGTATTCGGCGTAGCGCCACCCCCCCTTACGCAAATCGTCGTCATCCCAGGGCGGGCGCGCGAGCACGCGCGGCAGTACCACCGCCAGGAAGCGAATATCCTCCTGGCTGAACAGACCACGCCAGCGGGTGTATTCGGCGCTGCGCATCGACGCCGAGGGGTCCTGCACGCCGGACAGGTCGGCGAAGCTGTCCAGCTCCAGCAACTCGGGTGCCGCCGCCAGCACCGTCGGCATGAAGGCCGCGGCGGCGACCGAGGCAAGCAGCTTCAGCACCGTCACGTCATCGGTGGGTGCCGTGGCCGACGGGCGGTGGCGCACCTCGTGGTCGACGATCAGCAGCCCATAGGGCTCGCCGCCGGGGGAGCCGAATTCCTCCTCGTAGATCTTGCGGAACAAATGGCTCTGATCGAATTCGGCGGCGCGTTCCAAGTCGCGCGCCACCTCGCTCCAGGCGGCGCTGAGCACCTTCACCTTGATGCGGTTGGACGGGTCGATCGGTTCCACCAGCCAGTTCATCCCGCGCCACGAGCCCTCCAGCTTGCGCAGCCGCGGGGCGTGCAGGATGGCATCGACCTGGGCCGAGAGCAGCGCGTCGATGGCGGCGATGTCGCGATCCAGCGCGCCGCGCAGCGCATCGGCATCGCCGGCCAGCGCCACGGCCCGGCCGCGGCCGAACCAGGCGGTCAGCGGATCGGGCGCGCCGGCGACAAAATTGGCGAGCGCCTCGGCCTCGGTGCGATGCCCCGCAGCGAAGAACCGCCCGGCCAGCACCGTGTCGCGCAACGCCGGTGCGTCGGGGATTGGGTCGGAAATCGGCGCATCGGCAACCGCCTTGGGGACGGGTGGCTCCGCGGCCGGTGCTTCCGCCGCGGTCAGCGCCGCTGCCAAAGCCTGTTGCCCGGACGAAGCCTCCTGCCCAGACAACGAACCCGCCGGGCCTTGCGACCCGGCGGGCATGATGCCTCGCGGAAAGATGACAGTTGCGTCCTCCTCCGGCACGGTGCTGCCTGCGTCCGCGCCGGGTTCGGGATCAGGCCTTCTGCGGAATGCGCGCGACCATGCGCAGGCTGGTCGTCAGCTCTTCCATCTGAAGCCACGGCCGCAGATAGGCGACCGCGTTGTAGGAACCGGGCTTGCCGGGGATTTCCTTCACCTCGATCAGCGCCTCGCGCAGCGGATACTTCGCCTTGCTTTCCTGGCCGGCATTCTCGTTGGAGTTGACGTAGTTGTTGATCCAGCGGTTCAGCCAAGCCTCGCAGTCGCTGGCCTCCATGAAGCTGCCGATCTTGTCGCGCGCCATCACCTTGAGGTAGTGCGCAAAGCGGCTGCTGGCCATGATGTACGGCAGGCGGGCCGAAATGGCGGCATTGGCGGTGGCTTCCGGGCGGTCGTATTTCTTCGGCTTCTGCACCGTCTGGGCGCCGAAGAACACGGCATAGTCGGTGTTCTTGTAGTGGCACAGCGGCAGGAAGCCCTGGTTCGACAGCTCGAACTCGCGCCGGTCGGTGATGCCGATCTCGGTCGGGCACTTGGCGTCCATGTCGCCGTCATCCGACGTGAACACATGGTTCGGCAGCCCCTCCACCTTGCCGCCGCCCTCGGCGCCGCGGATGGCGACGCAGAAGCCCGAGGTGGCAAACGCCGCGGTCATGCGCACGCCCATCGTGTAGGCCGCGTTCATCCAGCAATACTGCTGGTGGTTCATCGGCAAAGCGGCGCCGTTTTCGTCGTACGGGGCCTCCTCATAGCCGAACTCCTCGATCGGCTTGGTCGCGGCTCCGTACGGCAGGCGCGCGATCACCCGCGGCAGCACCAGCGAGACGAAGCGCGCATCCTCGCTTTCGCGGAAGCTGCGCCACTTGGCGTATTCCTGGGTCTCGAAGATCTTGGCCAGATCACGCGGTTTGGACAGTTCGGTCCAGTCGTTGAAGCCGAACATCTGCGCCCCGGCGGCCGAGATGAACGGCGCAAAGGCCCCGGCGGCAATGTTGGAGATCAGCCGCAGCGTCTCCACATCGTCCGGGTGGTTCGACCACTCGTAGTCGCCGATCAGCGATCCGTACGGCTCGCCGCCCGGGGTGCCGAACTCGTTCTCGTAGATCTTCTTGAACAGCTGGCTCTGGTCGAACTCCACCGCCTTGGTCAGGTCGCGGGTAAGGTCGCGCTTGGAGGCGTTCAGCACGCGGATCTTCAACGAGGTGCCGGTTTCGGAATTCATCACCAGGTGATTCAGTCCACGCCACGAACCCTCAAGCTTGAGGAACTTCTCGTTGTGCATCACCTCATTCAGCTGGGCCGAGATCTTGCGGTCGATCGCGGCGATGGCGCGGTCGAAGGTGCGCGACAGGTTCTTGTCGAAGGTGACGGTGCCCGACAGGGCCTGCTCCATCAACGTTTTCACGAGGTCCTGGGCGCGGTCGGGCTCGGTCTGCTTGGTGGCCGCCACCACCTGGTCGAGGAAGCTCGGGCCTTCTTCGGTCGAGGTCGCGCCGCCGGCCGGCGCTGACTGGGATTGCGACATCGATCAGCCCTCCTTCTTGTCGAGGCCGAGCTGGCCGGACAGCTTCTTGAAGTCGTCCTCGTTCTTCAGCACCTGTTCCAGCAAGTTTTCCAAATCCTCGGAGCGGTCGACCTTGCTCATCAGGTCGCGCAGCTTGTTGCGCGTCTCCATCAGTGCCTTCAGCGCTGGCACCTGCTCGGCGATCTTGGCCGGCTCGAAATCTTCCATCGAGTTGAACTTGAGGTCGACCGCCATCTGGGTGCCGTCATCGGCCAGCTTGTTGTCGACCCGCATCTTCACGCCGGGCGTCATGCGCGCCATCACGTCGTTGAAATTGTCGCGGTCGATCTGGATGAACTTGCGCTCGGCCATCGGGCGCAACGGCTGAGTCGGGTCGCCGGAAAAATCGCCCATCACGCCGACCACGAAGGGCAATTCGCGCACCACCTGCGCACCTTCGGTCTCGACCTCATAGGTGATATGCACGCGCGGCTTACGCACCCGGTTCAGCTTGTCATGAACGCTGCCACTCATGGCTCTTCCCCCAAATCATTCCGAGATGATCGACACCAGGGCGGCGCAAGGCACCTGGTGACGCGTGCCACGCCCTGCCGTGCGACTAGCAAAACTAGCTTAGACAGTGCCCGACTATGCGGTCAATGAACCTTACATTTCACCCGCCGCATGGGCCGGCGAGCAGCCTCCGGACTAGCTCTCGCCGCCGTCCCCCTCCGCCGGCGGTGGACGGATGCCCAGTTGCATCAAGATGCCGTCGCGCACCGTGGCATCGGACACGATCTCGGCCAGCAGATCGGGCCAGGTCATGCGGCCACGGCGGATAGCGTCCTCCAGCGTATAGGCCAGGGGCGATTGCGGCTCGGTGCGGCGAAAATAGTCGGCGATGCGCGCCAGTTCCTTCAGCATGTCCTCGCGGTTGACCGCACCGACCAGCTTGCCGCGCGGCAGCGCCCCGCCGTCGCCCATGGCGCCCGCCGTGCCGTCGCCGCCACCTCCTGGCTCTCCCCCGTCCACCTCGTCAGGCGCAGCATTCGCGTCTGCCGGGGCATACTTCGCGGTCGCGGCCAGCAGGTCGTCCAACAACTCGCGCACCCGGCGCGTAGGCGGGCTGTCCTGGCCAGCCTTGGCGTCGAGCACCTCGCCCATCGCCACCCATTGTGCCTGCGCCGCCCGCAGGGCTTCCCGCAACGCATCGAAATGCGCCTGGCCGGCGGCGCGCGCCTCGTTCTGCACCGTATCCATCGGCACCACGCCCTGCGCGACCTTCTGCGTCGCGCGCGCGGTTTCCAGCGTCGCCAGCTGTTCCGACTGCAGGTACTGCCAGAACGCCATCGGCGAGCCGTCGGGTCGTGTGTACAGGCTCAGCTTGCGCAGCGGCTGGGCCAGCGTGCCGTCGCCGTCCTCGCCGTTCAGCCCTGTCACCGGCGCCACCCGCGTGGCGATGCCATCCTCGTCGGGCATCGGATAGAGGTTGTCGTCCCACAACGCCTCGGCCAGCTTGGCGATCAGGTGCGCGCCGGCGGCCAGCCCGCGCGGGCCGTCCAGCCGCACCATCGCCTCGGTCAGCCATGCCGCCACCTCCAGGTCCTTGCTCTGGCCGCTCAGCGCCTTGATGGCGAGTTCGCGCACCTGGCGCCATTGCGGCGGCAAAGCTGAATCCGCGGTCGGATCGGCATCGGCCTGGCGCTCGGCCGCCCGTGCCTCGGCCCGCGCGTCCCGCAAACGATAATATGTCGACTGCGCAGAGAAATCTTCGCGCAAATCGCTACCCGCGGGCGCCTCCCCGGCGATTGGCGCAAGCAACGCCTCCATGTCGATCCCGTCGGGCCAGTCGGCCATCGCCATCTCCTTCGTCACGTCGCCGGGGCAGGACCGGCGCCTGCGCACGGATGGATTTATCGGCACAAACTATTTGCCGACGCAACGGCTGTGTCTCTGGACTCGCCCTCATGGCACTCATATCGTCCGCAGCGGCAAAAGCGGCATCCCCGCCAAGGGGACGGGGGACGACAAATCATGGCGGCAATCGACCTTAAGGCGCTGGTGGGACGGCTCAACGAGCATTGCCGCCGGGCGCTGGAAGCCGCGGCCGGCCTGACCCTGTCCCGCAGCAACTATAATGTCGAGCTGGAACACTGGCTGCTCAAGCTCGCCGACGGCACCGACACCGACATCGCCGCGATCATGCGCCACTACGACGCCGACCACGGCCGGTTTGTGAACGACATCACCCGCAGCCTGGACAAGCTCAAGACCGGCAACGCCCGTGCGCCCACCCTGTCGCCCGAGATCGTCGAGGCCGCCAAGCAAGCCTGGCTGCTCGCCTCGGTCGAGCACGGCCTCTCTCGCCTGCGCTCGGGCCACCTGCTGTGGGCGATGCTGGCCGACGAGACCCTGGCCCGCCACGTGCGAGAGAGCAGCAGCCAATTCGGCAAGATCAACGCCGATGCGCTAAAGCGCGACCTGCTGACCATCACCCGCGACAGCGTCGAGGCGGCCGGCGCCACCACCTCGGTCGAGGGTGCGCCCGCCACCGGCGGCGAGGGCGGCGACGGCACGCCGCGCCCCGGCGGCAGCGGCGCGCTCGACCAATTCACCATCGACCTCACCGCCAAGGCGAAAGCCGGCAAGATCGACCCGATCCTCGGCCGCGACACCGAAATTCGCCAGGTCGTCGACATCCTCACCCGCCGGCGCCAGAACAACCCGATCCTTACCGGCGAGGCCGGCGTCGGCAAAACCGCGGTGGTCGAAGGCTTCGCCCTGCGCATCGCCCAGGGCGACGTGCCGCCGGCGCTGAAGGACGTGGTGATCCGCACCCTCGACCTCGGCCTGTTGCAAGCCGGCGCCGGCGTGAAGGGCGAGTTCGAGAACCGCCTGAAGAACGTGATCGAGGAGGTCAAGGCCAGCCCCAAGCCGATCATCCTGTTCATCGACGAAGCCCACCAGATGATCGGTGCCGGCGGCTCGGCCGGCCAAGGCGATGCCGCCAACCTGCTGAAGCCCGCACTGGCCCGCGGAGAATTGCGCACCATCGCCGCCACCACCTGGGCCGAATACAAGAAGTACTTCGAAAAGGACGCCGCCCTGACCCGCCGCTTCCAGGTGGTCAAAGTCGAGGAACCGAGCGAAAAACTTGCCATCGCCATGGTGCGCGGCATCGTCGATACGCTGGAGAAACACCACGGCATCCGCATCCTCGACGAGGCGGTGGAGGCGGCGGTGAAGCTGTCCGCCCGTTTCATCCCCAGCCGCCAACTGCCCGACAAGGCGGTCTCGCTGATCGACACCGCCTGCGCGCGCGTCGCCATGAGCCAGGCGGCTATGCCGGCGCCGCTGGAAGACCGCATCCGTCGCATCGAGCTGATCGACACCGAACGCGGCATCCTCGACCGCGAGATGGCCGCCGGCGCCGACCACGCCGCCCGCCATGGCGAACTCGCCGAGGAACGCGCGGCCCTGGACACCGACCGCATCGCGCTGGAGGCGCGCTGGGAGCAGGAGAAGGTGCTGGCGAACGAGATCGCTGAAACCCGTGGCCATATCGAGAACCCCGACGACGGACAGGACAAAGACGCATTGCGCGCCAAACTGGCCGAAGCCACCGCGAAGCTCGCCGAATTGCAAGGCGAGATGCCGCTGGTCTTCCCGGTCGTCGACGCCCAGGCGGTGGCCGAGATCGTCGAAAGCTGGACCGGCATACCCGCCGGGCGCATGCAGTCCGACCAAATCAACACCGTGCTCAACCTCAGGGACACGATGGCGCGGCGCATCGTCGGCCAGGACCACGCGCTGGAGGCGGTGGCACAGGCCATCCGCACCAGCCGCGCCGGGCTGACCGACCCGCGCAAGCCGATCGGCGTGTTCCTGATGGTCGGCACATCCGGCACCGGCAA
>Ga0105047_10012430_pt1 | contig 13696 bp, 14 predicted proteins | sample MAT04_FD_78384 | JGI IMG/M metagenome (GOLD analysis project Ga0105047, IMG submission 78384) | Freshwater microbial communities from Lake Fryxell liftoff mats and glacier meltwater in Antarctica - MAT-04 (megahit assembly) | ecosystem: Environmental > Aquatic > Freshwater > Ice > Liftoff...
CAGGTCCTCCTCGCGGAAGGCGGCGTGGTCGGGGAAGGGGGCGAAGTCGGCGAGGTCGGCACCGGCGGCTACCAGCGAGCGCTCGACCTTCCACGGCTTGGCGATGCCGGCGAAGCCCAGCAGGGGGCCGGACGGCGGCGGGGCGGCGGGTTGAAGCCGGGCGATGAAGACGGGAACCGACCCGAAGGTCTCGACCAGCTCCGGATCGGCTTCGGCAAGGTCGGCGGGCAGCAGGATGACGACGGCGTCGGCGCGGGCTAGGCCGGTCTTCAGCGGCTCGCGCATCGGCCCCGACGGGAAGACCGAGCCGTCGCCGAAGGGCCATTCGCCGTCGCGGGTCTCGCCGTCGACGATGATCAGGCTGAGCGCCTTGCTGAGCGAGGGGTTCTGATGAGCGTCGTCGAGGACGATGGCCCGGGCTCCGGCCTGAGCGGCAGCTCGGGCCCCGGTGACGCGATCGCGGGCGATCCAGGCGGGGCTGTCCTGCGCCAGCATCAGGGGTTCGTCGCCGACATCGGCGGCGGTGTGGACGGCGAGGTCGACCCGGATCGGACCCTCAAGCTTGCCGCCATAGCCCCGCGACAGTGCGTGGGCCTCGACGCCGGCGACATGGAGCAGACGCAGGACCTCGCGGGTCACGGGGGTCTTGCCCGAACCGCCGACGGTCAGATTGCCGATGGAGATGACCGGCGGGCCGGGATCGACCGGCGTGGCACTGGCGATGCGGCGGGCGGTGGCGGCGGCCCAGATCCAGGAGACCGGCTTGAGCAGGAAGCGCAGGACCGAGGCATGGCGCGGCTCTCGGGCATACCACCAGCGGGGGGTATTGAGTTTCATCGGCGGGCTCGCGGCGGCAGCAGCGGGGCGATCGCATCCCACAATCGATCCAGTCCCGAACCGGCCTCGGCGGCCGCGCGGCGACCGCGATCGCCCATGCGTTTGGCTTCGGCGTCGTCGGCCAGCAGCGGGGCGATGACGGCGGGCAGGTCCCACGGGGCCTGAACGATCACCAGACCGCCCGCGTCGGACAGCGCTCCGGTCACGGCGGCCCAGTTGGTCATGTCGGGGCCGGTTACGGCGGGCTTGCCGAGGCGGGCGGGCTCCAGCGGGTTATGGCCCCCGACCGGCGGCGTCTCCAACGCGGCTGAGAAGGAGCCGCCCATGACGACGACATCGGCCAGTCGCAGGAACAGGCCCATCTCACCCAGGGTATCGGCGACATAGAGGTCGGTGTCACGGTCCGGCTCGCGCCCCTGCGAGCGCAGGGCGAAACGGTAGCCGTCGCGGCTCAGGGCGGCGGCGATGTCGGCGCGACGGTCGGGATGTCGCGGGACAAGGATCAGGCATAGCCGGTCGGTCAGTTTGTCGAGGGCACGGACGAGGGCGATCTCCTCGCCGTCATGGGTGCTGGCGGCCACGACCACGGGCCGGTCGCCGATGGCGGCGCTGAGACGGGTGAAGGCGGCGGGATCGTGCGGCGGGGCCTCGCCCGACAGTTTCAGGTTCACATGGCCGTCGATGCGCGCGCCGAGGCTTTCCAGCCGCGCCGCCGAGGTCTGGTCCTGCGGCAGGATGCGATCAAAGGCGGACAGGATTTCCCGCACCGCGCCGGGAAAACGCCGCCAGCCCTCGACGGTTTTTTCCGTGATGCGGGCGCTGGCAAGGACCAGTTTCACGCCGCGCCGACGGGCCCCAAGGATCAGATTGGGCCACAGCTCGCTCTCGACGAAGACGGCCAGCGATGGTGTCCAGTGGTCGAGGAAGGCGGCGACGGCGGCAGGGCCATCGACCGGGGCGAACTGGTGGATGACGCCGGCCGGCAGGCGTTTGGCCAGCAGCGTTGCCGAGGTCAGGGTGGCCGAGGTGACCAGCACCGTCAGGTCGGGCCGCGCGTGCCGCAGCCGCCCGATCACGGGAAGCAGCGAGAGGGTCTCGCCGACGCTGACGCCATGCAGCCAGACCAGGTTGCCGGCGGGTCGGGCGAGCGAGGTCAGGCCGAGGCGTTCGTCGACCCGAACGGGGTCTTCCTTGCCCTGTTTGACGCGGGCGTCGAGCAGGCGCGGGGCCAGCGGCTCCAGCAGCCGCGTCACAAGCCGGTAGGCGATCAGGGCGGGGCTCACGTCAGACCCGCTCAAGGCCGGTGAGGACGTCGGCCTCGACCTCGACCGCCGTGATGCGGGCGGTCCAGTCGGCCGACACCTGGGCCATGTCGCCGCCCTCGGGCCAGTGGGCCATGTCCCAGACGATGGCACCCTTGCTGAAGGGCAGGGGCAGGACGGCCCTGTCCCAGCTGTTCAGGCGGATCGCGGGATTGCACGACATGCCGATGAACAGGACGGGGGCACCGGACATTTTGGCCAGCAGGGGCAGGCCCTCGGCCATCTGCTGCGACGGGCCACGCGGGCCGTCGGGTGTGATGGCCAGGGCCCCGACCTTCAGCTGGCGCAGGCCGTCGCGGAAGGCCTGGGTGCCGCCCTTGGCCCGGTCAGCCTTGTCCCTGTTGGCCGACGAGCCGCGCACCGCCGGAATGCCCTGCAAGGCGACGGCGCGGGCGATGAACTGACCGTCGGGGCTGAGTGAGATCAGGGCCTTGGCCGACTGGGCGCGGTCCAGCGGCCAGCACGAGGGACTGAGCCCGATGCGCGAATGCCAAAAAACGCACAGCACGCCCCCGCCCTGTTTCCACACGGCTTCGGCCACGCCCTCGTTGCGGTAGGTCCAGCGGATGGTGGCGAAACAGAAGCGCATCCACGCCGCCAGCAGCCAGGCGAGAACGGCCTGGATGACGGGATTGCGGAGGGGCCTCACGACACCGCCGCCACGGTCACCGGATCGCCGCCCAGCGACTGCTGCTTCGCCAGTCGCGAATACAGCCCGCCCTTCTTGACCAGCGCGTCATGCGAACCGGTCTCGACCAGCCGTCCGGCCTCGATGACGTGGATGCGGTCGGCGTTGCGGACGGTCGACAGGCGGTGGGCGATCATCAGGGTGGCGCGGCCCTGCATCAGGCGTTCGAGGGCGGCCTGGACCAAGGCCTCGCTCTCGGTGTCGAGGGCCGAGGTGGCCTCGTCGAGCAGCACGATCGGCGCGTCCTTGAGGAAGGCGCGGGCGATGGCGATGCGCTGGCGCTGGCCGCCCGACAGGCGCAGGCCCGCCTCGCCGGCGCGGGTCGCATAGCCCTCGGGCAGGGCGGTTATGAACTCGTGCGCGGCGGCGGCCCGGGCGGCGGCGACGATGTCATCGGCGGTCGCGCCGGGGCGGCCATAGGCGATGTTGGCGGCGACCGTGTCATCGAACAGGAACGGCTCCTGCGTCACCAGGGCGATCGCGGCGCGCAGGTCGTGCAGCTTCAGTTCGCGGATGTCGCGGCCGTTGATGATCACGGCGCCGCCCGTCACGTCATAGAAGCGTGGCAACAGGCTGAGCAGGGTCGACTTGCCGCCGCCCGATGGTCCCACCAGGGCGACCGTCTCGCCCGGGGCCACCGTCAGGGAAATGTCGGACAGGGTCGGGAGGCCGCCATCCGCAGCGGCATAGGCGAAGCTCACGCGGTCGAAGGTCACCGTGGTCGGTCCGTGAGCCAGTGGCCCGGCGTCCGGCGTCTCGCGAATCTCGGGCTGGATGTCGAGCGCGGCGAACAGGCGGCGGGCCGCCGTCAGGCCCTCGGTCATGACGGTCTGCAGATTGGTCACTTGCCGCAGCGACTGGCCGGCGGCCATCAGCAGGCCGATGAAGGCGGCGAAGGCACCGACGCTCATGGTGCCGTCCTGCGCCCGCCAACCGGCGTAGGCCATGACGGCGGCGACCACGATCATGGCCACCAGGTTGGAGAAGGGGCCGGCGAAGGCGCGGGCGTCAGCGGACCGGATCACATGGCGCTGGCGGCGGGTCACGACGTCTCCGACGCGGTTCTCCTCGGCTGCCTCGCGGTTCTCGATCTTGATCAGCCGGACGCCGTCCAGGTTTTCCATCAGGGCGGTGGACAGGTTCTCGGTCTCCTGCATCGCGCCGGTGGTGGCCTTGCGGGTCCGTCTGGAGAACCGGCCCAGGACCAAACTGATCATCGGCACGCCCAGCAGGACGATGGCGGTCAGCTCCCAGTCGATGAAGGCCATGGCCACGATCACCGCAAACAGGGTGATGCTATGCTGGGTGTAATTGACGACGCCGTTGGTGAAGGCCTCGCGGACCAGGTTGGCGTCGAACAGGACGCTTGAGACGAAGCTGCCGGAATGCTGGCTGCGCAGCCGGGCCAGGTCGGCGCGGATCATGGCCCCGAACAGCCGCACCTGGATGTCGCCGACGATGCCGTGACCCAGCCGGTTGACCAGCGCGGCCTGACCGAGCGACGCAGCGGTCCAGACGATGGCGACCAGCACGATGGCTGACGGGATGTAGATCAGCGCCTGCCCGGGCGGAACGTCGATCAGGCCCCACAGCTTGATCGGCGTATTGGCTTGCAGGAACAGGCCGTTGACCGCGGGTTCGAGCAGTTTCAGCGTCGCCGCCTGCAGACCGCCCGCTATCGCCGCGAACAGGATCGACAGAAACAGCGCCGCCTTGTGGTGCGAGAGATAGTCGCGCCAGATCCGGTCCAGCAGCGGGCGAAGCGGCTCCTTGTCGAGATCGGCGGGCGTCGGCGTCGTCATCGGTCCGAGGTCGGACGGCTGGGGGGGGAAGTCAAGCGGGGAAGACGCCGAAGGCTGGAGCCGCTATCTCCACCCCATGTCACGCTACGATCTCACTACCCCGGCCGGCCGGTTCAAGGCGCAGTGGGACTATGTCTGGAAGGATCACGCCTTCCTGCGGCGGTGGTTCATGAACGCCCACTGGCTGGGGCCGGATCTGGTGCGGACCAACCAGCCGTCACCGCGGCAACTGTCGTACTGGCAGTCGCAGGGGATCAAGACCGTCATCAACCTGCGCGGGGCGCGGGACGAGGCCTATTATGCGCTGGAGATGGAGGCGTGCGCACGGTTGGGTCTGATCCTGATCGACGCGCCGCTGGATTCTCGCGATCCGCCGCAGAGGGACCGGGTGCATCGCGCGCGAGACCTGTTCCAGACGATCGACTATCCGGTGCTGATCCACTGCAAGTCCGGTGCGGACCGGGCCGGGATGATGGCGGTCTTCTACCGCCATTTCCATCTGGGCGAGCCGATCTCGGTGGCCATGGAACAGCTGTCCAAGAAATACCTGCACCACCGCGAGGGCCTGACCGGGGTGCTCGATTTTACGCTGGAGAAATACCTCAAGGAGGTCGAGCCGACCGGGGTCAGTTTCATCGACTGGGTCGACGGCGACACCTATGATCCCAAGTCCATCCGGGCCGAGTTCAAGGCCGGCTGGTGGGGCACAGTCCTGACCGAGACACTGCTGAAGCGGGAATAGCCGGCTTCACTCCCACGGGCGGTGCGGGTCGCGGGGGCCCGATGACGTGGGAGGCGTCGGGTCCGTTCCCTTCACGCCGGCGGATCGGCGGGCGTCCTGTCCCTCCGGCGATTTCTTGATCCAGTCGCGCCAGTTGCGGGACCCGCGCCAGGCTCCGATCCACAGCACCAGTACCAGCAAGAGTGAGACCAGCGAGGCGATCTCGGTTCCGTCGAGGGTGCGTCCGAACAGGGTCATGGGATGTCTCCGGTTTCAGGCGAGGCAGTATACGCCGGAAGGTGCCTCAGACCGAATGGTTGTTCCCGGTCAGTGCGCGTGGTCGGCCTGGCCTGAATCGCCGCGCGGATCGATCATCCGGTGTGCGTGCAGGATGAAATAGCGCATGTGGGCGTTGTCGACCGTGGCCTGGGCCCGGGCCTTCCATGCCTTTCGAGCTTCTTCATAGTTGGGGAAGGCCCCGACGAACTCGACCTTGGACAGATCCCGGAACACCGGCGCGTCGAGGTGGCGCAACTCCCCGCCGATGACGAGATGGAGCAGTTGTTGGGTTTCGGCTTCGGTGGTCATGGGGTGTCCGGAGGGGGGAGTGAGCGGGCGCCAGCGGAATAGGCGCTGTAGGCCGCTCGAGCAACGGGTTTGGTCGTTCGCCGGTCGTCTGGCATATTGCACGTGATGGCCGACGATCCCGACGATCTGATTCTGGTCTACTTACGTCGCATCGACACCAAGGTCGATGCGATGGCGCAGGACATCCGCGAGCTGAAGGAGCGGGTGTCCTCGTTGGAAATCGCCGTGGCCTCAGTCCGTCGAGATATCGCGGTGTTGGCCGAAACAGATGCGCGACTTCAATACGCGGTCGATCGACTGCGGGACGACGTCGGACGGATTCAGCGCCGGCTGGAACTGACTGACGAACCCGCCGCCTAGACCATTTTTGCTTCAGGTCGAATCGACCTGAAGCAAAAAATGGTCCAGAATCATGCTGGAGCGAAATCTGAGCCTTGATGGAATCCGTCCACCAAGACTGATTTCGCTCTAAAGTCCCAGGGGGATCGGCAGGGTGCGGCGCACGATCAACGGGTGAAGCGCGGGGGCGCTGCAGATCAGGCTGTTCTGGCGCGGGTCCGGCTGGTTGAAGCGCCAGGCGCCGCCGTGATGGTCGCTGACCTTGCCGCCGGCCTCCTCGACGATCAGGGCACCGGCGCACACGTCCCAGTCCCATTTCGGCGTCAGGGCGATGGCGGCGTCGAAGGCACCGGCGGCGACAAGGGCCATGCGATAGGCAATAGCGTTGCGCTTCTCGAACCGCATGGCGGGCCAGGGTTCGGGCCAGTGCGGCCCCTCCATCAGCCGGGCGTCGGCCAGCACCGAGGCGTCGTCCAGATCGGTGGTGTCGGCGGCGGTGATCGCACGGCCGTTGAGGAAGGCTCCGCTGCCGCGCACGGCGGTGAACGTCTCACCCAGGGCCGGGGCATGGATGACGGCGGCGACGGGCCGGCCGTCCTCGACGATGGCGATGGGGATGCACCACCACGGCTTGCCCTTCATATAGGCGACGGTACCGTCGATGGGGTCGACCACGAAGATCCGACGGGCGGACAGGCGGTCGGGGGTGTCGGCGGTCTCCTCGGACAGCCAGCCATGGTCCGGGCGGGCGGACAGCAGGGCGTTCTTCAGCAGGGCGTCCACCGCCATGTCGGCCGAGGTCACGGGCGAGCCGCCGGACTTGGACCAGATATTCAGACCCGCATCCCGTTCGGACAGCGCCAGTTCGCCGGCGGCGAGCGCTGAGTCGCTGATCAGGGCCAGGTCGGCGGCGAGGCTGTCGGCGTCGCTCATTTTCCGGCGATGGCGACGGCGTCGAACATCAGTGACGGACTGTTGAAGGAGCCGCGGAACTCCAGGTCCGAACCGCGCTGCAGGCGAGGGAAGAGCTCCATCAGCTTGCCCGCGACCGTGACCTCGCTGACGGGCCAGGCGATCTGACCGCCTTCGAACCAGAAGCCGGACACGCCCGCGGACCAGTCACCGGTGTTCGCGTTCAGCGACGGGCCGAACATGGAGGTGACCAGCAGGCCGGTGCCCGCGCCGCTCATCAGGCCGGCCAGATCGTCCTCGCCGGGTTCCAGATGCAGATTGTGGGTCGAGACGCCGGGCGGTCCCGCCAGTCCTCGCGAGGCATGACCCGTCGAGGCCAGCCCCAGCTGGGCGGCTGAGGCGCTGTTCAGCAGCCAGGTGGTCAGGACGCCGTCCTCGACGATGGCCTGACGGGATACGGCGACGCCTTCGTCATCGAAAGGGGTCGAGCCGAGACCGCGCGTGCGGAAGGGGTCGTCGATCAGGTTGATCCCCGGCGGCAGAATCCGCCGGCCGAGGAAGTCTTTGAGGAAGGAGGTGCCGCGCGCCACGGACGGGCCCGAAACGGCGCCCAGCAAGGGCGACAGCACCTGTGCGGCGATGCGGTTCTCGAAGATCACCGCAGAGGTCGTCGAGGCGATCTTGCGCGGGCCGGTGCGGGCGACGGCGCGGTGGCCGGCCTCGGATCCAATCGACTCGGCGGACGGCAGGTCGGACAGGTGGCGCACGGCGCGATGCTCGCCACCGCGCTCCATGGCCCCGTCCTTTTCGGCGATGACACCGGCACCCAGCGAAAAGGCCGAGCCGTGGTAGGCACCGTCGAACCCATGCGAGGTGACCAGCCTCCAGCGGCTGGACGAGGCCGAGGCATGGCCGCCTTCGGATTTCGCCACGCCGGGAATGGCGAGGGCAGCGGCCTCGGCCTCGGCCGCGACAGCCTCCAGATCGGCTGCGCTGGGTTCGCTCGGATCGTACAGGTCAAGGTCGGGGAAGGGGCCATGTGCAAGGCAGTCCCGGGGGGCCAGGCCGGCCCACGGGTCTTCCGGTGCCAGACGAGCCATGGCCACGGCGCGCTCGACAAGGCGGGTGCGGGTCGCCTCTGACAGGTCGGAGGCAGAGACGGTCGCCTGCCGCGTGCCGATGAAGACGCGCAGGCCGAGGTCGCGGCTTTCCTCGCGCTCGACATCCTCCAGGGCACCGTTGCGGACGCCGACGGACAGGGAGGCCCGCTCGGCCGAGACGGCCTCGGCCGCGTCGGCTCCGGCTCTGAGGGCGGCGGCGACCAGATCGGGCAGGAGGTCGGAAGCGGTGGCGGACGCGGTACGGTCAGGCATGCCCCGATATGGCGGGGCGGACGCTACGCCGCAACCACGCTGTTCGACTTCAGACGAAGGCGTGGACCACAAGCATTGCACCGGCGGTGATCAACGACAGAAAGGTCAGGCCCATGCCGATGACCCGACCGACCGTGGGGCGTTTGTCGCTCAGGCTGACGGCGTGGATCAGACGGCCTAGAGCGAAATCGGTCTTGATGGACGCAGTCCATCAAGGCTCAGATTTCGCTCCAGATTGATTCTGGACCATTTTTTGGATTCAGGTCGATTCGACCTGAAACAAAAACGGTCTAGGAACAGGGCTGCTCCCAGACCGTGCAGGACGTAAGAAGGCATGCCCAGCAAGGCCAGGACGGCCAGGGCACCGATGCCGGCGGGGAGGTATTCCGAGGCGTTGCCGAACACCCGGGAGGCCAACAGCACCCGGGCATTGCCGCCGTCGCCGAGGAGGACCTTGTTCCCGCGTCGGGCCATGGCGACCCGCGCACCCAGCACCACCAGCAGCAGGATCATCACGCCGCTCCACAGGGCGGCGGCCTGGGCGGGGCTCATGTCGGTCATCACGGTCATGGAAATCAGTCCTCGCGCCCCACCGGATAGAGCCGGAAGCGGTCATCATAGAACGGGGTTCGCTCGTAGAACCAGCCCAGACGGGCGTTGCCGTCCGCGGCGAAGACGGGGTCGGCGGCCAGCTTCGTTTCGAACGCAGCCTTGAGGGCGGGATCGGCGGCCATCATGGCTTCGGCCAGCGGGGCAATGGCATAGCCCTCGATGTATTCGACCCGGCTGAGTACCTCGGGAAACATCCCCCAGGCGAAGAAGCTCTCGGACGACTGTGGTTCCAGCAACAGGACGACGATGTCGCCCAGCGGCTGGTCGGTGGGCACGCGGACCGAGCCGGGGGGGAAGGTCCAGTCGCGGCGTTCGGACGTCACGCCGGTGACGGTGACGGCCACACGGCCCTCGTTGGCGCGGGTCGCCAGCTTCGGGTCTTCGAGGCGCAGCATGTCGAGGTTGACCGTGCGCGGCGCGTCCAGTGTCTCCATCCGGATACCATGCAGGCGCAGGCGTTCGATGATGTCGGTACGGTAGGACGGCACCCAATAGGCCTCGGGACGGGCCAGGGTCAGGGTCGGGCGCGAGCCGTAGAAGGGCAGGGACCAGGGCTCGGGATCGGCCAGGCCGAGCCAGCGGATCTCCTGACGGCCCGAGGCGGGGCTGTCGTACATTTCGTAGCGGATGCCCTTGAAAGTCCGGGTGTAGGCCGGGGTCGGGTCGGGCGCGAAATTGGCCGGGATCTCGGCGGGCCGCAGGGCGCTGTCGGCGGCGATGGCGGCGCGCAGCGCCGGGCCGTCTGCAGCCAGTCGGCGCAGGGCGGCCTCGAGGAAGACATAGGTGCCCAGAACTCGCTGTTCATAGGGTTTGAGGCTGTGGTTCTCGATCAGGATGGTCGGCACATGGGCCGCCGAGCCCCAGCCGTTGGAGAACCGCTCGCCGAGGCCGCCGTCCGACAAGCCCGCGCGAGGGTCGGCGCCGATGCCGAACACCAGTTCGCCGGGGATATGGCCCTGGGCCTCGAGCGCCGCATTGATCGCCGGCTTGAAAGTCGCGTCCAGCCAGCCGGCGATGGCGGGTGAACGCGAGTACACACCGTTCTCGCCGTTGAAGCCGTAGGTGACGTCATACTGGTAATCCATGCCGTCGGTGACGTGGATGTCGACATACAGATCGGGCCGGTATTTCAGCACCAGGCCGCGCACGGCCCGCATCTCGGGCTGGTCCAGTTTCAAATAGTCTCGGTTGAGGTTCTGGTTGGTCGCCGTGTTGCGCCAGCCCTGGATGCGGGGCCCGCGCTGGTTCGGGCGGCTGTAGGCCGAGGCGCGCTCATGGCCGTCAACCGAGAGGATGGGGATCAGGATCAGATTGACCCGGTCGAGCAGGTCGTCCTTGCCGTTGAATGCGATGTCGCGGAGCAGCATCATGCCCGCATCCTTGCCGTCGATCTCGCCGGGGTGGATGCCAGCCTGGGCCAGCAGCACGGGCTTGGACGGGTCGAACGTCGCGCCGTCGCGGCTGGCGATGACGGCGTAGATCGGACGGCCCTCGGGCGATGTGCCGAACGGCTCGATGCGGATCAGGTCGGAAGCGGCGTCGAGCCGGTCGAACCAGGCGCGGGTGTCGGCGTAGGACGGGCTCTCATCATGTTCAGCGTCAGCCTCGAAGACCGTGACCCAGGGGTCCGAGGCGACGCGCAGCAGGGCGCGGCTGGCCCCGTTCCACTCAGGGGCGGGCGGCAGGAAGGGCCGGTCCCAAGGGGCCGCGTTGGAGACGGACGGGGACTGGGACATGGCGGGACTCGCGGACAGGGCGGCCAGGAGGGCGATCAGGAGGGTGGAGCGCATGGATGCCTTCCTCGGCCAAATGCGAACGCTCGACAAGGCGTTGCGGCGCGGTTGTCAGACGGGGGGTGACCAGCCGCCGGCGGCGACCAGGGCCGCGCCAGACCGCACCACATTCCAGAGGCTGTAGAGCAGGACAACCCCAAGGGCACCGACCACGACCGGCCGCCATGGCGCGCAGGCGGCCGTTGCCGTGCCCACGACAAAGATGGTGATGCCGATCCACAGCCGGGGCGACCATGGTCAATCCTCGAACATCTCGCGCAGGGTCGCCAGGAGGGCTGTCCGGTCAGCCGGTGCCAGTTCGCCAATCTTGCGGAGCATCCGGGACCGGTCGATCGACCGCATCTGGTCCGGCAACAAGCGACCGACGCGTCCGGCGAAGCGAATCTCAGGACGAAAGCGCGACGGCGCGCTGCCCCCGGTGAGGGGGACGATCACATGGACGGGCATATGGCTGAGGCCATCCGGCGAAACGACCACACAGGGTCGTGTCTTGCGCAGTTCGCTGCCCACGGTGGGGTCGAGCCGAACCAGCCAGACGTCACCGCGTCGGATCAAAGGCCTTCAGGCTCATTGGCGGAGAGCGCGGCTTCGAGCTGCGATATCGCTTCGTCTGTCCAGTCGTCGCCGAGCGCAACAGCGTCCGTGTCGCTGGTCAGATCGGCCTCGAGCCATTCGCGTTCCGCCTCGGTGAGGCCTGCGGCTGCAATCCGCCTGGCGTCTTCCTCCCAGCCTTCCCGCACCGTCTTGCGCGCCGGGACGATGCTGATCTTGCCGGGCTCATAGACGAACTCGACCGCACCCCCCTCCTGGACACCGAGCGCGGCGAGGGCGGGCTTGGGCAGGATCACGCCTGCCGAATTGCCGATCTTTCTGATGGAAGACGCCATGGCGGTACTCCGTTGCAACGAAGTTATAACATAGGGGTCGACCCGCCGCCACGCTGTCTTGAGGAGCAGTCCGTTCAAGCCGGGGGGGGCGTGAAATCCATCACCCAGTTGGTCTCCCAGGTCGCGCCATCGTCGTAGGAAAAGGCCTGGGTCCAGCGGGCGCTTTCGGGGGTGATGTCGGATCAGATGAAGCGGGCGCGGATGGGCTGGTCACCGTCCCTGTCCTGGCCCCCCAGCACGCAGCCATCGGTGCCGAACCTGCCGCGCACTGGCGGTTGCAGCAGGCCATCCAGGCTGCTGGCCCAGTAGATCGCCCATTCGCCCGCCGCGCTCTCGAAGGTCCGGACCGCCATCCCGGACCAGCCGCGATCCGGGCGGTCCACCTGCTCGATATTGGCCAGCCCGCCCAGGCGCGGCTCGCACCAGGAAGTCGAGGCGAATTCATCCCAGTCGCCCGAGCCGTTGTTGCGCGCCTTCAGTCGGCGGTTTGCGATGCTCCAGTGCCCGAAGACGAAATCGAAATCGTGGTTCTGGACGGTGGCTTCTGACGACATGAGGGCTCCGGTTCGGGCGGATCGGTCCGGTCCGTTCCCTACATGATCGCCTGCCTGTTTCCAGATCGGCGTTCCGTCGCCCGGCAATCCCGGTCGGTCCCATACCTCGGACACGGGCTTTTCAACCGTCTCGTCCACGCGGCCTCCCGATCGCGCATCCCACCTTCACCCAATCCAGGCGGAAGACGACCGTCACGCCGCCAGCCGGACTGCGCCGCGAGGTTCAGCGGCCGTTCCGCTTGGTCTCGAGCTGGGTGACGACGGCCTGAAGTTCGGTGTGCCGCGCGACGTGGATGTCAAGCTGCGCCTGCTGCTCGGAAGTCAGGGCACCCTGGGTCTGGACGGCGGCCCGAAGAGTGGCGACCTGTCCGTCAAGGGTCCCGATCTCGCTCTGGGCCTCCCACAGACGGTCTTCTTCGGCCTCGGTCAGGCGGGGCAGAGCGGGGCGGGCCCGGCGCGTCGGCGTGGCGCGACCGCGGCCGGTAAGCACCTGGGCGTCCGAGACGGTCGGAACCGAAATGACGGGCATGGCCAAGAGGATGGCGGCGGCGACAACGAGAGCAGATTTCATCGAGACGGTTCCATGGGAGGTAAGGCCGAACCGGCACGTTAGATTACGGATTCGTCATCTGGAAAGCGTTTTTCCGACACATTCGGACGAGAACAGCGCCACCGTCGCGCCGGTGCATCACTTCCAGATCGGCGCTCCGTCTCCGGGCAATCCGAGCGTGGCCCAGATCTCGGACACCCGGGAAACGACAGCATCATCCATCCGAATCTCCTCGCCCCATTCGCGCTTCGTCTCGGGGGGCCATTTGTCGGTGGCGTCGAGGCCGATCTTGGAGCCGAGGCCGCTCTCGGGGCTGGCGAAGTCCAGATAGTCGATCGGCGTGTTCTCGATCAGGGTGATGTCGCGGGCCGGGTCCATCTTGGTGGCTATGGCCCACATGACCTGTTTCCAGTCGCGGGCGTCGATGTCGTCGTCCACGACGATGACCCACTTTGTGTACATGAACTGGCGCAGATAGCTCCAGACGCCCAGCATCACCCGTTTGGCGTGGCCGGGATAGGCCTTCTTCATCGATACCACGGCGATGCGATAGGAACAGCCTTCGGGCGGCAGCCAGAAGTCAGTGATCTCGGGGAACTGGGCCCGCAGCAGGGGGATGAAGACCTCGTTCAGGGCCTCGCCCAGCACGCTCGGCTCGTCCGGCGGGCGGCCGGTGAAGGTGGTCAAATAGACGGGGTCCCTGCGCATGGTGATGGCG
>Ga0105047_10012431_pt1 | contig 13695 bp, 8 predicted proteins | sample MAT04_FD_78384 | JGI IMG/M metagenome (GOLD analysis project Ga0105047, IMG submission 78384) | Freshwater microbial communities from Lake Fryxell liftoff mats and glacier meltwater in Antarctica - MAT-04 (megahit assembly) | ecosystem: Environmental > Aquatic > Freshwater > Ice > Liftoff...
TGAACTTCGGCATCCTGAAGCTGAGTGCTGGCGAATCGTTCACGCTCGATGGGTCGGCGGAGGAGCTTGAGGCGGCGCTGCTGTTGCTGGAAGGCAGCGTCACTTTTTCATGGAAAGATCAGAGCGCGGCGGCGCGGCGCAAATCATTCTTCGATGATCTGCCGGTCGCGCTGCATGTGCCGTCGCGCTGCGCGGCGACGGTTCGCGCGGAGACGGCGTCGGAGCTGGCGATCACGCAGACACAGAATGCGCAGCAGTTCGAGGCAATGCTTTTCACTGAGAAGAACATGTTCGACAACGAACATCGCGGCAAGGATCTGCTCGACAACACCGCCTACCGCATGGTCCGCACGCTCTTTGATATCCGCAACCGTCCGCAGTCGATGCTGGCGCTCGGCGAAGTGGTCAACTTTCCCGGGCGATGGTCGAGTTATCCGCCGCACCATCATCCGCAGCCGGAGATTTATCATTACCGCTTCAGCAAGCCGAATGGATACGGCCACGGAGAATGCGGCGACGCGGTTTACAAAGTCAAACAGTACGACACGCTGCGCATCTTCGGCGGCAACGATCACGCGCAGTGTTCGGCGCCCGGTTACCAAATGTATTACATGTGGGTCGTGCGGCATTTGCCGGGGTGCCCGTACACGGTTCCGGAATATGCGGCGGAGCATAGGTGGACGATGGCGAAGTGAAAGCCGTCCAATAGTTGGTAAATTAATGGATCGAGTTGTTCGTGCCGTCGCTTGCCCCAAAGGGGCAATGTAACAAAGCCCAGGGACACAGAACGTGGGCGCGAACAACCCCAACGGGGTTGTGTCTGAAGGCGAGACCCACGATTCGGACGCAACCCCTTTGGGGTTGTCGCGTGCACGAAATTTCGTTCCCAGGGTAGCGCCTGCGGGCGCAACCCTGGGCTGGAGGACATTGCCCCGTTGGGGCAAGTGACGGCGATGCTCTGGCCGTACCAGACTGTGCCCGGATGGAATCGATTCTGAACATTGCCCGTTTCGCGTGAATGATGGAGTGCTGCCGTTGCCGTTACTTTTGCATTTTGAATTTTGCATTTTCTGAGGGAGTTCTCCATGAGCCATAGCACACATCTCGTCTTCAAGAGTCCGCTGCACCAGATGGCGGCTTCGACTTGCACGGAGTTGTGGATTGATTCGTGCGCGCCGGCGGAGTTGAACTATGCCATTGAGCATGGTGCGGTCGGCGCGACGAGCAATCCGGTCATCGTCGGCGAGGTGCTCAAGAAGGAACTGCCGGCGTATGCGCCGCGCATCGACGCGCTGATCAAGGAGAACTCCGAGGCGAGCGAGGACGAGATCGCCTGGAAGATTATTGAGGAGATGGCGGGCAAGGCGGCGGCGCTGCTCCATCCGATCTTTGTGCGCGATAATAAAAAGCGCGGCCGGCTTTCGGTGCAGACCAGCCCGAAGTTCTGGAACAATGCGGCGGCAATGATCAAGCAGGCGGAGCATCTCAATGCGCTCGCGCCGAATATCCAGATCAAGATTCCGGTGACGAAGGCGGGCATCGCGGCGATCGAGGAAGTGACGGCGCGCGGGATCAGCGTCAACGCGACGGTCTCGTTTGCGGTGGCGCAGACGATCGCCGTGGCCGAAGCGGTCGAGCGCGGGCTGGCTCGGCGCAAGGCGGACGGCAAGAGCAGCGAGGATATGACGCCGGTCTGCACCATCATGGTCGGGCGCGTGGACGACTGGATGCGCGTGGTGGCCGAGCGCGATGGGATCACCGGCGATCCCGGCGCGACCAACTGGGCGGGCGTGGCGGTGATGAAGAAGGCGTATGGGATTTTCCTGAAGTGCGGATTTAAAACGCGGCTGCTGGCGGCGGCGTACCGCTGCCACATGCACTGGTCGGAGTTCGTCGGCGGCGACGTGATTCTCTCGATACCGTTCAAGTATCAGAAACTTTTTAACAGCTCCGGAATCAAGGTCGAATCGCGCATGGATACGCCAGTCGACGCGAAGATTCTGGCCGAACTGATGCGCTTCGAAGAGTTCCGGCGCTCGTACAATGAGGAAGGATTAAAGGTCGAGGAGTTCGACACGTTCGGACCAACGCGACGGACGCTGCGGCAGTTTATTGCGGGGTACCAGGATCTGGTGGGGTTGATTCGGGAGCGGATGATTCCGAATCCGGATGTGAAATAACCGCGTAGCTTCCTGCTATGCTGCAACTATTTATTTCTTTTTATCAGATATTTCGACGGCCTTTTAATGCACCTTGTGGCATACTACTCCCGAATCATATCTGGAGCTATCTCAAATGAGAACATTATTGGTTTATGACGATCCTGCTACTCAGGCCTCTCTCTTAAAGATTTTACAATCTCGAGGCCATGTGGTTACGGCGTGCGAGGATGCAGTCGCAGGGTGGAAGGCCTACGCGCGCCGCCCGCACTCACTGGTCATTACGGATCTGCTGCTTCCCGGAAAAAGTGGTCTGGGTTTATGCATGCGCATACGCCAGCACTCACAAAGCAGAAATACCACATTATTAATGTGCACGGCGGCGCACACGCATGAGGATCTGGACGCGGTGCTGAATGCGGGCGCGGACGATTATCTCACCAAACCGTTTGACGAACAACAATTCACAATCAGGCTGCGCATTGTTGAACAGCAAATAAGTTCACGCATTGAACGGCAGATTTCGGAAGAATCGATAAATAGACTTCTACGGCATGTTACGTGCTCGCAAGAGTCCGTGGTTGAAAAGACGTTGGATGGCGAGATTGTCAGTTGGAATGCCCGAGCGACGGAAATGTTTGGCTACACCCCGGAGGAAGCGCGAGGAAAAGCCACTACATTTTTGCTTCCGGACGACCGGAAAGACGAAGTCGAGACTTTGTTAGCAGGGATTCTGGCCGGGGAGGAAGTCTTTAATTTCGAAACTGTACGCATTCATAAAGACGGGACGCCCGTGGATGTGTCCATAAGCATCTATCCCGTCAAGAATGAACAAAATGAGATCATCGGATATTCGACGATCTCGCGCGATATTTCGGTGCAGTTGAAAATACAGACCGATCTAAGACTTAGCGACGCACGCTCCCGCCGCCTTTTTGATTCTGATTTGATGGGCATCGTCTTCTGGAATCTGGATGGGCGCGTGATAGATGCCAATGCCACGTTCCTGCGAATGATTGATTACACGCGTACCGACGCGCTCAGCGGCAACCTGCTTTGGAGCGCGATCACGCCGCCGGAATGGGCAGACATGGACAAGAAAGCAGTGTCACAGTTGCTGATCTCGGGGCAGGCTCTGCCCTACGAAAAAGAACTGCTCCGCAGAGACGGAAGCCGGGTTCCAGTGCTGGTCGGCCCGGTCATCTTTGAGGGTTCAAAGAGCGAAGGGGGCGCATTCATCCTCGACCTGACGGTTCGAAAACAGTTGGAAAGCCAGTTGCGGCAAACGAGCAAGATGGAGGCAATTGGAAGGCTGGCCGGCGGCGTCGCGCATGATTTCAACAATCTATTAACCGTCATTATCGGGCGAAGTGAATTGATAGCGCAAAGCAGATCCGATGATCCGAAATTAGTCGCGGAGATCAATCTCATCAAGGCCACCGGAGAAAAAGCGGTAGCGCTGACGAGGCAATTGCTTCAGTTCAGCCGCCAGCAGTTATTACAGCCGAAAGTAGTATCGATTTCCTCCATCCTCACGGAGATGAAAGAGATGCTGCGCCGCCTGATTAGAGAAAATATTGAACTCGCCTTTGTCCCTAATGCAGTGCATTCGGTAAAAGTCGATCCGACTCAAGTGCAGCAGATAGTAATGAACTTATGCATCAACGCCCGGGATGCAATATCTCAAGACGGCAAAATTGTCATTGAAACGGCGGATGTTTACCTGGGTGATGAATATGCGGTTCGTCATCTCGGTGTTACTCCCGGGCATCACGTGATGCTTGCGGTCACCGATAACGGACATGGCATGAATGAAAAAACAAAAGCGCGCCTGTTTGAACCGTTCTTCACAACAAAGGACGTTGGCAAAGGAACCGGCCTGGGATTATCAACCGTCTTTGGCATCGTTCAGCAGAGTGGCGGAACCATCTGGGTTTACAGCGAGCCGCAGCATGGAACGACTTTCAAACTGTATTTTCCCGTGACGCAGGATAGACCCGCTCCAGTCTCCAGCGCTTTATTGCCAATGGTTCAAAGCGGTGCTGCGCGAATACTGGTTGTCGAAGACGACAAGAATATTTTAGAGCTGATCCATGATGTACTGACGGATTTGGGCTACCAGGTGGCCGTCGCAAATACGCTGGAAGAAGCGATCGCGCATGGCGAGAATAAGAGTCTTCCGGTAGATCTGTTGCTCACCGATGTGGTCATGCCCAAAATGAACGGAATGCAATTGGCTGCAAAATTGTCGGCTATGCGGCCAACAATGAAGATACTGTTCATGTCCGGGTACAGCAGCACAGCCGTTGTTCAGCAGGGCATACTAAGTGAGGGCACCGACTTCCTGGAAAAACCTTTTACGCCGACTTCTCTCGGGCGCAAAGTCCAGGCGGTGCTGGATTTGAAAAAGCAGTAACGTAGATATCACTTCTCGCGCTTTCATTTCCCCTATGCACCGTCACTTTTCTTTGAAGCGGATTGTTAGTTCGGCGCCTTGTTTGACCAGCGGGGTTAAGAGATTTTTCATTTGCAGGATGGCGTTTTCTCTGGCCAGGGTTTGGAGCCAGTCGGCGCGGCCCTGGATCAGGAGGCGCTGGCGGATCTGGGCTTTGGTGAAGTTGCGCCATTCTTCGCTGTCGTTGCGGAAGACTCCGGCGGTGGTCATGATTTCGATCTGGTTGGGGTCGGACTGGACGACGATCATGCCTTCGTCCAGTTGCGGCTGGGGGATGGTGACGATGACCTTGTCGTCGAGGATTTCAAAATCCTGCGCGGAGAAGTGGTCGAGGTCGACAAAGTATTGAATGCGGTTGTCGCGCGCGATGAGCAAAATCTGCGTGGCGCCTCCGGGCAGGGGAATTCCCATCGGCAGGTTGATGGTGCTCGTGACTTTCACATCGGTGTTGATATGGGCGGTGAGGACGACGAGTTTTTTGGAGCTCTTGACTTCGGTCACGAGAGAGCCAATTATTACTTTTGTATCAGCGCCAACGATCTTCCAATGCGTGAGGACATAAATGCCGCCGATCGTCGCCACCACGACGACGACTGCGGCGCAAATTGCGGCCCACTTTGCCGCATCGGCCCATTGGGCTGGAGCCTTCGCGTTGGAATTGTTCATGCCCGCGTCTCCAAGTGCAAGAAATGCGTCGTCACTTCTAACGCTGTATACGCGTTCGGCCAATGCGCTTTTTTATCGGCGTTGAAATCTCGCTGCGTTCGACACCGATAGCCGCTGGCGCGGCTTTCGGTGTCACCGCTTCGTAATCGCTAGCCGGGTGTTGACAGAGCGGGGCTCGGTGCTAGTCTCATTTCAGATTTCGGCTCGACACATATACGCTCCGATGCGGCTCGCCAGAGGCGCGCGGGGGAACCGGGTTGAAGTCATCTTCGGAAACAATCTACGAATAAAATTTGAGCGCGGGAAGATTTCCGCTGACGCGTTGCGAACTCGCAGGCAGGATGCCTGCGCTACGCGGCGTGACATAGCATGGCCGCACGAGCGGGTGGCGCCGCAAGTGTGCTCGACAATTGGCCGTGGCGTTGTGAGATGAGCGGTCGCGAAAAAAAGTTCGCGTATCGAGGCGTGGAGATTTTGTCTCATTACAAAACATCATCGGGCAGGCAGGATGCCTGCGGTACGGCACGAAGTGCACTTTTGGACAGGCTTGAGCGGAGCGATTTTCATAGGGGAAACGGCGTGAGGGTGTCTGGCAACGCGTGATGTGCACTTTATTTCAGAACGGGCAGAGAGGAATGTCTGTTCCACCCACTGCGAGTTCAAATTTCAATAGCCAGCGCAAAAGCATTGGTTATTGTGAAGGGCGGTTGCGGAACCACGTCTAAGTTTTAACGCTGAATCCACTTGGACTATTGTTGCCTGTAGGGGCATGAGGTGAGAATTGCTTCGGTTGCTCGTCTCTTCCTTTCTCTTTGCGCTTGCGCTGACGCGCCTGCTGAATGCGGGCGAAGAGGTGCGCTCGTTCGATCTGGATAACGAGGTCGTCTGCCGCGTCAACACCGAGGCCGTTGGAAAACGGCAGGTCGAAGAGCGGATGGAAGAAGTGGCGTTGAGGCTCTATGCCTGGCGCCGGCAGATGGAACTTTCGGGCGCATGGAATGCGGAAGCGGACAAAAAGTGGAACGAAATGTACGTGCCGCCGTTCCGCGATGCGCTGCGAAAAGTGGTGCGCGAACGGCTGATGGTTCAATACGCCAAACGCGATCCGCGCTTTGCGGTGGAAGACAAGTACCTTCGAAAACGCCTGACCGAAATCGTCGACCGGCTTAAAGCGCAGGGCGTCTTCGGCGCGAAGGGGTACACGCTGGGCGAAGTCGAGAAACGTATTCGCGATGACTTGCTGATGAACAATTTCAGGTCGCAGTTCGCCAACTTCCTGGAGTATCCGACGCGTCCTGAAATCAAGCGGCAGTACGAAGGGAATATCGGGCAGTATCAACGCAAAGCCGGAGTCAAGGTGCGCATCATTCGCATTGATCGCTTCCTGACCAACAAGCTGACCGGCAAGCAGCAGGTGCGCGAGAACTCTTACGAACGTGCCGAGGAATTGCGGCAGGACCTGGTGAATTACAGCGCTGATTTTAAAGAAGTCGCCAAGCGCCACTCCGACGACGAAGAGACGCGCGATCGCGGCGGATTGATCATGCTGCAGGGCAAGAGCAGCAACGGCAAGGATCCGTTCTTCAGCGCCGAAGAGTACAATCCTCAGCTTGCCGCCGCGATCCGCGGATTGAAGGCCGGCGATGTCAGCAAGGTATTCGAGTTCCAGACGAGCTGGGCGATTGCGCTATTAGAGGAGACGCGCGAGTCCGGTCCGGCGCCGCTGGAAGGCGACATGTATGAGGAAATTTACCGCACGCTGATGCAGTCCAAGACGCGGCGCAAAGAAGACGAGTGGTTCCGCAAATCGTTGACGGACAGCCTGGTGGTGCATGTCGTCGATGCGATTCCCAAGACGCTGCCGGTGGAATTTTTCTTCCCGGATTCGGCGCCTGCCGTGGCTCCATCAACGCCCGGAGCACCGACCGAAGTGAAGACAGAGGCCAGCAAGGGAAAAGGCTGATCGAGCGCAGGACAATGCGAATGGGCGGCGGGCGACAACTGCCCGCTTTTGTGTTTGAATGACGCGGAAAACGGATTACCACGAGGGCACAAAAAGACAACGTTGCACGAAAAAAAAGCGATTTGTGTTCTGAAGCAAGACTGTCAGGAAGGCGGGCGCGGGACGCCCGCGGTCCATAAACGGCGCATAGCGGCGGGTTATTTTACGAGCATAATGGACAGCGGGACGACTCCTCAAACTTCATCCATTTGGCCGTCGGTACTTCTGGGATTATGGTTTCTCTGGCTGGGTACCATGGTCGCCATGAGCACGCGGGATTGGAATCGTCCGCGGCCGGTGCGCACGCCCGAAGAACTGCGCCAGCCCGAAGAACATCGGCTTCAGGAAAATTGAGAAGGCATGTCCGACGAGCAGGTTGATTTCAAGCGCGCGCTGCTTGCGCGGCTGCGGTTCGAGCGCTCCATGGGAATGGAGACGGTCCCGGTCGTCGCACGGGCGCGCGCAGCGCAAACGCCCGCCATTCTGCCTCCAACGGTGGCGAGCAGCGGCGCGACAGTGAGCTCGACGCAGGCTCCGGCGCAAAGGCCAGCGACGTTTACTCCGGCTGTCAGCGTGCCGCTGCAGGTCGCTTCGATTCCACACGTACAAGACGCTGCCGATGTGGAGACGCGCTGGAAAAATCTTGAGGCGCGCGCAAAGGCATGCACCGCCTGTGCGCTGCATGAGGCGCGGACGCATGTTGTTTTTGGATCGGGAAACCGGCAGGCAAAGATTGTCTTTGTCGGCGAAGGACCGGGCGAACAAGAGGATATGCAGGGGCTTCCGTTTGTCGGTCCGTCGGGCGAGTTTCTGACGAAGATTATCACGGCAATGAAACTGACGCGCGACGACGTTTACCTCTGCAATGTGGTCAAGTGCCGGCCGCCGGGAAACCGCCCGCCGCTCCCCGACGAAGTGGCGGCCTGCAATGCGTTTCTGGTCGAGCAGCTCGAACTGATCAATCCAAAAGTGATCGTGGCGCTCGGCGGTCCTGCGGCGAAAACGCTCTGCAAGACCTCCCAGGGGATCATGAGCATTCGCGGCCGGTGGCATGCGTATCGCGGCATTCCGGTGATGCCGACGTATCATCCGGCGTTTGTGCTGCTCCAGTATACGGAGGTCAATCGGCGCGCGGTCTGGGACGACATGAAAGCGGTGCTCGATAAGGTGAAACAGTGATCGCGCAAAGCATGCAACAGAAGTTCGAGGCGCGCGCATGCCGGCTTTAGACGGCGGGCCTGCGGACGGGGCTGGCGCGATGTATTCCATTCATGTCTCCACGGCCGATTCGTGGCGCGGCGGCGAGAACCAGCTCTGGCTGCTGGCGCGCGGGCTGCAACAGCGCGGACAGAAGGTGCTCGTCGCGGCTCCGCCGGGTGCGCCGCTGCATGAACGTTGCAAGCAGGCGGGGCTGATGTCGGTGCCGATCAAGATGCACGGCGAGATTGATCCGCTGGGCGTCTTCCGGCTGGCGAAGTTATTGCGGCGCGAGCGGCCGTCGATTTTGCATCTGCATGATTCGCATGCGGTGCTGACGGGGCATCTGGCGGCGGGCGCGATCGCGTCGAAGACGATGAAAGTCGTCGCGCACCGACGCCAATCGTTCTCCTTAAAGGGGCGCTGGAAATGGCAGGGGCGCATCAACCGTGTCGTGGCGATCAGTTCGGCGGTGCGCGATCGATTGACGGCGGGCGGGCTGAGCGCCGATCAGGTGCGGATTGTTTTCAGCGGCGTTGTCCCCAGGGATCAACCGAAGCGGCTCAGCACGGACGACCCGCGCGTGACTGCGTTGCGGAAAGAGAATGGGATTCCGCAGGAAGCGATTCTGATCGGGCATGCGGCCGCGTTCAGCGATGAGAAGCGGCAGCACGACATGCTCATTGCTTTGGAGAAAGCTAATTTAGCGCTAAAGGCAAAGAACAAAGCGGAGGTGCATCTGGCTTTAGCCGGCGCGGGGCGAAATGAAGCACATTTGCGTGAGGAAGTTCGAAGGTTAAAACTCTCTCCGAGCGTCCATTTCCTGGGATTCCTCCGTGATCTGACGCCGCTCTGGTCGGCCAGTAATCTGGCCATGTACGCCAGCGATAATGAAGGACTGTGCACGGCGCTTGTGGAAGCCCAGAGCTTTGGGCTACCGGCGGTGGTGACGCGCGGGGTCGGAATGGTTGAGGCCGTCAACGATAGCACGGCGGTGCTGGTGGAAATCGGCGACACTGTAGCGATGGCCGAAGCCATCGTGCGGCTGAGCCAGGATGCGGCGTTGCGTGAAAGAATGGGCCGCGACGCGACGGAACATGCACGCAGGCGTTTTTCGGTCGATCAGATGGTCGATGGAAATCTCGCCGTTTACCGTGAACTATGGGCATTGTGAGCAGCAATTTTCCAGATAGAATGCCGGCGCAAAACTCGGAGAGTCAGACTACGTGACGGGAAGCAATCCACGCATACTGTTAGTACGCCTGTCGGCATTCGGCGATTGCCTCCACGCGATCCCGACGCTGGTGGCCTTGCGCAGGCATTTCCCGGGCGCGTACATTGGCTGGGCGATCGAGGAGCTGTCGTACTCGCTGCTCAAGGATCACCCGATGGTCGATCAGTTCCATCTTTTTCCGCGGCATGCGTTCAAGAAAGCCAAGACCCCGGCTGCGGAACCGGCAAGGAACACCGGCTTCATGGATCGCTTGCGCGACATGCAGAAATTCCGCAAGGAACTCTCGGCGGCTCACTACGATTTCGCCATCGATCTGCAGGGACTGACAAAAAGCGGGCTGGTCTCGTGGTGGAGCAACGCAAAGAAGCGCATTGGCTTCAAAGGCGAAGACAGCCGCGAATTCAACATTATCTTCAATAACGAACGCGTCGTGCCACCGGACGAAGCCGTGCATGTCGTCGAGAAGAACCTGTCGCTGGTGCGGGCTGTCGGCGCCCAGGTGCCCGACAAACCCGAATGGGTCATGCCGGCGTTCGACAAAGAACTGGATGCGCTGCGCCCCTTCCTTCAGAAATGCGGATTGATTTCGCAGAGCGGCGCGATCCACGATTACGCCATCGTCAATCCCGGCGCGACATGGTTCACCAAACGCTGGCCGCCGGAATCTTTCGGAGAGGTGGCGCGCGGCCTGATTCAACGCCACAACCTGCGCGTGATTGTGCCGTGGGCTGGCGGCGAAGAGAAGAAGGCAGCGCATACGATTGTCGCTGCGGCGGGCGAAGGCGCATTTTTGGCTCCCGACACCGATCTGCGGCACCTAGCGGCGCTGACGCGTCCGGCGATTCTGTTTGTCGGCAACGACACCGGTCCGCTGCATCTGGCCGTCGCGTTGAATGTTCCGTCGGTGGCGATTTTTGGCGCGACCGATCCGTTCCGCAACGGGCCGTATGGCACAATGAACCGCATCCAGACCGGCGGCGTGGATTGCCATCCCTGCTGGAAGACGACCTGCGAACGGCAGGACCGAGCATGCCTGGTCTGGGTGAAGCCCGAAACTGTGCTCAATAGCTGCACCAGCATTCTCCGCAAGCGCCGCGACACGACGGGGAGCTCATCGGCGATGATCAAGATCGCCTGATAAAAAAATGCTGAAAATACTGCGTCCGCGCACCATTCAATTATATGTGCTCAAGAATTATCTGCTCTCGCTGGTGACGGCATTGAGCGCCTGCGCCTTTTTCTTCCTGCTGGTCGTGGTTCTCAAGACGGTGACGCAGTTCGAGGAATTCGGTCTCACTACGGCTCAGGCCGCCATGCTGGCGCCCTATCTGCTGCCGCACGTGCTGACCTATAGCGTGCCGCTTTCGACGATGATCGCGGCGACGATTCTTTTCGGAAAACTTTCGGCCGAGAACGAGATCCTGGCCGCGCAGGCCGGTGGAGCGCCACTGCGCGCGGTGGCCCTTCCGGTGCTGCTGGTGAGCCTGGTTCTCTGCGGACTGTGCCTGTGGTGCAACCAGGCGGGAATCAGTTGGGGCTATAGCACGATTCGCGATGAGGTCGTCAAGGTCGACAAGCTGGAATTCTTTGAGAACCTCGAAAAACCGGGCAATACTCTGACCCAGAAATTAGAAGGCGGCGGGGTGGTGCGCATCAATTGGCTTCCGCACGAAACCATGCCGAATGGGGTCTCGCGGAAGCCGATCCACATCACGCACTTTCAGAACGACCAGATCGGCACGACCGTCTGGGCTCGGGATTACACGCGCAAATACCAGTCTGCGTCGCTCGCCAAAGTCGCCGGTGAAAAAGGCTCAGATCAGCCCATCGAACGCTCCTTGATGTTGACGCTGAAAGAGGCGCAGGTCTACCGCCAGACTCCCGGCGTGCAGAGCGTCGAGCAGCCGTCGTTCTTTTTGGAATACACCCATCAGCTCACCCTGCCGCAGCCCAGCAGTATCATCAGCATCGGCGAAACGAGCGGTCAGCGCGGATGGCTGGACAACTGGGAATACGCGATGCGTGTCGAGAACACACGCGAACCCAGGGAACGCTTTGTGCTCGAACGTGCCGCGGATTTCGGAGCGTTGATGGTCAGCGGCAGCAACGGCGATCCGGCCCTGCCGGGACTCAGCGCGCAATCGTGGCACGATTCCCGCGTATCGAGCGAGCACATTTTAAGTTCTCGAGAAAGAACGCACGGCGCGAAAGCCGAGATGTACCGCAAACTTGCGCTCAGCATCCTGCCCTTTTCGCTGGCCATATTGGGCATTGCGCTGGGTCTGCTGGTCCAGAAAAGTCAGCGCCTGATCGGATTTTTGCTCGCGGTGGTCGTTTACGCCGGCGTGTATTATCCACTGATGATCATCAGCAAGGAGCTGACGATTTCAGGCAAGATCGGCGTCTGGTCCGCGTTTATCCCCAATACGGTGCTGCTGCTGATCGGGTATATCGGCTGGCGCGGTTATGAGCACGGCTGGCTGACCAGTTCGCTGCCGGCACGGGCGATCGGATTTTTGACGTCAGGCACCCTGACAACCTTCATCTCCCGAATTTTCTCGATACTGTTTTTGCCGTTCACGGTCGTGCGCAATTACATCGTTTCGATTTTCCGTTACAAGGTGGGTGCCCACGTGGCAGGCTCTTTTCTTACGCCGCTGGTGATCCTGCTGGTTGTAACGGCGGTTCTGCTGACCGGCTTCGATCTGCTCGAACACGGCAGCGAAGTCATCCAAGGAGTGCGAAAGGCGCCTGAGAAATTTGGCACGGGGGGCGCGCGCACCCATAACGAAGCGATCATGGATGCGGCCACCTACTATCTGATCCGCTCCCTTGAAATGGTCTGCGACATGCTTCCGCTGCTGACGCTGCTGGCCGGGCTGCTCTGCGTGACGGCGTTGGTGCGCAACAAAGAACATCTGATCATGAAGTCATCCGGCGTGCGATTGCAGCGCCTCTTTTTCCCGATCATTTTCATCACCATTCTCTTTTCGATCGGCGTCTTCGCCATTCGTGAGACGGTTCTCCCGGGCCTGATCATGACCCGGGATTACCTCAAGCCGCTGGTCTATAACCGGAATGCGCTGCCCACGGCGCTGGCGCTCTACACGGCCGACGAGAACGGCAAAGCAGTGCTCTTTGAAATGAGCCAGTACAACGCCAGTCGGCGCGAAGGCCGCAACTTGCGCGTGTACATGATCTCCGAACCTGTTAACGGCCGCGTGCCCGTGCTGGTCGCCGATCATGCGACATGGGAGCCGGCCACTGAATCCTGGAAACTGCGCACCGATCCGCCCATGCCGCTGCCAGGCAAGCCTGCAATCAAACCGCAACCGCTGCCGGCCAACCATGGCTACGTCTTGCGGCCGGATTACAGCGCGTCGGGCGAAGACGTCGCCAAGGCCACGCCGGCAAGTTTTTACGGCGACATCCGGCCGCTGCAGATGACGCGCACCATCCAGGTGCGCTGGCGCGGCGCGATCACGCCCTCCTTCCTTCAAAGCGACAGGCTCGGCGCCGGCGTGTTGAGCCTGGAGAGTTTGCAGGCCGCGAGCAAGGTGAAACCCGAACTGCAAGTGGAGTGGTGGCGGCGTGTCTCCGAATTCAGCATGAGCATTTTCCTGCTCTGGCTGACCATTCCATTCCTGGTCAGCGAATCGCGCAGCCTGATTATGGGCGTGGGATTGAGCATCATGTTCGCCGCCGCGTACTGGAGCCTCAATATGATCGCTGCGGAGGCCGGCAAAGCCGGTGTCGGGCCGCTCTGGTCGCCGCTGATTCCACACGCCGTTTTCTTTGTGATTGGATCAATCCATTATTATTATGTTATGGAAACGTAACGCAGGCTTCCAGCCTGCACGGATCGCGTAACGCAGGCTTCCAGCCTGCATGGATCGCGTAACGCAGGCTTCCAGCCTGCATGGATCGCGTAACGCAGGCTTCCAGCCTGCATGGATCGCGTAACGCAGGCTTCCAGCCTGCA
>Ga0105047_10012432_pt1 | contig 13695 bp, 12 predicted proteins | sample MAT04_FD_78384 | JGI IMG/M metagenome (GOLD analysis project Ga0105047, IMG submission 78384) | Freshwater microbial communities from Lake Fryxell liftoff mats and glacier meltwater in Antarctica - MAT-04 (megahit assembly) | ecosystem: Environmental > Aquatic > Freshwater > Ice > Liftoff...
CCGGATGCTTCACGTGGTGAGCCACGACCGACCCTGCTCACCAGGTGATGCATCCAAGGGGGTGCTGTGGGGCTGCCCATCAGCGGAAGCATCCATCTGGTTGGTGCGTCATGGCTCACCGGGTGATGCATCACGGGGTTGGTGCGTCTTGGCTCACCGGGTGATGCATCCGGACGTCTGCGGACGGGGCAGTTCAGGGGCGCCAGTCGCGCCTGGTTCGAACCGCCTTGGACGGATCGCCCCGTTTCCCGCCGCTCGCGCGAGCCCGCCACGCTTGACCGAGCCCGCCCGCCCACGCCGGCCAGCGGTCACCGACGCCGCCAGACACCACCGTCGTGAGGCTCGTCGCTGGTCACACACACCCTGGGCTCAGCCGGTCGTCAGCAGGATCTTGCCGACGTGCTCGCTCGCCTCGAGCTCGCGGTGCGCGGCGGCCGCCTCGGCCAGCGGATGGCGCGACTGCACGATCGGCCGCACCCGCCCCGACGCGATGAGCGGCCACACGTGCTCGCGCACCGCCGCGACGATCGTCGCCTTCTCGGCCGCCGGCCGGGCCCGCAGCGACGTCGCGATGACGGCGCCGCGCTTGGCCAGCAGCGCCGCGATGTCGAGCTCACCCCGAGTGCCACCCTGCATACCGATGATGACCAGCCGGCCACTCGTCGCGAGCGCAGAAACGTTGCGGGAGAGGTACTTCGCGCCCACGATGTCGAGAATGACATCAGCGCCTTGCCCCTCGGTGACCTGGGCGACACGCTCGACGAAGTCCTCCTCGCGGTAGTTGATGAGCGTCTCGGCACCCAGCTCTCGACAGGCCTCGAGCTTGGCCGCCGACCCCGCTGTCACGATGACGTGGGCCCCCACCTGCCGCGCCAGCTGGATCGCCATCGTGCCGATGCCGGACGACCCGCCGTGCACCAGCAGGGTCTCGCCCGGCTGCAGGTTGGCGATGAGGAAGACGTTCGACCACACCGTGCACACCACCTCGGGCAGGGCCGCGGCATCCACCAGCGACACCCCCTCCGGCACAGGCAGCAGCTGCCCCGCCGGCACCCGCACCTGCTCGGCGTAGCCGCCGCCAGCGAGCAGGGCGCAGACCTCGTCACCGACCGCCCAGCCGTCGACGCCCTCACCGAGCGACTCGACCACCCCGCTCACCTCGAGCCCGGGCACGTCGGACTCGCCGGGCGGTGGTGCGTAGTGGCCCTGCCGCTGGAGGGTGTCGGCGCGGTTGACGCCCGCGGCGGCAACCCGTACGAGCACCTCGCCGGCGCGCGGGGTAGGGGTGTCGACGTCGGCGAGCGCGAGGGCGTCGGGCCCGCCGAACTCGGGGAGGGTGATGGCCTTCATCCCGCCAACCTACGACCCGCCGCGCGCCTCCTGGCAGGCAGCACCCATGATCGTCGGGAAGCCGCGTACGCCCATCACCGCGCCGGCCGCGAACACCCCACCCATCATGGCCCCGGCCACGCCCGGCGAGCAGGCGTCGGCGCCTGCGATGAACAGCCCGTCCACCTCGGTGCGCGCCGGCACCAGGTGGTCGCGGATCCGCTGGGGCGTGGCGGCGAGCCCGTAGATGCCGCCGCGCTGATGCCCGGTGAAGCCCTCGACGGTCAGCGGGGTGGAGAGCTCTGCGAAGGCCACGAGGTCGCGGAAGCCCGGGTGGTGGCGTTCCACGAGGTCGAGCAGGCCCAGCGTGATCTGCTTCTTGATCAGCTCGTACTCCGGCCCGCGTCGCTTCCACAGCTCGTCCCGCCAGGGCGCGAAGGCGTCGTACTCGACGAACGCGATGACCTCGGCGGTGTGCCGCCTGGCGTCGGGGTCCTTGAGCGACGGGAACGACAGGTAGGCCCCCGGCGGCTTGCCGACGAGCACCTCCGCCCATCGTGCCCGGGTGAGGTCGTGGTCGTAGGAGTCGAAGTACCAGTGGTTGGCGCCCGTGAAACCCAATGACGCCGGGGAGTCGCTGAGCCCCAGGTAGAGCGTGACCGTCGAGATCGACGGCTCGGCGCTCGCGACCGACCTGGCCAGCCGTGGCGCCGTGCCGGGAGCGAGCAGCCGGGTGGCCGTCGTGTGCGCGCCTGCGTCGGAGATGACCACCGGCGCGCGGAAGGTCGCCTCGCGCGGGCCGCGCCCCTTCTTGTAGCTCGCGCGCACCCCGACCGCGTGGCCCTGCTCGACCAGGATCTCCTCGACCGTGTGGTCGACCAGGCAGGCCCCGCCCCGCGACTCGATGACCTCCCGGGCTCCGTCGGCGATGGTGCGCGAGGTGCCGACCGGGTACCAGCCCCCGCGCAGGTAGTGGCCCACGACGAGGGCGTGCACGGCGAACGCGCTCTGGGAGGGCGGCAGCCCGTAGTCACCCCACTGCGAGGCGACCACGGCACGCAGCCGCGGGTCGGCGAACCGGCGCTCCAGGTAGTCCTTGGTGGTGGTGAGCGCGAGGCGGCGGTCCCGTAGCCCGGCCAGGCCCATCCCGGCCCGCAGCGCCAGCGGTGCCGACCACCGATACGCCTCTCGTCCGTACCAGGCCGAGGCCCGCTTGACGTCGTCGAAGTACCGGGCGATGGCGGGTGCCTCGACCGGGAACTGTTCGGCCAGGGCCGCGGCGTACTCGCCCGGGTCGCTCGGCACCTCGAAGGTGAGGTCGGGGTAGTGGAAGACCTCGAGCACGTGCGGCATCTGCTGCCACTTCACGGCGCCGCCGGTCACGAGGTCGAACAGCCCGCGCAACGAGCTGCCGTCGCGCAGCCCCCCGAGGTAGTGGACGCCGACGTCCCAGTGGAAACCCTTGCGCTGGAACGTGTGGGTGAACCCGCCGAGCTTGAAGTGCGACTCCAGAACCAGCACCCGCCGGCCCTCCAGCCGGGCGAGGAGGCCGCCCGCCGCCAGCCCGCCCATCCCCGAGCCGACGACGATGACGTCGTAGTCGCGCTGCTCAGCGTCCATGGTGCGCTCCGATCGGGACCCGAGGCCCGTCGGCATCCTATCGACGCGGTGTCACCGGCGAGGGTGCCCCGGGAGACCGGTCAGCGCGACCGACCCAGGCGCGTGCTGAGCGAGCCTGCGGCGCGCCGCACCGCGGCCACGAGGACGGCCGCAGCGGTGTCGTCGACGTCGGCCTGCGGGTAGGTGACGGCCACCCCCGCCACGGGGTAGTCGTTGTGGTCGAGCACGGCCACGGCGACCGACCCGAGGCCGGGGGTGACCAGCCCGTCCTCGACGGCATGGCCGCGCTGGCGCACGGCGTGCAGCTGCGAGCGCAGCTGGGTGGTGGAGCCGGGCCCGCGCCCGTCGCGCTGCACGAGCGTCGCCCGGTCGGGGTAGAGGGCGCGCACCTGTGCCGCCGGCAGGGCGGCCAGCATCGCCAGGCCGGATGCCGTGAGCACCGCCGGCAGCCGCACCCCCACGTCCGTGACGAGCAGGGGGCGCCCCGGCGCGCGCTGCTCGATCACGTAGAGCACGTCGCGCCCGTGCAGCACGGCGAGGTGCGCGTTGTGGCCGGTGGCGTCGACGAGGCGGTCCATCACGCCGCGGGCCATCCGCTCGAGCGGCGCCTGGCGCTGGTAGGCCGACCCGAGCTCGTAGGCGGCCAGCCCCAGGCCGTACCGCCGCTCCTCGGGCAGGTGCCGCACGTAGCCGCGGTCGACGAGCACCGCGAGCAGGTGGTAGACGCTCGACCGGGGCAGGCCGAGGTCCCGGGCGATGGCCGCAGCGGGCACGGGCTCTCCGCGGCGGGCGATCAGCGCGAGCACGTCGAGGGCCTGGCCGGCGGCGGGAGCGTTGGCCATCAGTCCTCCTCGTCGAGCCGGGTGAGCAGGCGGCGCAGGGCCGTCTGGTCACGCTCGGACAGCCGCGAGAAGTAGGCATGGGCGTCGGCCCGCCGCGCGGCGTCGATCTCGTGGACCAGGCCACGCCCGGATGCCGTGAGCGTCACCACCGTGGCCCGCCGGTCGGTGGGATCGGGGGTGCGGTGCACCAGGCCCCGCTCCTCGAGGGCGTCGATGACGTCGGTGACCGACCGCGGTGCGACGCGCAGGTCGCCGGCGAGCTCGCCGGGGCGGATCTGCTCCTGCCGGGCGATCACTCGCAGGGCCCGGGCGTGGTGCGGTGCGAGGTCCCACGGCGCGGTGACGGCGGCCCCATGGTGCCGGAGCCCTCGGGCCACCCGCATGACGAGGTCGCCGAGGTCTGCCTCGGACGGTCGTTCGGGGCTCGGGGTGCTCACCCGGGAATGCTAGCGCCAGTTGCTGGGTTTGACTCATTGTGAGGTAACCTCACGAGAAGCTTCGGACCGTTCGGTCCCCGTTCGACAGGAGGGGTGCACATGACAGCCACCCTCACCCAGGCCCGTGCCACTCGTCCTGCGCGACCCGCCGGTGCTCGTGCTTGACGAGGCGACCAGCGCCTCGGACACGACGACCGAACGCGCCCTGCAGCGGGCGCTCGACGAGCTGGCCCGGGGCCGCACCACCATCACGATCGGCCACCGGCTCTCGACCGTGCGCAACGCCGACCTCATCGCCGTGCTAGACCGTGGCCTGCTCGTGGAGTCGGGAACCCACGACGAGCTCGTCGCGGCGGGTGGCCGTCACGCGGGTCTGGTCGCCGCCACCGAACCGCTCCGCCCCACCTGACGTCCGGACGCACACGGGCCCGTGAACGTACCTACAGTGACCTATTGGTCGATCTGGGTACGTGCCGGCGTGTACCTGCAGTGACCTATTGGTCGATCTGGGTACGTGCCGGCGTGTACCTACAGTGACCTATTGGTCGATCTGGGTACGTGCCGGCGTGTACCTACGGTGACCTATTGGTCGATCTGGGTACGCCCAGGCCGGGGCTCATCTCGCTGCTGAGACGGTATGGCGTCGTCGCACCTGTGCAGGGCGGTGTCCCGAGGGCTCCAATGGTCATCATGAGCAGCGCAGGCACCACCTCCGGCTCGACCCCTCCGCCCACGATGCCCGCGTCGTACGCGGACCACGGCTCCACGACCTCGGCCGGAGGGAGCCCTGACGCGCGGCCCGGGCTCGAGCCCGTCACGGTGGGCACCGGCCCGCCGACCATCGACGAGGTCGTGCGGGTCGCCCGCCACGGTGCCCCGGCGCGCCTGGCCGAGGAGTCGCTGGTCGAGGTGCGTCGCACCCGCGAGGTCATCCGCGACCTCGCGAACGACGCCGAGCCCCACTACGGCGTCTCCACCGGGTTCGGTGCCCTGGCCACCCGGCACATCCCCGTCGACCGGCGCCGCCAGCTCCAACGTTCCCTGGTGCGCTCGCACGCCGCCGGTTCCGGCCCCGAGGTCGAGCGCGAGGTGGTGCGCGCCCTGATGCTGCTGCGCATCTCGACGCTGGCGACCGGGCGCACCGGCATCCGCGAGGAGACCCTGACGACCTACGTCGACGTGCTGAACGCGGGCATCGCCCCGGTCGTGCACGAGTACGGCTCGCTCGGGTGCTCCGGCGACCTCGCCCCCCTGGCGCACTGCGCGCTCGCCCTGATGGGCGAGGGGGCGGTGCGCGACGCGCACGGCGAGCGGATGCCGGCGGCCGACGCCCTGGCCGCGGCCGGCATCCGGCCCGTCGAGCTCGAGGAGAAGGAGGGGCTGGCGCTCATCAACGGCACCGACGGCATGCTCGGGATGCTGTGCCTCGCCATCGCCGACCTGCGCGAGCTGCTCGTGGTTGCCGACGTCGCCGCGGCCATGTCGGTCGAAGGCCTGCTCGGCACCGACGACGTCTTCGCCGATGACCTGCACGTCCTTCGTCCCCAGCCGGGGCAGGCGATCTCAGCCGGGAACATCCGAAAGGTGATGGCCCACAGCGGGATCCGCGAGTCACACCGCACCGAGGCCTGCACCCGCGTGCAGGACGCCTACTCACTGCGCTGCGCCCCGGTCGTCGCGGGTGGGGCGCGCGACACGCTCGAGCACGCCGCCCGCGTCGCCGGGTGGGAGCTGGCCTCGGCGGTCGACAACCCCGTGGTCACGCCCGGCGGCCGGGTCGAGAGCAACGGCAACTTTCACGGGGCGCCGGTCGCCTACGTGCTCGACTTCCTCGCCATCGTCGCCGCCGACGTGGCCTCGATCTCCGAGCGCCGCACCGACCGGTTCCTCGACGTCGCGCGCAGCAACGGTCTGCCGCCGTTCCTCGCCCACGACCCCGGCGTCGACAGCGGGCACATGATCGCGCAGTACACCCAGGCCGCGATCGTCTCGGAGCTCAAGCGGCTGGCGGCGCCGGCATCCGTCGACTCGATCCCGAGCTCGGCGATGCAGGAGGACCACGTGTCGATGGGCTGGTCGGCGGCCCGCAAGCTGCGTCACGCCGTGGACGGGCTCTCGCGCGTGTTGGCGGTCGAGGTGCTGACCGCCGCCCGCGGCATCCAGCTCCGTGCCCCGCTGACCCCGGCGCCTGCCACTGGCGCCGTCGTCGACGCCCTGGTCATCGCCGGCGCGAGCCGCCCCGGGGGCGACCGTTGGCTCTCGCCGGAGATCGACATCGTCCACGGTCTCGTCACCGACGGCACGGTGCGCCGCGCTGCCGAGTCCGAGACCGGCCCCCTCGCCTGAAACCCCCGCTGTCGTGCGCGATCGTGAGTCAAGACTGTCGGTCTGGCGACGACTGTCACCCACGTTCCGGGAAGAGTCAGGGGGTGCGGACGACGCGGACCACCAGGTCGTCGCTGTGGTGCGCGCCCGCGCCGCCGTTGATGACGCGGGGCCGGCGCTCGTCGACGGCGACCGTCCAGCCCTCGCCGGCTCCGGCCGCGACGTCGGCAGGCTGTAAGAGCTCGGCGGGGTCGAACCCGTGCGCCATGGCCTGCTCGGGGTCGACGTCGGCGTGGTGAACGACGAGCAGCGAGCCGCCCGGCGCCACGAGGCGGGTCAGGGCGTCGAGCGGTGCAGCGTCGGTGAAGAGCGTCGGGTAGAACGCCGTCACGAGGTCGAAGACGCCTGCCGGCAGGTCGTCCGCGACCTCCGCCAGCCCGGCGTGCACCCACGTGACGACGACCCCCGCAGCAGCGGCGCCGGCCCGAGCCCGCCCGAGTGCGACGCCCGACGGGTCCAACCCCACGACCTGCCAGCCCCGGGCTGCCAGCCACACCGAGTCGGCCCCCTCCCCGCACCCGACGTCGAGGGCCCGCCCAGGAGGAAGACCGCCCGCCTCGACGACGAGCCCGTGGTTCGGCTCGCCACTCCAGATCCGCTCGGCGTCCTCGCCGTACCGCGCGTCCCACTCGGCCGGCCCCGGGCGCACGCCGTGCTCGTGGCCGTGCACCCCCGCGTCGTCATTCACCTGGTGCGCGTGGTGCGCCTGGTCGGGGGAAGGGCTGGCGTCCTCGAGGGGTGTCATGCCCCGAGTCTGCCGCTCAGTCCCCCAGGCCGGGTGGTCAGGCGGGTGCTCGTGGATGCCGTGCGGTCACGTCGGCACCCGACCCCGGGAGGAGGGCCCGCCATCAGTCTCGGATGCCAGACAGGCAGCGACGGCGCGGGGTTGGGCCGCGACCGGGAAGCGGCCACAGTGGGTGCAGGACACCCACCAGGAGGAATCATGGACGGCGCCCGCCCCGTGCGCAGCCCCCGCGGCACCACCCTCACCGCCCGCCAGTGGTCGACCGAGGCCCCGCTGCGGATGCTGATGAACAACCTCGACCCCGAGGTGGCCGAGCGCCCGGACGACCTCGTCGTCTACGGCGGGACCGGTCGAGCCGCGCGCGACTGGAAGTCCTTCGACGCCATGGTGCGCACCCTCACCTCGCTCAAGGCCGACGAGACCATGCTCGTGCAGTCGGGCCGACCGGTGGGCGTGATGCAGACCCACGAGTGGGCCCCGCGGGTGCTCATCGCCAACTCCAACCTCGTCGGCGACTGGGCGACCTGGCCCGAGTTCCGCCGCCTCGAGCACCTCGGCCTGACGATGTACGGCCAGATGACGGCCGGCTCGTGGATCTACATCGGCACGCAGGGCATCGTGCAGGGCACCTACGAGACCTTCGCCGCCGTGGCCGAGAAGCTCGCCGCCCGGCAGGGCGGGCGGACTTCTGGCGGTGGCACCCTCGCCGGAACGCTCACCCTCACCGGCGGCTGCGGCGGGATGGGCGGCGCGCAGCCGCTCGCCGTGACGATGAACGAGGGCGTCTGCCTGATCGTCGACGTCGACCCCGCCCGCCTGCACCGCCGGGTCGAGCACCGCTACCTCGACGAGGTCGCCGACAGCCTCGACGCCGCCGTCGAGATCGCCCTGAAGGCCAAGGCCGAGCGTCGCGCCTGGTCGGTCGGCGTGGTCGGCAACGCCACGGAGGTCTTTCCCGAGCTGCTCCGCCGCGGCGTGCCGATCGACATCGTCACCGACCAGACGAGCGCCCACGACCCGCTGTCGTATCTCCCCAAAGGCATCGCGCTCGAGGACTGGGCCGACTACGCCGAGAACAAGCCCGAGGAGTTCACCGACCGGGCCCGCGCCTCGATGGCCAGGCACGTGCAGGCGATGGTCGACTTCATGGATGCCGGTGCCGAGGTGTTCGACTACGGCAACTCCATCCGTGACGAGGCCCGTCAGGGCGGGTGCGAGCGGGCCTTCGACTTTCCCGGCTTCGTGCCGGCCTACATCCGACCGCTGTTCTGCGAGGGGAAGGGTCCGTTCCGCTGGGTGGCGCTCTCGGGTGACCCGAAGGACATCGCCGCCACCGACCGGGCGGTGCTCGACCTCTTCCCCGACAACGAGAAGCTGCACAAGTGGATCCGCGGCGCCCAGGACCGCATCGCCTTCCAGGGGCTGCCGGCGCGGATCTGCTGGTTGGGCCAGGGGGAGCGCGACAAGGCCGGCCTGGCGTTCAACGACCTGGTGCGCACCGGTGCGGTGCAGGCGCCCATCGTCATCGGGCGCGACCACCTCGACACCGGGTCGGTCGCCAGCCCCTACCGCGAGACGGAGTCGATGCTCGACGGGTCCGACGCCATCGCCGACTGGCCCCTGCTCAACGCGCTGGTCAACACGGCCTCGGGTGCCTCCTGGGTCTCGATCCACCACGGTGGCGGGGTCGGCATCGGCCGCTCGCTGCACGCCGGCCAGGTGTCGGTGGCCGACGGCACCGCTCTCGCGGCCGAGAAGCTGCACCGCGTGCTCACCAACGACCCGGCGATGGGCGTCATCCGGCACGTCGACGCGGGCTACGACCTCGCCGAGCGCGCCGCGGCCGAGCACGGTGTGCGCATCCCGATGCGCGAGTCCTGACCGCCCCCCGACGTCGGGTTCAGGCGGGGTCGGTGACGGCGGCGACGGCGGCTCCGAGCACGTGCACCACGTCGTCGGCCGCGACGGTCGCCGCTACCCCGTGCGCACCCGCGCCCAACGAGACCGTGCGCCCGGTCATCGTCACGTCGGCCACCACCGGCCACGCCGTGCTCGACCCGAACGGGGTGATCGTGCCCCGCTCGTAGCCCGTGACCTCGAACGCGGTCGCGGCATCGGGCATCGAGAGCCGGCTGACCCTGAGGTGCGCGCGCAGCCTGGGCCACGAGATCTCGCGGTCGCCCGGCACCAGCACGAAGAGGAAGTCGTCCTCGGTGCGCCGCACGACCAGCGTCTTGACGATGTCGCGCGGCTCGACGCCGCGGGCGGCCGCCGCCTCCGCGAGCGAGCCCACCCGCCCGTGCCGGGTCAGGGCGAACGCGATGCCGGATGCCGTGAGCGCAGCCGTTGCGCGGTCCTCCCCCGTCCGGGTCATCACCCCAGCCTAGGGCGGCCGTCCAGCCTCTGGGCCACGAGACAATTTCCCGGTACGTGCGACCCCGGCTGCGCCGCCGGCAGGGTCAAAATGGACCCATGTCGACGACGCCCCTGCACGGCTTTGCCGCTGCGGGGTTCCGCCGGATGTGGCACGACCTGGAGACGCTGGGTCTGAACGGGCGCAGCGGGGGCTACTCCCGCTTTGCGTGGACCCGGGAGGACTCCGACCTGCGTGCCTGGTTCGCGGCCGAGTGCGCCGAGCGCGGGCTCGACCTCACCACCGATCGGATGGGCAACCAGTGGGCCTGGTGGGGCGACCCGGATGCCGCGGTGGCCTTGGGTGCCCCCGGCGTGGTCATCGGCTCGCACCTGGACTCGGTGCCGGACGGTGGGGCGTTCGACGGCCCGCTCGGTGTCGCCGGCGCGCTGGCGGCGGTCGACCAGCTGAGGGGGGCCGGTTTCACCCCGAGCCGCCCGGTGGGTGTCGTCAACTTCGTCGACGAGGAGGGGTCCCGCTTCGGTGTCGCCTGCGCCGGGTCGCGGGTCATCACCGGCGCGCTGGGTGCCGACCGGGCGCGGGCCCTGACCGATCGCGACGGTGTGACGATGGCGGAGGCGATGGGCCGGGCCGGGCGCGACCCCTCCACCCTCGGCCGGGACGACGAGACCCTCGCTCGGATCGGGACGTTCGTCGAGCTGCACGTCGAGCAGGGCCGCCGCCTCGTCGACCTCGGCTCCTCGGTCGGTGTCGGCAGCGACATCTGGCCGCACGGTCGGTGGCGGGTCGACGTGCCGGGCGAGGCCAACCACGCCGGGACGACGGCGCTCGACGAGCGCGAGGACGCGTTGCTCGGTCTGGCCGCCATGATCATCGCCGCCCGCCGGGCTGCCGTGGAGCAGGACTGCGTAGCCACCGTGGGCAAGGTGAGCGTCGTGCCCGGTGGGGTGAACGCCATCGCGAGCCGCGCCAGCGGCTGGCTCGACGCCAGGGGGGCCGACGCCGACGCCGTGCTGCGCGTGGTCGACGAGGTGCGCGACGTGGTCTCCGACTTCGACGGCCTGGTGACCCAGGAGTCGTGGACCCCGACAACCGACTTCGACCCGGCCCTGGTGCGCCGGATGGCCATCCTGCTCGGCGGCCTGCCGGTGATCCCCACCGGCGCGGGCCACGACGCGGGCATCCTCGCCAACGACGGCATCCGCGCCGCCATGCTCTTCGTGCGCAACCCGACCGGGGTTTCGCACTCACCCGACGAGTGGGCCTCTGCCGACGACTGCCTCGACGGCATCGCGGCGCTCGCCGACGTGGTCACCGACCTGGCCGGGGACGGTGCATGACGACGTTCTGGTGCGAGCACGCGATGCTCCCCGGCGGCGTGCGGAACGGGGTGCGGGTCGTCGTCGACCGCGGCCGCATCCTCGAGGTGCTCGCCGAGGCACCGGCCGAGCCCGGCGACATCCGGCTCACCGGGGTCGTGCTGCCCGGCCTGGCCAACGGGCACAGCCACGCCTTCCACCGGGCCCTACGCGGACACACCCACGACGGCGGCGGCAACTTCTGGTCGTGGCGCCAGGCCATGTACTCCGTGACGCACCGTCTCGACCCGGAGCGCTACCACGCGCTGGCCAGAGCCGTGTTCGCCGAGATGGTGCTCGCCGGCTACACGGTGGTCGGTGAGTTCCACTACGTGCACCATGCCGCCGGGGGGCGTCGCTACGACGACCCGAACGTCATGGGCACGGCGCTGGTCAGCGCCGCGCGCGAGGCCGGGCTCCGGATCACCCTGCTCGACACGTGCTACCTCGCCGGTGGGCTGACCGCCGGCGGTCACCAGCCACTGGACGACGTGCAGCAGCGCTTCTCCGACGGGACGGTCGAGGCGTGGGCCGAACGCGTCGCCCGCCTCCAGGACGACGACGACGACGACACCGTGCGCATCGGCGCTGCCGTGCACTCGGTGCGGGCCGTGCCGTGCGACGACCTCGCGGTGGTCGGTGACTTCGCCGCGCGCGACGGGCGGCCGCTGCACGTGCACCTCTCGGAGCAGCCCGGCGAGAACCTCGCCTGCGAGGGCTTCTACGGCTGTTCCCCTGCCGCGTTGCTCGCGGGGGAGGGTCTGCTCACGCCCGACACGACGGTGGTGCACGCAACTCACCTGTCCGACAACGACATCGAGCTGCTCGGTGAGGCGAGGTCGACGGCCTGCTTCTGCCCGACCACCGAGCGAGACCTGGCCGACGGCATCGGCCCGGCTCGTCGGTTGCACGACTCCGGGGCGCCTCTCGCGCTGGGCTCGGACCAGCACGCCGTCATCGACCCGTTCGAGGAGGTGCGGGGCGTGGAGATGCACGAGCGGCTCGAGAGCCTGGAGCGTGGCCGCTTCGCCGGGGGTGAGCTGTTGAGCATGGCGACCCGAAACGGCTACCACGCCCTGGGCTGGGGCGACGGCGGGGTGGTGGCCGCCGGGCGCCTCGCCGACTTCGTCGCGGTGCGGCTCGACAGCCCGCGCACGGCCGGCTGCGCCCCGGACCGGGTGCTCTTCGCCGCCACCTCGGCCGACGTGACCGACGTGGTGGTGGCGGGTGAGCGTGTCGTGCGCGACGGGCAGCACCGGGCCGGTGACGTCGGGCGGCTGCTCACCGACGCGATCTCGGCGGTGCGGAAGTGAGGCGCGACAACGGAACCGGCGGGGCGGCATCCGAGGCGGTGCTCGTCACCAACATCGGGGAGCTCGTCACGTGCGCGGGGACGGGCGGGTCGGTTCCCGTCGACGACCTGACGACCCCGGCCGCCGAGCGCCTCGGCGTCCTCACCCATGCCGCCGTCGTGGTGGCGGACGGCCTGGTCGCCTGGGTCGGGGAAGCTGCCGAGGCCCCCGCGGCGGACCGGGTCGTCGACGTCGGGGGGTGCGCCGTCGTCCCCGGCTTCGTCGACAGCCACAGCCACCTCGTGTATGCCGGCGACCGCGCAGCCGAGTTCACCGCACGGATGGCGGGGGTGCCCTACGACGGCGGTGGCATCGGTGTCTCGGTGGACGCGACGCGACGGGCGAGCGACGACGACCTGCGCACCCTCCTGAGCGCCCGCGTCGCCGAGATGCGTGCGCTCGGCACGACGACCGTCGAGGTCAAGAGCGGCTACGGGCTCACCGTCGACGACGAGGTGCGCTCACTGCGCCTGGCCTCGGAGGTCACCGACGAGACGACCTTCCTCGGCGCCCACGTCGTGCCGCCGGAGTCGCGCGACGACCGCGCGGGCTACCTCGACCTCGTGTGCGGGCCGATGCTCGCCGCGTGCGCGCCGTTCGCCCGGTGGGTCGACGTGTTCTGCGAGCCGGCGTCGCCGCACGCCTTCACCGAGGACGAGGCCCGTCGCGTGCTCACCGCCGGGCGGGATGCCGGGCTGGGCCTGCGCGTGCACGGCAACCAGCTCTCGGCCGGGCCGGGGGTGCGACTGGCCGTAGAGCTCGGCGCTGCCAGCGTCGACCACTGCACGTTCCTCACCGACGTCGACGTCGACGCGCTGGTGGGCGCGGCCGGGGCCACCGTGGCCACCCTGCTTCCGGGTGTGGAGTTCTCGACCCGCTCTCCCTACCCCGACGCACGCCGCCTGCTCGATGCCGGGGTTGACCTCGCGCTGGCCACGGACTGCAACCCGGGCACCTGCAACACGGCGTCCATGCCGTTCGTGGTCGCGCTCGCGGTGCGCGAGATGCGGATGACCGCGGCCGAGGCGCTCGTCGCGGCCACCGTGGGCGGGGCCCGGGCCCTGCGACGCGCCGACGTCGGGCGGGTGGCCGTGGCGTCGCGCGCCGACCTGGCCGTGCTCGAGGCACCGTCGTACCAGCACCTCGCCTACCGGCCCGGGATGCCGATCGCCCGCGCCCTCGACCTGGGGTGACCAGCCGGTCGAACCGGGCTCAGACGGGTTCGTCCCGAATGGCCTCGGGCAGGTGGCCGG
>Ga0105047_10012433_pt1 | contig 13695 bp, 12 predicted proteins | sample MAT04_FD_78384 | JGI IMG/M metagenome (GOLD analysis project Ga0105047, IMG submission 78384) | Freshwater microbial communities from Lake Fryxell liftoff mats and glacier meltwater in Antarctica - MAT-04 (megahit assembly) | ecosystem: Environmental > Aquatic > Freshwater > Ice > Liftoff...
CCGGATGATCTCCCACAGCGAACAGACACGCACCCCACCAGCATTCGAACCCTCACGTCTAGAACGCATCCACTGACGATAAAACTGAAGACACTTCACGCTGCGCACAATGGACAGCTACAGAACGGAATGCCGACCACTCCTTTGTCCGGAGTGTCCACATATTGCCCGTTGATCTTAAAGTCTTCCTTCGCGGGCTGGCCGGCCACACCGGACATCGAGCCCTTGGTAACCTTGGTGAAGAAGGCTCGCAGGTCTTCCGGCATGTCCGGGAACCACGTCGGGTCGGCATAGGTGTATGCATTCAGGTGATAGAGGCCGACATACTTCATGATATCGTAGCCCTGCGCGATCGGCATGGCATAATCCGCCTCGCCGAGATGCCACTTGCCGGTGAAGTAAGTCTTGTAACCGCCCGTCTTCAGAACAGAGCCAAGCGTCCACTCCGCCTTGGGCAATCCACCGCCCTGGCCCTGGAAGGCCACCGTCGTCATGCCGCTGCGGTTGGGGATGCGTCCTGTCAGCATGGCCGCCCGCCCTGGCGTGCAGCTCGGCTGTGCGTAGAAGGAATAAAACTGCATGCCGCCCTTGGCCAGCTTGTCGATGTTCGGTGTGGCCATGCCTCGACCTTCGCCGCCGCCGTATGGCCCCAGATCACCGTAGCCGGTGTCGTCGGAGACGATGAAGAGGATGTTCGGCTTCTTGTCTGCCGCCTGAGCCGGACCGACACCGCACAGGATCGCTGCCGAGGCGGTCAGCAGCGACAGGGTACAGGTGATTAGATTTCGCTTCATAATTTTGTCTTTCTGTTTGGTTTTTGGTCTTGCTTCTGCGGTGCGGTCCAGGTGGGCGATATGCCGCCCCGGATGGCCACGCGTAACTACTTCTCAATGTACTTAACATCCATCTGATTAACCACGCCGTTAAACTTGAATGGCGCGTGGTCGTAGTAATCGGTCGATACCGGTGAACCCAGATCAATGCCGATGTCGAGGCAGTCATTCGCCGTAAAGAGCAGCGGCGCACTCACCGGCACCTTGCCCATAGCCACCTGCTGGCCGTTCACTTTCAGCACGACGTCCAGAGGACCTGCGAATTTCTTAACGGCATACCGGGTTTCTACTTCGATCTTGACCTTGCCCAAGGGCAGTTTGTCCTTTGCTTTGATCTGCGTCCGTTGAATCTCGAAGAGATTGTAGTCGTACGAGAGCACGCCGTCCTGAACGTAACAGGTCAGGCCACCGGAAAAACCACCGAGTGAATAGAGGACTCCGTTGGCATCAGCCGGGATGTCAGCATCAATCGTGACGACGTTTTCTCGATTGCCCAACGCGGGTGCGAGGAATTCGGGCATGCGTGTGATTTCGCCAGGAAACGTCCACTCCTTGTATGGTGTGACAAGTTTGTCTTCGGGATGGAACATCACCCAGAGACCACCACCAACCGGAAAGCCGTTGTTTTTCGAGAACTCCAGAGTGAACAGATCTTTCATCTGCGCGAGTTTCTCGGGTTGAGCTTTTGCCAGGTCGTTCGCCTGTGACCAGTCTTCGTTGAGATTGTAAAGTTCCCACGTATCGTTGTCAGGCGTCCAAACGAGTTGCCCTTTCTCATCGAGAAACCCCTTGGGTAAACCTGGCAACCATGGCGTACGCGGCCCAAACGCACCGGCAAACCAGCCCTCATGATAGATGCCGCGACTTCCCATGATCTCGAAGTACTGCGTTTGTCTTGTTTCCTCCGCTTTGGCGTCAGTAAACGTGGACACAAAACTTGTCCCGTCGAAGGGATCTTGCGGGATTCCATTGACGAATTTGGGCGGCGTGATTCCCACGACATCATAGATGGTCGGTGTTACATCAATGACGTGCAGAAACTGGGATCGCGGTGTTGCATCCGGCTGGATTTTCTTCGGCCAGGAAACTGCCATTGGCTGACGCGTACCACCAAAATGGGCGGCAACCAGTTTGGTGGATTGATAGGGCGTACTGCCTGCCCACGCCCAGCCTGCGTGATACATGTTGTCTGTTTTGGGCGAACCCAGTACAGGCAGGCCACCGAGTTCATCGAGTGCCTTGATGTGCTGTTCGATTGTTGAGGGGATACTGTTTTGAGCCAACAGTTCACTAATCGTGCCGTTCTGTCCTTCCGCCGAGGAACCGTTATCTCCCCAAATGTAAAAGATCAGTGTGTTGTCGCCGTAACCGAGTCGATCAATCTCGTCGATCACGCGACCAGCATTGTGGTCGGCGTGTTCTGTGAAGCCCGCGAAGACTTCCATTAGACGGCGTTGAAACGGTTTTTCCGCTTCGGGAATGCTGTCCCAGGCGGGCATAGAATCCGGCCGCGGTGTCAACTGTGCGTTCTGAGGAATCCAACCCTCCTGCTTTGCACGGACGAAGACACGTTTGCGATACTCGTCCCAGCCGTCGTCGAACTTGCCTTTGTATTTGTCAGCCCATTCTTTCATGACCTGATGGGGACCGTGTGCCGCACCGGGCGCCCAATACATGTAGAACGGTTTGTCCGGCTGAAAAGCTTTGTGCTCGCGCAGCCAGGTGATGGCGTCTTCAGCGATGTCTTCCGTCAGATGGTAAGGTTTTCCAGCCTTGGGTTTGTTGGGATGGACGACCGTGGTGTTGCGGACCATGTTCGGTTCGTACTGCGATGCTTCACCTGCTAGAAAACCATAGAAGTACTCGAACCCATAGCCGGCGGGCCAATAGTCGAAGGGGCCCTTTGAAGTTGTATCGACAGCCGGTGTATTGTGCCACTTCCCAAAGGCCGCCGTCGCGTAGCCATAATCCTTTAGTACCTCGGCCGCGAATGCACTGCTCTTGGGCTGTGTACCGGTGTAACCATCCCAATCATTCGCAAATTCGGCAATCTGTCCTGCTGAGACACGATGATGATTTCTGCCGCACAACAGAGCGGCCCGCGTGGGCGAACACATTGCCGTCGAGTGGAAACGGTTGTAAGAAATCCCTTGCTTGGCAACTCGAGAAAGCGTCGGTGTGTTGATCTCGCCGCCATAAGTGCTGGCCGTGCCCGGTCCCACATCATCGATCAGAACGATCAGGATGTTAGGAGCGTCGTCAGGCAAACGATCGATACCCGGTATCGGGCTGTAGACTGATTCCTGCATAGTGCGTCCCGCCGTGCTGCCCGACGCCTTGGGCGGGAACGGCAGGATTTCTTGAGCCCCTGCCCACGGGGAGCAGACGGCAAGAAGCCCGGTTACGATGAGGATTGTTTTCATGGCCTGTCTTTCTGTCCTGGTTTTGCAGTGGGGAAAGGTTTTGATCGCGGTGAAGTCGCGGGCCGCTTCATCGGAGATTGGCCCGCGCGATCCACAACCGAAGTTGATGCCACACTTCACAAGTTTGATTTCTATTGGCCGCCTAGTCTTGTCAAGAACGGTTCGAGCGGACTGTCGGAGCGCAAGCCGACAGTGTAGTTCTTACTGGGCATGAGAGCAGCCAGTATGGTCATGGAATGACGGCGGATTATTTTCATATATTGCGTGTTGATTTAATCATAACCCGCTGCGTCAGCGAGGGAAGTTTAGTCAAACTACAGGCAATTTTATCCCTCACTGACGTTTCGGGTTGTGAAAACCCATTAAATCAACACGCCGTGTAAGGCCCGACCCACATCGTTCAACATCGCTGGTCGAAACGTCGTTGTGAAAATCATTTGAATTTATTCTGCAGTCGCTCGGATCACTCCGCTGTAGAGATCGCCGTCGGTTTTCCATGGATCGCCGCCACCATTGCGGCCTGAAAGTTGTTGATGAAATCCATCCTCAATAAATTGTGACGCGAGCTGTCCGGATTTTTCGAGACATCCAAAAAGGTAGTCCCTTTCGGTATCTACATCCTCGGCAGTCACATGAGTGATCTGTCCTGTCGTTCGACTGATGCCAACACGCTCGTCATAGACGGCCGAGCCAATCCATTTCGGTCGGCCATCGTCGCTCAAATCGTTGGTCTTCCAGAATCGCACGTGATGTCGGTGTCGCGGGTTATCGCCAACCGGTTGCTCAAAAGCAAAGTCTTCCTTTCGTCCAAACAAATATAGACTGCTGACGGGCGCGGCGTCATCGGGTCGAGACAACACCGTGTCGGCAGCGATCTTGATGTCACTTTCGATGCCTAGTGCGGCCGCTGTATACCAGCCGGCCGCCTTCATAATCGACTCCAGCTCAAGCTCGGTGCCGATCAATGAAACATTGAGCGGATCGCCTGGATGATGATCGCCCGTGTGAGTCAATCGCGGATTGTCGTCGAATGCGGGATCGCGACTGGCGTGTTCGTCCCAAACCAAGGGCGCAATTGCGTAGGCCAAAATAATCCAGGTGACCACGGCACCGGCAACTAACTTGAAGACCGTCTTCCCGCGACCAGATTTTTTCAATTGAGGCGATCCTCTCTATCACAACCCGAAACGTCAGTGAGGGATTGAGTTTTGGGGTTTCGGCGGCATGGCAACAAATCCCGCGCTGACGCGTAGGGTTGTGACTTTGGATAAAGTCGCGAGGTTCAATCAGGGTGCAATCGAATCTGAATCCACAGGCTGCTGCAGTCGAACGAGCAGCATCTGTTCGGTGCTGTCTTTGCCGTGATGCAGCATTGCCGGGGCTTCTTCTTTGGTCAGGTTGTACAACCCGGTCTCATAGACATCAGCAGTGTTATCGCCGACAGTAAATGCTACTCGCTGCGTTGCCTTATCCATGGAACCTTGCACCACCTGATTCTCATTCTTTGCGGAATCCGTGTAGTTGCCCCGAACGATGCCGTCTTTGTTGATGGCCAGTTGAATACTAATATCGGATGTCTCCTGACCGGCAGGCGTCAATGCGAAAACCCCGAGTGGCAGCCAATCACCTTCTGGCGATGCCTCCGCTGTCGCTCCGGAAGAGGCAAGACCAGCAGCCTGATTGTAGTATTCTTCCGATGTGCCAACGTTGTCACCGTTGATATACACGCTGTTGTCTTCATAAGTCACGTTGTTGCCATAGTCATAATAGACTGGCGGCGTTTCAGCATAACCACAATACGGTGCAGCCGTTCCCCAGGCACACGCTCGCCAGACGGCTCCCGTTGCCCAGCCTGCTGCAAACCATGCACCGGGATATTCAGCGTGCCATCCTGCGCCATAGACGCCCCAGTGGTGGTAGTTTGTTCGAACACCCACCGCTGCGGTGTAGCGTCCGGAAGGTGTGACACGGGCGAATCCTGCTGCGACTCCACCCGGTCCGTAAGCGATCCCACGCGCGGCTGCGCCACCATTTGGACCGCGAACAGCTCCGCCAGCGGCCACCTGACCGCGTGGGCCAACAGCAACGCCGCGAGCGGCCGATGCACCTCCAGCGCCCTGAACACCGCCAACGGTCCCGACTGCCCCGCCCGGGCCAACTCCAACAGCACGGCCGACATTATTCCCCTGTGGTCCGGTGATTGTAGCGCCACCAACCTGCCCGCCTCGCGGGCCTGTTGCCGATCCACGATTCACATCGAAGTTGCCACCAGTGGGCAACTGGGATGGAAAGTCGCTGTGCGTTCGTGCGCTGCTACCGAAACTATGCATTCCGCTGTCACCGGGTAAACCCAGAAAACTGTCCAGTTGACTACGGCCTGGATTATTGAACGCACTTGCATTCCGCCCCTCAGCGCCAAATCCACCAGCACCGCCGAAGCCGCGCTCGCCGCCGAACGCCCCAGTACCGCCGTAACCCCGATTCCCAGCCGCTCCACCAAGGCCACCGGCTCCACCAGCACCGCGAGCGGCACCAAATTCTGAGCCAGCTCCGCCAAATCCGCCGGGACTTCGTCCGGCTCCAGCGCCGCCGAATCCGTTGGGGCTCCGCCCTTGGCCAGCACTCCCTGCACCTGCTCCGCCGAACCCTCCCGCACTTCTTTGGCCCCCGCCAAATCCTCCGCCAGCACCGCCTCCAAATCCTTCACCGCCTCGGCTTGCACCACCGCCGAATCCACCACCGCCGCTAAAGCCACCTCCGCCCCGGCTTGCACCACCGCCGAATCCGCCACCGCCACCGCCGCCAAAGCCACCGCGTGCACCACCACCTACGCCGAATCCACCGCCACCAAAGCCTCGCCCCCAACAGTCGTTAAGAGGTAGACAGACGACAAGTCCCAGCGCGAGAGACTTCAGAAAGAATTTTCTAATCATGGCTCTGTTCTCCATTTGAATGATGTCTCTTTAGAATCTCAGGAATGAAGGCGTCTCATTGACCCTTAGCAGCAGGCTGACGTTTCAGAACAACTTCGTCGGTGTCTGGCAAATTGACGCCACCCAGAGAACGCTCAGTTGACTGCCAGACATAGGCATTTTCATCAAGCCGCCGAAGCAAGTTGACAGATCGAGAAGGCACACCGTCGCCAGTTGTCCCTTTTACGATCGCAGTCCATCCGCCTTCTGTTGGTGACCAGATGCCGATCGAGTGACCACCGGCGGGTTCAAACGTCCATGACTGAATATGGTTGCCTTGTGGATTCCAACCGATCATCTGAACGCCGGACTCTTGACTGCCATCACGATGCGTCAGGGTGTACTTGCGTTGAACGAAACTTTGGTTGGCCACCCATTGGCAAACAGATTCATTCACATCCCCGCGATTTTCAGTGCTCCACGTGCCAATCAACCAATCGAGATCGGCAAGATTTCGTTGCGCCAGAGGAGCTTCGATAGCAGAATCGCGAACCGAAGACATTTTCCATTTGCCATCAACTTTGACATGGATCGCGGTGTATCGCCCCATCGCAACGACGCCCGTATCCGCCAATTGCAGCGCGCTCGTGCCATCTTCAATTGCGGCCGAATCGCTCAACAGCCTCAGGGAATCAATCACAACCTCAATCTTCACGCCAGTGTTCTGCGAAAAGAACTCAGCATATCCTTGTTCAATCGCGTCACGGCCTGAAAAGCTTCGTCCTGCGTCATCGACGTATTCTGCTGTTTCCGTCCAAAGCACTGCCATCGCTTTTGCGTCATGTTGATTAAACGCCGATACAAACGCCTGCGATGTGGCACGAATTGCAGCAACTTCAGGCGACTCTGCCGCTGCTTGCTCGTCCGTCAATTTCTTCGACTCTGCCGGAACTGAATTCGGTTCCTGAGCCTGAATCAGGTCTACGCTTCCAAAGAGACCAAGTAACGCGAAAATGACCGTTCGTTTCATTATGACTCCACCTTCAACAAGACTCGTGTTTGAATATCACCGCTTTATGATGTTCAAGCGGACTCGGCCACGGTGCTACTAATCGCTGCACGACCACGATTGGCAATTTGCCCATCAGATCTATTTTCGAGCTTCGAGCGTTGTGATTCGCAAAGCAGCTTAGCATACAAGTTCAAAATGAGGAACTAAGTGCGCCCCCAGAGCGTGATCATCCGAGTACAACATTCCACTTTCCAGCAAGGCCCGACAAAATCCTCGAAATCTTAATTGAATTCATGTCAGGCGTTATCCGGCGGCGGACTTCGTGGAACATCCTCTGGTCTCTGCGAAATTTAATGCGACGAGATCTGATGGACTTTCGAAACTCCGATGATTGCAACTCGGATACGTTTCACATTTTAAAATTCGGATCGCGCGGAGTCATCCATAGCTTCGCCGATGGCAAAATTGAGGACACAGGTCCGCTGACGAGGAAACGCATGGAAACTATCGATGCGGAAGTGTACGACAAGGTGCGGCGTTATATCGAGATGGTGAATTCGAAAAAGCGGCCCAAGCGTTTGCCAGACGTGACACAGATCAGGGACAGTTCAACCAGGGAAACCCTTGGCTGATGCACGGAAAATATTCGCAGGCTGTTGCCTGCTACGATCGTGCTCTGGAGAAACGGCTCGGCTGGACACAAGCCGAAGAGAACAAACAACCGGCAATCACTCGCGGAGCAAAAATCTCAGAAACTGGTGGGGACATGGGCGATCAAAAACTTGGAGCCGACAAAATTGTCTTCGATAAAAACGCGAAGAACGAGGAAGGTCAGGCCACAGTCATTGATGGTGGCAATGCCATGTCCGATCAACAAATCCAGGCGATTTGGCTACGCCGCATTCAGACTCGCCCGGCAGATTTCTTGAAAGCCAAGTTTTCATACCAGCAGGCTCTGAAGCAGGACACCACGCCATGAGAACGTTGCCCCTCAGGAATAGCGTTGTCGCCGAAAACGAATGCGCCCCATCAGCGACTGTCCTGGATAGTCCGCGTGCTTCGATGATGACGATCGCGGCATTCAGCCTGATTGCTGTTTTCATGTCAGCCGCTCGTGCAGATGTTGAGCCTGTGATTGTGCGAACGGATCAGCAAGAAGCGTGGGTGGGGCAGCGCGTTTCTTTTTTTATTGAATTGCGATCGGCTGGATCGTTTGCAGGAGCAGCCAGTTTTGACCTGCCGCAACTTCCTGGTGTCATGGTCATGAAAATCGGTAATTCAGTGGTTGGCTCGCAGCAACTGGATGGCGTGAGCTGGTTCATCCAGACTCACGAATTCGCACTGTTTTCGCAACGTTCTGGTACTCTGAGAGTGCCGTCGTTTCCCGTCCGGTTTTCTGAGCGTGAAGGCTTCACAGGTCCGGCCGTTGATGTGCAGGGGAATTGTCCGGCCTTCCAAATTGACATTCAACGCCCGCCCGGCAGTGAGCAGGTCAGTTTTCTGGTCACGACGGAATCACTGGATATTACTGAAGTCTGGGAACCGACTCCTGCAACGTCAGATGTCGGAGCGATCTACAAACGCACGATCACACAGCGCGCTCAGCAATTGCCGGGAATGGCACTTGCACCAATTCCCGAGGCCGTTCCGGACGGCGTTCGTGTATACACCGGCGATGCGACAACCAACGACAAACTGGAACGCGGCGATTTTCTCGGCGAACGAAAAGAGACTGTGACATATCTTCTGCAGAAATCAGGGACGGTCATTCTGCCGGAACTTGAATACGTCTGGTGGAACCCGCGAACCAAAACTCTGGAATCAAAATCGCTGACGGCTGTTACGTTCGAAGTGGCGGCTGCTCCGCTTGATCAAACCGCAGTAACAGAGACCAAAGTTGGTGGTTGGTCGTGGCCTATGGTTCTTTTCGTGATCGTTGGGTTGGCAGCCGCAACGCTGATTGTTTTTCAATGGCAACAAATTGATGGTGGGCTGCGTCGATGTTGGGCAACATTGAATCCGCCGGCACAGATTGCGGCTCGCAAGTTAATGCGTGCCTGTCGCGCACACAATCCGCCAGATGCCAGCGCGGCATGGCTGCAATGGCGCGATTTCCAGGATACCTCGTTCGTCCCCGAAGCTCGCCTGCAGGCGGCCGTCGTTGCTATGCAGAAGTTGGTTTTCGGGCCAGCAACAACACATACGTGGAATGGCGATGAACTGGCTGCAGCGTTCAGCAGCCAGGACCACGCAACGAAACACGGTCACCAGATTCTGCACGACGAGTCGTTGCCATTGCTTAATCCACAAGATTGAGACCACGTTACGCAAAGGTGATGACCTCTGCGCACCGCTTCGCCCTTTATTTTTGCAGACAACTTGATCTTGTTTGGCAGTAAATTCCGGAACAGTTTGGGCGTGTATGCAGCGAAATCTCTCTGCAGATCACCTGCTCCGCGAAATGACGGTAAATAGTTTAGGGGCGAAGTTCGGCTTTCAGTTCATTCAACGGTATGTCGTCGCCGTTTGAGGTTGCCGACCGGCAAGACCTGCCGGTTGGTGAGGTGGATTGAGATTAAGTAGTCTGTAGAAGCTTTGCTGATTGTTCCGATAATAACGACATCGGATTCCTTAGTACCCTTCGTGGAGCAGGGGGCTACTTCAAGGCAGCAGCAATGCCATTCAACAGCCAAATCGGAGCAACACGCGTTGTCTTGTTTTGTGCTGCGCTGGTACTTGGACAGTCTGCTGTTTCTCAAACTCAGCCCGAGATCAGGACTCAGCGATCGTCGGATTTCTTTGGAGTCAGCGATGAAGTTGGTCGCGCGCAGTTGGATTCTTTTGGTCCGGGCGAGGTGACACCTGATGATTTTGCAGGTGTCGATTCCATTTATGAATCAGAGCCGATTGCCGGACCGGCCGAATTCGTCCTGCCGACCAGATCTGAGGTGCCCGCCAATCGCTTCGAATCTGCTCCATTCGATCGCAGCGGCAGCGTGCTGTTCCGGAATTCCACTGGAAGCAATGCGACCGGATTAGCAAATGGTTATCCACTTTGCACTTGTTCCATTCCGTCAGGTCATGATTGGATCGAGGGGAAGTTCAGAAGATAAAACAGTGAGTTGGGGTGGAGCGGTCTATCGAATGCCCACCGATTCATTTGGAGTGTACGAGGGAGGGAGCGGTGGTATCGCGGTCGCAGGGCGCGTCACGACTGCTCTCTTTTACGAAGACGATGGTGCAACTGTGCTGCACATTGGCGGTGGATACAGTATTGGTTCTCCTGGCAATGGAGTTGTACGCTATCGTATCCAGCCAGGCTTCTTTACGCGTGATCCCGGCACTGACGTCAACGACCCTGGAACAGTCCCCGTATTTCTGGATACCGGCAATATCGCAGCCAGCGCGTTCAATCTCTTCAATCTTGAAGCGGGCATGAACCTTGGCGCTGTGCATGTTGTTACAGAGATGCGATGGTCAAACGTAAAGCAGAACACGGGACCGAATTTGACATTTCCAGGTTTCTACGTGCAGGCCAGTTATATCCTGACCGGCGAACATCATCGCTACAGTCGGGAACGCGGAGTTTTTCAGCGAGTGATTCCAAAGCGTCCGTTCGAACGCGGTAAAGGTACCGGCTTTGGAGCATGGGAGGCGGCTTTGGGATATTCGATGCTCGATCTCAACCAAAAAAATATCGCTGGTGGTCGAGGTGAAGGACTGGCCCTGGGTCTGAATTGGTATCTAACACGAAACGCAAAACTACAACTGAATGTTTTGCCAAGCACTCTTAGCAAACAAGGTTTCAGCGAAAGCAATCTGACAGTCACAGCCCTCCGCGCGCAAGTTGAATTCTGACCGCAGATCAAGGCTCTGGTGATCGTAAGCACCCATGCACAAGTTCTTGGACACAATTCGTTGAACGGTTAGCCGTAGGCATACCGCACGATCACAGCGTCGTTCGAATCTCTGCTTCGAGATCTATGATCAACTGATGAGGGACATCCAAGCGAACAAAGCCAAATCCAGGATACTCAATATCGCAGATAATCACGAGAACCAGACTGGCGAGAGCAGAATATCCGGCCAAATGTGTGAATGCTGGTTTGTCGAATTCAGCCATGCCGAAGCCGGTGAGCCATGCGGTACCAAGTGCATTCGCTTCATCCACAATCAATTGCCGTCGCGCTTCGTACCGAGAATAGGCTGCAGAGAAAGTAAACGCCGTCAGCAGCCCCAGTAAGCTTAGTATCACGGCGTCGATGTTCCCTGAACCTCGCTGCTTTTTTTCCGGATGCGCGAGCAGCTGCCGGCGTCCGATCCGATGGCCGACAACAGCAATCCCCAGATTGGCCCAAAACAATGCGAAGCAACAGGAAAGGGCAACCGTGTAGTGATTCAAGAAACACTCCGTAAAGTGGAAAAATGATCAAGCAGCCAGTCGTAGTAAGTATTGGATGTCATATCCGCACGTTCATAGGGATCCAGGCGAAGATTGAACATCTTCGGGATTCGAAGTGACGTAAAAGGTTCTGACCAAAGTTGCAGAGTCCCCGGAGCACTCTGCTCCAGGAATACCAGCTTCCAGTTATCGAACCTCAGCCCAGTAAGCTGCTGATCGTCGTTGCAATAAATGAATGATTCGTGTGGTGACTTTTCTTCCTGTCCTGTGAGATAAGGGAATCAATTAAATACTGATTCAGGATAATAGATATTCGCTGTGTTCAAAGCAGTTCCATAGTCCATTGTTTGCTGTTATTTGCGTGCGTTTGATTCTCCCGGTGCGGCAGATTTAACGCAGCGGAAACCAACATGGTTGCTGGCGGTTCGCACTTCGCCTTTGCCTCGCGTGCCGACCATGTAACGCGTGCAGTAGAGATCCGTGCAAAGGAACGAGCCGCCTCGATGCACACGTTTCTTTTCTGACGGCTCAGCCGGATCTAACGGAGAGTCTGGGCCTTGTGGGTTTCTTGCGACTTTGCCTTCCGATGCCAGAGTTTCGTAATAGTCCGCACGATACCAGTCACTGGTCCATTCCCACACGTTGCCTCCGACATCGTAGAGCCCATAGCTGTTGGGAAGAAACTGAGCGACCGGCGCGATGCCGATAAATCCGTCTTCGGCTGTGTCTCCACCCTCCACCGGAAACTGTCCCTGATAGATGTTGGCGACAAACTTTCCATTGGGTTGAAGCTCATTTCCCCAGGCATACAGTTGTCCCGCAATTCCACCACGCGCGGCGAATTCCCATTCTGCCTCTGTTGGCAATCGCTTGCCTGCCCATTTCGCATAAGCTTCAGCATCTTCGTAGGCAATCTGAACGACCGGATATTTCTCGCGTCCCTGAATGGTGCTGTCCGGCCCGGTCGGATGTCGCCAATCAGCTCCGGCAATGTAGCTCCACCATTGAAAGTAGTTATTCAATGGAACGGGTTTGGGGGTCGTCGCGAATACCGTTGAACCTGCCACAAGATTCTCTGGAGGAGCCCCCGGGAATTCTTCGATTGTTGGTTTTTGTTCAGCCACAGTGACGTAACCTGTCGCTTCAACGAACGCGGAAAACTGCTCGTTGGTCACTTCTGTAGAATCTATCCAGAACGGATCCACGTAAACTCGATGAATCGGCGCGGCATCGCGAGTGACACCCGGCAGACTGCAGAGTGATTCCGAATCCACATTGCTGCCCATCGAAAACTCGCCGCCCGGAATCCAGGCCATGCCCTGAGGTGCCGCCGCTGATGGCGAAACATCGTTTGTGATCGTCGGGCCAAATACCGCCGCAAAAACCGCTGGATCTGGCGGTGTTAATTCATCGACAGTCGGTTTCGTTTCCGGCTTTGAGTCAGCGACCCGTGCCGAAGTTTCATTTGATTTGGCCAGCAGCATGGCAAACACCGCCGCACTGCTCAATAAAACGATCAACGCCAGAATCCAGCGAAGTGGATTTGAGGCATTCACCGAGGCGGCTTCATATTGACGAATATGCTTTTGACTCATGGAATCATCCGGATTTGGCAGATAGGAGTTAATTCCTGCGCAGCAGAGACTATCAAATATTCTGACGCAACCGGATTCTAAGTGCGGTGTTTTTTGCCGGGAATATGGACGATTCTTGCCGGTCGGCGGGCTTAGTTCGACTGTCCCAGGTTCGTGTCAACGACCCCATCCGGCTCGCCCGGATCGGTGAACGTGATGGTGGGCTAAAAACCAAAACGCAGCGCCTTCCCCCAATCTCGCTGTACTGCCGCTCGGAAGCGATCACCGATCAAGCATGGGTATGGTCCATTCCACGTGGGAATCAGGATCGAATCCGAGGGGGCCGGACAGTTCTGACAACTGCATGTCGCGATAACGAAGTGGTCCGTGGATTCCATGCGGGATCAGGCGAAGTCGATGCTGCGACACTTCGACTCGAACTTCGATGAAACTCTGGTAGAACGGGGCCACGTTGGCGTCAAAGGCTGCGGAGAGCCATTCGGCAGAAAACGGCCAGCCACCGAATTTCCTGGTCCATA